>Ga0306920_100011334_pt1 | contig 12029 bp, 11 predicted proteins | sample flu12Cox44000170_FD_204666 | JGI IMG/M metagenome (GOLD analysis project Ga0306920, IMG submission 204666) | Lab enrichment of tropical soil microbial communities from Luquillo Experimental Forest, Puerto Rico - flux4day.12C.oxic.44.000.170 (v2)... | ecosystem: Environmental > Terrestrial >...
GATTTTCTCCAGCGCGCAAGTCCTGAGGCGATTGGTTATGTCCCCAATTCGATAGCCGAGCGCTTTATCCGCACTTACGCGGCTGAAGGGGAGTTGCCGGAAGATGCGGATACGATGGAATTGCTTGGATTAGCTGCGGAGGAATCCTGCTCTATGGCCGACCAGCTCAAAGATCCTAAAGCGGTGGAATATTTTCGCGAAAGCTCGGCGATTCTTGAATCGATGCTCGCTGAGCGGATTTGAGGGCTTAGGGAACCTGCGACTTTTTTATGACGCCAAGTCAATGGTGTCTCACCGTAACTGCCTGGTTGATTGGGCTCGGCGCCGTGGTTTTTGCGTATGTGGTGCAGTTGGCTAATGCCATGAAGACTACCGCGCCGCCACTATCAGGTCGTGATGCTGCGATAGCGATTACCCCGGCGATTTTGTGCACGGCGTTGCTGGTAGCCGAATACTTGGTAGCGCAGCGAGTGGGAAATGTCGGCCGTGCTGTCGCCTGGAACTTGCCAGCGATTTGCGGTGCCGGGATTGCCATTTTGATGGTCCTAGTCGGCTGGATAAGTGCCCGACCAGCTTCCCGGCGGGCGGCAACAGCTCGGTTTCGTGAAGCGGAGGAGCGATACAACGCAGATTTGTGGCAGAGCAATGGCCAGATAAAGGATTATGACCTAGGCGTCGAGCACGGCATTCAAACCACGTTCACAACCGGCGATGGCAATCAACAGCCCGGAGTGGACTGACGCATCACCTTCAAAGTAGACGGTGTCCCGCAAAACACCACCGTTCATAGCTTTCCAGCCAAGGGTCAGACTATTGATCTACCGCGCCATTCACGCGAGGTGCTTCAGCAGCTCAAACGGAGGCTGGATAGCGGTTGGCGGCCCACTTCCCCAGAGCAAGCACCGCTCGAGGTAGTGGTCGACTCCTAAGGCGTTTTGATTCCATCAAGGTGCGCTTGTGCATCGATGACAATGTCGCTCAGAGAAGTCTCCTTTGAGCGCACCTGCGCCAGGTCGAGTATTCCCTGTACAGGAGGACGGCCGTTAACGCCGGTGAGTTGATGCACTGTCCACCAAGCTCGATGCCAGTAAGAAAAGCGGGTCCGCAAATCCATTTGTACCTCATAAAATTTGGGGTCGTCGGATTTCATGTCGTTAAAAAAACGAAGCTCCGCCTCGATCTCGCGTCCTTCGGTCAAAACTGCACCGGAAATCTCCGGCGTGATTCTCGATAGCCGGGTCACGGCACCAAGGGCAGCCTCGCGGAGATTGCTGTCGGAGGAGGCAATCAGCTGAGCCAACTCGGCCGGACGCTGTTCAATGATTTTTGTCACGGCAGCATATCGGTCGTCCGGAGCACCTGGTTTCAAAAACGACAGGTACTCCGACAGAGCGGCGTCGGGTTTGAGCGCCGCGAACTTCTGTGCCTCGACAACGGCCGGGTCCGGAGGCGGCGGAGGCGGCACGATTTGCTTTACTCGGTAGCGGCAAGAAGGTTCTGTGTCAGGCCAGGGAGGTCGTCCGGGGGGAGGATCCGGGAACCAGTTGCTCCATTGTTCGAATTTTTTGCCGGGATGCGCCGGCACAGGAAGAAGGAATCCACCAAGAGAGCGGTCGCCGATGTTGAAATCAACCGCACGATATCCACGTGTCGTGAACAGAAGCACCTCCGCTGGAATAATCCACCGGCCATTCTCCAGCCGCGCTTCCGCCCATTTAAATTTTCCATCCCACGACTTTCGTTGTACATGCCGCACGACGGAGCCAAAAGTGAATCGCGCTTTATTCGTTTCGGCGGTGGGAGAGTTGGTGACGCCTGCCGGCATGCGGAGTTCAACCTGAAGCATGAGACGACGGCCGTCAATTCGAGGTGGGATATCTGCAAGCGACCAACACAGAGCCGTCGCGATGCCGGCAACGCCGAGTTCGATGGCAAGGGAAGTGCCAAGAGCCCGGCCGAATCCCACCCCGAAAGCAGGGTCAACGAAACGGGTGGTTACAAAGCCGATGATGCACCCGGCTATTCCCCCGTAAAACGCGATGCCCAGAACGAAATACGCTGCGGCGCCTTCGAAGGTCGACACGCTGTACCAGTGCGCGCAGGCGCTGGCTATCAGGTTTGCGCATAACAACGCTACCGCGCCGGAAAGCACGGCAATTAACGCAGAAGCAAAAAAGTTCATAGTGTGTGAAGAGGAGCACATTGAGAGCGCGGAGTATTATTTCTCCGTGAACTTTGTGCTGTCCTGTTGAAAAGAGTTGAACTGGCTGACATGCGCAGACGTTACCATTCGACTGATCTCACACAAATGCGACTTCAGTCGCAGATGGCGGCCGAGCTGTTTCAGGCGTTACGACCAACGTCTCATAGCGGTTCCGTCAGCATCCGACCTATTTTCCCGTCATGACATGCTTCGAAGCAATCAACAGGCGTTTACGGATCACCGGCTTCTCTGTTGGCATCAACATTGGGTCATTTCGCGTTGCTCTTGCCCTCGCCGCAACCAGCGTCCTACTGACCGGCTGTGCGACAGCAAACAGGCCTTCTGCGTTTATCTCGGAAACACGGGTTCGAACGATTACTTTGGACGAACTACAGCGCAGCCTTCCACCTCACCCCATCCACGTTGCCTTCGACGTTGACGATACGACCTTGTTTACCAGCGCGGGCTTTCAATGGGGCACTCGAACCTACAGGAAGGAGATCGTTTCGGCCGGTGTCAGCGTGCGCGAGGATGATTTGCCCACAGTTGACGCAAAGCTCAAATACCGCGAGTTCTGGACCAAAATGAATAATGAGCTCGATCAGTATAGCGTTAAAAAATGGATCGCGGTCGAACTGATTCGCCTGCACAAGGCGCGTGGGGATAAGATCTATTTCGTTACCAAGCGGATTAATACCGGGACCGAGAAACTGACCGAATTGCTACGCAAGGAATTCGATCTGCCTGATCTTGAGCCGGTCATTTTCACCAATCGCGGTTCAAAGGCTCCGGCATTCAAACAAGTGCGAGCGGTCATTAGTTACGGGGATTCCGATAGCGACATTCGCGAATCAATCGAGGCTAGCGCTCGCCCTGTGCGTGTCATGCGTGCTCGCACATCAGTAAACGTCGAGCCAGTTCACAATGGTGCGTTTGGCGAAGAGGTTTTGCTGAATTCGGAATTCTGAGTATCTACCTGCCAGGACCTTGCCTCATGCAGCAGGTTTTCGAGAAAATCGGCGTGCATTTTCCCGCGGTTGTCATTCCAGGCACGTAGACCCCAGGCTTTTGAACAAATGTCGATATCCTGTCGTTGTCCACATCACCGACTTGCAACTCGTGCCGGCCGAGTTTGCCATCCAGAATGATATGTTCAACGAAGTGATTGCCGCCAAGGTTTTCCCAAATTACCCAGCGCCACGTCAATTGACTTGTCGGGTCTTTCCCTAGTACCTCTTTCCACAAAATTTTTAAAAATTTTAGGAGAGCATTTTTCTCATTTGGTGCGATAGTGCCAACGCAAGCAGAGAAGTTGTACCGGAATGAGGAGTGCGCTCAAAGATCGTTTCGTTTCTGATTCATGTGATGTCCAGGTGTTCGACTGGGAGGGAAAGTCAAGAGGGTTGGGTCGAATTACTCATCGCAAAAAGACTTCCACCCTGCGCCACCTTGGGTTTCTGGATGGCCTTCGTGGTGGGGCCGCACTCTGGGTTTTGCTTGGCCACTGCATGATTTGGGGAGGCTGGTATGGCGTGGCTTTGCCGAGCCCAAAAGTCGCCGTCGACGTCTTTATTGTATTGTCCGGCTTTCTCATGGTTTACGTATCGCTCGAAAGGGAGGAGCTGGAACCAATTGGGTCCGGGGCAACGGCAGTGCGGTTTTGGGTGCGTCGATTTTTTCGTATCGCACCTCTGTACTATCTGGTAATCGCCGGCGCCTTCTTTTTCGGTGATTCCTTTAAAGCCGGCTATTCGACTTTGCACGCCGCCAATCTCACACGATTTCCCAGTTTTCCGTCTGTTTATATCGCGTCAAATACGCATTTCACGCTCGCGAGTTTTCTGATGCACATCAGTTTTCTGTTCGGTTTTGTTCCCGCCTTTGCTCAATCAACGTTGCTGCCGGATTGGAGCATCGGCCTGGAGATGCAGTTCTACGCCGTCTTCCCGTTGCTGCTTATTCTCTTTCGGCAATTCCGGGCACTGAACGCGGCCATCTTGATTTTCGTGGCGGGCTTTTGTATCCGGAAGTTCATCGTGCTAGCCATTGGACCACACGCATTCCCTGAACCGTCATTCCTACCGCTGAAGATCAACACTTTTCTCGTAGGCATGATGCTTGCATTGGCAAATCCTCGATTCAACAAACAGCCTGTGAATCGAGGTTTATTGGTGGTCGGAGCTTTGTCGATAGCGTCTCTCAACTCGGGTAGCATCGTGGTGTTGGCAGCCTTGATTTTCCTGATGACAGCGGAGAGTGATAGCGGTGAGCCTATGGTAGGCCGCGCAAAAGAGCTTCTCGACGGACTTTTGAGCAATCGGGTCACCCGGTTCATGGCCGACATGTCCTATGGCGTTTATTTGGTGCATGGATTCTTCATCTCTTTCGCGGGTGGATGGTTATTCCGGCAGCCCGCCTTTCTTCGCTGGAGGCCGATCGAACGCGTGGCCTTGCTTGTGTGCATTACGGTTGTTGGATCATACTCGGTGGCCTGCCTGCTCTACCATTTGGTCGAGAAAAGAGGCATCAAGCTGGGGCAAATGATCATCAAACGCATCGGCCCGTCCTGAGATAGCGTCACGCGGAGGGTTTCCCCCAATGAGGGGTGGATCTCGGCACTCGCCGCTCAGACGACTTCTCTAGCTTGATCCGAAGGGATTCCAACACTTCCGAGCGTTACCGCCGGAATCGGTTGAGCGCACCGTCCGGAAAAATGAACTCGCGAAGCGTTCTGAACTCCTGCTGACGCCAGGCTTCTTCTCTGCCCGGATGCGTTACCAGCAGGCCGTTGGGTTGGCGCAAACAAGCCATGAAACGCGGCAGGTACCGGTCGTATTTGCGCCAGTCCCGAAAATCGTAAATACCGGAAAATCCTTCATTCGTCGGGATGCCTTGTCGACGAAGTTGAGCGAACATACGTGAACCGAAAAACCCAATCGCTATCGTCTTCATCCACGGCAGTCTCTGTCGCCATACTTCCAGCCGAGGGGTCCTGGTGTTGCGGATATAGGGTCGGAGTTCGGTGGGCAGGCTCGACAGGAAGTTGAGCAATCCCTGCCTTATTCCAGGTAATTGATGCACATGGAGATGGCCGTCGATAAAGTCAGGGCGACGGTCACATTTTGCCAGGAACAGATGGTACTGCTGCGCGATTTGCCCGGCGACTTGCTCTGGCTCAATTTGCCCAATGAAAGCGGACTTGAGCAGGATTGAGAATGAAGGAAGCTGGTGAGATTCCGCCGCCCCGGTTTTCGAAAGGGCCAACCTCTCATCCGTCAGGCAGAGATGAAGGCCAACATCGATTTGTTCCCTGAATTTTAACAGTTCGGCGAGACACTTCTGTGAGCAACGCTCAAAGGCAACCATGCAGGAGACAGCGCTGAGTTTGCGGGCGTAAACGAGTTCGACAATCGCAGAGTCAATATCGTCGCGTAAGCCATAGTCGTCGGCACAGAGGATCATTGCATTATCAGTCGGCGCTCTTTACGCGGAAATAATATATCCGGCATGCGTCACAAGGCAGTTACAGGATCATGTGCGGGATTTGTCAAGAACCCGGCGGTGCCTGGGACAAAATTTTACCCTGGAGGATTATGACAAAGTTGTCATCATGGCTTAACATGCCTTTAATGTTCTTGAGCTCAAATGGGTGAAGAATCGCACTCAAACTATTAGACGAAAGGAGTAACCTAACCCGAGGGAGTTCCTTCTTTGGACAAAAGCCTGCTTGAACACGGATCCGGTTATTGATCTGTCGGTCGAGCGGTCAGCGGGCAACCGTACATCGGCCACGTGTACCTGCCTGTTTATCATTAACGGGCTGGGGTTGGGTAACAGCACGCGCTGTTTCGCCGTTATGAAAGCCCTCGCAGACGCCGGCTGCTCCTTACACGTGCTAACTTCGGGAAATGGCCTTGCGTTCTTCCAGGACAAACGTTTCATTCAGTCGCTCACCCCAATGGAAGCCTTCTTCTATTCGGGAACCAGCGAAGGAATTAGCGGGTGGGCCACACTGAAATCCCTGCGAGCTCTCGGGTCGATTGCCAAATCCAAACGCGAGCAGTTGGACCACTTGCTCGACCAACTCCGGCCGGATGTGGCGGTGATCGACTCCGAGTACGCGATTTCCCCACTTCGCCGCCGAGGCATTCCTGTCATCGCGCTCAACACCTCCGAGATGATCGTGACGGAGTACCTCAAGCGCCGCCACGCGCCCGGCACTTTGAGCCATTTCTGGTTTATTGAGTACACCGACTATTTGTTCCATAAACATTATTGCGACCTGGTGCTGAGCCCATTCCCGCTGCAGACACCTACGCGACATCCAAAATTCCGTCGGGTTGGTCTGATTGTCCGAAACAGCGTCAGAGCCCTGGCGCCGCGCCGTTCTCAGTCGGATTTTTCGGCACCTCGCCAAATCCGCAAAGTGGTGTTCATGCTAAGCGGCTCAGTGCACGCTTCCACGATCCGCTTCGAAGAATACCAGCTTCCCTTCCAGGTCGAGGTTGTTGGACGATCCGGTGAGTCGCGTGAAAATCTCACCTATCACGGCCGGCGAATGGACAACGAAGCATTGCTGGCGGCAGCCGATGCCCTCGTTATCAACGGAGGGTATTCGGCGGTCTCTGAAGCATTTGCATTGCGTAAGCCCGTCTTTGTCATTCCGGTGCCTGGCCACGCCGAACAATATGTCAATGCGTGCCTCGTTAGCGATCTAGGCCTGGGTTTTGTGGCAACGGAGCACGACGTGCTGCCTCAACTTCTCAACATGTATCAGCAGAATGAATGGATCGGACTGAAACGGATGCCACCGGCCTTTCAAATCAATGGCGCCGAACAGGCTGCTGAAATGATTGTGGCCACGGCTGAGCGCCAGCCGAGAGTAACCGGCAAGCCTTAAAAACTGACTCCGGAGTCCACGGCTCGTTTAGCTGTTCCTGCTCAGTCGGGGTGTTTCGAAACGAAAAAGTGCTCTAGCCGCGTTAGTAGTGGCCGCGGCCACTACCTGAGAGGACTTACCAAGACTCTCCGCAACGGCCTGCAGGACGTAAGGAAGAAAAGCGGGTTCATTTCGACCGTCTTTCGGTTTTGTCGGCATGGTTCTCGGAAGAAGGAAGGGCGCGTCGGTTTCGATCATCAGGCGGTCCAGCGGGATCTGCTTAACCAATTCGCGCAGGTGAGTTCCTCGGCGTTCGTCACAAATCCAGCCGGTGATGCCGATGTGCAGCCCCATTTCCAGGTAACTCATCAAATCCTGGCGCGCCCCCATAAAGCAGTGAATCACAGCTGGAACACTTTTTCTATTCGCAGCCAGAATTTCGCAGAATCGATGACGGGCATCGCGCTCATGCATAAAGAGCGGCATTTGCAGTTCCTCTGCCAGAGCAACTTGTGCCTCGAACCATTTTTCCTGCTGCGGCCTTGGAGAAAAATCACGATTGAAGTCGAGCCCACATTCACCGATCGCTACCACTTCTTTTGCTGCCGCTAACAGCCGCAGTTCTGAAATTGTGGTTTCAGTGCAATTCCGACTGTCATGCGGATGAACTCCAGCGGTTGCGAAAAGCCGTCCCGGATAGCCTTGAGCAATGCGAACTCCTTGCTGGCTGCCTGCCACACTGGTTCCGGTAATGATCATCGTCGTTACACCGGCGCCAAACGCGCGTTCGATAACTTGTGTTTGATCTGCTTGGAAGGAGCGGTGTGCCAGGTTTACACCGATATCAACAATGGCGTGTGAATGCTGCATTGTAGCGAGGCGAAGTTTGCCAAACTGAGATGACTGATGCAAACGAACTGGCAGTTTACCGGTCGTGACCAAATGCCGGTGACACGGATTGAAAACGGGTTTAGGCTAGCGTCGCCACTTATGTCAGAAAGCGGCGCGGATCAAATACGGGAGGTACTGGACTCCATTTACCGGGCGGAGTCGGGCCGAATCCTTGCTACACTTATCCGGTTGCTGGGCGACTTTGATCTCGCCGAAGAGGCTGTGCAGGATGCGTTCGCCGCGGCGCTCGAGCGATGGCCGCAGGATGGAGCTCCGGCTAATCCGCGCGCTTGGCTTGTTTCGACCGGACGCTTCAAAGCAATTGACGCGTTGCGCCGCCGTGCTCGGTTTGATGCGTCGCAAGAAAAGATTGTCGAGCAAATCGAAAACCAGTCAGGCACGGGTGGATCATCAAATGATGAAAATCTCGGGGATGATCGGCTGCGATTGATCTTCACCTGTTGCCATCCGGCCCTGCCGCCGGAAGCACGAGTCGCATTAACTTTGCGCGAGGTATGCGGTTTGACCACCGAGGAGATTGCCCGCGCTTTTCTCACCTCCGCGCCAACGCTGGCGCAGCGCATTGTTCGCGCCAAGACAAAGATTCGCGAGGCGGGCATTCCCTATCAAGTGCCATCACCGAGCGAGCTGCCGGGGCGGCTGGATGCCGTGCTTCAAGTCGTTTATCTGGTCTTTAACGAGGGCTATTCCGCCTCATCCGGCGCATTACTAACCCGCCGCGAACTTTCGAGTGAAGCGATCCGGCTGGGGCGCCTGATTAATGAACTCTTGCCCGAGCCTGAAGTGACTGGCCTGTTGGCTCTGATGCTTCTGCAGGAATCGCGTCGGTTGGCAAGGGCTTCTGCGACCGGAGAGTTGGTCTTGCTGGAATATCAAGACCGCTCGTTGTGGAATCGGAACCAGATAGGAGAAGGCATCGCGCTCGTGGAACGAGCCCTGAAGTCACAGGGGTTCGGGCCTTATACACTCCAGGCGGCCATTGCAGCGGTTCATTCGGAAGCAGCCAACGCGGCGGCAACTGACTGGCCGCAAATCGTCGCGCTGTACACCGTGCTGGCCCGCGTAGATCCTTCACCAGTAGTAGAGTTGAACCGTGCGGTGGCCGTCGCTATGCGTGACGGACCAGAGGCCGGATTGAAGCTGGTTGATGCTGTACTGGCGCGTGGCGAGTTGGCCAACTACCACCTGGCGTATTCGGCACGGGCTGACCTCTGCCGAAGACTAGGCAAAACAGAGGAGGCCCGTGCTTCTTATAAAAAGGCGCTGGCTCTCACTCAACAGGAACCGGAGCGCCGTTTTCTGCAAAAACGACTTTTGGAATTGACCTAAAAAAATTTCAAAGGATGTCGAATTTTGTGGATCCCAAACGACTACCTCGTGAAAGGAATATCAAACAAGTAAAAGGCAGCAAAAAAGTATGAAATTCATGATGATGATGATTCCACGGGTTTATCAACCGGCCACTCCGGTATCGGAAAGGGCGGGCGAAGGTTTTGCCCCGCCGGCGGAGGCGGTTGCCAAAATGATGAAGTTTAACGAGGAATTGACGAAAGCCGGTGCGCTTATCGGCCTCGACGGGCTTCATCCCATTTTAAAGGGCGCTCGTGTAGCGTTTGGCGCCGGTAAGCCCATAGTAACTGACGGACCTTACATTGAATCAAAAGAGGTGGTCGGCGGCTATTGGCTGATCCAGGCGAAATCGAAGGAAGAGGCGGTAGGATGGGCTCGGCGTTGCCCGGCGGCGGATGGAGATGTCATTGAGATCCGCCAGGTGTTCGAGGTGTCGGATTTTCCTTATAATGTAAAGCAGGCTGCCGACAATCCAACGGTGCGTGCCCAGGTTGAACACGGGAAGCAGCAAGGGTAGGACGGAGTGCCATTCGACCCGATATTTCAAACACCACCGCTACACGCGTTGTAGATTTCTTTCAGCAGCGCGCGGAGGTCGTATTTGTATTTCCAGTTGGGATAATGGCCCTGGAATTTGCGTACGTCACTTACGTACCATATATGGTCTCCAATCCGATTGTCTTCGAGGTAACTCCATTGCATTTTTTTGCCGGAGATTTCTTCGCATAGCCTGATCGCCTCGAGCATCGAACAATGAGAGTGGCGACTGCCTCCCATGTTATAAACCTCGCCGGACCGCGGTGCCTGGCAAAATTGCCAAAACGCCTCCACAAGATCGAAGCTGTGAATGTTATCGCGGACCTGTTTGCCTTTGTAACCGAACACTCGGTAGGGTTTGACGGCCACTGCGCATTTCATCAGGTACGCCAGAAAACCGTGGAGCTCCGTTCCTGCGTGTCCGGGGCCCGTCAGGCAACCGCCGCGGAAACAAACAGTCTTCAATCCGAAATATCGGCCGTACTCCTGAACTAGAATGTCCGCGGCGACCTTGCTTGCTCCGAACAAAGAATGTTTGCTCTGATCAATGGTCAGGTTTTCGTCGATCCCGGCGTTGTAAGGGTGCTTCGGATCTATCTCCCAGCGCGTGTCCAGTTCGACCAAAGGCAGGCGGTTGGGCGCATCGCCATAAACTTTGTTAGTACTGGTAAAGATGAAAACGGCCTCTCGGGCATGTTTGCGGCAGGCCTCGAGCAAGTTGAGGGTTCCAAGCGCGTTTACCCCGAAGTCCGTAAATGGATCGCGTGTGGCCCAATCATGTGAAGGCTGGGCGGCCGTGTGAACAATCACCCTGGTGGAAGCACCGAACTTGGAAAAGAGTTTATCAACCGCATCACGGTCCCGGATGTCGAGCGGGAAATGGCGATAATTTTTCAGGTTTTCTTCCAGGGCACGGCGAGAGGGCATTGTAGAAGCCTCGGGACCGAAGAACTCGCGCCGCAAATCGTTGTCGATTCCTGCGACATCGAAACCCTGTTGGTGGAAACGTTTGCACGTTTCGGCACCAATTAATCCTGCAGACCCGCTAACGATAGCAACACTCATGTCATGACTTGAACCGCAGGTTCAATGTGAACAGCGGGCCCTTTGCGGCGTGAGAACTAAACCAAAGCACTGGCGCTGAGCAAGCGATTTGTCTCAAAACACGTGTGGCTGGCCTTCTTCGAGAATCTTCAGGCGTTGAGTAAGGCCCTGCTCTTGAGCCAACTGCCGAAGCCAGCGGGGTGGCTCATCCATGTCTTCGAAAGAGAGCCTAAAGCTTCCGTAATGCATGGGCACGAGCCATCGGGCACGAAGCTCTTTAAAGACTTTGATGGCCTCATCGGGCCCCATATGCAAATGCCGGAATGAATCCGGGTGGTACGCGCCAATAGGCAAGAGGGCAATCTGGGGACGGTAGGCGCGGCCAATATCCCGAAACCCATCGAAATAGGCGCTGTCCCCGGCGTGGTAAATGCAGCGGCCCTGGTGCTCCAAAATAAATCCACCGTAGCCGCGATGGTTATCGCGCAGCACCCGGGCGCCCCAGTGTTTTGAGGGCGTCAGCGTCACTTTCCAATCCCGATGTGAAAAGCTTTCCCACCAATCCAGCTCGACCACGCGGCCGAACCCGAGGTCGTGGGCAAGATCGCCGACCCCCCAGGGCATGATGCCAATTTTGGGGTGAGGCAGTCGGCGCAAGGTCGGTTTGTGAAAATGATCAAAATGAGCATGGGTCAGCAAAACCACATCGATCGGTGGCAGGTCTTCCAATCGCAATCCCGACCGTTTAATACGCTTTAACAAAAAGAGCCAATTCGCGAAATTCGGATCGATCAGTAAGTTGAGGTCGGTAAATTGGAGGAGGAACGAGGCGTGGCCGATCCAGGTCACGGCGACCTGACCGCGCTGCAGTTTCGGGAACACGGGTTGGCGGTGTTGCCCGGTGCGCCTGGTCAAAAGTGCTTTCCAGACCATTTCTCTAAAAAAGGTCCGAGGATTAAAATGTTTGGCGGGCGTGAGATCCTTAAAGGATCGAGGTAACGGCTGACGGACAACGGGCGGCCGATACGGCTTCTTCATCGTCATAAATCCCGGATAAGTTACTCATTAGTCCAGTCAAGAGAAACTCAATCCAGTGTTGGAATT
>Ga0306920_100011335_pt1 | contig 12029 bp, 7 predicted proteins | sample flu12Cox44000170_FD_204666 | JGI IMG/M metagenome (GOLD analysis project Ga0306920, IMG submission 204666) | Lab enrichment of tropical soil microbial communities from Luquillo Experimental Forest, Puerto Rico - flux4day.12C.oxic.44.000.170 (v2)... | ecosystem: Environmental > Terrestrial >...
GCATCTATACGGCCGAGCCGGCGGGTTTTGACGACCATGCGCGCTCTTTCCGCAGCGGCCGACGCGAGCGCAACCCGGCCTTGACCGGAACCATGTGCGACGCCCTGATGGCGCAGACTCCCGGCAGACTGACCTTCGAGATCAACCGCGCGCTGGTCGGCGAAGGCGTCACCGCAACCGAAGACGAGATCGCATACGCCGTCGCCTTCGCGTTCCGCGAGCTCAAGCTTGTGGTCGAGCCGGGCGGCGCGGTGGCGCTTGCGGCGCTCATCGCCGGCAAGCTTGATATTTCCAAAAAGACCGCCGTCGTCGTGCTGTCGGGCGGCAATGTCGACCCGGAGCTGTTTGCTCGCCTCGTGGCGTGAGCCGCTTTTGGCCGGCCCGGCGAATGCAACACTCCGCGGACAAGCGCGCGCATCGACATGAAACGCAAGCGCTGCACTCCTTGGTTCGTCGCATGATCTTGTCCGAAAAGTCTGCAACTTTTCGGGATCATGCGTTAAGTGAACAGCGCGAGCCGCTCTTCCGCGCTGAGCGCCATCACGTCGGCGAAGAGATATTCGGCGATATCGGTGCTGGCGCGCGCCGATGCCGCAGCCTTGACCGGCTGCTGCGGCGCGTCGCCAAGCTGCGGCGCTGCGACTGGCAGGTCCCGCTCGACTTCACGGAAGATATCGTCATCGGCGGCGGTCGCGGCCGCGAGCGATATGTCGTTTGTTTCGGCGACAACGGGCATTGCCGGCGGTTGGGCAGCGGGCGATTGGGCGGCGGGCGGGCTATCAGCGCCTTCCGCCGCGAGCTCCCATGCGAGGGCCTGGACGTCCGCAGCGGTCGACTCCACTTCAGGCGGCGGCGCCGATGGCGGGACGGGATCGGGCGGCTCGGCTGCGCGCGCCGGCATGATCGAAAACGATCCCTTTGGTCCCTCGATGGTCAGCGTCGTCGCGCCTCGCGGAACACGCATCGGCGGCAGCTCGGCCGTCACCGATTCCGCATGTTCGGTGGACGCTTGCCGATCGCCGCTGTCACCCGTCTCGACCTTCTCGCGCGAGGGCCGGATAACGACCGCGCCAAGCTCCCTGGGAGCGCCCTGCGAATCGCTCTCGCGGCCGTCGGCCACGGCAACGGGTTGGATTTGCGCCGCTTGCGCGGGCGCGTCGTTTGTTTGCGCGCCCGTCCCTGTAAGCAGCGCGGTGCCTTGCTGCAAGAGGTCGTCTCGGCCTTGCGTTTCCTCACCCGCGCCGGCGGTCTGCGCTTCGCTCGCCGCCGCCTGGGCGGCCGTACCCAACGTGCCGACTAGTGTCTCGATGCGCCGCTGCAGATGGCGCATCATGTGGCGGATTTTTCGCACCCGCTCAATGCCGCGGTCCTGCCTCGATGCTGCAAGGCAGATCGCGGCGCAGTGGTCGAGCCGATCGCTGAATTGCGAATCGAAACCCTGCTCGCGCATCGTCCAGGCGAGTTCCTGGATCTGTTCGGCGGCCGCAAGGAGATCGGGCAGCGCGGCGTCATTCGGGCCCACGGCGGCTTCGAGAGTGACGCCGCTCGCGTCGGGACCGGACATGGCCGATGCAAGCTCTGCCCTGGCGCGGGCGATGATGCCGGCCATCTCCATAAGCTCGGCGCGCAGGCGCTCGTGGCTGCCGCCGATGGTCGGCATCTGCGCCAGCGCAGCTGCATCGGCGCCTGACCGTGCCGCAATCCGCTCGATCGCGGCAAGCAGCTCCGCGGTATCGGCCTGGCGGTTGCGGCGGGCATATTCAGACAGGAACCAGCGCCCCCGCTCGGTCGCGAGCACGGCAGCGCAAATCGCCTCGAAATCCGCCTCGCCGGGCGAAGGCAGGGCCGACGCGGCAGCAGCATATGCCTTGGCGGGGTTTTCGGCGGACATGAAGGCCGAGACGGTGAACGGCGATTGCGATGGACGGATTGATCAGTGATTCGGATTTTCTTCAAGATAACGCGAATCAACGGATTCGCACTCCGCAAGGCCATTCTTGCCGCATTCTTTACCGTTGCCGGTATTGGGATGCCCAAATATCCGGCCTAGATCGCACGTGGGAGTTCAGGCAGGAGGCGGCGCCGTCGCGGCCTAGAGCTACGATGCGATTACGTAGAATCGCACCGTGCTCTCATCTTATTGATTTTGGAGCATGATCTTGTCCGAAAGTCTGCAACTTTTCGGAATCATGCTCCAATCAAAGCCCGCGCCAATTGGATCGTTCCTTGAAGCGCTTTGCGCGGTTGCGCCCGGCCGTGCCGACCGGAACGTCGGCAGAGCCGTCACCGCGTTTGCTGCGCGTTGAATGTGGCGCGGGACGAATCGCTTCGGATCACGCGCGGACTGCGAACAGTGGCAGTCACCACTCTGGCGGCGGCTCCCCCGCAGGTCGGCACGATCCCAGCAAGCTCGCGCCCCTCAAGAAGGATCAGCCGCGGGGTGAGACCGCCGCGGTGACCGATCCAGCTGCGCAGTTCCGGTGGATAGACGTCCATCATGACTTGGGTTGCGATGTGACTGGAGACCTTGCGGCCATCCGATGTCGGCCGCCACGCGGCGTGAAAACCGAGCACGGCGTTGCGCGTGGCGCAAACCTGTTCGCGAGGAAGCATGCCAACCACGAGCGTGCAGGCTGAGAGGCAATATCCGTCGATGACGACCTGCTCGCCGGATGCGCGCGCCTGCATGAAACGCTCGACATAATCGATGATCCGACCGCCGCGGTCGGCCGTTATCCTTATGGTGGCGCTGGCGAAGTTCGTGGAGAGCACGGTGGCGATGGCACACGTCACCACGAAAAGAACTTGCCGCATGAGTTTCCCTCCCCGAGGTCGAGCCCGCCAGTTCAATGGCAAACCCGAAGAATTTATGGCGAACCCGCAGTTTTTCGCCACCTTCGTCCGAAAAAGCAAGTTCCATTCCACGGAACCCGGCGAGCCCTTCTAACCCGCAGGCGCTTATCCCCAAAACTCGCGAGGCGCGGGATGAACCACGCTGCCGTCGAAATGAAGACCGCCCGGCCGATCCCGCGCGAGCAGCAGGGGCCCGTCGAGATCGACCCAGCGGGCGCGGGAGGCGACCAGCATGGCCGGCGCGATCGCAAGCGAAGTCGAGACCATGCAGCCGACCATGACGGCAAAGCCCATTGCCTGCGCGGCAGCCGCGAGTGCCGACGCCTCGGTGAGCCCGCCGGCCTTGTCGAGCTTGATGTTGACCGCATCATATCTTCCGATGAGCGCGGCGAGTGAAGCACGGTCATGCACGCTCTCGTCTGCGCACACCGGAATACGGCGCGCGATCGCGGCAAGCACCTGGTCGGCGTCGGCCGGCAACGGCTGCTCGATGAGCGTTACGCCCGCCGCCGCGCAAGCGGCAAAATTCGCGGCGAGGGTTTCGGCGTGCCAGCCCTCGTTGGCATCGACGATCAACTCGGCATTGGGCGCGGCCCGGCGCACGGCTGCGATTCGTTCCGCGTCGGGGGGGCCGGTGCCACCGAGCTTGACCTTCAACAGCGGCCGCGCCGCCGCGGCGGCTGCCGCCGCGGCAGCCATTTGCGCGGGCGAGCCGAGCGTGATCGTGTAGGCGGTCGGCCGCGGGCGCGGGGGTGCTAGTCCCAGCACTTCGTGGGCGGCGCGGCCCGCGCGTTTGGCCTCGAGATCGACAAAGGCGCAGTCGAGCGCATTGCGTGCCGCGCCTGGCGGCAAGACCCGCTGCAAGCCCGCGCGGTCAAGGCCGGCGCCGATGCCCGGCCCGACACCCGCAATCGTTGCGGCAACGCCTTCTACCGATTCGCCATAGCGCGCATAAGGCGTGCACTCGCCACGGCCGCTGACCGCGCCGTCACGAAGCTCGGCGACCACGACCTCCGCCTCGGTTTTCGAACCGCGGCTGATGGTGAACGCGCCGGCAATCGGCCAGCGTTCGACGGACACATTAAGGACGACGGACATCGGATTCCGGTGCGCGCCGCCGCGCGCGCAAGCGGATGCGGCACTGGCTTCGGCATCGCCGGTCTTTAGTGAGGCGATGCCCGCTTGCGGGAAACGCGGCGTCGCTTCTACTCGAACCGGCCCGCCGCATGAGCCAGCATGGTGTAGACCTTCCCGGTTTCCGAAGTGAGGTAGGTGCGCGCCACCACCTGGCCGCGATCGTCGCGCGCCACTTCGTTGAGCAGACGCTCGAATTCGCCGATATAGCGGTCGACGGTCTGGCGGAATTCGCGATCCGCCTTGTAGCGCCGGCGCACCTCCTCAAATGCCTTCTGACCCTGCATGGTGTAGAGGCGCCGCGTGAACACGTTGCGTTCGCCGCGGTTGTAGCGCTCCCACAGTTCCGCGGCGGCGTCGTGGTCGATCATGCGGGCGATGTCGACCGACAGCGAGTCGAGCGACTCGATAGTATGGCGGACATTGCGGTCGTCAGGGCGCGCGGCGCGATCATCCTGGCGCGGCACGAAAGCCGAACCATCGTCGCTGCGCCCGCCCTCTTCCTCGCGCGAGGCCCTGGTCAACAACTCGGACAGCCAGCCGCGGCCCGGTCCGGCTCCGTTCTGGCTGGTGGGGGCAACTGACGGCGAGTCGACCCGGCCGCGCGGTGCTGGCGAACCTTGCGTACCGGCTGCATCGGCGCGCGGGCGCGCCGACACCGCCCCGGCGACTGCCGCCTCGTCCCGATAGTTGCGCCGTGTCGGCGCCGCGTCGGTTGAGCCCGCCACCGTGTCCATACCACGGCCATGCCGGGCAACGATGCGGTTGAGCTCGGCGAGCGCTTCCATCTGATCGACGATCACCCGGCGCATCTGCGCCGTGCTTTCGGCCGTCTCCTCCGGGAGCTCGAGCACGCCGCGGCGCAGCTCCTGGCGCGTATTGTCGAGCTCCCGCTGCATGTCCGACGCCATCTGCTTCATCGCCTGCATGATCTCGGCGAAGCGTTCGGTCGCCTGCTGCAACTGGTGCTGCGCATCGGCCGCATTCTGCTGGAACAGGCCTTTGCTCTTGCTCGACGCCTGCTCGTAGAGCTCGTTGAGCGATTCGAGCGTGCGCTTGCTCTGCTGCTCGGTGGTGGTGCGGATCGTCGCGTGCTGCTCGACGATGGTGCGCGCGCCTTCCGACGTCGCCTCGGCGACCATGCGGGCGACATCACGGGCGCGGTCCTCAGCGGCATGCAGCGATTCGTCGAGCAGGTTCGAGAACCGCTTGAGCCGGTCGTCGAGTTCGTCCGTGCGGCTCTTCACTGCCTCCGCCAGTCCTTCGAGCGCGGCCTTGCGGTCGCCGACCGCCGAAAGCGTTTCCTTGTTGCTCTTGTCGAGCACGCCTACCGCCTCGGCCAGCACCTTGCCGTGACCGTCGAATTGCACCGCAAGCTCGCCGAGGTCGCCGAGCACCTTGGAGGTCGTCCCGTAGAACTTGCCGACATGGGCGTCCATCTTGGTGGTGGTGGTGTCGGCGCTCTCCATCAGTTTGCCGATGGTCGAGACGAATTCGGCGACCCGCGCGGACAGCACTTGCTCGATCGCGTTGAGATTGTTCTGGGCGCCGCCGAGCACCTCCTGGAGGAGGCCATTGGCGTCGCGCAGGCGTTCGAACAATGCCGTGGTGTCGGCGCGCAGCATGCCCTGGGTTTCGAGGATTTCCGACACGGTCGACACCGCAGCCTCCTTCGACTGCTCGACCGCGCCCCGCGTCGACTGCTGGAGCTCCTTCAAGGTCTGCGCGACGGTGATTGTCGCCTGCGAGACCGAGGTCTTCGCCGTATCCTGAAGGTCCTTGAGGGTGCGGTTGACGATCGAGGTCGCGCTGGCGCTCGCGTCATTGATGATGCGGGCGAGCTCGTTGCTGTTGTCCATCATCGACTGGGCGAAGGTGAACGCCTTGGCGTCGATCGCCTTTACGGCGCTCTCCGCCGCCCGCTCGATCTCCGCCGAGAACTGCCCGCCCTTGGTCGAGATCGCGTTGAGCAAGCCGTTGCTCTTCTCGTCGAGCAGCTGGGTGAGCTCGCCCGAACGCTGGCGGATCGAGTTGCTGATCTCGTCGGCCTTGCCGACGAAGGTGCGGGCGACTTCGGTGCTCACGCCCAACAGGCTCTTCTCCACCTCAGCGGCGTTCTGTTTGAGCACCGAGCTCGTGCCGCTCGACAGCGTCGTAACGGTACGCTCAAGGTCGGCCGCGCTCGTCCTCATGACGTCGACGAGTTGCTCCGCGCGCGCCTGCATGAGATCGGCAGCGCCGCGGCTCTTGGCGTCGATCTCGCCGCTGATCGATCCGATGCGGCCGATCAGGAACTGGGTCGCCGCCTCGGTGCGGCTCTCCACTTCATCGGACACTTGACTCGTGCGTTCGATGAGCAGCGTCGCGGCCTCGCTGGCGCGGGCGCCGATGTGCTCGGTCACGCCCTGGACCCGCTGCGCGGCCTGTTCGGCGGCGGCGGCGGTGCGCGTCGCCAGATCCTGCGCGGCGCCCCCGAGCCGGGCGGTCGCGAATTCGGCCGCCGCGGTGGTGCGGGTCTCGATCGCCTGGGTGGCCTTGCCGACCGCCGTCGAGGCAAGTTCGAGCGCCGCCGCGGTGCGGGCCTCGATGTCGCGCGTGACGCGGTCGATCTTGTTGGTGGCAAATTCGGCGGCGGCGCCGGTGCGCGTCTCGACCTCCACCGCGACTTTGTCGATGCGGCCGGCGGTGAACTCGGCGGCGGTCTTGACCCGGCTTTCGATCTCGTGGGCCACGCTGCCGATACGATTGGCGAGGAACTCGGTAGCGCTGGCGGCGCGCGTCTCGATGTCCTGGGACACCGTGGCGACGCGGTTCGCCAGGAACTCGGTCGCATTCTCGGTGCGTGTCTCGATGTCGCGGGCCGCGGTCTCGGCGCGGCCGGTCAGGGTTTCGGCGGCGCCGACCATGCGCAGCTCGACGTCGCGGGCGGCAGTCTCGGCGCGGCCCACCAAGGTCTCGGTGGCGTCGGCGACGCGCGTCTCGATGCCGCGGGTCGCGTCGGTCACGCGACCAAGCATCGTCGCGGTGGCATCGACGGTGCGCATCTCCATCTCCCGGCTCACCTCCGCCGCGCGATCGAGCAGGGCGTCGGTCGCCCCGATGCTGCGCGTCTCGATATCGCGGGTGGCGTTGGCGATACGGCCAATCAGCGCTTCGGTGGCAGCCGTGGTGCGCGTCTCCAGGTCGGACGTTGCGGTCGCGGCACTGTCCACCAGGTATTCCGTCGCCTTGCGTGAGCGCGATTCGAGGTCGCGGCTCGCCGCTTCGGCGCGGCCGATCAACAGGTCCTCGAACTTGCTGATGCGGCTGTCGAGATTGTCGGCGACTTCGGTGGCGCGCAGTGCGAGCGTCGTATTGGCCTGCTCGATCTTGGCGGCGAGCGCGCCCGTGAGCGCATCGCCGTGGCCGGTAATGGTGGTGGTAATGTCGCCGATGCGGCCCTCGATCGCCTGCACCACTTCGCTGCCGCCTTCCGACACCACCCGCGTGATTTCCACGACGTGGCCCTGGAAATTCTCGTTGAGGCTCTGGATGCGGTTGTCCATCACGCCCTCGAAGCGCTCGAGCCGCTGGTCGAGCGAGGTCGTGATCTCCACCGCCTTGGTCGAAACCCGGGCATCGAAGCCGTCGAGATAGTCCTTCATCATGGTCTGGATGTCGGACGTCCGCTGGCTCAAATTCTCGACGAGCTCGCCGCCATGGGATTTGACGGTGCGGTCGAATTCGGAGAGATGCCGGGTGATGATCTCGCCGAGCGTGTTCGCGTCGCGGCCGATGCGGTCGGCGAGGTCGGTGCCGTCGCGGCTGAACATGTCCTCGAAGGTCTGCAGGCGCTGCGCCAGCATGTCGCGCATCATGTCGCTGCGCGAGGTGATCGATTCGGCGAGCGCCTCGGCATTGTGGCCGAAGTGCTGGGTGACATAGTCACTGCGCGAAATGATGGTCTCAGTAATCTTGTTGCCGGCCTCCTCGAGCTTCGAGACCATGTCGCCGCCGCGCAGGCTGAGATCGAGCACGATCGATTCGCCCGTCGTCTTGAGCGAGTTGTTCACCTCGTCGGCGCGCAGCGCGATGGTCTCGGCCAGCCGGCCGGTGGTGTCGATGAGCGCCCGCGACACCGACTCGGAGCGTTCCGACATCGTCTCGGTGATGTCGCGGGTGCGCACTTCGACCGATTCGAGCACGTTGGCGCTGCGCTGCGAGAAGCCCTCCACCACATCGTCGAGGCGGGTGGCGAGCGATTGCTGCAGGGTCGTGGCAATGGCCAGGAACTGCTCGTTGAGATGGTCGGACTTGAAATTGAGGCTCGAGGTGAGCCGGTCGCTCGCGGAGTCGATCGCCTGGGTGGTGTCGTCGCTGGTTCGTTCGAGGCGCTCCAACAGGTCGGTGCCGCGCTCGCCGAGCTGCTCGATCATGGTGTCGCCGGCGGTGCCGAGCGCAACCGTGATCTGCTCGCCCTTCTCGGCAAGCGAGCGGGTGATGCGCGACGCTGCTTCGTTGACGCGCTCGGCAATGAGCTCGCTCACCGTGGTGATGTCATGGGAGAGGTCGAGGTGCACGTTGGTGATGGCGTTGCGGACCTGCTCGGCCTGCCCGACCAGGGTCTCGCGCTGCTGGGCAAGGCCGTCGAGCAGGTTGCGGATGCGCAGCTCGTTGTCGTTATAGGCGCGCTCCAGCGCCGCAACCTCGTTGTTGACCAGGGTTTCGAGTTCGGCCGCGCGCGCCAGCGCGCGTTCGAGGCCGTCGCCCATCGCCGCGACTTCGCGCCGGATCGCTTGGCCGACCGAGACCATGGAATCGCGGGCAACCGATTCCGGCTCGGCAAAGCGCAGCGTCGCCTCGGCCATGGAATTGGCGATGATGCGCAATTCATTGGACCGCGCCACCATATTGGCGAGCGCATAGAAGAACACGACGGGGGCGATGATGCCGCCGGCCACGCCGATAAAGGTCGCAAGGCCGCCGATCATTTCGAGCAGCTGGCCGCCGAAGGTCAAGACCAGCGCGCTCGCGCCGATTAGCCACAGTACCGTGCAGAAGGTGGCGAAAATGAACGGCATGCGCGAGGGGCGGCGCTGCAGCGACTGCAGAAGTTGACCGATCGACTCCTGATCGTCGTTGGCAGCCTGGACCACGTCGCGGTCGTCGCGACCGGGCATCATCACGGGCGCATCGGGCGGCGCCTCCTTGGCCATCCCGCGCGCGCCGCGCTTGCGACCTTCATTGGCGCCTTCGAGGGCGGTCGGCATCGACGCGGCGCCGGGCGACGGCTTGGTGTCGCCCTCGCGAATATTGAGCGCGTCCTGAATTGCCGAAAGCGCGACCTCGGTCGGATCTTTGCTCTTCTTGGAATAGATCGCCATTTTACGGTCACCTCACCAACTACGCAACTTCGACTACGGGCAAATCCTCCGCCCGCGTCGCAATGCGTGCGCCCCGTCTCGTAAAGGTGGAAAACCGCTACCCCTATGCCACCCCACCATCTCTCATCTTAGCCGCGCCAACGGGATTAATGAAACCAAATCGTAACCTGTGCTTAATCTTCGTTAATCATCGTTAACGATGCCATGGTCAATTGGCACAAATTCGCCACAACTCGGCCATGATTTGGCCGGACGGCGCTATGGCAATTCCACTTGGCAATTTCTGCAAAAGAAGTCCCTTGAGCGGACAACACGAGGAGATTGCGGCAACGTTACGGCCGACGGAGCCTCAGCACCGATATTTGGCGCGCGGTTTGACGGAACCGGGCGGCAAGCTGCCTCTGTTCGACCACGACGGCCGCAAAGTCGCGTCCCGCATTGTCCAGGCCTGCATCGCGCATGGTTGGGCCGAGCCCTGGATCCATAATCCAATCAAGCCCGACTGGTTGGTCTGCCGGTTGACAGCCAAGGGATATGCGGTCCTTGGACGTGCGCCACCCGCTGCCCCCGAGCCGGCGCCGGCCGCAGGGGGCAAAAGGCGCCACAAACCGACTTGAATGTCGAGGCGCCGACACCGGATCAGTCAGCTCCGGTCTCTGCCGACGTGTCGGCCCGACCGGCCCGACGAATAGGTGACGATGCGGCCCAAGTCCGAGGCCGCCGCATCGTAGAGAATATCGCAAGGTTCCCATGTCACGCTCGCCCTTCAGGCTGCGACCCGACAGCTTAAGGATGGCGGACGTGACCAAGCCTGCAAGGGAATCGCTTACGGCGGCGTCGCCTCCGATCGCGGCCGAAACAGCGGCGGCGATCGATGTCGCCCATCTCGCCCGGATGACGCTGGGCGACCGCAAGCTCGAAAGGGAGGTCCTCGATCTGTTCGATCGTCAGGCCGAGCAGCTACTCACGCGCATGCACACGGTGAAACCGGCGGGGGTGGCCACTCTTGCCCACACGCTTGTCGGGTCGGCGCGCGGCATCGGTGCGTGGCGGGTGGCGGCGGCTGCCGAAGCCTTGGAAGCGGCAATCGCCGACACCGGAAAGCCCACCCTGGATAAGCTCACGACGGCGATCGGAGAGGCGCGGCTTGCTATTCGCGGCCTATTGCATGATCCTGAAAAGTTGCAGACTTTTCGGACAAGATCATGCAACGCAACAAGTGGTTAGAGCGAAACGGCGATTCGACTTAGTCCCATTTCGCTCTGATGCCGGCCATACCCCGCGCACCCCACGCCTGATCCGACGCTTTCAGCGCCGATGCGGTGCCTCCCGCGGACGCATCCTATCGCGCAACCGCACTGGCGCGACCGATGCCGAGCGGATATAGAGGCCGACCGCGGGTTCGGCCGCGTGGCTGTCCGGGCTGCGGTCACGTTACGGTGTTATGGGCGCATGGCCAAGATTACATTCATCGATAGTTCGGGCGCCGCGCGCGCCGTTGAGGCTCAGGTTGGATCGACCGTCATGGAGACGGCGATCAAGAACGGCATACCGGGTATCGAGGCCGAGTGCGGCGGCGCCTGCGCTTGCGCGACCTGCCACGTCTATGTCGACGAGGCTTGGCGCGAGATCACCGGCCCGCCGTCCCCGATGGAAGAGGACATGCTCGATTTCGGCTATGACGTGCGGACGAATTCGCGGCTGTCGTGCCAGATCAAGGTGACCGAAGCGCTTGATGGGCTCGTGGTCATGACGCCGCCGCGGCAGGCGTGAAGCCGGCGGGCTTGAACAGCGGCCCGGAACCCGGGATAAGCTATGGCATGATCTCGAAAAGTTGGAGACTTTTCGGACAAGATCATCCGACGAAACAAGTGATTAGAGCAAAATGGCGATTCGACTTAATCCCATTTCGCTCCAGCGGCATAACCCAGGTGGACCATGAACGCACCTCCGCCCGACCGCCCCGCCGGCGCCGTCGACCGTAAGCTCCTCGAAATTCTGGTCTGCCCGCTCACCAAGGGCCCGCTCGAATATGATGCCGAGAAGCAGGAATTGATTTCGCGCTCCGCCAAGCTCGCCTATCCGATCCGCGACGGCATCCCCATCATGCTGCCGGAAGAAGCCCGCCGGCTCGAATAGTTGGCTCTCTTGCGGTGCCCGCCATCTTAGCCAAACAGCCGCGGCAACCATCGCAGCCTGCGGGGCAACAGATTCCGCCGCGAAGGGGCTTGGGACTCGAGTCCCGGTGAACTGCAATGATCAGGGATTTGCCGGCGAATCGGAGTTGGAGACTTAAGACATGATCAAGATCTGGGGACGGAACACCTCGTCCAACGTGCAGAAGGCGATGTTTGCGGTCGCCGAGCTCAATCTCCCGCACGAGCGCATCGACATCGGGGGATCGTTCGGCAAGAATCGTGAGGCGCCCTATCTCGCCATGAACCCCAATGGCCTCGTCCCGACGCTGGAGGAGGACGGCTTCCTGCTGTGGGAATCCAATTCGATCATCCGCTACCTTGCCGCCAAGCACGGCGCCGGCACGCTCGAGCCGGCCGACCTGCGCACGCGCGCGCTCGCCAGCAAATGGATGGACTGGCAGCTTTCGGTGCTGGGTCCGGCGATGACGCCGGTGTTCTGGAACCTGGTGCGGACGCCGCCCGATAAGCGCGATCACAAGGC
>Ga0306920_100011337_pt1 | contig 12028 bp, 11 predicted proteins | sample flu12Cox44000170_FD_204666 | JGI IMG/M metagenome (GOLD analysis project Ga0306920, IMG submission 204666) | Lab enrichment of tropical soil microbial communities from Luquillo Experimental Forest, Puerto Rico - flux4day.12C.oxic.44.000.170 (v2)... | ecosystem: Environmental > Terrestrial >...
CCAGGTCGGCGGCGCGCTCGGTGAACAGCTCGGCGATCCGCTTCACGACCGCGGCGCGCTCGGCGACCGGGCGCAGCTTCCATGCCGCGAACGCCCCGGTCGCGGCGGCGAGCGCCTCCGCTACCTCTGCGTCCGTGGCGAAGGGGAAAGTCTCGGTCACCTCGCCGGTCGCCGGGTTGGTTACCTGATAGGGCGGGGTCTGCGTCATACCTGCTCCCGGGTCTTCACTACGGTAAGTCTCCAGTGAGACAACGCTACGGGACCAAGGTACGCAGCCCAAGACCCCCTCCCTGGGCCGGGACCGGCCACGCCATGCTGTCTACGGCAGAGTCACGCGTACCCATGGGCCCCTCCCGCCCCCGCCTGGCGCGGTTTGCACCGAACCGGCTTCGATGTCGGCCAGCATGACGAACGCCGTCACCACACTGCCGTCGGGGCTGCGGGGGACAAAGCCTGGGCTTTGAACAAGAAACCGGGCACGCTCCATCAGCTCGCGGTCCCCGACGCCGCCCAGCGTCGCCACAGCTTCCTCCAGGCGTTGGACAGACTCTCCTGCACTGTTCGCAACCGTCTGGAACTTGTCTGAGATGTAGTGGTTGGTATGGGCGCCCCAAGGTCGCTCCTCGGTGACATCGTCGATGGCCGCCGAGGTCTCGACAACCTGCACGCCCGTTGGGGTGACGATGACGAACCCGTTTCCGCCTGAGCGGTGATATCCCGTCGCTTCCCGTACCGCCTCGGCGGCCGACAAGGCGCAGAGTGCGCTTCTGCTGACCATCGCGCGCGGGACTCCAACCCTCTCGTCGCGTGAAGAAGTTGACTGCACGCCCATGGCGAATCCACTGCCGCTTAGGCCCACGCCCGTTAGAAACCCAATACAACTGACAGTGATCACCGGCGGTCCGCCGGCGGGCTCGGAGATCAAGACGGCATAGTCGGTGTGACTTGCAAACCACATCTCGGCGTGGAGAAGAAAGCCGGCCCGCCCAGCGGTGGTGCAAGCGTCAACCTCGAGCAGGTCCTCGAGCATCTGCATCAGCAGTACGTCCTCGATCGCGAGACGCGATCCCTGCGCGACCCCGGCCAACTCATCCCATCTGGCTGGAAGTTCTTGAGCGTAAGGGATGTAGCCGTTGATACGAGCCTTGAGGCTCATGCGGTCGTGTCCTGCCGCCATCGCCAACTCCTCTATCGCACGAGAAGCATTCGCAATATCGGCGCGGAGTTCCTCTCCGTATTGGCGGCCTATCTCGAGCCAAGAGCCTTTGCAGCGGACAACGCGCGGCCCCTCCGTATGCCCGGCCATTGGCTCGGCTGCTCCTTCCTGATGACTCCATCGTCGTTGACGCAGGCGACTATGTGGGCGTGGCCGGATGCCATGTATACGGCCAGCGGCTGGCCCGCGAGCCGGTCGATCGCCCGCCCGGCGTGGCTACGGCCACGCACAAGCCCGGCACCCGCATCCGCCGCTCGGCAGCCAGGCCCATACGCCTCACGAACCCAGCTTCGCTCGCCAGATACCAGATGTCTGGGAATAGTGGCCCCAGATGTCTGGGAAAGTGATCGATGGGCCCGTGTGCCGCTCGCCGACGCTAGATCACGGTGTTGCGCCGCTCCGGTTCGATGACAAGCTGATGACAGATGATCAAGGGCCCGGCCACTGTAATAGCGACCAAGCCCCTGACCTGCTACTTCGGAAGTAGCCCCGACCGGATTTGAACCGGCGCTACCGCCTTGAGAGTGCTGGTCAGCCATTCATATTACATTTGAACACAATGGCTCTTCTGGGCTAAGCTGCAGGTCAGAGGCACTATCCTAATGTCAGGCAGTACCGGGTTGTATCGAAGATTGACGCGGCGTCTGCCCACAAATTGCCCCCAAACGATCACGGGCAAGGTGCGAGATGGGTTGGGTCGAGACACGAACCGGCCGCGATGGCAAGCCCAGGTTCATCGCGAAGTACCGGGACTTATGCGGGCGTAAGCAGTCCGCGGGCACCTTCGCCGCCAAGCGCGAAGCCAATAGCGCGTGGCAGCGCGCGGAGGTCCAGGTTGCCGAGGGCCAGGTCACCGACCCACGGCGGGGACGGCAGACTTTCCGCCGTTACGTCGAGGAGAGGTGGCTCCCTCATCATGTGATGGAGCCGACCACCAGGGAGAAGTACACCTACTACCTGAACGCGCACATCCTGCCGGAGTTCGGCCCGATGCGGATGATGGACATTCTTCCCGAGCATGTCCGCGCCTGGATCACCAAGATGCAGGCCAGGGGCGCCTCGGCCTGGACGATCCAGTACGGCAAGTACGCCATCCTCAACTCGATCTTCACCACCGCCATGCAGGAAGACCGGGTAATCACCTTCCACCCGAGCCGTGGTGTGCGAACGCCGACGGTTCCCAGCAGGCCGCGGCAGATCATCACCCCAGAGCAGTTCGACGCGATCTACCAGGCATTGCCCAGCGCGGACATGCAACTGCTGGTCGAGACGGCCGTCGAGAGCGGGCTGCGCTGGGGTGAGCTGACAGAACTTCGGGCCGAGGACCTTTCACAGGTGACGAGGATCTTGACGGTGAGCCGCAAGGTGATCGAGGTCAACCCGAAGTTCGAGCCGAACGGGAAGCGCTTCGCGGTGAAGGACTACCCGAAGGACAAGGAGTACCGGCGGCTCAAGCTGAGCGCCCAGCTCGTGCGGAAGATCGAGGCTCATGTGAGGTCAGCAGGACTGGAACCCGGGGATCTCTTGTTCGCGCACCGGGCGGGCCAGACCGCGGCCAGGCCGCTGCGGGCGGTCCCGGATCCAGCCACACTCGGGCTCACCAAACCGAATGAAAAGGGCCGCAGGTACCGGCACGGCACGCTTAGCGCCTATACCGCTGGCCGGTGTCGTTGCGAGCACTGCCGCAGGGCGTTTGCCGTCTACCGTGCCAAACGGCGCGCCGAGACCGGCGCTCGTCCGCGGCCGCGAGCGGGAACCGACGGACATATTCCGCGCAACTGGTTCCGCCGCAGCGTCTGGCTACCGGCCTGCCAGGCTGCCAAGCTCGGATTCAGTCCGCGCGTGCACGACCTTCGGCATGCTCATGCCTCGTGGCTGCTCGCTGGCGGTGCCGACCTTCAGGTCGTGAAAGAGCGGCTCGGCCACGCGTCGATCATGACCACGCAGAAGTACCTTCACACGCTGCCCGACGCTGACGACACGGCGCTCGACGCCCTCACGAAGATCCGCGGTCACAGCCAAGAATGGCCGGCCTGACCTCAGCACGTCCCTAATCCAGCGGTAGCTTGACGGCCGGCTGATCTTCTCCGATGATCATGGATCGCTTCCAGATGGCTCCTGAGCGGCGGGGAGACCAGGGCGTATCTCATGCCCCTTCCTCCTCCCTGCGAATGTCCCGGGCCAGTTCGGCGGAGGTCCAGGCGGTGAGCAGCACGCGCCGGTTTTCCACGCAGCGGTAGGCCATAAGGCGGCGCGCATCTGGCCCGCTGGCCGCTGTTGCCCACACCGTCGTGATCTGCCATCCCGGATGCTCGCGCTGCAGCGCAGCCACGTCGTCGTCCAGCATAACCAAAAGTGTACGCTAGGCTAGGCTACGCTACGCTAAGCGCCAGGTCACGGGCTCGCCGGTAATGTTGATCATGTGCCGAGACCGTCCCAGATGCCCTTTGAGCGGGTGTTCTCTGCGCTTAAGGAGAAGATCGAGAACGGGGAGCTTTTGCCGGGTGAGCAGATGCCCACTCTGATCAAGATCAGCGAGGAGTACGGGATCTCTCGGACCACTGCACAGAAGGTGATCAACGCGCTGGCCGAGGCAGGGTTCGTGGAGATCAAGCCCCGCTGGGGCACGTTCGTTGCAGAGAAGCGCTGATGGAGAACTGGAACTGCTCGAAGGCGGCCGCGGGCTGCGCCTGGTCGAGACGCTAGCGACGCGCTGGAGCCACCACCGCGATACGGCAGGCACCGTCACCTGGTTCGAGTTAACCAGGAGACCTCACGAGTAGCGCAGTGCTCCTGTTCGTGGCTTTTGTTCGCCGGGGCTGCGTCATCGGCCTGGCCCGGCCCGTTTGGGCGGCTGGTAGCCGCGGGCTGGGGTCACGTCCCTGGTGCTTGCCGCCGTAGCGGCCACTGCCTCGTCGAGCCGCAGCCCCATCGGGAAGTCCTCACGGGCTACGTCGGCTTGCCTTGCCGACTTTGACTGCTGCGGCCGTGCGGCCTGACCTGGCCGGGGCACCGCTGATCGGGCTCGTGCCATGGCCACGTGCATGTGCTCGGCTGCTTTCCGGCCGCCGCTGCCTGAGCGGCGTGCTGCTGGGCCTGGCGCAGCTCGGCCACCGCGACAGCCAGCCCGACGAGGTTCGCTAGCAGCGCCCCGGCCAGGACGGTGTTGTCACCGCTGAGGTCACCTGCCAGCGCGAGCAGCCTCGCCAGGACGCGCAGCCGGTCACCGTCCGCGGTGCGGCGGGGAATCTTCCCGTAAGCCGCGCGGGCCGCCCGGTCATAGGCGTCCGCCGCGTCCCGCAGCGTTGGGTCATGCAGTGCGTCTGCTGTGACATCGAACGCCGCAGCCGCCGCCCAGGCCGCATCCGCGGCCGCGCCCGGATCGTTCCCGGCGCTGCGGCGGATCTGTTCCGCGGCGACGGCAGCCTGCTGCCCCGCGTACCGGTACAACAGGTCTCGTTCCGGAACAGTGAACCGGAACGTTCCGGATCGCGCCTGATGCTGTTGGCCCCAGCGGTGACGTAGCTGGGGCAGCGTCAGATCGGCGGCCAGCCGCCCGCCGCCATACCAGCGCAGCGCCCCGTTACTGCTGATGTGGCCGGTGAGCGCGACGGCGTACCCGGTGACCTGGCCCGGGGCGGTCTCACTGAACCGCAACCGCACCAGCACACCGGATCGGCGGAGCTGGGCGAAGAATTCAGCCTCGGCCCGCGCCTGCTCCGCCGCTTCTGCGATCCGGGCCCGGAGCACCGCACGGGCCATCTGCGGCGGCAGGCCAGGCTCGAGGCATTCCTCCGCCGGGGCTGTCCAGCGGGCACGCAGCTTCGGCAACGTCAGGTCAGCGGCCAGCTTGCCGCCGCCATACCAGATCACCCCACCGTCCTTGCTGGTGTGGTGCGGCAGGCCCACCGCGTACCCGGTGACCTGACCAGGGTTGATCGTGCTGTACCGCTGGCGGACTAGGACACCCGCCCTAGCCAGGCGGGCCAAGAACTCCTGCTCCGTGCTTGCTCCGCCGGCAACGGCGGCCACCTTCCGCCGCAGCGCGGTCCGGGGCGCCTCGCACCAGCCGCGCCGGGCAGCCTGTTCCGTCTCAGCGCGGGTCGGCCGCCGGCCCGCGGTGCGATCCGCCGGGGCGGTGGACCGCAGCCCGAACCGCCGTTCCGCCTCCTGGCAGGTGTCTCGGACCCGGTAAAAGTCGTTCCAGGTCCTCGGCCGGATGCCGTCCTGGCGGGCCAGCGTCGCCACAATGTGAATGTGATCCGCGGCGTGCCGGACCGCCACCCACCGCACCCCTGTCTCATCTCCACGGGGCGCGAGGCCTGTACGGTCCATCACTGCGGCCGCCACCCGTGCCCATTCCGCGTCCGAGAGCATCCGGTCCTCAGGTGCGGCCCGCACGGAACAATGCCAGACCGGCTTCTCGTCGCGGGATCCCGTGATCAGCGCCAGCGGCTGGGCGAGCAATCCGGCCAAGCGCCGTAGATCCCGCGCCCCGTCCCGGCGGCGTTCCGGTTCAAGCTCGGCCGGATCCCCGAACCCGGCGACCAGGTGCGGATCGGTGTGCTCGTTCGCCTTGCCGGGCGCATACAGGTAGTACAGCAGCCGCGCCGCGTTCCGCCCGCGGATCACTTTTCCAATCACCCGGAACGCTCCGGTACGGTCACGGAATGCTCCGGCGCACCTGTTCCGCCGCCTCATCCAAACGCCGGATCACCCGCGTGCAGAACTCCGCGGCAGGTACCAAATCCTCGGCCCGCTCCCCCGTCGCATTCAGCCGCGCCACGGCCTGATTCAAATTCGTCCCGACCCGCCGCACCAATCCAGCCGCCGCCATCAGCTCCGCTAACGCGCCCCGTAACGGTGACCACACCCGGGCCTGTATACCACGAGCCGTCGCAAGTGTCCCCTCTGCAGCGAACGCGCCCAGCGCCAGGCCGGACTTTGCTGCCGCCTCGCTCACCTCGGCGAACTCTTCCTCGGACAGCGAGAACTGAACCGTCCTCGGCCGCGGTGACGCTTGCCGCGACCGGCGCCGCTGCATCCTATCGACCGAGCCTGCCACCAGCCTCACCCTCGCCGCTGCTAAAGGGACCGCGCCCGGTCCCGCCCACCCCCATTGTTTATCTCTAGGCCGCGCCGGTCCAGAGATATCCAGGGTTTAAAGATATCTTGCTCGGACTAGCGCCAATTTCATCGGATGCAAGACTGACATCAGTTGGCATAAGGCGGCCAGACTTTCCCGGAGAATAGCGGTTAAGGACGGGGAATATCGCTGTCATGCATTATCTGCCGGCGGGTGCGGCGGGGTGCGCCTGTCCGGGAAGCTGCCGGGCTGACCAGCCGGGTTGCGGATCACCTTCATCTGATGAAAGATTCCTTCTTCTGATGTAAGCAACGGAGGGTGACCGGGATGGCTGGCGAGGATCGGGTGCCGGGTGCGGCGGAGTTGCAGCTAGCGGGCGGGACCCGGCTGTTGCGGCCCGATGAGCAGGTGTTCGCGGCAATGCTGGTGGGCTGGCGGGCGCAGCAGCTGGCCCGCAACCTGGCGTTTGGGACCATCGCCGGGCGGGAGGCGGCGGTGCGGGCGTTCGCCCGGCACGCGGATGCGTTTCCGTGGGTGTGGAACGCGCAGTTGTTCGATGAGTGGCTGGGGGACCTGCGGGCGGTGCATGGGCTGCGGCGCTCGACGATCCGCAACTACGCGCTGGCGGTGGCGGCGTTTTGCCGGTATACGACTGACCCGGCGTATGGGTGGGCCGGGCAGTGCCAGGACCGGTTCGGCACCCACCCGGTGCAGGTCTGCCATGAGTGGAACACCGCCATCCACGTGCAGCAGGCCGAGGGCGACCCGGTCAAGCGGGCGTTCACCGTCACCGAGCTGCAGGCGTTTTTCGACTACGCCGACGCCCAGGTGACCCGCTCACGCGGGAGCGGCCGCAAGGGGTGGCTGGCGGTGTTCCGTGATGCCACCATGTTCAAGGCCGCTTACGGGTTCGGGCTGCGCCGCACCGAGACGGTGATGCTGGACGTGGCCGACCTCGGCGTCAACCCGCACGCCGTCGAGTTCGGCGGTTATGGCCTGTGCCAGGTGCGGTATGGCAAGGGCGGCAAGGGCTCGCCGCCGAAACGGCGCAGCGTACTGACGGTCTGGCCGTGGCTGCCTGAGGTGCTGGCCCAATGGGTCGATGAGGCCCGGCCGATGATGGCCGAAGCGGCAAGCTCGCCGGCGCTGTGGCCCTCCGAACGCGGCCCGCGGGTCGGGGTAAGCAGGCTGAACAAGCGGTTCGGCGACTACCGCGACGCCCTCGGCCTGGCCGGCGGGCTGGACTTTCACTCGCTGCGCCGCTCCTATGTCACCCACCTGCTCGAAGACGGCTGGGACCCGTTGTTCGTCCAGCACCAGGTCGGCCACGAGCAGGCCTCCACCACCGCCATCTACAGTTGCGTCTCCTCAGACTTCCGCACCCGCACCCTGCGGGCGGCGCTGGATGCCACCATGAACGCGGCCCTGGCGGGGAAGGAGCGGCGATGACCAAGCGGCGGCAGGTCAGCTACCAGTGGCGGCTGCGGGAGGTGATGGCCGCGGCTGGGCTGTTCAACGCCTCCGACCTGGAGCCGCTGCTAGCCGACCGGGGCATCAACCTGTCCTCGGTGCAGGTCTGGCGGCTGGTCACCGGAACCCCGGAGCGGCTGTCGCTGCCGGTGCTGGCGGCGTTGTGTGACATCTTCGAGGTCACCCCCGCCCAGCTGATCGCCACCCGGGCCGAGAACATCCCGCCCCGCAAGGCCGCCAGCGGCGGCGACGGTGTCCCTGATCTGAATGCGCTGCGGCCCCGCCGTGCCCGCCTGCGGCCAGAACCATGAGCGGCGGCCCCCGCCGGCGCGACTGCGCCCGCTGCGGCCGCCACGGCTGCCCCGCCGCGCACTTCCCTGACGGCTACCTGTGCCGCATCTGCCTGCGCGCCGCCCTGGACATCCGCGGCGCCTGCCCCGGCTGCGGCACCGAACGGGCCCTGCCCGGCCTGCGCTCAGGTGTTCCGGTCTGCACCGGCTGCGCCGGGATCGACCGCCACTTCACCTGCCTGCACTGCGGCTACGAAGGCAACCTGCCCGGCGGCGGCCGGCTCTGCGGCCCCTGCGGCGTGAGCTGGCACCTAGCCCGGTTGCTCGACGACGGCACCGGCTCCATCAGCCCCGCCCTGCAGCCCCTGGCCACCGCCCTGGCCGCCCGCACCAGCCACGCCGCGACCATGGACTGGCTCACCACGCCCCACGTCCGCCAGCTGCTGTCTGACCTGGCCACCGGCAAGCTGCCGCTCACCCATCAGGCCCTCGCCGCCCACCCCCACTGGCGGGCCACCATCTACCTGCGTGACCTTCTGGCCGGCTGCGGCGTGCTGCCCGCCACCGACCGGCAGCTGGCCGACTTCGAACGCTGGCTGCAGCTGCGCCTCACCCGGCTGGCCGCCCACCCCCACCAGCGGCTGCTGCGCCAGTTCGGGCTGTGGCACCAGCTGCCCAAAATGCGTGCCAAAGCCGCCGCCGGGCCGCTGCGCCCCACCGCCCGCAAATACGCCGAACTGCAGTTCATCCACGCCGCGACATTCCTTACCTGGGCCGCCGATCAAGGCCGCCGCCTGACCGAGCTCACCCAAGCCGACCTCGACACCTGGCACGCCACCCACCCCATCAGCCAGCGGCAAGCCGCCCGCGGCTTCCTGAACTGGGCCATGGACCACCGCCACCTGCCCCGCTGCCAGCTGCCCCCACTGCGGTTCCCCACCGGCGGCGCCATCACCCAGCACCGCCGCCTGGCCCTGCTGCGCCACTACCTCACCGACACCCACATCCCACCGCGCCCCCGCGCCGCCGCCTGCCTCATGCTGCTCTACGCCCAGCCACTCACCCGCATCCTCCACCTGACCACCAGCGACCTCACCCACGGCGACAGCGGTCACCTGCTCCTGCGCCTCGGCGACCCACCCAGCCCCGTCCCCCAACCCTTCGCCAGCCTGCTCCACGAACTCGCCGCCAGCACCCCGCCCGGCTGTCCCTGGCTGTTCCCCGGCCGGCCCACCAGCCAGCCGCTGGCCTACTGCACCATGCTCACCCAGCTGCGCAACCTGGGCTTCCCGATGCGCACCGCCCGGATTTCCGCACTCCGCCAGCTCGTCCTCCAAGTCCCCGCCCCCGTCGCCGCGCAAGCCCTCGGGTTCCACCACACCACCACCCACCGCCAGCACACCCACGCCGGCGGAACCTGGAACCGCTACGCCGCCACCAGCCACACAAAGTAACGACCAGCCGCCCATTCCCCCGAATACGCATCACATGAACACGCAAGCCCGCCAGTACCAGTGGATGCCAATTCACCTAAAAACGACTGGAAGAGTCAGCCTTCGAACTAAAGCGATTCGAAATGCTATCAGCCGACAGCGTGAATCAATGAACGGCAGCTACCTGAGCGCAGTTAGCTCAACCAAGGCACCCGCGCTGGACGGTCACAGAAAGTGAACGAGCTCCGGGCGGCAGCCAACGTCCCCAGGTGCCGCGCCTGCCGGTTATTCGCATCGGCTGGGCGGACGGTCTGTGTGTTAGGTAAGCGCAGATCATCCCGATCGCGAGCGCCGAGTCTCACCGTGATGAGCACGTGCACACTTCGTCGGTCAGCAGAATCAGGCGTATAGCGGTGGGCATCGGATGCGCTGCCTGACTTGGCCTGTACAGGCGAGCCCGCCGCCGATGATCGCGACCCGCAGCGGTCCAGTCATGGTTGGCGACGGCGGCCGGGCCGATTAGGCGCGCATACCGAGCCCGGTTCGTTCGGCGTAGCCGCCGACGGTTAAGACTTCGGCGCCGGCACTCAGTGCGGTATGGCGTCGCGCACGTAGAGCCCGGGCGCTGGGCTCAGTACCGGGTGCTGTTCGCTGCCAAGGATGTCCGGCTGGACCTGCCGTGGGCCGGCCCGCCCAGTGGCCCAGTCGGCCCAGGCTTCCCACCAGCTGCCCTGGTGTTCTTCGGCTCCGGCCAGCCACTCTTGGGGGTCGGCGCCTGGTGTGGCGCCGGTCCAGTAGTACGCCTTGGGGTTGCCCGGCGGGTTGACCAGGCTGGCGATGTGGCCGGAATAGCTGAGCACGAAGGTGGACGGCCCGCCGAGCAGCTGGGTCGTCCGGTAACAGCCCTTCCACGGGGTCAAGTGATCCGTAACGGCTCCGGTGACAAAGGTGGGCACCGTGATGTTCTGCAGACGCAGAGGCGTTCCGAGCACGCTGAGCTCCGTTGGCTGGGTGAGCAGGTTGTCCCGGAAGATGTCCAGGAACTGGCCGTGCAGTGCGCCGGGCAGGTTGGTGCCGTCGGCGTTCCAGGCCAGGATGTCGAAGGCCGGAGGCTGCTCGCCCATCAAGTAGTTGTTCACCCAGTAGTTGAACACCAGGTCGTCGGGGCGCAGCCAAGTGAAGGCGGTGCCCATCTGCCGGCTGGTGATGATGCCTGTGTGCCGTGACCGGCGGCCGGCGAAGGCGATCAGGCCCCGCCCGGAGAACGCGGTGATGGGGGCGCGCAGGCCGAAGTCCAGCAGGGTGACGGCATACGAGATGCTGTGCACCCGGTTATCGCCCGTAGCGGCCAGGTGATTGAGCACGGTGGTGGCGATGATGCCGCCGGCACAAAATCCGATCAAGTTGACATCCGGGCTTCCGGTGATCTCCCGGACGGTGTCGATCGCCGCCAGAATTGCCTCGGCGTAGGTGTCCAGGTCCCAGCTGCCATGCTCCTGGGTGGGGTTCCGCCAGCTGAGCATGAATGTCCGCAGGCCGCGGCCGGTGGCGTACTCGACGAAGCTGCGCCCGGGCCGCAGGTCCAGGAAGTAGAACCGGCCGATGGGGGGCGGAACGACCAGGACCGGGCGGGCGAATACCGTGTCCGTGGCCGGTGCGTACTGGATGACCTCCGCGACCGTGTCCCGGGCGACGACGGCACCGGGGGTTATCGCCAGATCCCGCCCGACCTCGAACGCGCCGGGCTCGATCATCGACGGCATCGCGCCGTTATGGTGGACGTCGCGGGCGAAGTTGCGGGCTCCGCGGACAAGGCTCATGCCGCCGGTGTCGAAGGCTCGCTTGATGGCGGCGGGGTTGCTCATGAGGAAGTTCGTCGGCGCGGCAGCGCTCGTCACGATGTTCGCCGCAAACCGGGCTTGTTCCGCTCTGGTGCCGCTGGCGCCTTCGCCCAGCTCGCCGACGATCCTGTCCAGCGCCTGTGCACAGGCGAGATAGGTTTGCTGGACCATCCGGAAGACCGGGTTCGATGTCCACGCCGGATCGGTGAAACGCCGGTCACCCTTGGCCGGAGCCACGTCGGACAGGCCCCACGCGATGCGGGTAAGTTCCACGCCCAGCCGACTGGCTTCCCGGGCCACGGTCGTGCCCTGGCTCAAGGCCGCGGCCATTCCGCCAACTGCGTCCCGGAGCGACGGGATCCCGACGGCTTCGCCGCCGCCGGCTGCGTCGGCCGCCTCGGCGGCCGTCAGCCTGGTCTCCGCACTGGCCACTGATTACTCCTCGCATCAATGAATCCGCCTGACGCGGATACTTCAATCTCGACACTTCCCTGTCGCGAAGTCCGTCGCTAATGCCTCGACTCATCAACAATCGCGCTCCCGTCAGCGGCGGCCCCGGTGGGCCGCACGGAGCGGGCGAGCAGCTGGGCTACGTCGACGATCTCCAGCGACTCCGGTGCCTCCCCGGATGCCTTCTTCGCGGCGATCGCGTCACCGAGCATGACCAGGCAGTACGGGCACGCGGTCGACAC
>Ga0306920_100011338_pt1 | contig 12028 bp, 11 predicted proteins | sample flu12Cox44000170_FD_204666 | JGI IMG/M metagenome (GOLD analysis project Ga0306920, IMG submission 204666) | Lab enrichment of tropical soil microbial communities from Luquillo Experimental Forest, Puerto Rico - flux4day.12C.oxic.44.000.170 (v2)... | ecosystem: Environmental > Terrestrial >...
AGCGCCAGTGCCAGCGCAGATTTACCGCTTGCAGTCGGCCCGCCGATCAGAACCACCCGCGGCGACCATGGCCGCTGTATCATTTCAGGCGAGCACGTTCGCGTTCTTCAAGACGCCCCAGACATCGACGACCGGCTTACCGGCAAAATCGAGCTCACGATAGACCAAATGTGGCGCGCATAGAATGAGCAGATCGCTGCGCGCAATCACGTCATCAAGCGGCACCAATTCGTAGTCGGTGGTTACGAACGGGTCGGTAGTCAGGACAGCATTCGCGAGCGGCAACAACGCCTTCTTGAGCTTGTAGCTCAAGGACGCGCGGGTATCGTCGATCTCTGCCTTGAACGCCATCCCAAGAAGCCCGATCGTCATCCGCGCGAGATCATAACGCTGATCGAGATCATCGACGATGTGCAACACCAGCCCTTCGTTGACCAGCATGGCTGCATTGCCGAGACTGAACTGGTTTTGCGCAAAGGCAAGCAGCTGCACGGTATCCTTGAACAGACACGGCCCGGCGGCAAGTCCTGGCGTTGGTATGGCGCGCGCCCGCGCATAGTTGTGCTTCATCGCGCGGGCGATCTGGCGATAATCGAGCCCTGCGGACTTGGCAATCAGATAGAACTGGTTGGCGATTGCAAACTCGATGTAGCGATAAGCATTGTTGAACAGTTTGGCAAATTCAGCTTCGCGCGGTTTTGCGATGACCAGCTCGGAGGTGATCGGAGCAAACAATCTGGCAGCCTCTTTCTCGGCCGCGGGGGTCGTGCCACTGACGATTTGTGGCATTTCCTTTAGCTCCTTGACGCCGCTGCCCTGCACCACCCGCTCCGGGCAGAACGCCAGCTTGAGCCGGCGGCCCTTGCGCTGTAGATAACCGTCGAGCCAATCGGTCGTGCCGGGAAACACGGTTGAGCGGAGCACCAGCAACTGCCCGTCGCTCAGGTGTGGAAGCAGCGCGTCAATGCACTGCTGAATGACCTTGCGCACCGGATTGAGAAACTCATCAACCGGGGTGCCGATGGTGATGATCACGGGGACCCGAGGCGAGATTTCCGCCGGTTGCGAGGTGAACACCAGACGATTTTGCTTGAGCGCTCGTGCGAGCAGCTCCTCTCCCCCAAGCTCGATGAACGGCAGGCGGCCCGCGCGCATCCTCTCGAGCACGTCCCGATCCAGATCATGCACGTTGACGCGAAAGCCGGCCTCGGCAAACGCCAGCACCAGCGGAATGCCGACATGGCCGCCGCCACCGACAACCGTGAGATCGGCGCTGTCGGCAGTTGCCTTCGTTGGCGGCGCCGTGCTTGTACCGGGGAATCTTACGTCCATGCTTCGACAACCAAACTCAGGATCCTCAACAACCCGCAAGTGGCTTGCGTAGAGGTCTCGCGCATCCGCGCTGAGCCTGCAGCAACACATATCGCGTCCAGTTGGTAAAGAAAGCCGAACAAATAGAAAACACCAGATGTCACCTGCGGAACGAGGATCAACTCTCGCGTTTAATCGCCGTATTGAAGCTGGAGCTGTGTAATGGCACCGCGCGCGTACTGGAAGGGTTATCTCAAGCTGTCTCTTGTGTCATGTTCGATCGCCCTTTTTCCGGCCAGCTCGGAGCGGGAGAAGATCAGCTTCCATCAGATCAATAAGAATACAGGACATCGAATAAAGTACAGCAAGGTCGATGCTGAGACCGGGGAAGAGGTCGACGCAAGCGATATCATCAAGGGATATCAGGTCGGCAAGGGGCAATATATTGAACTCGAGCCAGAGGAGCTGGAGGCGATCGCAATACAGAGCACGCGGATCATCGATATCGATGAATTCGTTCCCAAACAGCAAATTGACGAGCTATATTTGAACAACCCATATTATATCGTGCCGGACGGCGAGGTTGGCCAGCAGGCATTCGCCGTCATCCGCGAGGCGATCCGACGGGAGGGAATGGTAGCGCTCGGCCGGGTCGTATTTACCTCGCGTGAGCACGTCATTGCACTTGAGGCGCGCGACAAGGGCCTGCTTGGCATTACCCTGCGATATCCCTACGAAGTGCGTGCGCAATCGGATTATTTCGACGACATTCCCGAGGAAAAAGTCCCGAAGGACACGATCGAGCTTGCCGCGCACATTGTAAAGACGAAGCTCGGGAAGTTCGATCCCAGGAAGTTCGAGGATCATTACGAAGCGGCGCTCAAGGAGCTGATCAAGAGGAAGCAATCCGGCCAGCCGATCGAGCGCCCGGCGCGCCGTGAGCCCGCCAAGGTCATCAGCTTGATGGACGCGCTGCGCCTCAGCGTAGAATCCGGCAGGCGCCAGTCACGAGGAGGGGCGCGCGCTGCTGCGCAGCCGCGACGCACGGCCGCAAAACGCGGTATTCGCCGCAAGGCGAGCTGAGCCGAGCACAATTGCTCCTGGCTGGGATCGGCTCAGAGCCGGCTCAACATATCCAGTCGTGCAGCCCCCAGGTCCAGTAAACGCAGACCGGCGGCGGATAGATGTAGCGGACATAGGTCGGAGGCGGAACCGGATCCGGCGGCAGATAGCTGTAATGGCTGCCGTAATAGCCCAAGTAATAGGGCGTGATCACGTCACGCGAGATCACACCGATCCTGTAGCGAGAGTGCCAGACACGCCGCGACCCGCCGGCACACGCTGGATCAAGTGCTGCGGCAAGCAGCGCGCCCGCCGCAATCGGTGCAAGGACCTTTTGCATCCATCTCTTCATAGGCGATGCTTAGCACGGCGGCGGCACCCGGGGAGCGCTCCGACGCGCAATGGAGCGCGATTTCAAGGGACATGGTTTCCGGTCAGTTCCGCGCCGCAATCAATACTGAAACACCCGATGGTCATCGCGAGCATGCCGAGGGTGATCCGATTTGCGGCGGTCAGGCTGCTCACGCGCCGGCATCAGCCGATTCCCCAGAGCTTGCAAAGATCATCCAGCGCATTCTTGAGCCGCTCCGCCGCCGCCGCATAGGCCTGCGGGCGGCTTGACCAGCCGAGGCTATAGCCGATCTGCTCGAGCGAGACTTCCCGACACACCGCCGATTCCAGAACATGGGATCCGATCTTGCCCACGGCCGTAACCGCTTCCCGATAGCGCTGACGGTGGAAGACCTGGTTCTCTGTCCTGGCCATACCGGAAAAGCTGCCGAGATCGCCGGCAAAGATGCGGTTGAGGTCCATTTATGCCAAAGGATCACACAATCCGGCATGATACCAATGGTGGCGGTACTTCTGCCCGGCCGCATATTGCTCCGGCGTGACGACCCTGCGAGCCAATGCGCGTTCGAGTGGGCTGTCGCGCATGGTGATCTGCCCCGTGTCACCGCGCGTGTAATGTCCAGCCGCCCGGCGAATACGTTCCGCTGTCGGCCGCCCCCGCTGCCCAAGCGGCGACCGCTCCACGCGAATACGCCGCGATCTCGATCCATCCCGACGCTTGTTAGCATCACTCATCTCCTGCCCCTCCTCCGGTCAGCACGATTACGGCACTTGTTTTCACTGTCTCGCATGACGCCCGCCGATGCATTCTGTTCGCTCTTTGTTCTTGACACGAATCGTAGTCCCTGTCAAGATAGGTTGCTTCAGCGCGTGGCAATTGCACAGGCGGGCGAACGATATGCACAGTGCGCATGACGGCACGTCTCGGAGACCGCACGAAACTTGCGCGGCCGGAAGTGCTTCGCCGCCGCCCGCTGATGCCCGCTCATTGCGTTTTTTCGAAAGGATCGACGCGCAGCTGCCGCAACTGCCGGATAACCGAAGCCGGCGCATTTTTCTCGATCGCCAGATAGCAAGATGGGAGCGTTGTTACTCCCGTTTTCTTGCAAGCGAGGGCACATCCGACGCCGCGGCGGACTGCAATGACCCTCCGCAAGCGGCCGACTTTCTCCTTACCATTGCAGGACTCGCAAAGCGGCGCGGTCTGCTCGCCAGGAGCACCACAGGAGAAACCGCGATGTATGACTCACACCGGCGGAAGCGTTTCGAACGGGCAATGCTCTCGCTGCTCGTTGCTGCTGATCAACGCTGCCCTGCGATCATCGGGCAGGCTCACTTGCTCTACCATGGTGCTGGCATGTCGCCCACCACCTGCGAAGCACTGGCGCGTCTCAAGCAGGACACGGAAGATCTGCTTGCCGCCATCGCCAACGTGGAAAAGGAGCTGACGAAAGACGTCACATGACAGATGTGAGCCAATTGCTGACATCCGACATCTGACGCCTCTTAGATCCGGCCGGCGAATGCGTCTGCAATAAAGGCATGCGCGAGCGCATAGCCATGTCGCGTCGCAGCGTCATCATAGACGGCGACGCCGGGGTTATTGGCGTTGCGATCGGTGAAACCATGCACCACATTGCCGAATGTCATCAGCGCCCAGCGCGCTTGCGCCTGCGTCATCTCTGTCTCGAATGCGTCGCGTTCCGCCTTGGGCGCGACGGGATCAGCAGCGCCATGGACGGCCAGCACCGCCGCTTTGATGTCGCCCGCCTTGGCCGGTTGCGGCGTGGCGAGCGTGCCGTGCATCGATACTACGGCCTGGACGTCTGCTCCGGTGCGTGCGAGGTCGATAACGTTGAGGCCGCCGAAGCAAAAGCCCATCGCCGCTCTCCGGCTGATGTCGCCGACGGCGCGCCGATCGGCTTCACGCGTCAGTGTGTCCAGAGCGGCCGAAATGCGCCTGCGCATCCCTGCAACGTCGGCCAAGAAGGGTCGCAGGAACGTCATCGGTTCTTCTGTTCCGACCGGCCCGTTGCCCTCACCAAACATGTCAGCGACAAATACCACATAACCCTCATGCGCGAGCATTTGGCCGGTTTCGATCGCCGGCTTGATCACGCCGCGCCAGTTTGGCGCCATCAGCAGCAGCGGACGCGGCGCCTTCACGGCGTCGTCCCAAATCAGAGCACCGCGACAACTGAGGCCGGACACCGAATAGAAGATGCTCTCGACCGCCATCTTTTGCTCTCCTGTTGCATGCTCGTGTTGAGGAGCGAACAATCAGCAGATTGCTGCGACTGACGCAATGAAAGAAAACCCGCATGTGGGATGATTACTTCTCCGGCGACAGCACTGGCGGTCGCAGGAACGCAAAATCGCAGCCTTCATCCGCCCCAAGGATCTGCTCGATGTAGAGTCTGCCGTAGCCGCGCACCGGCGCTGCTTGCGCGCACCTCGCGGCGGCCATGCGTTGCTTCACCTCGCTCTCCTCGACCAGGAGATCGATCCGGCGCTCATTGACGGAGAGGCGAATGCGGTCGCCATTGCGTACGAGGCCAAGCGGGCCACCCGATGCCGCGTCCGGCGTCACATGGAGGACCACGGTGCCAAAAGCGGTGCCGCTCATGCGCGCATCGGAAATGCGAATCATGTCTTTGACGCCCTGACGGGCGAGCTTCTTCGGGATGGGCAGATAGCCTGCCTCGGGCATGCACGCCGCCGAATGCGGTCCGGCATTCTGCAGCACCAACACGTCGTCTGGGCCGATCTCGAGCACCGGGTCGTCGAGGCGAGCCGCGAGATCCTCAAGAGAGGAGAACACCACCGCGCGGCCCTCGTGCTCGAAGAGCTTCGGATCGGCAGCGGAGCGCTTGAGAATAGCGCCCTTGGGGGCAAGGCTCCCGAACAGCGCAATGAGGCCGCCCTGCGGCTCGATTGGTGCCTGTCGCGCGGCAATAATTGAGCGATCAACGTAGGAAGCTGCGCCGGTTGCCAACCGGTCGCCGAGTGTCTCGCCGGTCACCGTCAAGCAATCGAGATGAAGCAGAGGCCGAAGCTCACGCAGGAGCTCAGGCATGCCGCCGCTCGCAAAGAAATCCTCCATGTAGCCATTGCCCACCGGCTTGAGATTGACCAGCACGGGCGTGGTTTCGGACAGCTGGTTGAGCTGATCGAGCGAAATTCTCACGCCTGCCCGCCCAGCAAGCGCGGTGAGGTGAATTACCGCGTTGCTGGAGCCGCCGAGCGCAAGCAGAACACGCAAAGCGTTCTCGATTGATTTCGTGTTGACAATGCGCTCCGGCGTTAGCGGCGAGCCGATCAATTTCACCGCCGCCGCCCCCGTCGCCTCGGCGGCGCGCAGGCGATCGGCATGCACCGCCGGAATGGCGGCTGTGCCCGGCAGAGTGAAGCCGAGCGCTTCGGCGAGGCAAGCCATGGTGGACGCCGTGCCCATGACGGCGCAGGTGCCTGCGGTCACAGCCAATTGGCCCTCGATGCCGGAAATCTCCTGCCCGTCCAACTCCCCCGCACGGTAGCGCGCCCAGAACCGGCGGCAGTCCGTGCAGGCGCCCAGGCGCTCGCCGCGATGACGGCCGGTGAGCATGGGGCCGGCCACCAGCATGATCGCTGGCCGCCCTGCGGATACGGCACCCATGAGTTGCGCCGGGACCGTCTTGTCGCAACCGCCCATGAGCACGACCGCATCCATGGGCTGAGCGCGGATCATCTCCTCGGTGTCGATCGCCATCAAATTGCGATATTTGAGGCTGGTCGGGCTGAGGAAAACCTCGCCGAGCGAGATGGTTGGAAAATCGAGAGGAAGCGCGCCGGCCGCTAGCACCCCGCGCTTTACCGCTTCGAGCAGCTCGGGAAAATGACGGTGACAGTTGTTGAAGCCGGACCCCGTGGCAGCGATCCCCACCACGGGCTTGCCCAGCATTGCGCGCGAGTATCCCATCGACTGCGCGAACGAGCGCCGCAGGTAAAGCGAGAAATCACGGTCACCGTAGTTGGTGAGGCCTTCCTCCAAGCCGCATTTGCGCTCAGGCATCGCCGCTCCTCGCAGACATCATTACTGTCACACCGCATTCGGGTATTCTGCGGGTCACTCTTGATCTCGATCAAGCTCAGCCCCACGAGAGCGGCTATGACCGCTCGACAAAGGGGGCAAAACCCCTTTAAGAGTGTAGCTTGGCCAAGGGGCCCCGTGGGCGCGACCTATCATGACGTATGACGAGTATTTCGAGAATGCCCTCGCCCGCCTCCGGGATGAGCGCCGGTACCGCGTATTCGCTGATCTTGAACGGCTGGCCGGCCGCTTTCCGCATGCGATCTGGCATTCTGCGCACGGACCCCGCAAGGTGATCGTGTGGTGCTCTAATGATTACCTGGGAATGGGGCAGCACCCCAAGGTCATCGGGGCGATGGTGGAAACCGCGACGCGGATGGGCACCGGGGCGGGCGGTACGCGCAACATTGCCGGGACCAATCATCCGCTGGTGGCCCTCGAGCAAGAGATTGCCGACCTGCACGGCAAACAGGCAGCCCTCATCTTCACTTCGGGCTATGTCTCAAACGAGACCGGAATCTCCACCATTGCCAAGCTCCTTCCGGATTGCCTGATCCTTTCGGACGAGCTGAACCACAATTCCATGATCGAGGGGGTGCGGCAGTCGAAATGCGAAAAGCGCATTTTCCGGCATAACGATATGGCGCACCTACAGGAGCTGTTGCGGGCGCCGCCGCCGCATCGTCCAAAGCTCGTGGTGTTCGAGACGCTCTATTCAATGGATGGCGACGTGGCGCCCATCAATCGCATATGCGACCTCGCGCAGTGCTACAACGCCATGACCTATGCCGATGAGGTGCATGCGGTGGGAATGTACGGGGCCCGCGGCGGCGGCCAGGCGGAGCAGCAGGGCGCGATGCATCGAATCGACGTGATCGAGGGTACGCTCGCCAAGGCGTTCGGCTGCCTTGGCGGATATATAGCGGGGAGCGCATCTTTAATCGACGCGGTGCGCAGCTATGCGCCCGGCTTCATCTTCACTACAGCGCTGCCGCCGGCCATCTGCGCGGCCGCGGCAGCGGCAATCCGCCATCTCAAAACATCGAGCTTCGAGCGAGAGCGGCATCAGGAGCGCGCGGCACGCGTGAAGGCGGTTCTCAACTCCGCCGGCCTGCCGGTCATGCCGAGCGATACGCACATTGTGCCGGTGCTCGTGGGCGACCCGGAGAAATGCAAGCAGGCGACGGACCTGCTGCTTGAGGAGCATGGCATCTACATCCAGCCGATCAACTATCCGACGGTTCGCAAGGGAAGCGAGCGGCTGCGGCTGACCCCGTCGCCATATCACGACGATGCATTGATCGACGGCCTTGCCGAGGCACTGGTCGAGGTCTGGGAACGGCTTGATCTGCCGCTCAGGAAACGCGCCCTGGCGGCGGAATAGCGCCCCGTAGCCAGCATGCGCCACGCGCGTCTGCGACGCGCTGTCAGCGCGTTCACGCGCGTCTGCGACGGCGCTATGGCGATATGCGGGTCCCGGATGTCGCGCGCCGTGCACGGTGCCGCGTACGCAAGGGCCTCTTGCCGACGCGCTCATCCGGGCTACGATTGGGCCGCGATTGTTGTGCGCAGCAGCGGGAATCATGCTGCAACCTTGGGTCGTCATCGCATTTGCGCTCGGCTACATCAGCCTTCTCTTCGTCGTTGCAAGCTATGGCGACGAGACAAGGCGTTTCGGTCGCACGCGTGGCTGGCGGCGATTCATCTATCCGCTCTCGCTGGCGATATACTGCACCTCGTGGACGTTCTTCGGCTCTGTTGGGCTTGCCTCGCGGACTGGGTTTGAATTCCTGACGATCTATATTGGGCCGATTTTCGTCATCGGCGTCTGCTCGCCCCTCATCATCCGCCTGGTGCGCCTTGCCAAGGCGCAGAACATCACCTCGATCGCCGATTTTATTGCCGCCCGCTACGGCAAAGCGCAGACCGTGGCAGCCGCCGTTGCCCTGATCGCCATCATCGGAACCATTCCTTACATCGCGCTGCAACTCAAAGCGGTTTCGTCCTCGCTGACGACCATCCTAGTGCACACCGGGGCGATCAGCAGCAACATGCAACCGGTGCTCGGTGATATTGCGCTCTATGTCACGATCGGCATGGCGCTCTTCGCGGTCCTGTTCGGCACGCGCCACATCGACGCGACCGAGCATCAAGACGGGCTCATGCTGGCAATCGCAACTGAATCACTGGTCAAGCTCGTCGCATTTGTTGCCGTGGGGATCTTCGTCACGTTTTGGATGTTCGACGGGCCGTTTGCGCTGTTCGCGCAAGCCTTGCGCCAGCCGGCCAGCGCGGCGGCCCTTACCCGCGAGCCCGTGCCGAGCACGCTCGCTGCGATGACGCTGCTGTCGCTGTTCGCCATCGTGCTGCTGCCGCGACAATTCCATGTCACCGTAGTCGAGAACAACAGCGAGGACGAAGTCCGGCGGGCCTCCTGGTTGTTTCCGCTCTATCTTGTGCTGATAAATCTCTTCGTGCTGCCGATCGCACTGGCTGGCCTGCTCATATTCGGAAATGGCCAGGTGGACAGCGACATGTTCGTCCTGGCGTTGCCCCTCGCGGCCCGTTCAGACCTGTTGACCATTGCCGCCTTCGTCGGCGGCCTCTCCGCCGCGACTGCCATGGTCATCGTGGAATCGGTCGCCCTCGCCATCATGGTGTCCAATGACCTCATCATGCCGCTGGTGCTGCAACGGCGGCAGACGCTGATTGCCGGACATGAGAATGTTGGAAGTTTGCTGCTGCTGGTACGCCGAACGGCGATCTTCGTCATTCTCCTTCTTGCCTATGTGCATTATCGGGTGGCCGGTGAGGCGCATCTGGCATCGATCGGGTTGTTGTCCTTCGCAGCGATTGCGCAGCTTGCGCCAGCTTTTCTCGGTGGCCTGCTTTGGCGCCGGGCTACGGCTCGCGGCGCGCTGGCAGGAATGACGACCGGGATCCTCGCATGGATTTATACCCTCCTGCTACCGAGCTTCGCGGATGCTGGTCTGATCGCTCCCGATCTTGTCGCGCAAGGCCCCTGGGGAATCACGGCTTTGCGGCCGCAGTCGCTGCTGGGCATCGATTTGCCGCCGCTTGCTCACGGCGTGCTATGGACGCTATCGCTCAATCTGCTCGCTTATGTCCTCTTCTCCATCAGCCGCGCGCCGGCCGCCATTGAACGGCTGCAAGCCGACCTCTTCGTTCCTTCTCAGCTCACACCGATCCCTCCCAGCTTTCGGCTATGGCGATCGTCGGTGGCGGTCGAGGAGCTAATTTCGACCGTTGCGCGCTACCTGGGGGAGGAACGCACCCGGAAATCGTTTAGCAGCTACGCGCTGACGCGCGGCATCAGCCTCGAGCCGAAGGGGGAAGCAGACTTTCAGCTGCTGCGCTTTGCCGAGCATCTTCTCGCCTCGGCCATCGGCGCGGCTTCCTCTCGACTCGTGCTGTCGCTGCTGCTGCGCAAGCGAACGGTCTCGACCAAGGCAGCGCTCAAGCTGCTCGACGACGCCAATGCCGCAATTCATTACAATCGCGAGATTTTGCAGACCGCGCTCGATCATGTGCGACAAGGCATTGCCGTATTCGACAAGGACCTGCACCTGGTCTGTTGGAATCGGCAGTTCGGCGAGATACTCGCGCTGCCGCCCCAGCTCATCCGCGTGGGCACCAATCTCGACCATATCGTGCGCCTTAATGCCGAGCGCAGCAGCGAGCCGGAAGAGGTAGACGCAATCGTGCGCGAACGGCTCGCGCGCTATATCGCGAGCGGAGAGCCGTTTCTCGAGCGCTTCGTAAACCGCGATTTGGTCATGGAGGTGCGTGCGAACCCGATGCCAGATGAAGGCATCGTGACGACCTTCACCGATATCACCCCGAGCGTAAGAGCAGCCGAGGAGCTGGCGCGTGCCAATGAGTCGCTTGAACGGCGGGTGCAGGAGCGCACCGAGCAGCTCACGCGGCTCAACAATGAGCTAACGAGGGCAAAGGCGGAGGCCGAGCAGGCCAATGTCTCGAAGACTCGATTTCTTGCCGCGGCCAGTCACGACATTCTGCAACCGCTCAACGCGGCGCGCCTCTATGTCAGCAGCCTGATCGAGCGGCAGGCCAGCAGCAATGATACTCAGCTGGTCGAGAACCTCGACGCCTCGCTCGATTCAGTGGAAGAGATTCTTGGGGCCTTGCTGGACATTTCCCGCCTCGATAGCGGGGCCATGAAGCCCGAGATCGTCGATTTCAGGATCGACGATCTACTGCGCCAGCTCGAGGTGGAGTTTGCTCCCTTGGCAAGGGAGAAACAGCTGCGGCTGAGATTTGTACCATGCGCGCTCGCCGTCCATTCGGACCGACGGTTGTTGCGAAGGCTGCTGCAGAACCTGATCTCGAATGCAATCAAGTATACCCTTGAAGGTCGCGTGCTCGTAGGGTGCCGCCGGCGCAACGGGTGCATTCGCATCGACATCTATGACACTGGCCTCGGCATTCCGGCGGCGAAGAAGCAGATCATTTTCCAGGAGTTCCACCGCCTCGAAGAAGGCGCCAAGATCGCGCGCGGCCTGGGGCTCGGACTTTCCATTGTGGAGCGCATTGCGCGCGTGCTCGATCACGGCCTTTTGGTTGCATCGGAGGCCGGCAGCGGTTCGCGGTTCTCGGTGGAGATGCCGCTGGCGGCGACTGCCCCATCGAGCCCGCTGCAACACCAGGCGCGCGAGCTTGACCGCGTGGGCCTGTCCGGCGTCACCGTGCTGTGCCTCGACAATGAGCTTGCCATTGTCGAGGGAATGGAATCACTCCTGGGGGGCTGGGGCTGTCGGGTGCTCACGGCTTGCGATCTCGCCGCAGCGGTGAACGTCATCGTCCAAGCGCAGGTGCGGCCCGACGGAGTACTGGTCGATTATCATCTCGACCACTGCGACGGCATCGAAGCGATACGTCACCTGCGCAGCCGCTTTGGTGCCGATCTTGCGGCGATTCTCATCACCGCCGATCGAACTCGAGATGTGCGCGAGGATGCGCGCGCGAACGACATTCAGGTCCTCAACAAGCCGCTCAAGCCCGCCGCGCTGCGCGCGCTGTTGACGCAATGGCGTGCTCAGCGAGCCGCGGCAGCGGAATAGCACGGCGGATTTTCCCCTCTGAAATCTTCCCCTGTCCGTAGCTTTTGCAGTTGTCCGGTTTTCGTAGCACATCATTTGTCCGCTTCGGGTTCAATGGCCTAGGCGGGTCGGAAGCGGTGGACGGCCCGGCTGG
>Ga0306920_100011339_pt1 | contig 12027 bp, 14 predicted proteins | sample flu12Cox44000170_FD_204666 | JGI IMG/M metagenome (GOLD analysis project Ga0306920, IMG submission 204666) | Lab enrichment of tropical soil microbial communities from Luquillo Experimental Forest, Puerto Rico - flux4day.12C.oxic.44.000.170 (v2)... | ecosystem: Environmental > Terrestrial >...
CCAGCGGGGCCCGGGTGGCGTGGATCTGCGACCCCATGCATGGCAACACGACCGAGACCGCCAGTGGGCACAAGACGAGGCATTTCGACGATGTGCTGGACGAGGTCACCGGGTTCTTCGAGGTGCACCGTGCGCTCGCCACCCATCCGGGCGGCATCCACATCGAGCTCACCGGCGACGACGTCACCGAATGCACCGGCGGCGGGCAGCACATCACCGAAAGCGATCTGCGGCACCGGTACGAGACCGCCTGCGATCCCCGGCTGAACCGGAGCCAGTCGCTGGACCTGGCGTTCCTGGTGGCCGGCATGTACCGCCAGCACAGCGGCGGAGTGCCGCCCGGATGAGCGGGCCCACCAGCCGGGCGGCCCGGGCAGGCAGCCGGGCGGCCGCCAGCCAGTGGCGGGAACTGGCAGATCTCCCGTTCGCCGCGGCGCTGGCGCCGCACCGGGACGGCTGGCGGCCCGGTGCGGACTATGACTGCGCCCACTTCGACCAGCTCAGCCTGGACAGCCCCGACGGCTCCGGCAGCCGCTTCCTGGAGTGCGCCCTCACCCACGTGTCCTGCCACGGCGGGCAGCTGCGGCGGGCCACCTTCACCGACGCCTGGCTGTCCGGCGTGCGGCTGACCGGTACCGGGCTGGCCGAGTCCGCGTGGGCCGGGGTGCAGGCCACGGACAGCGCGATGGCCGGCGTGGAAGCTTTCGGCGCGCGGTGGCGCGCGGTCACACTGCGCGGCTGCAAGCTGGACTCGGTGAACCTGCGGGAGGCGGCACTGACGGACGTCGTTTTCGACAATTGCCTGCTCCGTGATGTCGACTTCACCGGCGCCACCCTCACCCGCACCGCATTCCCTGGCTGCCGGCTCACCGGCGCCACCTTCGTCAAGGCCAGCCTGGACACAGTCGACCTGCGCGGCGCGGAACTGGGCATCACCGCCGACCCCGGCTCGCTGCGTGGCATGGTGGTGACCCCTGCCCAGTTCGTGGCCATGTCCGGCCTGCTTGCCGACACGCTGGGCATCACCGTCGAGGACCAGTAGCCGCGTACGTGCCGCTGCCGGAAAGTCCGGCCGGAGTGGCGCGGCCAGGGAACCGGCACCGGCTAGGGCAGCACCGGCACGGTGTGCCGCGCCAGATTCAGGTTGGCCACGACCGGATGGCCCGATGGCAGGTACGGCGTCAGCCCCGCCACGGCCGGCGCCAGGTACGCGGCGAAGCCGGACGTGTCCCAGCCGGCGCGGTCTCCGGTCATCAACTGGAACCGGACGACTCCATTGGCCGTGTCGGGTGCTAGCGGCGCCAGCGACCGCAGCCGGATGACGTAAGCCCCGGTGGCCGACGTGACCGCCGAGCCCAGCACCGTGACCGACACCGGCTGGCCGATCCGCTCAAGTGAACGGACCGCAGTGGGCGTGGGCCACGCGTTGAGCCACACCTTGATCCCGGGGACCGGCTGGCCGCCCGCGGCGGTCACCCTGCCAGTGACGACGACCTGGGCGGTCGGCTGCGGCGACGGCCTCGTCAGCACGGCCGCCACCAGCACCGCAGCGACGAGAACGACTGTGGCGAACACGGCGCCGAGGGCGAGACGGGGCATGGCGACCTCCAGCCGGCTGGGCTGCCCAGCATCGTTGCCCCCTGCCCGGCCACCGTCAACCTCTGCCACCGGCCAGCCGCGGGTGAACTCGTTTGCTGGACGGTAACGTCGGCAGCGACAGGCCTGCCGGACTGGGTTGCGGGCCGGCCCACCCGCCGCCTGCCCGACCTGCTGCCGCCAAGCTGAAGGAAGCGCCGATGGCCACCGCCGAGGACGGCATCGCCGCCCAGATCCGCAACATCGAAGCCCGCTACGGCCGGCCCATGTCCGACTGGTTCGAGGTGATCGCCGCCAGCGGCCTGACCAAGCACACCGAGGTGGTCGGCATGCTCAAGTCCGAGCATGGCCTGGCACACGGGGCCGCCCACCGGATCTCGCTGCAGTACCGGGAACAGGCGGCCTCACCCCCGCCCGCCGATCCGGCCGACGGGATCTTCACCGGGAAGAAGGCGGCGCTGCGCCCACTGCACGAGCAGCTGATGACGGTGATTGGCGGATTCGGCGGCGACGTGGAGGCGGTGCCGAAAAAGGGTTACCTGAGCCTGCGCCGGCGGAAGCAATTCGCCATGATCCAGCCGAGCGGCGCAGGGCGGATCGACCTCGGCCTGATCCTGCCGGGCGTGCCTCCCGAAGGCCGGCTGGAGGCATCCGGCAGCTTCAACGCCTTGTTCACCCACCGGGTGCGGGTGACGTCGGCCGCCGATATCGACCAGGCCCTGACCGACTGGCTGCACGCCGCTTACCTGAACGCCGGCTAGCGCCCGGGATCCAGGCGATCGATGATCTCGGCGGCGGAACGGTCGGTGGCCTGCCGGTAGCCGGTGCCGGCCCACAGGCTCATCCGGTCGGCGTCACCTTGCCGGGCGGCGGCGGCACGCAGCGGGCGGGTGGCGTTGTTGACCTGCGGATAGGCCGCCGGGGCGTCCGGGTGGTCGCGGATGAACTGATTCACCAGGCCACGCGCGGGCCGGCCGCTGAACGCCCGGGTCAGCGTGGTACCGGTGAACCGGCCGCTGGCCAGGGCCGCCTTGTGCACCGGATGCGCGCCACTCTCCGGGCAGCGCAGGAACGCGGTCCCGCACTGGACGGCGGCCGCGCCCGCGGCCAGCGCTGCCGCGGCGCCAGCGGCGGTCATGATCCCACCAGCCGCGATCAGCGGAACGTCGGTGACCCGCGCAACCTGTGCCACCAGCGCGAGCAGGGCCGTCCCAGCGGTGGCCGGCCCTTCGTTGCCGAACGTCCCCTGGTGCGCGCCCGCTTCCGCACCCTGGACGCACAGGCAGGCGGCCCCGGCCGTGGCGGCCTGCTGCGCCTCGGCCGGGCTGGTGACCGTGACGACGGTGACCGACCCAGCCCGCCGGAAGTCACTGAGCACGCCAGCATCGGGGCAGCCGAACGTGAAGCTGACCACCGGCGGCGGATCGGTGAGCAGCGTGTCCAGTTTCGCCGTCCACCCGTCATCGTCCCAGGCCGGCTCGGCCAGCACTGCCCCGACCCGGCTGGCATCGGCGCGCAGCGAGCTCACATACCGGGCCGTCACCGCCGGGTCCGCGGCCGGGCTGCCGGGGACGAACAGGTTGACACCGAACGGCCCGGCGGCAGCCGCGCGCACCGAGGCGATGGCTGCCCGCATCGCGTCGGCGGTCTGGTAGCCGGCCGCCAGGAAGCCCAGCGCACCGGCACCGGCGGCCACCGCGACCAGGGCCGGGGTGGTCGGGCCGCCCGCCATCGGGGCCACCACCACTGGCCGGCTCAGCAGCGGCCCGAGCGGATCAGGAATCATCTGCCCTCCGGGGGCCACGGTAGCGGCCAGGTCTTTAAGCCTTTGACCGCGGCCAGGGCACGAACTTAACTGAGGATCAGCAAAAACCGACGGCCGGAAGGAACGGCTGTTAGAACCTAGCCGCCCCGGAACAGGCGAGGCCACTTCGCAGCCGTGTGACCTGCGCCGTTGTTGCGTGCCCGGAGACTCCCGGGCTTGCTGACCGGAACCGGGCCCGCCGTCCCCTGCGCGCCAGGCCGCGGCCATCCCAGCGCGCACCCCCCCTCAGCATGCCGTCCCCGGTACTCACCATCCCGTCATGCCCAGTGAGGAGCGTGTGATCAGCATGAACAAGGACGAGTTGCTGGAGCGGTACGAGGCGCTCGGCGAACTGGATGACTACCTGGCCGCCAAACCGCTGTTCGAGCGGGCCATCGAGCAGCAGCCAACTGCGCTGCTCTGCAAGCAGTACGGGTACCTACTGCAATGTCACGGCCGGATCACTATCAGGCAGGCCATCGAGCAGTACGAGCGCTCGATCGCGCTCGACCCGGGCGTGGACCAGCCGCAGCTGCAGTGGATCGCTGCGAAGGCGTCGCTGGGCGAGCCGGAGACCGCCATCGACCTGTACCGGGCACGGGTGGCAGCCGCCCCCAGCGATATCCGGGAACTGCGGTTCCTGGCATCCGCGTACCTGTCCGCGCGGGACTTCACGGCGGCGGCCGGGATCATCGATGCCGGGCTCGCACTGGCCCCGGACGACTGGGCGCTGATCATGGCCCGGGGCCAGGTCAAGGAGGCCCGCGGCGACGCGGCCGGCGCGCTCGCGGACTGGCGGCATGCGCTGGAACTCGACCCCGAGATCCTCAGCCCGGTCTACCACAGCGCCTTCCTGCTGGAACGGGAAGGACGGCTGGACGATGCGGCGGCGTGCTGGCGCCAGATCATCTCCCACGCCGAGGCCCATGGCTGGGAACTGACCGCAGTGTGGCCCCGGCAGGAACTTCAGCGGCTGCAGGAACTGCGCCGATGATCGTTAGCAGGCGACCGGCTACCGGCGCAGCCGGCCGAGCGCCTGCTGTGCGCGGCGTTCGGCGCTCTCAGCCTGGCGGGCGTCGACCCGCGCCTCCGCGAGCGCCTCCCGCGCCTCGGTGAGCTGCTCCTCGATCCGCCGGACCGCGGCCTGCCGGTCCCGGACAGCGGCGGTGGCCGTATGCACGGCGCGGCTGGTGCTGGCGACGGCCTGCTCGGCCTCAGCCAGCGCCTGCCGCCGCTCCCGCTCCGCCTCGGCCGCCGCCGCTGCCGCGGCCTGCTGCTTCGCTTCCGCCGCGGCGGCCGCCGCTTCCGCCCGGGCCTGCGCTTTCGCCTCGGCCGCGGCCGCCTTCGCCTCCGGGCTGGCCGCCCGCCTGGCCGGGTGCGCCGTCCGGGCTGGAGCCCCCTGGGTGGCCGGGTGCGGGGCCGGGCTAGGGACGAGGGTGAGCCCTGGGAAGCCGGAACCGAACCCGGCCCGCTGCTCCGCGCGCACCAGCGTCCCGGCTGCCAGCTGGGCCGCGACCTGCGGGTCGGCCAGTGCCGCGCCGAAGATAGTGGTCACTTCTTCCTGCAGCGCCGCCGACGGCGCGGACTCCCCGGTCATGCCCAGCGCCTGGCGGACCAGCGCATCGGTCAGCTCCCGGCGCGCCTGCGACAGCTCGCGGATCCGTGGCCCATCCAGCGCTTCCTCAGCCGCCCGCAGGTCCCCGGCCAGCGCTGACAGCCGGCCCGGCACACTCGGGTCGGCGCGGACCAGCCGGTTCACCGCCCAGGCCGACCGGGTCGGCTTGCGCAGTGCGGCGATCTCCTTCGCCGCCGCTGGCTCACCGGCCGCGCGTGCCCCGGCAGCGAGCACCTTGCGGCGCTCGGTGAAGCTGTCCAAGTCGGCCGCATACAGCTCGTCGGCCGCGGCACGCAGCAGGTCATCACCGGACACCCTGCCATCGTCTCGCATCGCCAGTGGGACCGGGAGCGCGGCTGCCGCCGCCCGGCTGGAGCCGGGGTGACAGGATCAGACGCATGACAGAGCCAGGGCAGCCCGGCCCGGCGGATCAGGGAGACGCACCGGGCCAGCCGGATCCGGCCGCGCAGACGCCCGAGCCCGGTGAGGAGTGGCCGATAAGGCAGCACGGCATGGACCCGTGGCAGCTGTGGCTGCACCGGTTCGAGCAGATCGCGGTGAGCCACGGCCACGGCGTGCCAGTCCCGGCCTGGCTGCGCAGGACGCGGGGCGAGCGGCGGTGGCCGGTCAGCCTCAGTGTGATCGTGGCCATCGTCTTGCAGTTCCTGCTGCCGACGCACCTGATCAGCCCACTGCCCCGATGGCTGCTGCCAGTCCTGGAGTCGGCGCTGCTGCTCGGCCTGAGCGTCGCCAACCCGGTGCGCATCGAGCGGCGCGGCCGCGCCGCGCGGGCGGCCAGCATCGCGCTGATCCTGCTGATCACGATCGCCAACGCGGCCTCGGCCGTGCTGCTCATCCGGGCGATCCTGACCGGGCACGCCGGCAACACCGCCGGGCCGCTGCTCGCCACCGGTGCCTCAATCTGGGTGACCAACGTGATCGCCTTCGGCCTGTGGTACTGGGAGTTCGACCGCGGCGGCCCGGTCCACCGGGCCATGGGCACCATGCAGCACCCGGACCTGCTGTTCCCGCAGATGGCCTCGCCCCAGCTCGCCGCATCGGACTGGGAACCGGAGTTCGTGGATTACCTCTACTTGTCGTTTACCAATGCGACCGCGTTCAGCCCCACCGACGTGATGCCACTGGCGCGGTGGGCCAAGCTGACCATGCTGGTCCAGTCCGCGGTCTCCCTCGCCATCGGCGTGCTGGTCATCGCCCGCGCTGTCAACATCCTCAATGTCTGACCCGCTGGCCAGCTCACGAACTCACCGGCTGGCCCGCCAAGCCAGCGATGGTGATGATCTCGGGGCTGGTGGCAGTGAGCGGCTGGCGGCCCCAGTCGCCGAACTGCTCCTGGATGGCCAGGCCGACGGCGGCCAGGAATGAGGCCAGCTCAGGGACGCTGAGGAAACGCAGCGTGCTGCGGCTGATCTCGGGCCCGGCCCAGTCCGGGCTGGTGTAGGTACTGGTGAACGTCACGGTGGCGCCGTCGAACGGCGCGACCACCTGGTGGGCCATGGTGACCACGGCACCGGTGGGACCGGTCACCCGGACGGCGTTGCCGGGAGTCCAGTCCTGCCAGGCCCGGGCCGCCGGGTTGCGGGTCTCGAATGCGAAACGCCCGGCCGGGGCCAGCGCCGCCCGGACAGCCGCCAGTGCGCCGCGAATCTCATCGTCGCTGACCAGCACCTGGAAGGCGTGGCCGGTCATGACCACCAGGTCGAACTCCTGCCGCCAGACGGCCGAGGCCGCGTCTGCCAGCACCCACTCGATATCGGGACGCTGGCGGGCCAGCGCGAGCATCGCCGGGGCGGGGTCGAGCCCGCACAGCCGCCCGGTGTGTCCCGCCTGCCGGGCCAGCCGCAGCAGCTCACCGGTCCCGCAGCCGACGTCGAGCACGGATCCCGCGGACATGACCAGTGGCAGGTAGAAGCCGAAGTCGCCGCGCTGCGGTGCCGGCGCCCACCGGTCGTACAGCGCTGCCAGGGCTGGCTTGGTGAACAGGCGGTCGGCCATCTCGCCGCGGTCACCGGATCCGCACGGCACGGGGGAACACATGCCTGACGCTACGGCATGGAATGCGGCGGGCACCGGTGTGGTTGGGACGCGGCATGAGGATCGCTGTGATCGGGACCGGGCGTATCGGCGGCACGCTGGGCCAGCGCTGGCAGGCGGCCGGGCATGACGTGGTGTACGGCTCACGGCAGGGAGCCGGGGAAGGGCCGGGCGGCGCCCCGATGCTGGCCATCGGCGAGGCGCTGGCGAGCGCCGATGCCGTACTGCTGGCCGTGCCCGGCCGGGCGGTGGCCGATGTGATCGGGCCGCATGGCGCCGCGCTGGCGGGCAAGATCGTGATCGACGCCACGAACAACATCGGCCAGGCGGCCGTCAACGCCCGGGCCGCGGTCGCCACCGCCGCGCCAGGCGCCCGGTATGCGCGCGCGTTCAGCACGCTGGGCTGGGAGAACTTCGCTGACCCGCTGCCGGGCGCGATCCTGGCGTTCGCAGCCGACCCCGAAGCTCAGCCAGCCGTGACGGAACTGATCACCGCGTGTGGCCTGGAGCCGGTGTGCGTCGGCGGCGCGGACGCCAGCGGAACCGTCGACGCCCTGCTGACACTCTGGTTCACCCTGGTCAAGCAGCACGGCGGCAACCGCCACCTCGCCCTGCGCGTGGTCACCTGACCCCGGGCAACCGGCGCGACTTCCCGTCCACGATGCCAGAAATCCAGATCACCTACCCGACTGACCTGGCCGATCTCACACCATGATCGCTGCGTCACGCGCGGCTGGTCAGATTCCTGCCGCCTGCCGGCCGTCAGCGCCTGGCCGCCAGCCGGCGCAGCGGCGGGAGGGTGGGCGGCGGCTGCTGCCGTGGCGGCAGGCCGGCCAGCAGTTCGGTGGTGGCTTCCGCGATCTTGCGGACAGCCAGGTCGAACGCGTCCCCGGTGCGGGCCGACACCGACTGGACCCCGCTGACCTTGCGCACGTACTGGCGCGCGGCCGCCTCGATCTCCTCGGCCGTCGCGGCCGGCTCCAGCCCCCGCAGGGTAGTGATATTGCGGCACATACCGTTCACGTTAGCCCGGCCGGCCGACGGCCGCGCACAGTCACCGGCCGTCCTGGGTAGGCCAGTGCTGTGGACCCACTGCACGACTACCGGAGCAAGCGCCGTCCCGGCCGCACGCCCGAGCCGATTCCCGCTGACCCGCCGGTGGCCAGCACGGAGCCGGTCTTCGTGGTGCAAGAGCATCACGCCCGGCGGCTGCACTGGGACTTCCGGCTGGAGCGGGATGGCGTGCTGGTCTCCTGGGCGCTGCCCAAGGGTGTGCCGGACAGCCCGGACCGCAACCACCTCGCCGTCCATACCGAGGACCACCCGCTCGAATACGCCACCTTCGCCGGCGAGATCCCGCGTGGCGAATACGGCGGTGGCCAGGTCACCATCTGGGACCACGGCAGCTACGACACGGTGAAATGGACCGGCGACGAGGTCAAGGTGGTGCTCTACGGGCAGCGGCTGACCGGCGGGTACACGCTGTTCCGCACCGGCGGCAGCAACTGGATGATCCACCGGGAACGGCGGCAGCTGCCAGGCCGGATCGAGCCAATGCTGGCCCGGCCCGGGGAACTGCCGCCCGACGACGGCAACTGGGCCTACGAGATGAAATGGGACGGCCTGCGGGCGCTGGCCTACATCAGCGACGGCCGGGCCCGGCTGCTGTCCCGGACCGGCCAGGACATCACCCGCGAGTACCCCGAACTGGCCGGGCTGGGTGCCGCGCTGGGCAGCCGGCAGGTGGTGCTTGACGGCGAGATCGTCGCCCTCGGCGCCGACAGCTGGCCCGATTTCGAACTGCTTCAGCAGCGGATGAACGCCCGCCCGGGCCCGGCCTACCAGCGGCTGCTCAGCGAGGTCCCGGTCACCTACCTGGCCTTCGACCTGCTCCATCTGGAGGGCCGGCCGCTGCTCGATGAGCCATACCAGCAGCGGCGGGCGCAGCTGTCCGCGCTCGGCCTGACCGGTACCCGCTGGCAGACGCCGCCGTCGTTCACCAGCGAGGCCGGCCGTGACGTGCAGGCCGTGTCCGTGCAGCACGGGCTGGAAGGCATTGTGGCCAAACGGCTCGCGTCCCGGTACGAGCCGGGGAAGCGGACCGGCAGCTGGCGCAAGATCAAGAACGTCCGCCGGCAGGAGGTGGTGGTCGGCGGCTGGAAGCCAGGCGAGGGCAACCGCGCCGGGCAGATCGGCTCGCTGCTGATCGGCGTGCACGATCCGGCGGGCCTGGCGTACGCCGGCCATGTGGGCACCGGGTTCAGCCAGCAGACACTGCGCACACTGGGTGAACTGCTGGCACCACTGCGCCGGGCCACGCCCCCCTTCGCCAGCCCGGTACCGCCCGAGCACGCCCGGCCGGCCGTGTGGGTGGAGCCGGCGGTGGTGATCGAGGTGGGTTTCGCGGGCTGGACCCGGGCGGGCCGGATGCGCGCCCCCACCTACCGCGGGCTGCGCCCCGACAAAGATCCGGCCGGCGTCGTCCGCGAGTGATGACCCGGCCCCGGTTCACGGCGCGGGACGGGCGCGCTGGCCGTCACGGCCGGCCCGGGCGGCCGGCGGTGTGCGCGGCCCAGCCCGCTATCAGATGGTCGAGGACCGGTGCCAGCTCACGCAGTTCATCCAGGTGGGCGGGGGCGAGCCGGGCCAGCCGGGACTCACCGTCGGCGGTCAGGCCGACCCGGGTCACCCGGCCGTCGTCCGGGTCGGGACACCGGCGCACCAGCCCGGCCGCGGCCGCCCGGTCCACCAGTTCCACCGCGCTGTGATGCCGGAGCAGCAGGTAACCGGCCAGGTCGCCGACGGTAGGCGGCTGCCCGCCCGGGTGCCCCTTGATCGCGACCAGCAGCTGATGCTGAGCCGGGGTCAGCCCGGCCGCCTGCGCCTGGGTCTGGCTCCAGTGCAGGAAGCGGCGCAAGCCGGTGCGGAACGCCAGCAGGTTCTCAAAGTCTGCGCGGTCCAACTGGTGCATCCATCCACGGTATGCCGGCCGGAGCGGTCCGGCCCGGCTGCCCGGCCGGCCCGGCCCACCAGCCGTAATATATCGTGCTACGATTTACCTGGTCGCCAACCACCCTGGCTTCCCCGCAGGGGCACCACCGCGGGGAAGCCAGGGCCCCACTGGAGAGCCGATGGCCGGACCCGCACAGGTGCGCCTGCGCCGTGTCTACGACCAGCCGGAGCCAGCCGACGGGCGGCGGGTGCTGGTCGACCGGCTATGGCCACGCGGGCTGTCGAAGGAGCGCGCCGCGCTGGACGACTGGCTGCGGACGGTGGCGCCGTCGGACGAGCTGCGCCGCTGGTACGGCCACGAGCCTGGCCGGTTCAGTGACTTCCGGCGGCGCTACCAGCAGGAGCTGCACGCGCCGGAAGGCTCAGCGGCGGTTGGCCGGCTGCGGGAACTGGCGCTGTCCGGCCCGGTCACCCTGCTGACTGCCACCAGGGATCTCGAGCACAGCCAGGCCGCCGTGCTGGCCGAACTGCTGCGGGGCACGCCATGACCAGCGGCCAGGGCCCGGCCGGGCGGGAGCCCCAGCCCGGCGCAGCCACCCAGGACGAGGACGACCTGGGCGGCGACCCGGCCTGCTGGCTGCGCCGCGTCTGCCCGGCCTGTGGCAACCTTGCACCCACCGACCCGCCGGTCATCTGCCCGAACTGCCACGCCGAGATCACCGGCGAGTAAGCGCACGGGCCCAGCGGCCGGGTCTCAGGCGGGGGTGTGCGCTGGGGCCAGGTGGCGGGTGAACCAGTCCCGGGCCAGTTCCGCCGCCTGCTCCAGCGTTCCCGGCTCCTCGAACAGGTGGGTCGCGCCGGGCACCACCGCCAGTTCGTGCTCACAGTGCAGGTAGGCCTGTGCGGCTCGGTTCAGCCCGAGCACGGCAGTGTCCAGTCCGCCGACGATGAGCATGGTCGGGGCCCGCACAGAGGCGAGCCGGGGCGCCGCCAGATCGGGGCGGCCGCCACGGGAGACCACCGCCCCGATCTCGTTCGCCGGATCGGCCGCCGCCCATAGCGCCGCCGCTGCGCCGGTGCTCGCCCCGAAGTAGCCCAGCCGGGCACCGGCCAGCCCTGGCCGCCCCTGCAGCCACCGGGTAGCCAGCGCCAGCCGGCTGGCTAGCAGGCCGATGTCGAACACGTTCGCGCGGTCTTCTTCCTCCCCCGGCGTGAGCAGGTCGAACAGCAGCGTGCCCAGCCCGGCGGCGGCCAGCACGCCGGCTACGTAGCGGTTGCGCGGGCTGTGCCTGCTGCTGCCACTGCCGTGCGCGAAAAGCACCATCCCACCGGCGGGTCCGGGCCCGGCCAGCTCACCCGCCAGCCGGATTGCCCCGGCATCGATGATCACTGCGCCGCCGTGCGGCGGGTAGACGGCCGGCCCGGCAGCCGCGGCCGGGTCCGCCCCGGCGCCCGGGGACGGGCCGGCCCGGGCGGCATGGGCCGCCCGCAGCAGGGCGACCACCTCGCCGTCACTGGTCTGCGCGAAGTCGGTATACCACTCACCGATGGCCAGGAACCGCCGGGGCGTTTCCACGCAGATCACCTCGTCGGCGGCGGTGGCCAGGGCCACCCGCACGGACGGCGGCGCGACCGGCGCGGCGAGCACCACCCAGCTGGCCCCGTGCGCCCGGGCGACCTGGCAGGCGGCCCGGGCGGTGGCCCCGGTGGCGATGCCGTCGTCGACGACCACCGCGGTGCGGCCCGCCAGCGGCACCGGGGGCCGGCCGCCACGGAACCGCTGGGCCCGGCGCTCCAGTTCAGCCCGTTCCCGCGCTTCCACCATCGCCACCTCGGCGTCGGTGACGCCGGTGACCTTGACCACGTCCGGGTTGATGATCCGCACGCCGTCCTCGCCGATCGCGCCCAGCGCGAGCTCGGGCTGGACCGGCACGCCCAGCTTGCGGACCAGGATCACATCCAGTGGCGCGCCGAGGGCGCGGGCGACCTCCGCAGCCACCGGCAC
>Ga0306920_100011340_pt1 | contig 12026 bp, 9 predicted proteins | sample flu12Cox44000170_FD_204666 | JGI IMG/M metagenome (GOLD analysis project Ga0306920, IMG submission 204666) | Lab enrichment of tropical soil microbial communities from Luquillo Experimental Forest, Puerto Rico - flux4day.12C.oxic.44.000.170 (v2)... | ecosystem: Environmental > Terrestrial >...
AGGCAGTGGCAGGAGATGGCCGATCTTACGGTCAGCGTTGTTGACCACCGCGTCGAAAACGGCCATGTCGCGCAGCTGGGGATGCTCACTGCTGCGTGCGAGCGCGATCAGGTCAGCGCTGGAGTCGGCCTCGATCCACAGCTGGCACATGCCCGGGCCGAACGGGCCGTCCCGCATCAGGGTGGGCGGGACGATGTCCCAGCCGGCCGCCTGGGCCACGGCGTAGGCGGCCACCTCCCGGGCGGCCAGGGTGCCGGGCGGGAAGTCCCACAGCGGGCGTTCGCCCGCCACCGGCTTGTAGACGCACGCCGCCTGCCTGCCCTGGTGGGTGATGCGGCAGTAGAGCGTTGCGTTGGAGGCTTCTACCAGCCGCCCCTCCACCGTCAGGTTGCCGTGGGCGAGCAGCTCGAGGGCGGCCGCATGGTCCGGTGACTCGGCACCTGGGCTGGCCAGGTCCGGCCGGCCGGCTGCGGCCCGCGGGCGGGCCGAGGCCGGCTTGCCGGACGGACGGCTGGCCCGGGGGGCCCGCTGGGTGCGCCTGCCAGGAGGGCTGTCAGGCATCGATCACCCGGTGACCGTTCTGCCGCGGGCAGACATGGCCCTCGGCGTCCAGCGGCAGTCCGCAGAGCGGGCAGGCTGGCCGGCCCTGGGCGACGATCTGCAGGGCTCGCCGCGAAAAGGCGCGCGCCTCGGCGGGGGTGATGCGGACCCGCAGCACGGCCGGCCCACTCTCGGGCACGTCGTCGGCCAGCGGCTCGACCGGGTTCTCGGATTCTTCCTGGGCTTCGATGACTACCCGCTCGTCCTCGCCATCCCAGGCCAGCGCGATCGCGCCGACCCGGAACTCCTCCATCAGCGGGAGGTCCAGCGGCCCATCGTCGGCCAGTTCCACCGGCGCCGCCGCGGGCACCGCGGCCTGCCCGCCGGTGCGCCGCAGCACCTCGTCGAGCAGTTCATCGAGCCGTTCGGCGAGCAGGCTGACCTGGAATTTCTCCAGGGTGACGCTGGTGACCCGGCCGGCCGCGCTGGCCTGGAGATAGAACGTGCGCTCACCCGGCGAGCCGACCGCCCCGGCGACGAACCTGTCCGGCGGATCGTATGTGTAGACCGGCATGGACTTATCCTCCCGCTCCGCCACCGATGACCGCAGCGCTGTCCCGGCCAGCCCGGGCTGGCCTGATCAGGCCGGTCACCGATCCGCCGGTGTCATTCATCCGCAGCAGGAACGGGCGCAGCGGGGTATACCGGATCACGCTCAGTGAGCACGGGTCGGCGCTGATCCGCTGGAACATATCCAGATGCATGCCCAGGCAGTCGGCTATCACTGATTTGATCACATCACCGTGCGAGCAGATCAGGTAAACGGCATCGCGGCCGAGCCGGGTATTCCAGTCCCGGATCGCCCGCACCGCCCGGTGCTGGACATCGGCGATGGCCTCGCCGTCCGTACCGGGGAACCGCACCGCGCTCGGGTGCGCCTGCACTGCCCGCCAGAGCGGATCCCGGGCCAGCTGGCGCAGTGGCTTCCCGGTCCAGTCGCCGTACCGCACCTCGGCGAACTGCTCATCTTCTGCCACCGCCACCGGGTGTCCGTTCCTGGCCGCGGCGATCGCGTCCGCCGTCTCCCGGCAGCGCTGCACCGGGCTGGTCACGATGGCATCCAGCGGCACACTGGCCAGCCGGGCTGCCAGGGCGGCGGCCTGCTCGCGGCCGCGGTCGTCCAGCGGGATACCCGGCGTCCGGCCGGCCAGCACGCTTCCGGTGGCCCCGGTCAGGCCGTGCCGCACCAGCAGAACCAACGTCACGGCTTTGACTCTACGGGGTGCGGCAGGCCGGTATGAGAGCGCGCCAGCAGGCCCCGGCTGACCGGGGCCAGGCAGCTTTCCCGACGAGCGTGGCCCAGCTCACTGTCGCCGACGCTATCGGGCCTTCCGCAGCCGGCCGGGTCAGGGGCAGACCTCGTGGACCCACTGGCCATCGGCCCGCCGCCGGACATCCTGGCCGGGGGTGATCGCTGCCCCGCAGCGCGCGCAGACCTGGCCCGGCGCGTGCAGCTCGTTCTCCTCCCAGGCGAGATCCTCATCCTGGTGGCTCACCGCGGACACCTCCGCCGGGCCACCCAGATCTTCCACCACTCCCTCTTCGATCTCGCGGCCGCCGAAATCCGGTGGGGTAGTCACAAGTTCCTCCCGCAAGTGCGACGGTGCTGACCCGCCTGCGGCCAGTCTGGCACCGCCGCGTTCACCCGGGCCACACCGGAAGCCAGCCTCACCCGCCAGGCCATGGCTGGGGTCGCTGGTCAGGCCGGGCAGGTCTCATGCACCCAGCTCCCGCTTACGCGCCTGCGGGCGTCCTGCCCCGAGGCGACAGTCTGTCCGCAGCGCCCGCAACGCTCACCGGCAGCACGCGCCGCGTTGCCGTCGGGCACCGCTGGGGAAGCATCTTCCAGGCTGAGCCCGACCGGGCGGGAGGTTGTCACCGGAAGCCCGATACCTCCGGGGCAGAAATGCGCCAGGTGCGCCTCACGCACCCGTTCATCGACCCGGCCCGGCAGGCTTTGCCGTTTCACGACACTTTCCTCAGGACTGGCCCAGCGGCCCGCTATCGGCAATTGTGCCCGCGGCGGTAGGAGCGCCCATGCTCACGGTATCCGGCGCAGGCGTCAGCAGCGGGAAGTGGCAGGCCGCGAGGTGGCCACCGCCGAAAGAGCGCAGCAACGGCTCTTCTTCCGCGCAAATATCCTCCGCGAGCGGGCACCGGGTCCGGAAGCGGCAACCGGAAGGCGGCGAGAGCGCGCTCGGCAGCTCACCAGCGACCCCAGCCCTTACCTTTGCCTTTTCCGCCAGCGGGTCGGCAACCGGCGCCGAGTCGATCAGCCCTCTGGTGTACGGGTGCGCGGGGGAACGGTAGACATTATCGGCCGGGCCGATCTCGACTAGCTTGCCGAGGTACATGACCCCGATGTCAGTGGACAGGTAGCGCACCACCGCCAGGTCATGCGAGATGAACAGGTAGGTCAGGCCAAGCTCGCGCTGGAGTTCCCGCATGAGGTTGAGCACCTGGGCCTGGATGGACACGTCGAGGGCGGAGACCGGCTCGTCGGCCACGATGAGTTCGGGTGACAGCATCAGTGCCCGCCCGAAGCCCAGCCGCTGCCGCTGGCCGCCGGAAAACTCATGCGGGTACCTGTCGATGGCTTGCCGGGGCAGCCCGACGTGATCGAGCATTTCCTCTACCCGGCGCTGCCGCTCCGCCCGGGAACCGATGCCCTGCGCCGCAAGCGGCTCACGCAGGATGGTGCCGGCCCGCATCCGGGGATCCAGCGACGCGTAAGAGTCCTGGAACATGAACTGGATCTTCCGCCGCTGCCGCCGGTATCCGCGGCCCTTGACCTTCGCCAGGTTCTTGCCTTCGAAGGTGACCGCTCCGCTGGTTGGCTTCTCCAGCCCGACGATCACCCTGCCGATCGTCGTCTTGCCGCAGCCGGACTCGCCGACCAGGCCGAAGGTCTCACCGCGGCCGATGGCGAAGCTCACGTCGGCGATCGCGCTGACCGAGCCGACCCGCCGCTGCAGGACCGCGCCCTTGGTGACCGGGAAGTCCTTCACCAGATGCTCGACAGTCAGCAGCGCTCCGGCCCTGCTCACAGGCGGCGCGGCCACGGACGGCCCAGCCGCGGCCGCGGCGGGGCCGGTTACCGTGCTGCCCTGCCCCCGCTCTGCCTCCCCCACCGGGAAGAAACAGGCGAACTGATGCCCCGGTGTCTCGCCCAGCAGGATCGGCTCTTCCTGCGAGCACCGGTCCCTGGCATACCGGCAGCGTGGCTGGAACCGGCAGGCCGACGGCGGACGGGTGAGGTCCGGTGGGCTGCCGGGAATCGAGTACAGCCGCTCGTGATGGGCGACGGCCTTGTCTGGCAATGCCTGGAAGAGCGCCTCGGTATAGGGGTGCCGTGGGTTGGCGAACAGCGTCCTGGTGTCGGTCGTCTCGGCGATCTCACCCGCGTACATGACGACCACCCGGTCGGCCCGCCCGGCGATGACCCCCAGGTCGTGGGTCACCAGCATGACCGACATCCGCAGCCGCAGCCGCAGCTCGTCGATGAGCTCCAGGATCTGCTTCTGGATTGTCACGTCCAGCGCGGTGGTCGGCTCGTCCGCGATGAGCAGCTTCGGCTCACAGGCAAGCGCCATCGCGATCATCACGCGCTGCCGCATGCCGCCGGAGAACTGGTGTGGGTACTCGCCGATCCGCTCCTTCGCCTTCGGCAGCCCGACCAGCTCGAGCACCTCCGCCGCCCGGTCGTAGGCCTGCTGCTTGCTCGCCTCCCGGTGCAGCATCACCGTCTCGGCGATCTGGTGGCCCACGGTCATCGTCGGGTTCAGCGAGGTCAGCGGGTCCTGGAAGATCATCCCGATCTCGTTGCCGCGGACGGTCCGCATGTCCTCATCGCTGAGCCCGCCGATATCGCGGCCTTCCAGCCGGATATTGCCCTTGGTGATGTGCCCGCCGACCGGGAGCAGGTTCATGATCGAGAGCGCGGTCATGGTCTTGCCACAGCCGGACTCGCCCACGATGCCCAGCGTCTCGCCGGGGTCGATGTGCAGGGACACACCGTCGACCGCGTGCACGGTGGCCTGCTTCATCCGGATCTCGGTGTGCAGGTTGTCGATCTCCAGTAGCGGCGCCACTGCTCGGCCCTCCTACCGGCGCTGCAGCCGGGTCTCGAACGAGTCCCGCAGCGCGTCACCGATGAAGTTGAACGCGATGCAGGTCAAGATGATGCAAATGCCCGCTGGATAGATCAGCCACCAGTAGTTGGTGCCGGACTGCAGGTAGGTGAGACCGCCGGACAGCATGTCTCCCCAGTCGGTCTCGGGCGGCTGGACACCGAGACCGAGGAACCCGAGGCCGGCCAGGATCAGGATCGAGTCCGCGATCGCGAATGTGGTCTGCACGATGATCGTGCCGATCGAGTTCGGCACGATATGCCGCACGACCGCGCGGGAGTTGCGGCCGCCGAGGACCCGGACCGCCTGCACGTACTCGCGGGTGCGCAGCGACAGGGTCTCGCCACGCACCAGCCGGGCCACCCCCAGCCAGTAGAACACGGCGATGATGAAGATCATGATCAGCTTGTTCGGGTGGAAGACCACCGACAGGATGATGACCACCATGAAGTAGGGGATGGACAGCCCAGCGTCGACGATGCGCATCAGGAACGAGTCGATCGGGCCACCGATGAATCCGGAGAAGGCCCCGTAGAGGGTGCCGATGAGCACCGCCACGATAGCGGCGGCGAACCCGACCTCCAGCGACGTCTGGCCGCCGACCATCAGCCGGCCGAGCAGGTCGTAGCCGACGTTGTCGCAGCCGAGCGGGTGCGCGGCACTGGGGTGGCACAGGGTCTCGCTCAGGTTGGTGTGGACCTGGTCGGTCTGGTAGATGAGCGGGCCGACGAAGCAGAAAAGGATCATGAACACGATTGCGCCGAGACTGGCCAGCGCGAGCTTGTTCTCGGCGAACACCTCCCAGCCGCGGCGCAGCAGGCCGCGCGACTTGGCGGCGGCGAACGCTGCCTCCAGGGCCTCCGGCGTTTCGGAAGGCAGGATTGCGGTGTCCATCTGGCCCGGGTCCGCGCCCGGCGGGATGATAGCCATCAGTACCTCACCCTCGGGTCGAGAACCGCGTATCCCACGTCCGCCGCCAGGTTCCCGGCGATCGTCACGATCGTGGCGATGAGGGTGAACCCGAGCAGGACCTGGTAGTCAACGTTGAGCGCGGCGTTGTAGAACGCGAGCCCCATGCCGGGGTAGTTGAACACCACCTCGATGAAGATCGCCCCGGCAACCAGTGTGGGCAGTGACAGCCCGAGCAGGGTGACGATCGACATCAGCGAGTTCCGGAACACGTGTCCCCACAGCACCCGCCGCTCGCTGGCGCCCTTGGCCCGCGCGGTGCGGACGTAGTCCTGCACCAGGTTGTCCATCACCGAGGAGCGCATGTACCGGCTCCACAGCGCGTACAGCACGAACGCATAGGCGGTCACCGGCAGCACCAGTGCCCTCGGCTGGGACAGGATGTCGGCGACCGTGGTGCCCTGCGGGCCGAACGGCGGGAACAGGGGGATGTCGATGGCGAACCATTCGACCAGGAGCAGGCCGACGAAGAACGTCGGGGTGGCGTACCCGAGGAACGAGATCCCGGTCAGGATGTAGTCGCCTTTGGTGTACCGCTTCACCGCCTGGTAGATGCCGAGCGGAATGCCGAAGGCCAGCGAGACGATGAGGGCCAGGACGGCCAGGATGACCGTCTTGGGCAGGTCCTGGGCGATCAGGCTGGATACCGATTGGTTGAGCTTGGTAGAGAAGCCGAGGTTGCCGCTCAGTATCTGCTGGATCCACTTCAGGTACTGCACGTAGAACGGCTGGTCGAAGCCGTACAGGTGGTTGTAGTACGCGACCTGCTGCGGGGTCGCCCGGGGGCCGAGCAGCGATTTGATCGGGCCGCCGGGGAACAGGTGCACCAGCGCCAGCGTGAACACGGTCACCAGGAAGAGGATGAGCAGGGATTGGAGGACCCGGCGGATCAGGAACCCGGTCATCGCGGGACCGCCCCGTCCGTGGGCCGGCCACGGCCCGCGCCACACCAGGGTGCCATGACTGCCTCCCGTCCCGGCCAGGATCGCACGTCAGCTGCTTTCTGGCCACAGCCGCCGCCCCGCACCGCGGGACGCGGGCGGGACGGCGGCCACGGCCACTACTGCCTTATTTCTGTTACTGCCTTTTTTCTTCCGTGCTACTTGGTGAAGTACCAGTACTCGGGGAGCAGGGTGTCGAGCGCGTTGTACGTGACACCGTGCAGCTTGACGTTGGTCGCCTGGATGGGGTAGGGGTTCGGCGTCCAGATGAACGGCAACTGCTGCGCCCCGAACACGGCGTAGTTGTTGAACGCCGACGTGGCGCTGCTCACGTGCGTCTGGTTGATGAGATTGTCCATCGTCGGGTCGGAGTAGTTGCCGGAGTTCGAGCCGGCGCCGGTCGCGAACAGCGGCTCACCGGTTGGCTCGAAGCCCGGGCCGTTGAAGAGCCAGCCGCCGAAGGCGAACACCTGCACGGCGCACTTCGGGCCCATCGGCGCGCAGGGCGCGCTCTCGCCAATGATCGTGTTGAACGTCTGGCCGACGAGGTTGATGTTGATGCCGGCCTTGCTGGCGTCGGACTTGTAGGCCTCCCACATGGCCGTGACCGCGGCCTGACCCGTCGAGTAGATGTACGTGAACTTCGCCTGCTGGCCCTTGGCGATGTGCGAGCCGCACTTGGCCGGGTCCTGGCAGGTCATCACGCCGTTCACCTCGGACCAGCCGTGGGCCTCCAGCGTCGACTTCGCCTTGGCGATGTTGAACGGGTACGGGCCCTGGCTGTTGTTCTGGGTCTGGACAGGGGGTATCCACTGGTTCCCCGGTGGCATGTTCGGGGCCGGCCCCGAGGTCGGGAGGGCATACCCGCGGTAGACCGCCTGGATGATGCCGGGCTGGTCGAAGACCTCCTGCAGCGCCTGCCGCATGTACAGCTGGCGGACCATCCAGCCCACCTGCGGGTTGTTGAAGTTGGGCTGAGCGTAGAAGATGCCGAAGTTCCAGTAGGGCTGCAGGGTGAAGCCGCTGCCCAGCGGGTTGGTCGTCGGTATCGCCGAGCTCCCCGTCTTCTGTGGCAGGTCCGCCGGGGGGATGTAGCCGATGTCGAGCTGCCCGGTCTTCAGCGCGGTGTACTCGGCCGTGTCATCGGTGAACGGCACGTACTTGAATTCCGCGATCTGCGGCTTCGGGGAGCCGGAGTACTTCGGGTTGGGCACCATCGTGGCGTTGCCGGTGGTGCTGAAAGCCGACAGCTTCCACGGCCCGTCGACCACCTGCCAGAGCGGGTTGGTCGCGTAGGTGTTGGCGATCTTCGACTGGGCGGTCATGAACGCCCAGACCGCCTTGCACTTGGCCCAGCCGTCGGCCGCGCTGTCGGTGAGGCAGCCGCCGCTGCCCGCCGTGGCCCCAGTGCTGGTGACATCCCAGGCCTCCGGCATCGGGGTGAGCTCGGCCAGCTGGTTATAGGTGTACCAGGTGCTGGAGTAGGCCTTGTTGAGCTGCAGCGTGAGGGTGTTCCCGCTGGCCGTTGCGGACGTGACGTTGTCCGGCAGCAGGCTTGGCGCGTAGGCGTACCAGTTCGCCTTCTCGGCCATCGTCATGTTCAGGAAGAACTTCACGGAATTGGCGTCAACGTGCTCGCCGTTGCTCCACGCCCAGCCCTTCATGGTGATGGTGACCGTCTTGCCGCCGTTGCTGTACACCGGCGCGTTGGCGGGCGACAGCGGGTAGTTGATACCCACGTTGGTGTTGGTGTTGTTGCCGAACATGTACAGCGGCCGGTACATGAGCCACTGGAACTGCTCGCCGTTGTAGACGCTGGCGTTGGTGATCGCGTAGAACGGGAAGATCCAGTTGTTCGTGGTGCTCGGTGGCAGCGCCCAGGTGACCGTCCCGCCCTTGACGGGCGTGCCGCTGGAGCTGGCGGGTGTGCTGCTGCTACTGCAGCCGACGGCGAGCAGGGCCGTGGCCACTACCACAGCCACTCCCGCCAGACGCCACTTGTGTCTTCCTAGATTCATGTGCACTCCTTCGTGATATCGCGCCGGTGCTTTAGTGATCCCGTGGACAGGCACCGAGGTGCCGCCGAACAGGCACGCTAAGGCCGCAACTGCTGACCGCGTACTGACCTGCCAGCTGCACGCTGCGCGGCTGGCGCCAAATGCTGCTCTCCGCAGCCACGGCGCGCACTCGCGCTGACCGTCCGAATCGGACGTACGCCCAGCTCCCGGCAACGCCGCGCATTAGTGACTCCGTTGTCCCAACGGCTCGCCTCAGAGAGTAAGTTGGGGATGGCTGCCACGGCGACCGATGACATGTCACGATTTCCTATCAATGTTGCGCGGCCGCTGCCGTTCTCCCCGGAAAGTAGCCGCGTGCGAGGCGGATTGCCAGTCAGATATCCGGCGCCGGCGGCTCAGCCCCCGACCGCATGGACTCCCCCGTCGGCGTGCACGATCTCGCCGGTGGTGGCCGGGAACCAGTCGGACAGCAGTGCCACGCAGGCCCGGGCGGCCGGCTGCGGATCGGTGATATCCCAGCCCAGCGGCGCCCGGTCCGGCCACAGCCCCTCGAATTCGGCGAAACCAGGGATGCTCTTGGCCGCCATCGTGCGCAGCGGGCCGGCCGCCACCAGGTTGACCCGGATGCCACGGGGACCCAGGTCCCGGGCCAGGTAACGGGCACAGGACTCCAGTCCGGCCTTGGCCACGCCCATCCAGTCGTAGGCGGGCCAGGCCACCGACGCATCGAAATCCAGGCCGACGATGGCACCACCGCTGCCCATCAGCGGGAGCGCGGCTATCGCCAGCGCCTTCAGCGAATAGGCCGACACCTGGATCGCGGTCGCCACGTCCTCCCATCTGGTGTTGAGGAAGTTGCCACCGAGCGCGGACTGGGGCGCGAACGCCACCCCGTGCACCACCCCGTGCAGCCGGCTGGTGTGCGCGGACACCCGGCCGGCCAGCGAATCGAGCTGCCCGGTGTCGGTGACGTCGAGTTCCAGCACCGGCGGCGGGTCAGGCAGCCGCTGCGCGATCCGCTCCACCAGGCTCATCCGGCCGAACCCGGTGAGCACCACCTGCGCACCCTCCTGCTGGGCGATCTTCGCCACGTGGAAGGCGATCGAGGAATCGGTGAGCACCCCGGTCACCAGGATCGACTTGCCCGCCAGAATGCCCATGCCGTGCTCCTTCGCTAATGGCCCATGCCGAGGCCGCCGTCAACCGGGATCACCGCGCCGGTGATGTAAGCGGCGTCGTCAGAGGCCAGGAATGCGACCGCGGCTGCCACCTCGTCCGCCGAGGCGAGCCTGCCCAGCGGGACCTGCGCCAGGATCGCCGCTTTCCGCTCATCCGGCAGCCCGGCAGTCATGTCGCTGTCCACGAACCCCGGCGCCACCACGTTGCTGGTGATGTTCCGCGAGCCCAGCTCCCGGGCCAGTGAGCGGGCCAGCCCGACCAGGCCGGATTTGGACGCCGCGTAGTTCGCCTGCCCGCCGGAGCCCAGCAGGCCGACCACTGAGGAGATGAAGATCAGCCGTCCCCGGCGCAGCCGCATCATGCCGCGCACCGCGCGCCTGGCCACCCGGTAGGCGCCGGTCAGGTTGGTGTCGATCACCGAAGTGAAATCGTCCTCGCTCATCAGGGCGAGCAGCTGGTCGTTGGTGATCCCGGCGTTGGCGACCAGCACCTCTACCGGTCCCTGCCCGGCCTCGGCCCGCGCGAAGGCCTCGTCCACCGAGGCCGCGTCCCGCACGTCGCAGGCGGCGGTGGCCAGCCCGGGAACCTGTTCCCCGGACCGTGAGGTCACGGTGACAGCATTGCCGTCAGCCGCGAGCCTGCGGGCGATGGCCAGCCCGATGCCGCGGTTGCCGCCGGTCACGAGGGTTGATCGGGTCATGGGCGGCAGCGTACCGGGACCGGTGGGATAGGTTGCCAACCGTGCCGCGCATCGATCCTGAGTTCACCGCCTACCCGCTGGCCGAGCTCGCCGCCGCTGCGCGGCAGCGCGCCACCGAACTGGGAGCCCAGCACGCCGACTTCCGCGCCGAACGGATCCGGGCCCAGCAGATCGGGCTCTCCGACGGCCACCTGGAGACCATGTTCGACGCCGACGACCTGGGGCTGGCGGTCCGGGTGGTGCTCGACGGCACCTGGGGGTTTGCCGCTTCGGTCGACCTGACGGCGGCCTCTGCGGTGCGCGCCGCGGAGGAGGCGGTGCAGGTCGCCAGGGTCGCGGCCGCGATCAACAGCGAGCCGATCGAGCTGGCTGATGAGCCAGGTTACGGCGAGGTTAGCTGGCTCTCCAGCTATCAGGTGGATCCCTTCGAGGTGGACGCCGCCGACAAGGCGGCGCTGCTCACCGACTGGAGTGCCGGCTTGCTGGCCGATCAGCGGATCGGCCATGTGGATGCCTCGCTGTACCAGGTGCGCGAGTGCAAGTTTTACGCCGACGGTGCCACCAGCGCGCTGCAGCAGCGGGTCCGGCTGCACCCGGTGGTGACGGCGATCGCGGTAGAGCCCAGCGGCCGGTTCGAGACCATGCGCACGCTCGCCCCGCCGGCCGGGCGTGGCCTGGAGTACCTGGGTGGCAGCCCCTGGGCGGGCGGCCAGGGAAGCTGGGATTTCCCGGCCGAGCTGGCGCAACTGCCGGAATTGCTGGCGGAGAAGCTGGCCGCACCCAGCGTCCAGCCGGGCCGGTACGACCTGGTGGTGGATCCCAGCAATCTGTGGCTGACGATCCACGAGTCGATCGGCCACGCCACCGAGCTGGACCGGGCGCTCGGTTACGAGGCCGCCTACGCCGGCACCTCCTTCGCCACCGTGGATAAGCTCGGCCACCTCCGCTACGGCTCGCCACTGATGCACGTCACCGGTGACCGTACGGACGAGCACGGGCTGGCCACCATCGGCTACGACGACGAGGGCGTCGCCACCCAGTCGTGGGATCTGATCACCGGCGGTGTGCTCACCGGTTACCAGCTGGACCGGCGGATGGCCCGGATGCAGGGCTTCGGCCGGTCCAACGGGTGCGCGTTCGCCGACTCCCCCGCCCACATGCCGATCCAGCGGATGGCCAACGTCTCACTCCAGCCCGCCGAGGGCGGGCCATCCACCCAGGAGCTGATCGCCGGTGTGGAACACGGCATCTACGTGCTCGGGGACAAGAGCTGGTCGATCGACATGCAGCGGTACAACTTCCAGTTCACCGGCCAGCGCTTCTACCAGATCGCGCATGGCCGCCTGGCCGGCCAGCTCAAGGATGTGGCCTACCAGGCGACCACCACTGACTTCTGGAACTCGATGGAGGCCGTCGGCGGCCCGCAGAGCTATGTGCTGGGCGGGGCGTTCAACTGCGGCAAGGGCCAGCCTGGCCAGGTGGCACCGGT
>Ga0306920_100011341_pt1 | contig 12026 bp, 14 predicted proteins | sample flu12Cox44000170_FD_204666 | JGI IMG/M metagenome (GOLD analysis project Ga0306920, IMG submission 204666) | Lab enrichment of tropical soil microbial communities from Luquillo Experimental Forest, Puerto Rico - flux4day.12C.oxic.44.000.170 (v2)... | ecosystem: Environmental > Terrestrial >...
GTTGCGGGATGGCCTGCCGACGCGCGATCTCCTGGATGGCGGTGAGGCCGCGCTCGCGATGGAGCGACAGATCCAGCACTGCCTGGATCGCGTACTCGCCCTTCGCCGAGATGCGCACGCTAGCTCGCACGACCACGGGTTGAAAGGCTCGCTTCGCCATGTAGAACCATGGCTCAGCTCGCACGACCACGGGTTGAAAGGCTCGCTTCGCCATGTAGAACCATGGCTCAGCTCGCACGACCACGGGTTGAAAGGCTCGCTTGGCCATGCAGGGCCATGGCTCAGCTCGCACGACCACGGGTTGAAAGGCTCGCTTGGCCATGCAGGGCCATGGCTCAGCTCACACCGCCGCGCTCGAGAATCCGCGCAGCGTCGCGGGCGAAGTACGTGATGACGACGTCGGCGCCGGCTCGGCGGATTGCCGTGAGCGCTTCCATCATCGCCCGCTCCTCGTCGAGCCAGCCCAGCCGGCCCGCCGCGCGGATCATCGCGTACTCGCCCGAGACCGAATAGGCCGCGAGCGGTACGCCGAACTCCGCGCGGGCGCGCGAGATGATGTCCAGGTACGGGAGCGCCGGCTTGACCATCACGATGTCCGCGCCCTCGTCGAGGTCGAGCGCGATCTCGCGCATCGCCTCCGCGGAGTTCGCCGGATCCATCTGGTACGACCGGCGGTCGCCGAACTGCGGCGCCGAATCCGCGGCGTCCCGGAAGGGGCCGTAGAAGCTCGACGCGTACTTCGCCGAGTACGCCATGATCGGCGTGTCGGTGAAGCTCGCCTCGTCGAGCGCCTCGCGGATCGCGCCGACCCGGCCGTCCATCATGTCGGACGGCGCGACCATGTCGGCGCCGGCCTCGGCGTGAGAGACCGCGACCCGCGCGAGCAACTCGAGCGTCGGGTCGTTGCGGACGGTCCCGCCCTCGACGACGCCGCAGTGCCCGTGGCTCGTGTACTGGCAGAGGCACACGTCGGTGGCGACCAGCAGGTCGGGTACCACGTCCTTCACCGCGCGTACCGCCTGCTGCACGATGCCGTCCTCGGCGTACGCCTCTGAGCCGCGCGGATCCTTCTCGGCCGGCAGGCCGAACAACAGCACGCCCGGGATCCCCATGCTGGCGACGTCCTTCATGTCCTTCACCAGCTCGTCGATCGAGAGGCGGAACTGCCCGGGCATCGAGCCGATCGGCTCGCGAACGCCGCGGCCATGGACGATGAAGAGCGGATAGATCAGATCGTCGACCGCGAGCACGGTCTCGCGGATCAGCTTGCGCAGCAGGGGCTTCTCACGCAGACGCCTGGGACGGAACATCGCATGCGCCATCACACGCTCCTTCTGGGCCGCCGGCCGGCATTCCACGCGGCCCGAGCGAAGTAGTCGGCGACCGCCCGCGCCAGCGCGGGGATCGTGTACTCGCTCGGCATGACATCGGTCGGCAGGCCGTACTCGGCGGCGGTCGCCGCCGTGATCGGGCCGATGGACGCGACGGCGACCCGTCCGCGCCAGGCCCGCCGCTCCTGGTCACTGAATTGCTCGGCGAAGTTCCGCGCCGTGGACGAGCTCGTGAACGTCACGGCGTCGACGGCGCCCGACGCGAGCGCCTCGCGCAGTCGCACGACGCCGTCCTCGATGCGCCGGGTCTGGTACGCCGGCACCTCGGTCACCGACGCGCCCAAACGGCGGAGCTCGACGACCAGCACGTCGCGCGTCTCCTTCGCTCGCGGCAGCAGCACCCGGTCGCCCGGCATGACGACGGCTCGGAGCCGATCGACCAGCGCCTCGGCGCGGTAGACGGACGGGACGATCTCGGGCCGGACGCCGTGCTCGGCGAGCGCGTCCGCCGTCGCCGGGCCGATCGCCGCTACCCGCTTGCGCGCGATCGCCGGCCACGCCGTCGAGCGCGCCGCCAGGCGGCGATCGACCATGGCCACGCCGTTCACGCTGGTGAAGATGATCCACGCGAACGAGTCCAGCGCGGCGAGGGCGGTGTCGAGGGGCTCCCACGATGCCGGCGGCTCGATCACGATCGTCGGTGCCTGCAGCACGCGCGCCCCCGCGGCCTCCAGCAGCTCGACGAACCGCTGCGCCTGCGCCCGCGCACGGGTGACCACGATCGTCCGCCCCTCGAGAGGCCGCTCCGCGGTCGCGCGCCCGGCTCGCCCCATCACGCCACCGGCCTGAGCGGCGCCACGGTGGCGGCGCCTTGCGCGAGCAGCGCGTCGGCGGCGCGCCGGCCCAGGCTCGGCCCGTCGCCGGCGGCACCGGAGACGGTGGCGCGCAGGAGCTTGCGCCCATCGTCGCTCGCGACGATCGCGGTCATCCGGAGCGCGGCGCCGTCGAGGATTGCGTGGGCGGCGACCGGCGAGTTGCAGGAGGCGCCCAGGCGAGCGAGGCACGCGCGCTCGGCCAGCGCGCACGCGCGCGTCGCTGCGTGATCGAGGCGGCCGAGCGCGGCCAGCACGCGCCGGTCGTCGGCCCGCGTCTCGACGGTCAGCACGCCCTGGCCCACGGCGGGCACGAAGGTCTCCGGATCGAGCGGCTGGACGTGTCGCGGGGTGACGCCGAGCCGCTTGAGCCCGGCGGCCGCGAGCAGCACGCCGTCCAGCCCCTCGCGCTCGAGCTTGCCGAGCCGCGTGCCGACGTTGCCTCGCACCGGCTCGACGACGAGGTCGGCGCGCAGCGCCAGCGCGAGCGCCCGCCGGCGCGGGCTCCCGGTGCCCAGGCGTGCGCCCGGGCGCAGGCTCTCGAAGGTGTTGGGCTCGCGGGTCACCAGGACGTCGCGCGGATCCTCGCGCGCGGGGAAGGCGGCGAGCGCCAGGCCGGCCGGCGTCTCGGCCGGAAGGTCCTTGAGGCTGTGCACGGCGCAGTCGAGCGTGCCGGCGAGCAGCATCTCCTCTATCTCGCGCACGAAGAGCCCCTTGCCGCCGATCGCCGCCAGCGGCACCTCGAGCCGCCGGTCGCCCTCGGTCCGCACCGGCACGATCTCGACCTCGCTGCCCAGCGCGCGCAGCGGCGCCGCCACGCTCTCGGCCTGCGCCAGCGCCAGCGGGCTCCCGCGCGTCCCGATCTTGATTGTTGCTCTGGGATTCATCGGCGTGCCAGCCCGAAGAGCTCGTGGACGAGGTCGAGCCACGAGCGGGGCGAGCCCGCGCGGGACGATTCGCGGAGCTTCGTGATCGGTGCGTGCAGGATCTTGTTCACGATCGCCGACGACAGGGCCTCGATCGCCTCGCGCGTCTCGGGGGTCGCGTTGGGAAGCCTCGAGAGCGTGCGCTTGACCTCGCCGGTGCGAATCGCCTCGAGGCGCTCGCGCAGCGACACGATGGTCGGGATCACCTCGACGTCGCCCTGCTTGGCCAGGAACTTCGCGACCTCGCGGTCGATCAGCGTCTCGGCGCGGTGCGCCTCGCGCACCCGCTCGCGGAGGTTCGCGTCGACGACTTGCTTGAGATCGTCGATGTCGTAGCAGTAGACGTCGTCGAGCGTGTCGACCGTGCCGTCCACATCGCGCGGGACGGCGATGTCGATGAAGAAGAGCGGCCGTCCCCGCCGCCCGTGCATCACGCGCTGGACCATGTCGCGCCGGACGACGGGCTCAGGCGCGCCGGTCGACGTGATCACGATGTCCACGGCGCCGAGCGCGGTCGGCAGCTCGTCGAACGGCACGGCGGTGCCCGACAGCGCGCGCGCCATCTCCTGGGCTCGCGCCCACGTCCGGTTGGTGACGTAGACCGGGAACACGCCCTGCTCGACGAGATGGCGCGCCGCGAGCTCGCTCATCTTGCCCGCGCCGACCAGGAGCACGGCCTTGCCCTCGAGGCCGGCGAAGATCTTCTTGGCCAGCTCGACGGCGGCGAACGAGACCGACACGGCGTGCCGCGCGATGTCCGTCTCGGTGCGCACCTTCTTGGCGACGGCGAACGCCTGCGTGAACAGCGAGTGGAGCGCGGGGCCGACCGCCTCGCACGACTGGGCGAGCGCGAAGGCGTCCTTCACCTGGCCGAGGATCTGCGGCTCGCCGATCACCATCGAGTCGAGGCTCGACGCGACGCGGAAGGCGTGGCGGACCGCGTCGCCCTCGGCGTAGGTGTACAGCGCCGCCTCGACGGCGGCCGTCTCCACGCCGCGGTGGCGGCAGAGCTGACGGAACGTCGCGGCGCGCGCCTCGCCCGGCACCTCGGCGACCGCGTACACCTCGACCCGGTTACAGGTCGAGAGGATGATCGCCTCGCGGACGACGCCAGACGCGGCGACGTCGCGGAGCAGCTCGCGCAGCTTGTCCTCGTCGACCGCCAGCTGCTCGCGCAGCTCGACGGGCGCGTTGCGGTGCGAGAGGCCGGCGACGAAGAGCGCCATTCTAGCCGCCGTGCTTTCCGGGCAGGAACAGGCCCGCGCCCAGCGTGAGCATGAGGACCGCGAATCCGACGATGGCGAAATAGGCGGCGCGCCGGCCGTGCCAGCCGCCGGCGGCCCGGCCCGCCAGGGTCGCCGCGTACACGCCCCACGCGACGTAGGACGAGAGGGCCAGCGGATCGAACGTGAAGACGCTGCCCCAGGCCGTTCCCGCCCAGAGAACGCCGAGGATCAACCCGGTCGTCAGGAACGGAAACCCGACCGCGAGAGTCCGGTACGTGAGCCGATCGAGCGTGGCGAGCGCCGGAAGACTGTAGTAGAAGGTGCCGGGCCGCTTGGCCCGGAGCTGACGCTCCTGCAGCAGGTACATCACGGCGCCGGCGAAGTTCAGGATGAGCGCCGCGATGCCGATGAGCGCCAGCCCGATGTGCACCCAGAGCCACGCGCCGCTCAAGGTCGGACCGATCAGCGAGCGCGTCGGCGTCGACTGCAGGCTGAACACGAGGGCCACGGGCAGCACGAAGGCGCCCAGGACCGACAGACCATAGCGGCGCTCGATCCACATCTCCAGGAGCACGACGACCCACACGGCGACCGACACCGCCTCGGGCATGCTGGCCAGCGGCGGGCGACCGAGATCGAGCGACAGCGCGAGCAGGGCGACGGTGTGCGCCACCCAGGCCATCAGGGTCACCAGGGAAGCGAGGCGGTGCAGCAACTCCTCCCGCTGGACCAGGTAAGCCAGGGCGAGGCCCGTCGCGGCGACGTACCCGATGATCGCGACCGTCAGCAGGCTCTGGTGCATAGGCTCCAAAAGATCAAGCGCGCCGAGAGTTTACCATATTCCCGATGCGAAATGGCCCCGCCGGTCTCAGTTGAATCTATGTCATAGGGGAAATAGCCTAAGCGACTAAGAAACAAATGATTTAAGAGGTCAGGTCAGGATACATAACCCGGACCAGTACGAGGCCCTGAGCCGGCGCCGTCGGGCCCGCCTGCCTGCGGTCGCGCGACTTCAGGACGTCGCTGAGCCATGCGGCGTCACGGGCCCCGCGACCAACGGCGACCACGCTGCCGACGATGTTCCGCGCCATGTGGTGTAGGTAGCGGTCGGCCGAGAGCAGCACCGCCAGGCGTTCCTTGCGGCGGATCACGTGCACCGCCCGGATGTCGCAGACCGGGTTCTTCTCGCGACCGGGCGCCGCGCAGAACGCGCCGAAATCGTGGCGGCCCCGAAGCGCCGCGAGCGCGCGCCGCATCGCGGCGACGTCGAGCGCTTGCGGGATGTGCCAGGCGTACCGGGCGAGCAGCGGGTTCGCGACAGGCCCGTTGTCGATCAAGAAGACGTAGCGCTTGCCGGTCGCGGCGCGCCGCGCATCGAAGCCGGCCGGCGCCTCGCTGGCATCGAGCACGCGGATGTCGCGCGGCAGGTCCGCGTTGAGCGCGCCGCGAAGCCCCGCCGCGTTGATGCGCGCCGCCGTGGCGAGCGAGGCGACTTGTCGCAGCGCGTGCACGCCCGCGTCGGTCCGGCTGGCCCCGGTGACGCGTGTGTCGGCGCCGAAGCGGTGCCGCGCCGCCTGGAGCACGGTCCCCTGCACCGTGCGGGCGGCGCCGGCCTGGACCTGCCAGCCGTGATAGTCGGTGCCGTCGTAGGACAGCACCAGACGGAAGGTCGAGTGTGCCGAGGCTATCGCGGCGGCGGGTGTCGTCCCGGGCTGCGCGCCGGGACGAAGGTGAGCCAGACGACCGCCACCAGGAGGAACAGGATGATGTCGATCATGAACTCCCACGAGAATCCCGGGAGCACCGCTGGCGCGACCTGGCGCTTGAGCCAGGCCTGGCGCTCGAAGTCCTTGGGCTCATAGTAGGCCGGATCGTACCCGCGGACAGCGTCGACGAACCGTACGACCTGCGGGACCGCGGCGTACGCCACCACCATGATGGTGAAGAACACCGCCAGGTGAAATCGATCGAGGCGACGGAAGCGGCGGCGGAGGTAGCGGCGAAGGGACACTTAGCGCGGGCCGCCGCGGGGCCGCCTGCCCGACGCTGGCCTAGGACTGGAGCAGTAGCTCGGCGATCTGGACCGCATTCGTGGCCGCGCCTTTGCGCAGTTGGTCGCCGACCACCCAGAAGCTCAGTCCGTTCGGGCTCGACAGGTCTTCGCGGATCCGGCCGACGAAACAGTCGTCCTGTCCCTCGACGGCGATCGGCATCGGATAGCGGTGCTGCGCGGGGTCGTCCCAGAGCTTGAGCCCGGGGAATCCCGCAAAGAGATCGCGCGCGCGGCCGGCCGTGATCTTCACCTCGGTCTCGGCGGTGACCGAGATCGAGTGGGAGGTGAAGACGGGCACGCGAACGGTGGTCGGCGCCACCGGCAGCGCCGGCGCCTCGAGGATCTTGCGGGTCTCGTTCACCAGCTTCATCTCCTCGCCGGTGTAGCCGTCGGGACCGAAGCGGTCGATGGCCGGCAGCAGGTTGAAGGCGATCTGGTGGGCGAAGTGCTTGGCGACGATCGCCTCGCCGCGCGCCCACGCGAGCGTCTGCTCGCGCAGCTCGGCGATCCCGTTGACCCCGGCCCCGGACACGGCCTGGAAGCTGGTCGCGATCACCCGGGTGAGCCGGCCGGCGTCGTGCAGCGGCTTGAGCGGCATCACCGTCACGATCGTCGTGCAGTTCGGGCACGCGAGAATTCCGCGATGCCCTCTGGCCGCGTGCGCGTTGATCTCCGGGACGACCAGCGGCACGTTCGGATCCATCCGGAACGCGTTCGACTTGTCGATCACGGTCGCGCCGGCCTTGACGATCATCGGCGCGTATTCTTTCGACTGCGCCGAGCCGGCCGAGCAGAAGGCGATGTCCACGCCCTTGAACGCCGCCGGCTCGATCTTCTGGATGACGACCGGCTCGCCGCGGAACGTCACGGTCTTGCCGACCGAGCGCTCCGAGGCGAAGGCGCGCAGCTCGCGCAGCGGGAACTTTCGCTCCTCGAGGATCCGGAGTGTGGTCTGCCCGGCGGCGCCGGTGGCGCCGACGACGGCGATCGAGAGCCCGGAGGCCATCAGTACTGCCGCTCCAGCTCGCGCACGATCAGGTCTCCCATCTCCCGCGTTCCGGTCGGCCGCACGCCCTGCGCGGCGATGTCCGCTGTGCGATGCCCCTGCTCGAGCACCCGGAGCACCGCGTGCTCGATCCGGTCGGCGTCTTTCTCCATGTTGAGCGAGTACCGCAAGAGCATCGCCGCCGACAGGATGGCGGCGATCGGGTTCGCGATGCCCTTGCCGGCGATGTCGGGCGCGGTGCCGTGCACCGGCTCGTAGAGCCCGACCGACCCGCCGAGCGACGCCGAGGGCAGCATGCCCATCGATCCGGCGAGAATCGCGGCCTCATCCGACAAAATATCACCGAAGGTGTTCTCGGTCACAATCGTGTCGAACTGCGTGGGCCGGTGCACCAGGGCCATCGCGCAGTTATCGACCAGGACGTGGTCGAGCGTCACGTCCGGGTAGTCGCGACCGACGCGCGTGACGACCTCGCGCCAGAGCTGCGACACCACCAGCACGTTCACCTTGTCGACCGACGTCAACCGCCGGCGGCGCTTGCGGGCCACGTCGAAGCCGATCCGGGCGATGCGCTCGACCTCGCGCGAGGTGTAGGCCATCGTGTTGATCGCGCGCGCGCCGCCGTCCGCGAAGCGCTCGACGCCCCGGGGCTCGCCGAAGTAGAGGCCGCCCGTCAGCTCGCGGATGACCATGAGATCTGTCCCCTCGACCACCTGCCGCTTGAGCGGCGAGGCGTCGACGAGCATCGGGAAGCACTTGGCCGGGCGGAGGTTCGCGTAGAGGTCGAGCTCCTTGCGGATCGCCAGGAGACCCCGCTCGGGCCGCTGCTCGTGGGGCACGTCGTCCCACTTGGGGCCGCCGACGGCGCCGAAGAGGATCGCGTGCGCGCCACGGCAGAGCTCGAGCGTGCCGGGGGCCAGCGGCGTGCCCGTCGCGTCGATCGCGGCGCCGCCCACGAGGCCGCGCTCGAACTCGAACTCGGTGCCCGTGCCCTTGGCCACGCCCTCGAGCACGCGAACGGCCTCGGGCGTCACTTCCTGGCCGATGCCGTCTCCCGGCAGAACCGCGATTCGATACGTCGGCATCACCCGACCTCCAGAATGTGAGGCGGCCTAGGGGCCGACTTCCTTCATGCGCTGGGACGACGACTGCGCGAACCGGTTGAGCGCGCTGAGGTACGCGCGGGCGCTCGCCTCGATGACGTCGACCTGCAGCCGGGCCAGCTGCCGGGCCATCTCGAGCTTCTCCATGGTGTTCATCGAGAAGCCGGACGCCTGCTCGCCGTCCCGCAGGGTCGTGTCGAAGACGATGACGCGGTCCATACGTCGCCTACGGCGATTCCTTGCCGGCCAGCCCGGCCGGCGCCGCGTGCGTCCGCCCGACGAGCACGCGCCGCACCGGCCCCGAGAGCGCGTAGCCGGTGAAGAGCGCGAAGAGGAAGATCTCGTGCTTGGTGGCCACGATCATGATGGCCAGGACGACGACCAGCAGCGTCTGCACCGGCCGGCGCCGCACGAAATCGACCTCCTTGAAGCTCCAGTAGCGGAACGTGGAGACCATGAGCAGCGCCAGCACGCCGGACGCCACCGCGAGCCCGATCTGCTCCCAGCGCTCCGGCGGCTCGTCGCCCAGCAGCACCACGCTCGAGGCGACCACGCCGGCCGCCGCCGGCGTGCTGAGCCCGATGAAGAAGCGCCGGTCGACGGTGCCGGTCTGGACATTGAAGCGCGCGAGCCTGAGCGCGCCGCAGATCACGAACAGAAAGGCGCCGAACCAGGCGGGCCGGCTCAGGTCCTTGAGCGCGAAGGAGTACACTAGGAACGCCGGCGCCACGCAGAACGAGACGACGTCGGCCAGCGAGTCGAACTCGACGCCGAACTGGCTGGTGGCCTTCATCAGCCGCGCCACGCGGCCGTCGAGCAGGTCCATCACCATCGCCACGAAGATGGCCAGCGCCGCGTGGGAGAACCGCCCCTCCACGGTCAGCAGGAGCGCGAAGAAGCCGCAGAAGAGGTTGCCGGTGGTCAGGAGACTCGGGAGCAGGACGATCCCGCGGCCGCGCTTCTCGCGCAGCTCACGCCAGCGCCGCCGCCGCGGCCCCTTGTGCCGCGGGATCATCACGCCGTCCCCAGCACGCTGACGCCGCCGGTGACCCGGTCGCCCGGGCGGACCATGACGCGCGTGCCGCGCGGCATGTAGCAGTCGGTACGCGAGCCGAAGCGGATCAAGCCGAAGCGCTCCCCGGCCGCCAGCTTGTCGCCCGGTCCGACGCGGCAGACGATGCGGCGCGCGACCACGCCCGCGATCTGGACCACCGTGATCCGTGCGCTGTCGCCCTGGAGACTGATGGCGCAGCGCTCGTTCACCTGCCCCGCGTCGGGCTGATAGGCCGCCAGAAAGCGGCCGCGTGAGTACGTGACACCGACCACCAGGCCCGCGATCGGAGAGCGATTGACGTGCACGTCGAGTGGCGAGAGAAACGTCGCGACGCGTACCGATGGTCCGACGAAGGGATCGTCGACGTCCTCGACCGACATGACCTTGCCGTCGGCCGGCGACAGCACGGCGCCGGGGATGACCGGGATCTCCCGCTCCGGGTCGCGGAAGAAGCCGAGCGAGGCCAGCGCCGCCGCCGCGAACGGCACGGCGAGGACGCGGCGGCCGCCGACCGCGAGCCCCGCGGCGATCGCCGCCGGGATCGCGATGAACGGCCAGCCCTCGGGCGCGACGGGAAGCTTCGCCATCAGCCCATTCGCGGCGGCTTGATCCACGCCATCATTGCGCGCAGGCGCTTGCCGACCTCTTCGATCCCGTGCTCGGCATCGCGCCGCCGCATCGCGAGGAACCCGGCGCGGTTGGCCTGGTTCTCCAGCACCCACTCGCGCGCGAACTGGCCGGACTGGATCTCGCCGAGGATCTTCTTCATCTCGGCCTTCGTCTGCTCGCTGACGACCCGCGGGCCGCGCGTATAGTCGCCGTACTCGGCGGTGTCCGAGACGGAATAGCGCATGTAGGCGAGGCCGCCCTGGTAGAAGAGATCCACGATCAGCTTCATCTCGTGCATGCACTCGAAGTAGGCGACCTCGGGCTGATAGCCCGCCTCGACCAGGGTCTCGTAGGCGGCCTTGATCAGGTGCGAGATGCCGCCGCAGAGCGTCGTCTGCTCGCCGAAGAGGTCGGTCTCGGTCTCTTCCTTGAACGTGGTCTCGATCACGCCCGCGCGCGTGCAGCCAACCCCCTTGCCGTATGCCAGGCCGAGGTCGCGCGCCTTGCCGGAGACGTCCTGGTAGACGGCGAGCAGCGCCGGGACGCCCGGGCCCTGGGTGAACAGGTCGCGCATGACGTGGCCCGGCGCCTTCGGCGCGATCATGGTGACGTCGACCTCGGGCGGCGGGACGACCTGGTTGAAGTGGATGTTGAAGCCGTGCGCGAACATGAGCATCTTGCCCTTGGAGAGGCCGCCCTTGATCTCGGTCTCGAACACGTGGCGCTGGCTCTGGTCCGGGAGCAGGATCATGATGACGTCGGCCATCTGCGCCGCCTCGTTGACCGTCGCGACCTTGAGCCCTTCCTTCTCGGCCTTCGCCCAGCTCTTGGAGCCCTTGTAGAGTCCGACGACGACGTCCTGGCCCGAGTCCTTCAGGTTCAGCGCGTGCGCGTGGCCCTGGCTGCCGTAGCCGATGATCGCGATCTTCCGCCCCTTGAGCAGGCCGAGATCGGCGTCCTGGTCGTAGTAGATCTTCGCGGGCATCTCGTGTCTGTCCTTTCTTTTTGTGGGCGTGCGCGCTGCAGGCCGTCGCGGGGCTGGGGCCCCGCCAGCCGAGGCGCGCTTATTGTTCTAGTCGGCGAAACCGACGACCCTCGGGTCATCCGCGACGCGCGGTTTGCGCGGCGTGTCGACGCGGCGCACGCGGGTCTTCGGGCCGCGCGCGATTGCCACCTTGCCCGTGCGCACCAGCTCCTGGATGCCGATCGGCCGCAAGAGCTCGATCAGCGCCTCGAGCTTGCCCTCGTCCCCGGTGGCCTCCAGGACGAACGAGATCGGTGTGACGTCGACGACCCGCGCCCGGAAGATCTCGGCGGTGCGGAGGATCTCGGCCCGGTTCGACGGCTCGGCGTTCACGCGGATCAGCACCAGCTCGCGCTCGACGTGGCCCTCGTCGGTCAGGTCCGTCACCTTGATCACGTCGATCAGCTTGTGCAGCTGCTTCGTCACCTGCTCGATGACGAACTCGTCGCCGCGCACGACGAGCGTCATGCGCGACACCGTGGGGTCGAGGGTCTCGCCCACCGAGAGGCTCTCGATGTTATAGCCGCGTGCCGAGAACAGGCCGGCGACGCGCGAGAGCACGCCGAACTTGTTCTCGACCATGACCGAGATCGTGTGCTTGCGGGGCTCGCTGCCGTTCTGCATCAGAAGCCCGTCTGCGACTTGGCCGCGCGGTCCCGCACCTCGCGGGTGGGCGGCGCCAGGATCATGTCGGTGTTGGCGCCGCCGGCCGGCACCATCGGGAACACGCACTCGTCCTTGTCGACGCACACGTCGAGGATGACCGGGGCCGGCGTCGCGATCATCTTCTCGATGGCCGGCACCAGCTCGCTCGGCTTGGTC
>Ga0306920_100011342_pt1 | contig 12026 bp, 4 predicted proteins | sample flu12Cox44000170_FD_204666 | JGI IMG/M metagenome (GOLD analysis project Ga0306920, IMG submission 204666) | Lab enrichment of tropical soil microbial communities from Luquillo Experimental Forest, Puerto Rico - flux4day.12C.oxic.44.000.170 (v2)... | ecosystem: Environmental > Terrestrial >...
ACGCTGGGGATGCTTCGCGACCTGCACGCGCTGGTACGGCGTGAGGCCCGCGTACACCTCGCGGCGCAGCGCGTCGGCGCGGCGCTCGAGCTCGGCGAGCTCGCTGCCGCCCGGCGCGCCGCCCGAGGCCGCGCGCGTCTTCAGCTCCTCGATTCTTTGCTCGAGCTCGAGCACCGGCTTCTCGAATTCCAGCCAGGCGCTCACGGCGCGCCTCTCCCCCAGCGCGCGCGCACCGACGGGAAGCGCTCGCGCAGCGCCGCCGCGACGGTCTCGCTCTCGCCCACCTTGAAGCGGCGCGAGCGCATCGCGAGTCGCGAATGATCGGGCTTCACGATGTGGAGATACACCTCGGCCTCCCCGGGATGCGACGACAGCACGCCGTCGATCCCTTCGAGCCGCTCCTCGCTCAGCTCCTCGGCGCGGATCTCGATGTGCAGCGCCTGGCGGAACGCGACCCGCGCGTCCTCGAAGCGCTTGACCTCGGAGACGAGCAGCTTCGTGCCGCGCTCCTCGCGGATCTCGATCCGGCCCGAGAGCGTCACGATCTCGTCCGCGACGAGCAGCGCGCGCGAGGACTCGAACGCGTCCGGGAACACGGTGCACTCGATGCGCCCGGAAAGATCCTCGAGCGTCACCACCGCCATGGATTTCCCGGCGCGCGTCGTGATGTTCTTCACCTCGAGCACGACGCCCGCGAGCCGCGCGTCCGAGCCGTCCTCGAGCGCGAGCGCGTCCGCCACTGTGTGGGTGACGACGCGCCCGAGCGCCTCGCGATGCTGCTCGAGCGGGTGCTCGGAGAAGTAGAAGCCGAGCACCTCCTTCTCCTTCGCGCCGCGGTCGCGGCTGTTCCAGGGCGGCACGGGCGCGAGCGGCGGGCTTTCGACCGCGACCACGCCCTCCGCATCGCCGAACAGCGACGACTGCCCGCTCTCGCGGTCGCGGAGGAGCGACGCCGCGTGATCGAGCGCGCGCGACACGCCCGCGAACAACGTCGCGCGCTCGGCGCCGAGCGGGTCGCACGCCCCCGAGGCGACGAGCGATTCCAGCGCGCGGCGGTTCAGCGCACGGCCGTCCAGGCGGCGCGCAAGATCGAACAGGTCGGCGAACGGCCCGCCCTGCTCGCGCGCCGCGACGATCGCCTCGACCGCGCTCTGGCCCACGTTCCGCACCGCGCCGAGGCCGAGCCGCACGCGCCCGTCCTCGAGCGTGAACTTCCACTCCGAGCGGTTGACGTCGGGCGGCAGGATCTCGAGCCCGAGCCGGCGGCACTCCTCGATCAGCGTGACGACGCGCGCACTGTCCGCCATTTCGCTCGTCAGCGTCGCGGCCAGGAATTCGCCCGGGTAGTGCGCCTTGAGCCAGGCGCACTGGTATGCGATCAGCGCGTAGGCCGCGCTGTGGTTCTTCGTGAACCCGTAGCCCGCGAACTTCTCCATGGTGGTGAAGATCTTCTCGGCCTTGCCCGCCGCGATCCTCCGCTGCGCGCAGCCTTCGATGAACTGCTGGCGCTTCGCCTCCATCTCGGCCGGGATCTTCTTCCCCATCGCGCGCCGCAGCTCGTCGGCCTGCGCCATCGAGAATCCCGCCAGCACGTTCGCCGCCGCCATCACCTGCTCCTGGTACACGAACACGCCGTACGTGCCCTGGAGCAGCGGCTCCAGGTCGGGATGGTCGTAGCGCACCACCTGGCGGCCGTGCTTGCAGTCGATGAAGTACGGGATGTTCTCCATCGGGCCGGGGCGGAACAGCGCGTTCATCGCGACCAGGTCCTCGAACACCGTGGGCTTCAGCCGCTTCAGGTAGTCGCGCATGCCGCCGGATTCGAACTGGAAGATCGCGACCGTGTCCGCGGTCTGGAACACGCGATAGGCGTCGGCGTCATCGAGCGGCAGGTTGTCCGGATCGAGCGTGACGCCGTGCCGCTTGAGGACGAGCCGCGCGGTCTCGGCGAGCACGGAGAGCGTGCGGAGGCCGAGGAAGTCCATCTTGAGCAGTCCCGCCTTCTCGACCGCCTTCATGTCCCACTGCGTGGTGACGGATTCGTCCTTCTGGCGGTAGAGCGGGACATAGTCGAGCAGCGGCCCGGGCGTGATGAGGACGCCGGCCGCGTGCGTCGAGGCGTGGCGCGCGAGCCCCTCGAGCACGCGCGCGCTCCGCAGCAGCCGCTCGTGCACGGCGCCCTTCTCGGGCAGCGCGCGCAGCTCGGGCGAAAGCTCGAGCGCGCGCTCGAGCGTCATGCCGAGCCCGTCCGGGACGAGCTTCGCGACGCGGTCCACCTCGGCCACCGTGAGGCCCAGCGCGCGCCCGACGTCGCGCACGACGCCCTTTGCGCCCATCGTGCCGAACGTGATGATCTGGGTGACGTTGTCCTCGCCGTATTTTTCCTTCACGTACTCGATCACCTCGCCGCGCCGCAGATCGTCGAAGTCGATGTCGATGTCGGGCATGGTCACGCGCTCGGGGTTCAGGAAGCGCTCGAAGATCAGCGAATGCTGGAGCGGATCGATCCCGGTGATGCGCAGCGCGTAGGCCACGAGCGAGCCGGCCACCGAGCCGCGCCCCGGGCCCACGCCGATGCCGCGGATGCGCGCGAACTCGATGAAGTCGCGGACGATCAGGAAGTAGGGCGCAAAGCCCATGCGGCAGATCACGTCCAGCTCGTACTCGAGCCGCTGCGTGAGCGCCTCGGTGATCCCGCTGTAGCGCTTGCGCAGTCCCTCGCGCGCGAGGTCGCGCAGGTACTGCTCCGCGGATTCCACTCCCCGCGGCAGCGGGAACGCCGGCAGCAGCGGCTTGCCGAAGCTGAGCTGGAGATTGCAGCGCTCCGCGATCGCGAGCGTGTTCGCGAGCGCCGCGGGCTGATCCGCGAAGCGCGCGCGCATCTCGTCGGCCGACTTGAAGTACACCTGATCCGTGGCGTAGCGCAGGCGCTTGGGGTCGTCCACCGTCTTGCCGGTCTGGATGCAGAGCAGCACGTCGTGCGCGTCGGCGTGCTCGTGGCGCAGGTAGTGGCAGTCGTTCGTCGCCACGATCGGGATCCCGGTGCGCGCCGAGAGCGCGGTCACGCGCGCGCGGATCCTGTCCTCGATCTCGAGGCCGTGGTTCTGGATCTCGAGGAAATAGTTCTCGGCCCCGAACATGTCGCGGTACATGAGCGCGGTCTTCGCCGCGCCCTCCTCGTTGTCCTCGAGCAGATCCGTCGCGATTTCGCCCTTGGGACACGCGGAGAGGGCGAGCAGCCCGGCCGAGTGCTTCGCCAGGACCTCGTGATCCACGCGCGGCTTGTAGTAGAAGCCCTCGAGGAACGCGAGCGAGGAGAGCCGCATCAGGTTCCGGAACCCCTCCTCGTCGCGCGCGAGCAGCACCAGATGGTGCGACACATCGCGCGTGCGGTCGCGGCGGCTGCCGCGCGTGACGTAGCCCTCCATGCCGAGGATCGGTTTGACCCCGGCTTTCCGCGCCTCCTGGTAGAACTCGATCGCGCCGAACAGCGAGCCGTGGTCGGTCAGCGCGAGCGCGGGCATCCGGAGCTCGGCGGCACGCCGGACCATGCCCGGTATCGAGCTCGCCCCGTCGAGCAGGGAGTAGTCGCTGTGGTTGTGAAGGTGAACGAAGTCGGAGAATTTCATGGCGCGTCCTGCGCGAGAGGCCCTCAGGAGCGCGAGGGCCGGGCGTGTGCGTGCACGCGTTGCGTGACGCCTAATCTAGCACAAAGCGCCCGGTCACCTGCCGCGTGTTTCCGGCCTTGTCCGCCGCGACGACCGTGACGTGATGCACGCCGCTCGCCGGCGCGCGGCGCGGCTTCCAGCGCAGCGTCTGGTGCACGCCGTCCCATTCGGACGGCCGCCGCTGGCCGTCCACGACGAAGTACGAGCCCCGAACATCCACGCCGCTCCCCATCTCGGTGAGCTTCGCCTCGAGCGCCCAGCGCGAGTACGGCTCGGCCGCTCCGCGATGGCGCGGCGGGCGGCGCAGCAGGATGCGCGGCGCGGCGCGGTCCTCGAACAGCGCGAACGCGCCGAGGTGCATGGGCTCGGCGAGCCAGGCGTCATGCGACGAGTCGGGCTTCGCCGTCACGAGCTCCCAGTCCCCTTCGCGCCGCGAGTAGAGCCCGAGCCGCGGGGAGACCTCGCGCGCAGGAAGCCGCACGCGCAGCTCGGCCGGCGCGCGCAGCGGCAGCCAGTCCGGCGCGATCCGGATCGCACCGCCGACCGGAACGAGATCCCCCGCCGCGGCCGGAACGCCGAGCGTCTCGGCGCGCACGGAATCCCAGCCGGTGCCGGCGCCGAAGCTCGCGGTCGCAGGGAGCTTCCACTCGCAGCGCGCGAAGGCGCCCCCGAGCGTCCGATCCGGCCGCGCCGTGGCGGAATCCGGGGCCGCCGGCGCGAGCTTCGCCACGAACTCGCGCACCGCTGTGTGGCCGCCGAAATCGCGCGCCGTGATGCGCACCCGTTGCGGACCGCGCAACTCCGCCGCATCGAGCGTCCCCGCCTCGCGTGCGAGCGGGACGCTGGTCACGATCGCGCGCGGCCGGAACCCGGCCGGCGCCCAAAGCGGCACCGCGTGCGCACCAGTCCCGAAGATCCGGCCGCGGTCGTAGACGAGATCGCCCTCCACCATGTCGGTCGCCCACGACAGGCTGTCGAACCGGCACGCGAGCGTCTGGCCGCCCCACGCCATCTCGATCTCGTACGGCTGCATGTTCGAGCGGCGCGTTCCTGGATCGTTCGCATCGACCTCGACCCGCGCGCGGCCGGTGACGCTCACGGTTTCGGGACGCGCGCCGAGTGCGAGCCGCCGCGGCGCGAAGGCGCCGTCCACGCGCGAGACGCCGTCGCGCGGCTCGATCGCGATCGCGAGGATCACGGGCGGGATCGTGTCCACCGCGCTCGCGCCCGCGAGCAGCGGATGGATCGCCATGTCGCCACGGCGCACCTCGAGATGGAGATGCGGCTCGCCCACACCGCCGCTCTGACCGCTCCATCCCAGGCGCTGGCCCGCCGCGACCGGGAACTTGTCGCGCTCGAACCAGAGATCCTGCTCGTACTGTCCGCTCGAGTCCTGCGCCGCGGCGATCGCGGTCGCGAAAGGCTCGTCGTACGCGTCGAGGTGCCCGAGCAGAATCAGCCGCCCGTCCTCCGCGTGCAGGTAAAGCGAGCGCCCGTAGCCCGCGCCCGAGGCGCGGACGCGCTCCATCCAGCCGGAGACCGGCGCATAGACCGGCATGCCGACGCTTCCGCCCGTCGAGTAATCCATCCCGGCATGGAAGCGCCCGGGCCGGTATTCGCCGAACGTCCCGGTGACGATGAGCGGGCCGTCGAGCGGTGCGTGCGCGAACGGTGGATAAAGATGAGGAGTGGCGCCGCCCGCTCCCGGCACGTCGCCGCACATGAGCGGGCGTGCGGCCAGCGCGAGCGCGACAAGCGCCGCGCACATCGCAATCCTTTGCGGTGGATTCATTGCACCTCGCACGCTCCCTCGTGCCTTGCATCGTTTCGACGGCGCGCGAACGATGCCTTCCGACACGTATCGAACGCGGATTGCGACGGATCGCGTCAGTCTAACCCGTCTGGCATCCGGATTGCTCGGCCAGAATCCGGCTCTGACTTGGAAGTCCCTCTCTCGAGAACGGATTTCGCAGCAAACGTGCCTCAGGGAAGAAGCACGACGCGCGCCTGGGCGTGGATGGATCCGCAGGTCAGACGCGCAAAATAAAGACCGGCCGGGACGAGACGCTGATCATCGTCCCGGCCGTTCCATTCCATGGTCCCGCCGAACCGTCCGCCCGGCAGCTCGATCGTTCGGACGTGACGGCCCGAGAGATCGTAGAGATCGATCGCGGAGCGAATCCCCGCTCCTCCCCCCTGCCAGTCGAACCACGCCGGAATCCGCGCCGGCTGCCCGCGCACCGCGAGCGCGACGCCGCTCTTCCCGTGCAGCGCACCGCCGACCGGGACTCCCGCACTCATCACGTTCGAGACCGGGCCCGCGTTGCCGGTGAGATCGATCGGCCGCAGCGCGAACCACCACGTGCTGCCGGGCTCGAGCGAGCTGATCTTCGCGGTGTCGATCGGAGCGCCCGCAGCCAGCACGTCGATCCGAAGCGGCGCGGTGAAGTAGGAGCCCGCGTCCATCGGCGTGGTCGAGCCGCGCAGGTCGTAGTACCAAACGCCGGGCGGCGCGCTCCACTGGAGCGTCAGCGTCGAGTCACCGGCCGAGCGCAGCGCGAGCGTGTTGACGGCGAGCCCGCTCGATCCCGGCGTCGTGATCGGCGCCACGTTCGATCCCGCGCCGATGTTGCCCGCCGCGTCCTTCGCGCGGATCGCGAGGAAGAAGCGCGTGCCGAGTGACGCGGCCTGGAACGGGAAGCGCTCCGGGGTGCCCGCGAGATGCGGCGCGGGCAGATCGGTGCGCGACCCGGCCGCGAAGTCGAGCGCCGTCGTGCTGTCGGTCGTGACGCGCAGCTCGTAGCTCGCCGCGGTGCCGGAGTAGCCGTTGTCGCCCGACGCGGTCCAGTGCGCGACGATCGAGTCGGGTGGCGACCAGGTCGCGGTGAGATTCGTGATCCGGCCCGGAGGAACGTCGTCCGCGATCGCAATGTTCGGCGTGTAATACGAGGTGCCGGTGCGGGCGTCGTTCGCGCGCGGCGCGAGCCAGCCGTTCCGCGTGTTCACCCACGTGTTCGCTCCCGCCGCGTAGATGAACAGCAGCGAGTCCACGCCCGACCCCGCGGCGATCTCGCTTTGACCGTCCGCCTCGAGCTCCGCGATCTCGGGCGCGACGCCCGCGCCGCCCGGCTCGGGAAAGCGCTGGAGCGCCGCGGCGCTGTCCGTGTATGCGATGAGCCCACCGCCCGAGTACAGCAGCGCCGCGCGGCGCCCGCCCGGTCGCAGCGGGCCGACCACGAGCGGCCCGCCCGGAACCGCGGGCAGGCTCACGGGAAATCCGTGCGTGGATTCCGCGCTGCCCGCGCTGTCGAACACCGCCAGCGTCGCGGGCGCGAACGTCGGCACCAGGATTTCGGCCGAGCCGTCCAGATCGAGATCCGCGGCCGCGAGATCCTGCAGCACGCTGCCCGGGAGCGCCGCGTTCCAGATCGGCGTTCCGTCGTGCGCATACGCGTGGAGGCCGGTTCCCGCCGCCGCGATGATCGCGACGCGCGGCACGCTCCCGAGCAGCGTCACCATCGGCGCGACCGGAACGCCGGTCACGGATTGCGGCCAGCCGGGAACCTCGTTGCCTGCGGGATCGAGCACGTGCAGATCGCCGGAGTTCGTCATCGCCACGATCCTGACGCCGAGCACCGTGTCGATCGGCGCGAGCGCGACCGCCAGATCCACGCCCGAAGGATCGAGGAAGACCGGGTATCCCGCGACCGGAGTCCCGTCCGCGTGCCAGGCGTAGACGTTGCCGTCCGAGCCGCCGCACACGATTTCGGGATAGCCGTCGCCGTCGAGATCGCCGAGCGCCGGGCCGCCGTCGAGCTTGTTCAGCGCGCCGCCGCCGTTCTTCGGCCAGCCCGGCAGCGGCATGGCCTGGTCGTCGAATCCGAGCATCTTGCCGTTCGTCGTGCCGACGAACAGCCCCTCGCCGCGCCCGGCGCCGAGATTCGCACTCGCGAGCTGCCGTGCGGGCGTGCCGCCGAGCGCCGCGATCGCCGTCGTGTCGCCGGTGATCGCGTTCACGATCACGAGGTGCTGATCGTCCGTCACCATCGCGATCCGGGCGTTTCCGGAGAGGCTCGGGAGGATCACCGGCGGACCGATCGTTCCCGCTCCGGCGCGGAACACGCGCGAGCCGGGCGGATCGGTGAGCGCGCGATAGAGATCGAGGCGTCCCGCACCGTAGCCCGCGACGCCGGGATTCTCGGCGCTGATGTCGTCCGCGGTCTCGCGCAGTCGCAGGATCGCCGCCATGGGCGTGAGCGGCGGCGCGCCGAGCTGCTTCTGATGCGCCTGCATCAGCGCGACCGCGCCCGCGACCTGCGGCGCGGCGAACGACGTGCCGAGCATGGTCGTCGTGTACGCGGGCTGGCGCTCGCCGATGCTGTCGCTCGCGGTGTGCATGACGAACGTGGACGCGATCGGGCCGCCCGGCGCGCACAGATCCACGAACGGGCCGAGATTCGAGTAGCCCGCGACCTGATCGTTGATGTCGGTCGCCGCGACGGCAACGACGTCCTCGCGATCCGCGAGCTCGTGCGGCTGGCCGCCGTTCCCGGACGCCGCGACGATCGTGACGCCCGCGCGCGTCGCCGCGTCGGCCGCGGCGTAGAGTCCGGCCTGATTCAGCGTCGCGAACGAGCAATTGATCACGCTCGCGCCCATCCGCGTCGCGTAGCGGATGCCCTGCGCCGCATAGCTCATGTCCACGACGCCGAGCGGCAGCCCCGGATCGGACCACGCGACGCGCACGGCCATGAGCCGCACGCGCCACGCCGTGCCGCTCACGCCGATCGTGTTGTCGGTCATCGCGCCGATCAGGCCCGCGACCGCGGTGCCGTGGCCGGCGAAATCGTTCGGATCGTTGTCTTCGTCAACGCCGTCCTCGCCGGCGATCACGCTCTGCCCGTTGACGAAGTCCCAGCCCCACGTGTCGTCCACGAATCCGTTGCCGTCGTCGTCCACGCCGGGAGTGCCGCCGCGCTCGGCCCAGTTCGTCCAGATCTGGCCCGGCAGTCCCGCGACCGTTCCGCCGAGATCGGGGTGATACGGCAACACGCCGGTGTCCAGGATCGCGACCGTGATCGAGCTGTCGCCGGTCGTCACGTCCCAGGCGGAGGTGGCGTGGATGTCGTGACCCGACGCCTGGTCGTACCACCACGAGATGCTCCACAGCGAATCGTTCGGCACCGCGTTGACCGGCAGGAGCCCGATCGGATCCGCGCTCGCGACGCCCGCCGAGGCGCGATAGCGCGCGAGCGCATCCGCGAGCTCGACTCCGGGCGGCAGGTGGACGATATAGAAGGTGGTGAAGTCGGGGTCGCTGGAGCCGGGCGCGGGCGGAGATTCGCCCGCGAATTCCGGCTCGAGCCAGGCGCCGAGCGTTGCCGAGACGCGGTCCACGCCCGCGACGCCGAGGCTCGAGAGCCGCGGCCGCTTGCGCGCGGACACGCGCACCGCACGATTCGGAGCCGCCTGGGCGGCGGCGGGCGACAGTCGCAGCTCGAGCCGATCGCCGACGTAGGACGGCCCGCGGATCACGGGATGGGCCGCGTCCACGACGGGAAATCGCAGCGCCGGAGGAGCTTCGGCGGCCACTGCCGCGCCACGCGCCGCGAGCGTCGCGGCGAGTGCGAATGCGATCGGAGGCATGCGCTTCATAAGCAATTGCGACCGGTATCCCGGGGGAATGACCGGTCGCGAAGGTGATCAAGTTTAACGAGCCGGATCGAGCAGGGTCAAGCGAGGATCGCGCCCGCACGCGCTTGACTGCGACGCCCACGGCGGGCAAAATTCGTCACGAATTCACCGGCGCGCGAGCGCCGCACGGCGTCCGGAGTCCCATGGAACCCACGGAACGCGACCACCTGCGTCAGATGTTGCTCGACCGCTCGATGCGGTTCGGCGAATTCGTGCTCTCCTCCGGCGCCACCTCCAACTTCTACATCGATGTGCGCAAGACCAGCCTCCATCCGGAAGGCCTGCACCTGATTTCGAAGCTGTTCTGGGAGGTGCTGAAGGAGGACAAGGTCACCGCGGTCGGCGGTCTCACGCTCGGCGCCGATCCGCTGGTCGCGGGCGTGATGCTTTACTCCGCCTCGCAGGGCCAGCCGCTCCAGGGCTTTCTCGTGCGCCGCAATACGAAGGATCACGGGCTCCGCGGCCAGGTCGAGGGCAACCTTGCCGGCCACAAGCGCGTCGCGATCCTCGATGACGTCATCACCAGCGGAGAGAGCTCGCTGATCGCCGCCGAGGCCGCGGAGTCGTACAAGTCCGAGGTCGTGCGGGTGATGGCCGTCGTGGACCGGGGCCAGGGCGCCAGCCAGGTGTTCCAGCAGCGCGGATATCCTTACAGCGCGCTGTTTTCGATCGGGGAGCTGCTCCCCGCCGAGCGCGGCTGACCGCGCAGAAGAACGGCCCACCCCCGGCCGATAATCAGAGGCGTGCGCGGGCGTCCGCGCGATCTCAGGAAGAGGCATGTTCGAGCACCATTTCGGGCTGCGCGAGAATCCATTCGTCGCCGGACATCACGCGAAGTTCGTCTACCCGAGCCCCGAGCACCAGGAAGCGCTCGCCCACCTGCGCTACGGGATCGAGAACCGCGAACCATTCGTCCTGATCACCGGCGAGGTCGGAACCGGCAAGACGACCGCGCTTTACGACGCGCTGGCCGAGTGGCAGAACCGCGTCGTGGTCGCGCTGATCACGAACTCCGCGCTGAACCGGAACGAGCTGCTGGAGGAGATCGCGCTGCGCTTCGGCGTGCCGATCACCGGGCCGGCGTCGAAGCCCCAGATCCTCGCCCACCTCGAGAAGTCGCTGCTCGCGATCCACCGGCGTGGCGACCGCGCGATCCTGCTGCTCGACGAGGCGCAGAATCTCGACCGCGACGTGCTCGAGGAGCTGCGGCTGCTCTCGAACCTCGAGCTGGATGGTGCGAAGCTCGTGCAGCTCTTTCTTGTCGGCCAGCCCGAGCTGGAAACCAAGCTCCAGAGCGCGGCGCTGCGGCAGCTCCGCCAGCGCATCACCGTGCATTACCGGCTGAGCCCGCTGAGCGCCGAGGACACCGAGCACTACATCCATCACCGCATCAATGTCGCGGGCGGCGTCGCGGCCGAGATCTTCCCCGCCGCGGCGTGCCGCGAAGTGCACCGCATCACGCATGGAATCCCGCGCGAGATCAACACCGTGTGCTCGCAGGCGCTGCTCAGCGCGTTCGTCGAGGACGCGCCTGCCGTGGGCGTTCAGCATGTGACGAGCGCGGTCGGCGAGCTGGAATTCGAGAGTGTGCTCGAAGGCGAGGACGTGCCCGAGGTGCTGCGCGATCAGGTTCCCGAGGCGCCGCGGCCGTCGGAGATGCCTGCGGCGGTGCAGGAGGCGCGCCCGCACGAGGACGTGAAGGAGCACGAAGAGGCGGAGGACGACGAGGACGAGGCGCAGGACGAGGAGGCGCACGACGCGCACGACGCGCACGAGGCGCAGGACGCCCAGGACGCACGCGAGGCCAAGCGCGAGATCGAGCCGGCGGGCGAGCCGGAGATCTACGACACGCTCGATCTCGGCGGACCGAGCGCGGCGTCCACACAGCCCGTCTCGATGAGCGCGCCCTCCGCCTCCTCGCGGCCTTCGGATGAGATCGACATTCCGGCCGAGGAGGAAGAGGAACCCGCGCCCGCTGCTCAGGGCGATGCGGAATTCGATCTCAACATGATCGACTCGTGGATGGCGAAGTTGGAGGAGGCGAAGAGCGCGGAAGCGGGTCAGCCCGCGCCCGCCGAGCCCACCGCCGCGCCGCCTGCCGCCAAGGCTGCCACACCCGCGAAGAAGTCCGCGGGAGCGGGAAAGGCCGCGCCCGCGGAGTTCGTGCGCCCGAAGAAGCTCACGCCCGGCGCGTCGGAATCGAGACCCGCCGCAGGCGCAAGGCCGGTGCCCGGGATGAAGCCGGCGCAACCCAAGACGCCCGAGCCGACCGTGATCGCCGCCGCGCCGCGCAGGACGCCGGCGCGTGAGCCGGTCGTGATGGAGGCCGCGCCGCGGCGCAGTCTCGCGAACGAGCAGCGCGCCGCGATGCCCGCGCGGCTGCGCGAGCGGCTCGCGCAGCTGGAAGACGACGAGCTTCCGCCCAGCGCGAGGACGGGGCTGCCGCCGTGGATTGTCGTCGCGGCGGGCGTCGTCGGCGTCCTGCTCGTCGTGCTGCTGATCGCGCATCCGTGGAGCCGTCGCTCACCGACGCCCGTAGTCGCCTCGACTCCCGCGGCCACTCAGATTGAGCCGACGACCTCGGCCGCTCTGCCCGCGCAGGGCGCGAGCGAGCATGTCGTGGCGCACGGTCCCGCGCCCTCGGGAGGCGGCGCCGCGAAGATC
>Ga0306920_100011344_pt1 | contig 12025 bp, 9 predicted proteins | sample flu12Cox44000170_FD_204666 | JGI IMG/M metagenome (GOLD analysis project Ga0306920, IMG submission 204666) | Lab enrichment of tropical soil microbial communities from Luquillo Experimental Forest, Puerto Rico - flux4day.12C.oxic.44.000.170 (v2)... | ecosystem: Environmental > Terrestrial >...
CGCCAGGCCGGGCCGGGCGACCGTGCGCACCAGGGGCAGCACCCGGTAGGGCACCGGCGTGGCGAGCGCGATCACCGTCGAGGCCCGTACCACCCCGGCCACACCGACGATGGCGTCGATCACCCGCTGCAGGTCCGCGTTCGTGCGGGCGACCACCCGGCAGAGCATGTCCCCGGCCCCGGTGATCGTGTGCACCTGGAGCACCTCGGGGATGGCCGCAAGCCGCTCCGCGACCGGGTCGTGCCCGCCGGCCTGCCGGATCTCCAGCGTCACGAACGCGGTCACCGCGTGGTCGAGCGCGGCCGGGTCGATGTCCGGCCCGTAGCCGGTCACCACGCCCCTGGCCTGCAGCCGGTCGAGCCTCGCCTGCACCGTGCCGCGGGCCACGCCGAGCCGCCTGGAGGCCTCCAGCACCCCCACCCGCGGCTCCGCCGCGAGCAATTCGATCAAGCGCGCGTCAAGCTCGTCGATCACGGCCGCCCCCTCGGTGCAGACAGGCTGTGCAGTTTTCCGCAGGACTCCCCAGCATGAATATACAAAATGACCAGTATCGAACCGAACTCTTGCGCATCATGCATGGACCTTCGCATGCTGCCTTTAACGGACGGCCACGCAAGGGTGCGCGACCGGATGGCGTGAAGGGAGCCGACCATGGCGAACAACGGCTGGGACGATCACCTCGGCGCCGCGGACGGTTTCCATGTCACCGGGATGGACGCCGTTGTCTTCGCGGTGGGCAACGCCCGCCAGGCCGCCCACTACTACTCCACCGCCTTCGGCATGCGCTGCGTCGCCTACCGCGGCCCCGAGACCGGCTGCCGGGACGAGGCCGCTTACGTGCTGACGTCAGGCCAGGCACGGTTCGTGCTGCGCGGCCCGGTCCGGGCGGGCACGGCGCTCGGCGCTCACGTGGCCGCGCACGGCGACGGCGTGACCGACCTGTCGATCGGCGTCCTGTCCGCGGAGGAGGCCTTCGGCTACGCGGTCGCCCACGGGGCCAGGCCGATCGCCGAACCGCACACGGTCGAGGACGAGCACGGCAAGGTGGTGCTGGCCACGATCGCCGCCTACGGTGACACCACCCACACACTGGTGGAGCGGTCCAACTATTCGGGCCCGTACCTGCCCGGCTATATTCCGGCGAACCCGCTGGTGGCACCGGTCGGCAAGCCCTTCTTCACCGAGATCGACCACTGCGTGGGCAACGTGGAACTCGGCCACATGGACGAGTGGGTCGGCTACTACCACCGCGTCATGGGCTTCACGAACATGAAGGAGTTCGTCGGCGACGACATCGCCACCGAATACTCGGCGCTGATGAGCAAGGTGGTCGCGGACGGCTCGCGCAAGGTCAAGTTCCCGATCAACGAGCCCGCACCGGGCAAGAAGAAGTCGCAGATCGACGAGTACCTGGAGTTCTACGGTGGCCCCGGGGTGCAGCACATCGCGCTGGCCACCGACGACATCGTGGCCACGGTGCGTGCCATGAAGGCCGCGGGGGTCGAGTTCCTCGACACCCCGGACACCTACTACGAGCAGCTCGGGAGCTGGGTGGGCGAGACCCGGGTGCCGCTCGCCGAACTGGCCGCCGAGAAGATACTCGCCGACCGGGACGAGGACGGCTACCTGCTGCAGGTGTTCACCAAGCCGGTGCAGGACCGGCCGACCGTGTTCTTCGAGCTGATCGAGCGGCACGGCTCGCAGGGGTTCGGCAAGGGCAACTTCAAGGCGCTGTTCGAGGCGATCGAGCGGGAACAGGCCCGCCGCGGCAACCTATAGCGCTGGCCCGGGTGAGCGACCCCCGGAACCCCCGAAGGCGCCGCGGCTTCATCGCGCGCGGCCCCGCGATCAATCAGTCGCCGGCCCAGTACCTGTCGGATGCGAAGATCAGCGCCGCGGCCCCGATCAGCCCCGCGCTCTGGCCCAGCGTGGCGGCCACCACGGGCACGTCCCTGGCGTAGTCAAGCCCCGCGTGGGTGCGCAGCGCCTCTTCCAGCGGCTCGAACAGCAGCGGCCCGGCCTGGGCGAGCCCGCCGCCGATCGAGACCACCTCCACGTCGCACAGCTGGACCGCGGAGGCGATGGCGATGCCAAGCGCCCCGCCCGCCCGGCGCATGGCGGCGACCCCGATCGGGTGACCCTGCGCCGCGTCGTCGGCGAGGTCCTTGGCCGTCACCTCCGTCTGGCCGGGCCGCCAGCCCTCACCCTGCGCCCAGGCGGCCAGGGCAGGCCCCCGGGCGATGGCCTCCAGGCAGCCGCGCCCGCCGCAGGTGCAGAACGGCCCGGCCGGATCCACCACAACGTGCCCGATATGCCCGGCGTTGCCGGTCGCGCCGTTGATGAGCCGCCCGTCCAGCACCAGGCCACCGCCCACGCCGGTAGAGACCACCATGCCGAGCAGGTTGCGCCGCCCGCGGCCCGCGCCCCGCCAGTGCTCGCCCACGGCCATGCAGATGGCGTCGTTGTGCAGCCGCACCGGGATCCCGCCGAATCGCTCGTGGAGCCGTTCGCGCAGCGGGAACGAGCGCCACGCGGGAATGTTCAGCGGCGAGACCCGGCCCACCGGCCAGTCCAGCGGGCCGCCGCACCCGCACCCCACGCCGGCCAGGCCACCGTGCGGGTCTATCCGCTGCTCGGCGAGCAGGTTCGTGCACAGGACGTCCAGCGTCCGCCAGAGCTGCTCGGCCTCCAGCCCGCGGGGCGTTTCCGTCTGTGCCCAGGACGCCAGCCGCCCGCCGGGCTCGACCACACCAACGGCAATCTTGGTGCCACCGACATCGATCGCCAGCACCGGATCCTCAGGTCTCATCTCCCTCGCCTCTCCCGCGCAGTCGTGCTGCCGGCTGACCGGGCCGGTGCCAGCCCCGCCCATGTGGACATAGTGTCGAATGGTGCACTCAGACAATCAGACACATGCCGCCGCTCCCGCAGCCCCCCGCCCCGGCATCGCCACCCTGGGCGAACTGCGCGCCAGCGGGCACGCCTACGAGACCGTCAAAGAGGAGATCCGCCGCAACCTGCTGGCGGCGATGCGCGCGGGCGAGCAGCGGTTCGCCGGGATCATCGGGTTCGACCAGACGGTGCTGCCGCAACTGGAGCGGGCACTGCTCGCCGGGCACGACACGATGCTGCTCGGTGAGCGGGGCCAGGGCAAGACGCGTCTGATCAGGACCCTTTCCACGCTGCTTGACGAGTGGACGCCCGTGGTCGACGGGTGCGAGATCAACGACCACCCCTACCAGCCGGTGTGCGCGCGCTGCCGCCGGCTCGCCGCGGAGCGGGGGGACGCGCTGCCGGTGACCTGGCGGCACCGCAGCGAGCGCTATGGCGAGAAGCTGGCCACCCCGGACACCAGCGTGGGCGACCTGATCGGCGACGTGGACCCGGTGAAGGTGGCCGAGGGCCGCACCCTGGGGGACGCCGAGACGATCCACTTCGGCCTCGTGCCGCGCACCAACCGCGGCATCTTCTGCCTGAACGAGCTGCCCGACCTGGCCGAGCGCATCCAGGTGTCGCTGCTGAACGTGCTGGAGGAGCGGGACATCGCGGTGCGCGGCTACGCGCTGCGGCTGCCGCTTGACGTGATCCTGGTGGCCAGCGCCAACCCGGAGGACTACACCAGCCGCGGCCGGATCATCACGCCGCTGAAGGACAGGTTCGGCGCCGAGATCCGCACCCACTACCCGCTGTCCCTGTCCGACGAACTGGCGCTGATCCGCCAGGAGGCGCAGATCGTGGCGGACGGCTCCGATCCCGGTGCGGCGCTGCCCGGCCACTTGGTCGAGGTCATCGCGCGGTTCACCCGGCTGGTGCGCGCCTCGCCCGCGGTGGACGCCCGTTCCGGCGTGTCGGCACGGTTCGCGATCGCGGCCGCGGAGTCCGCCTCCGCATCGGCGGTGCGCCGGTCCGCGCTGACCGGCGAGCAGACGCCGGTGGTCCGGATCTGCGACCTGCCGCCGGTGGTCACGAGCCTGCGCGGCAAGGTCGAGTTCGAGGTCAGCGAGGAGGGCAGGGAGCAGGAGGTGCTCGAGCACATGCTCCGGCGGGCCACCGCCGACACCTTCCGTGCCCGGCTCGGCAGCGCGGACCTGTCCGGCCTGCTCGCCCTGTTCGAGGGCGGCGGCACGGTGGAGACCGGCGAACTCGTGCCGGCCCCGGACCTGCTGGCCCGGGTGGGTGAGATCGGCGGCCTGGCCAAGATCATGCAGCGGCTCGGCATGGAGGGCAGCGAATCGCTCGGCCACGCGGCCGCGGCGGTGGAGTTCGCCATGGAGGGGCTCTACCTGATGCGCCGCCTGTCCAAGGACGAGGTCGACGGCAGGGCGGTATACCGGACCTGATGCCGGCCCGGCCGGCCCAAGGAGGGTCAACGTGACTGGTTACCGGTACGGCCCCTACGACGGCGGCCCGGATCCGCTCGCGGCGCCCTACGACGCGCGGCGCGCGCTCGACGAGATGGGTGACTCGGTGCTCGCAGGCGCCGATCCGGCCACCGCGCTGCGGGATCTGCTCCGCCGTGGCCTGCAGGGCCACCGCGGCCTGGACGACATGCTGCGGCGGGTACGAGAGCAGCGCGAGGAGATCCGCCGTCGCGGGCGCCTCGACGGCATCCTGGAGAAGGCACGGGCGCTGCTCGACACCGCGATAGGGCAGGAGCGGGCGGAGCTCTTCCCCGACCCCAGCGACGACGCCAGGATGCGCGAGGACGAGCTTGACGCGCTCCCTTCCGATACCGCGCAGGCGATCAGGCGCCTGGCCGACTACCAATGGCGCTCGGATGCCGCGCGGCAGACCTTCGAGCAGCTCAAGGAGCTGCTGCGGCGCGAGGTGCTGGACAGCCAGTTCCGCGGCATGAAGGAGGCGCTGGCCAACCCGGATCCGGAGGCGCTGCAGCGGGTCAAGGACATGCTGGCCGACCTCAACGCCATGCTGGCCGCCGACGCCAGGGGCGAGCACACCCAGGAGGACTTCGACGCCTTCATGGAGCGCTACGGGGATCTGTTCCCCGACCGCCCGGCCAACCTGGAGGAGCTTGTCGACCAGCTTGCCCGCCGCGCCATGGCGGCCCAGCGGCTGATGTCGTCGCTGTCTGCCGAGCAGCGGGACGAACTGGCCGGCCTGATGGACCAGGCGCTGTCGGACGCGGGACTGGCCGCGGAGATGGCCCGGCTGGCCGACGCGCTGCGGGCCCGCCGGCCCGAGATCGACATGGCCGGATGGCAGCAGGAGTCGATGACCGGGGATCAACCGCTCGGGCTCGGTGACGCCACCACGGCGGTCGCCGACCTGGCCGACCTGGCCGACCTCGAGGCGGCGCTGGGCCAGGACTACCCCGGCGCCCGCCTGGACGACATCGACGAGGAGTCGATCCGCCGGTCCCTGGGCCGCCAGGCGGTGGATGACATGGAGGCGCTGCGCCAGATCGAGCGGGAACTGGAGCGGCAGGGATACCTGCAGCGGACCGCGGGCAGGCTCGAGCTCACCCCCAAGGCGGTGCGCCGGCTCGGCGAGACCGCGCTGCTCCAGATCTTCGCCGACCTCCCCGAAGGCCGGCTGGGCGACCACGACCAGCACGACGCGGGCCAGGCCGGTGAGCGCACCGGCGCGACCCGGCCGTGGCAGTTCGGCGACGAGCAGTCGATCGACACGCCCGCGACGGTGCGCAACGCACTGCTGCGGGACGCCACCGCGATACGGGAGCGGGCCGAGGCCGGCGGTGGGCTGGCAGATGGCCTGCCCATGGTCCGGCTGTCCCCCGAGGACTTCGAGGTCGGGGAGACCGAGCGCCGCGGCGCGGCCGCCGTATGCCTGCTCGTGGACCTGTCGTACTCGATGGCGCTGCGGGGCACCTGGGGCGTGGCCAAGCAGACCGCCCTCGCGCTGCACGCGCTGATCCGCAGCCGTTACCCACAGGACGCCATTCAGGTGGTCGGGTTCTCCAACTACGCCAGGGAACTGCGGGAAACCGACCTGGCCGGGCTCGGCTGGGACATGGTGCAGGGCACCAACCTGCACCACGCGCTCGTGCTGGCCGGCCGCTTCCTTGACCAACGGCCCGAGCACGACCCGGTCGTGCTCATCGTCACCGATGGTGAGCCCACCGCGCATCTGCGCCGGGACGGGCAATATTGGTTCGACTGGCCGCCCGCGCCGGAAACGCTGGAATTGACCCTCGCCGAGGTGGACAAAATGACCAGAAGGCGGGCACCACTTAACATTTTTATGCTCGCGGATGACGAACGCTTGACCGCATTTGTCGAGGAAGTTGCGCGGCGGAACGGGGGCCGGGTGCTCCGTGCCCAGCCCGACCGGCTCGGGGAGTACGTCGTGAGGGACTTTCTTCGCACTCGCCGTAAGGGCAGGCGCTAGATTTGCCTCGGGAGCATTGAGGACCTCATGCCATAGCGCCCCCTTCCGTAGTAGCGTTCGGCAGTCATCACTGATGAGCGGGCCTGTACAGCGGCAGCCGGAGCGAGGCTCGCGCATCTGTCTAGGAGGAACACGTGAGTTCTGTGAGCGCGTCTGGCCGGTCGTCCGGCAAGACGATCATCACCGTCGTGCTGGTGGTCATCGCGGTTCTGGCGATCATCGCCGGCATCATCTACTTCATCGAGCCAGCGCATTCCCTGCCCAGCATCATGGGCAAAATCACGCACCCGCCGGCCACGCTGGCCCGGGCGAACGCAAGCCGTTCTCTGCGCGGCGCCGGCGCCTTGGTGTTCGGCGTGATCTGTCTGGTTGCCGCGTTCTTCGTCAACCGCAGCAACAAGGCCGCCGACGACGGCAGCCGGGACCCCGTGGACGCCTCCAGCCATAACTGACCTAGCCAGGCCGCCACGGCCTGCCGCACATAGATGATCCCCTGGCACCGTGTGCCAGGGGATCATGACCTTCCGTACTCTGCAGCCCTAGGATCGGCTCATGCCCCTCACCGACCGGCTTGGTAGCCTGGCGGCCGTCCAGCAGGCTTCCGGAACCTCGTTCACCGACCGGCTCATGATCTGGCTGCACGTGGCATTCGTGATCTTCACGATCGGGCCGGTCACGATCGCGACCTTGTCCAGCCCCCGCTACATCAGGACGCGCAACGTCGCGGTGCTGCGCTACATGCTGCGGACGACCAGGATCTTCGGCTTCGCGTCGCTGGGCGTGCTCGCCTTCGGCATCGCCGCGGGACAGGCGCTGCACGAGCTCAGCGCGCCGTGGATCACTACGGCGATGACGTTGTTCGTGGTCTCCTTTGTGCTGCTCCTGCTGATCATGCGCGACCAGCGGCGGGCCGTGATCGCCCTGGAGACGGCGAGCGAGAGCGAGGCGCTGGCCACCGCGAACTCCGCGCCTTCCGGGGACGGGCGGGACGGCAAGAAGGGCCCGGACGACGCTCCCGACGTTCAGGCACTCCCGGCCGCGGCCCACGCACCGCATGCCGCGTCGGTGGAACGCGGCCGCATCGCCTCCCTGGCCGGCATCGCCACCCTGATCTGGCTGGTGATCCTGGTCATCATGATCTGGAACTCCTGACCAGCCCGGGGTTCTCCAACCCAAGCCACCAAGGCCAAAGGCCACGCGACGAAGTCGCGGGGCCTTTAGGCCAGCGGGGGGTTCCAGGGGGGTCGCTCCCCCAGGTCAACACAGTGCTGCGCGCAGGTCCTCGAGCAGGTCGTCGGCGGACTCGATGCCGACCGACAGGCGGACGAGGTCGCCGGGCACCTCAAGCGGGGACCCGGCCACGGAGGCGTGCGTCATCCGGCCCGGGTGCTCGATCAGCGACTCGACCCCGCCAAGCGACTCCCCGAGGGTGAACAGCCTGGTCCGCCCGCAGACCGCGACCGCCGCCTCCTCACCGTCGCGCACCCGGAACGACACCATCCCGCCGAACCCGCGCATCTGCTTGGCCGCGATCTCGTGGCCCGGGTGGGCGGGGAGTCCTGGGTAGAGCACCCCGGAGACCGCCGGATGCGCGAGAAGCATGTCCGCCACGCGTGCCGCGTTCTGGCTGTGCCGGTCCATGCGCACCGCGATCGTCCTGATGCCCCGCAGCGTCAGCCAGGCGTCGAACGGCCCGGCGACCGCGCCGGTCGCGTTCTGCGCAAACGCCAGCTGCTCGCCAAGCGCGGCATCGGCCACGACCAGCGCGCCGCCGAGCACGTCGGAATGGCCGCCGATGTATTTGGTGGTCGAGTGGACCACCACGTCGGCACCGAGCGCCAGGGGATTCTGCAGGTAGGGCGAGGCAAAGGTGTTGTCCACCACCAGCAGCGCGCCGGCATCGGCACACAGCGCCGCCAGGGCGGTGATGTCCACGATGGACAGCAGCGGGTTGGTGGGGGTCTCCACCCAGACCGCGCGCACCGCCCGCCGCTCCAGGGCATGCTTGACGGCCTGCGGGTCTGACATCGGTATCGGCTGGTAGCTCACCTGCCATTGCGCCAGGACCTTGTCGAACAGCCGGTAGGTCCCGCCGTAGGCGTCGTGCGGGATGAGGACATGATCGCCGGGGCGGCAGATGGTGCGCAGCAGGCAGTCCTCGGCCGACATGCCGGAGGCGAAGGCGAGCGACTTGGTGCCACCCTCCAGCGCGGTGAGGCACTCCTCCAGCGCGGCCCTGGTCGGGTTCGCGGTCCTGGAGTATTCGTAACCGCCCCGCAGCCCGCCCACGCCGTCCTGGGCGTAGGTGGAGACCTGGTAGATCGGCGGGACCACGGCGCCGGTGGCCGGGTCCGGCTCCTGCCCGGCGTGGATCGCCAGGGTCTCGAAACCGCCGGGCCGCGCCTGCCCGGCCTCGCTCGTGCCGTTTCCGCTGGTCCCGTGCCCGCTGGTGCCGTGCCCGCTCGCGCCGTGCCCGGTCATGCTCTGCTCGTTCATGCTCTGCCCCCTCATGAGGTGCCGCCGGCCAGGAACGCGAGGAGGTCCTGGGGGGTGATCATGCCGGCCGGGCGGCCATCGACCAGGACCACGGCCGCCCCGGCCTTTTCCAGTGCCTCGACCGCGCTGCTGACCTGCTCGCCCGAGCCCACCATGGGCAGCGGCGGGGACATGTGCTCGCCGACCGGGTCCTGGGGGCGGGCCCGCTCGGACACCAGCGCCTCGAGCAGATCCCGTTCCACCACCGAACCAATGACCTCGGCCACCATCACCGGCGGTTCCTCCTTCATCACCGGAAGCTGGGACACGTTGTACTCGCGGAGGATGGCGATCGCCGCGGCGACCGTCTCGTCCGGGTGGGCGTGCACGAAGACCGGCAGCCCCTCCTGCTTGCGGGCGAGCACATCGGCGATCTTAGGCTCCGCGGTCTGCTCGGTGAGGAACCCGTAGTCCGCCATCCAGTCGTCATTGAAGATCTTGGACAGGTAGCCACGGCCGCCGTCGGGCAGCAGCACCACGATCACGTCGCCGAGGGCGGCGCCGGCCGCTGCGCGGAGCGCGGCAACCACGGCAAGCCCGCAGGAACCGCCCGTGAGAAGCCCCTCCTCGCGGGCAAGCCTGCGGGTCATCAGGAACGAGTCGGCATCGCTGACCGCGATCACCTGGTCGCAGATGTCCCGGTCGAAGGTCAGCGGCCAGATGTCCTCGCCCACGCCCTCCACCAGGTACGGGCGGCCGGTCCCGCCCGAGTACACCGAGCCCTCCGGGTCGGCGCCGATCACCTTGACCCGGCCGTCGGAGACCTCCTTGAGGTACCGCCCGGCGCCGCTGATCGTGCCGCCGGTGCCGATCCCGGCCACGAAGTGGGTGACGTTCCCTTCGGTCTGCGCCCAGATCTCCGGACCGGTCGAGTGGTAGTGCGAGTCGGGGTTGTTCGGGTTGGCGTACTGGTCCGGCTTCCACCCGCCCGGTGTCTCGCGGGCGAGCCTGGTGGAGACCGAGTAGTAGGACTCCGGGTGCTCGGGCGCCACCGCTCCCGGGCACACCACGACCTCGGCCCCATAGGCGCGCAGCACACTGATCTTGTCCTGGCCGACCTTGTCCGGGCAGACGAACAGGCACCGATAGCCCTTCTCGGCCGCCACGATGGCCAGGCCCACGCCGGTGTTTCCCGAGGTCGGCTCGATGATCGTGCCGCCGGGGCGGAGTTCTCCGGACGCCTCGGCCGCCTCCACCATGCGCAGCGCGATCCGGTCCTTCACCGAGCCACCCGGGTTGAAGTACTCGACCTTGGCGAGCACGGCCGGTGCGTCCGCACCCAGTTCCTGCGTGACCCGGCGCAGCCGGACCAGCGGCGTGTTGCCGACAAGCTCGATCAGCGAGTCGTGGACCTGCATCACCAACACTCCCCTATGGCAGCCGGTCCTGGGACGGCGCTGTCCCTGCCGGTCCTGCTGCACAGACGCTATCCCACGTCGGGAGCCCACCGGCCCGCTTCCGCAGTCCCTGTGCCCTGGCCCGGCCGCCCCTTTTAACACCACCCCCTCATCGTGATCATGAGGCGGGCAGGGAACAATTTGCCAGTGCGGGACGCTAACGTAAGCTACTGACCAGTAGCCCCAGTGACACCGAGGGAGCAGCCATGCCCGAGGCAGTGATCGTCGCAACAGCCAGGTCCCCCATTGGCAGGGCTTTCAAGGGTTCCCTCACCACCATCCGGCCGGACGATGCCGTGTGCCAGATGGTCACCGCGGCCCTGGCCAAGGTGCCCCAGCTCGACCCCGCGGACATCGGCGACTTCATGCTCGGCTGCGGGCTCCCCGGCGGCGAGCAGGGTTTCAACATGGCCCGGGTGGTGGCGGTCATGCTGGGCTACGACCACCTGCCCGGCACCACGGTCACCAGGTATTGCTCCTCCTCGCTGCAGACCACCCGGATGGCCTTCCACGCCATCAAGGCGGGCGAGGGGGATGTGTTCCTGTCGGGCGGCGTGGAGTGCGTCAGCAGGTACGGCAACGGCAGCAGCGACAGCTGGCCGGACACGCAGAACGCGGTGTTCACCGCGGCCAAGGAGCGGACCGGGGCACGGTCGGGCGCGGGCGCACCGGACTGGCACGACCCGCGCGAGGACGGCCAGGTACCTGACGTATATATCGCCATGGGGCAGACCGCGGAGAACGTGGCCCAGTTGCGCGGCATCACCAGGCAGGCACAGGACGAGTTCGGCGTCCGGTCGCAGAACCTGGCGGAGAAGGCCCTGGCCAACGGCTTCTGGCAGCGCGACATCACGCCGCTCACGCTGCCGGACGGCACGGTGGTGGCCGCTGACGACGGCCCGCGGGCGGGCACCACGCTGGAGAAGGTGGCGACGCTGCAGCCGGTGTTCCGCCCGGACGGCACGGTCACCGCGGGCAACTGCTGCCCACTCAACGACGGCGCCGCGGCGGTCGTGGTGATGAGCGACCGCAAGGCAGCCGACCTCGGCATCACCCCGCTGGCGCGGATCGTGGCCACGGGAGTCTCCGCGCTGTCGCCGGAGATCATGGGGCTCGGCCCGGTCGAGGCGTCCAAGCAGGCGCTGGCCCGGGCGGGCATGACCATCGATGACATCGACCTGGTCGAGATCAACGAGGCGTTCGCCGCCCAGGTGATCCCGTCCTACCAGGAGCTCGGCATCGACATCGACAAGCTGAACGTCAACGGCGGCGCGATCGCGGTCGGCCACCCATTCGGCATGACCGGGGCCCGGATCACCTCCACGCTGCTGAACAGCCTCCAGTTCCACGACAAGACGTTCGGCCTGGAGACGATGTGCGTGGGCGGCGGCCAGGGCATGGCCACGATCTTCGAGCGGCTGTCCTGAGGTAAGAGCTGTCAGCCGAGCCGGGCGGGCGGGATTCGCCCGCCCGCAGCTTCGCCCGCCCGTGCTCTCCTGACCCCGCGCGCGGTGAAGCGATAAGGGATGCCCCGGCAGGCTGGCGGGCACCCTGGTCACCGTGGAGTCAACACCGGGTTCTCCCTGCAACTGCTCCAGGTCACCGCGAGGCGGGCGGCTGGATCCCCCAAGGCTTCTCCACGTTTACTCGAAGTCGGCTCTGGGGGGTTGCCAGGAGCGCGGCGGTGATGCACGCTCAACAGAAGCAGGAGTCCGTCCACTGGA
>Ga0306920_100011345_pt1 | contig 12024 bp, 7 predicted proteins | sample flu12Cox44000170_FD_204666 | JGI IMG/M metagenome (GOLD analysis project Ga0306920, IMG submission 204666) | Lab enrichment of tropical soil microbial communities from Luquillo Experimental Forest, Puerto Rico - flux4day.12C.oxic.44.000.170 (v2)... | ecosystem: Environmental > Terrestrial >...
ACAGGAGCCGAACAAAGGCCATCTGCCGTCCTGGGAGGTCAGCGTTTCCAGAGAGATTCAGCAGGCGATCCGCGAGGCGTGTCCCGGCGTCATTATCAACCACACCACGGGGACGTCGGGTTCAAACTATCAGGGCGCGCTCAATTGCGTGCGCGAAACCAGGCCAGAGATCGCTGCCTGCAATGCCGGCTCGCTGAATTATTTGAAGGTGAAGGCCGACAACACGTGGGCCTGGCCGCCGATGCTGTTCGACAATGCGGTCGAGAAGGTGCAGGACTATCTCGACGTCATGAAGCAAGTTGAGACCATTCCGGAATTCGAATGTTTTGACGTTGGTATCGTACGCTGCGTTGGCATGTATCGGCAGATCGGCATGTATTCCGGGCCGCTCGAATATAATTTCGTGATGGGCGTCGCCTCGGGCATGCCGGCTGATCCGGAGTTGCTGCCGATCCTGCTGAAACTGAAAGCGCCGGACGCGCATTGGCAGGTTACGGCGATCGGTCGTGCGGAAATCTGGCCGCTGCACCAGCGCTGCGCCGATCTCGGCGGCCATCTGCGCTCGGGCCTCGAGGACACCTTCTATCTCGGCGACGGCACCAAGGTGACCTCGAATGGCCAGCTGGTGGAGGCGCTCGCCGCTTGCGCGCGGAAGGCGGGTCGCGAGATCGCTACGCCCGCGGAAGCGCGAAAGATTTTCGGGACGAAGCATTAGTGGGCAATTGCTGCCGCGTCGTCATTGCGAGCGCAGCGAGGCAGTCCACAATGCATCCGCAGAGAGTCTGGATTGCTTCATCGCTTTGCTCCTCGCAATGATGGACGATTTGGAAGGAGAATCACATGGCAGACCTCGTAGCATCCGGCGGCGTGCCGGGCCCAGGCCGCATCGGGCGTGTTGCGATCGGTGATCTGCTCAAGCGCGCGGCGCGGCGCTTTCCTGATCGTATCGCCGTCACCGACGGCGCGCGCAGGGTGACCTTCACCGAGGTCGAGCGCGACGCCAACCGCTTCGCCAACCATCTCGTGGCGCGCGGCCTCAAGCCCGGCGACAAGATCTCCACCATCTGTAACAACTCGGTCGAATTCGTCAAAGCACTGTTCGGCATCCATCGCGCTGGTCTGGTCTGGGTGCCGATCAACACCATGCTGGGCCCCTCCGACATGGATTACATCCTCGCTCACGCCGAGGTGCGTTTCGCGCTGATCGATGACAATCTCTTTGGCCAGGCCGACCGGTGCGCGGCACTGCAGAAGCGCGGTATCGAGCTGATCGCCGTCGATCTCGCCGGCACCGCGAGAGCCGCGGGGCTTGAGGAATTCAACGCGCTCCTCGAGGGGCAGTCCGACGTCGAGCCGGAAATCGAAATCAATGATCGCGATCTCGCGATGATCATCTATACCTCAGGCACGACCTCGCGGCCGAAGGGGGCGATGCATTGCCATCTCGCCGTGGTGATGGCTGTCATGAGCAACTGCATCGAGATGCAGCTTTCGCGCGACGACGGCATCAACGGGCAGTTCCCGATCTTCCACTGCGCCGGCCACGTGCTGCTGCTCAGCTATCTCTCGGTCGGCGGCCGCATGGCGCTGATGCGGGGCTTCGACCCCGTCGCCTGCATGGAGGCGATCGTGCGCGACAGGCTGACGGTCTTCGTCGGCCTGTCACTGATGTATCAGGCCATCCTCGATCACCCGCGCCGGCGGGAATACGACCTTTCGGGCTTGCGCTGTTGCATTTACACCATGGCGCCGATGGGCCGGCCACTGCTGGAACGTGCGATGGCCGATCTCTGCCCGAATTTCGTGCTCAGCAGCGGGCAGACGGAAATGTATCCGGCGACGACGATGTCGCGACCTGAGGTGCAGCTTGATCGCTTTGGCAATTATTGGGGCGAGTCGCTGATCGTCAACGAGACTGCGATCATGGACGATGCCGGCAATCTGTTGCCGCGCGGCGAGGCCGGCGAGCTCGTGCATCGCGGACCGAATGTGATGTTGGGCTATTACAAGGACCCAAAGGCGACCGAAGAAGCCCGCAAGTTCGGCTGGCATCACACCGGCGACCTGGCGCTGATCGACGAGAACGGCGAGGTGCTGTTCCTCGACCGCAAGAAGGACATGATCAAGTCCGGCGGCGAGAACGTCGCTTCCATCAAGATCGAGGAGACTCTGCTTGCGCATCCCGCGGTGCAGAACGCCGCCGTGGTCGGCCTGCCGCATCCGCAATGGGGCGAGGCGGTGTCCGCTTTCGTCAAGCTGAAGCCGGGTGCGCAGGCAACCGAGGCGGAGATCTCCGAGCATTGCCGCAAATGGCTCGGCGGCTTCCAGGTGCCGAAGATGATCCGCATTCTCGAGGAGATGCCGATGACCGCGACCGGCAAGCTGCGCAAGGTCGAGTTGCGCCAAGCCTATAGCGATCAATTCGCAGCGAAGAGCGCCTAGCAGGCAATGGCAATGATCGAGTCCACGATCGCACCGGGCAGCGACGCCTTTAGGGCGAATCGCGACGGCATGCTGACGCTGATCGCGCGGTTGCGGGCGCTGGAGGAGCGCACGCGCGCGGCTTCGGCAGCCGCCAAGGATCGTTTTCACAAGCGCGGACAACTCCTGCCGCGCGAGCGCGTGGCACTGGTGCTCGATCCCGGTTCGCCCTTCATCGAATTGTCGACCCTTGCGGGCTACATGTTCGACGTTGCGGATGCCGACCAGAGCGTGCCGGGTGGCGGCCTGATCGCGGGGATCGGCTTTGTCTCCGGCATCCGCTGCATGGTCAGCGCCAACGACGCCGGTATCGATGCCGGCGCGCTACAGCCCTATGGTCTGGACAAGACGCTGCGGGTGCAGGAACTCGCGTTGGAGAACAAGCTGCCTTATCTGCAGCTCGTCGAAAGCGCCGGCGCCAATCTCCTGCGCTATCGGGTCGAAGACTTTGTGCGCGGCGGAAACATCTTCCGCAATTTGGCGCGGCTGTCTGCGGCTGGACTCCCGGTGATCACCGTGACCCACGGCTCGTCGACCGCGGGCGGTGCATACCAGACCGGCCTCTCCGACTACATCGTGATGGTGCGCGGCCGCACGCGGGCTTTCCTCGCGGGCCCGCCGCTGCTCAAGGCGGCCACCGGCGAGATCGCGACCGAGGAGGAACTCGGGGGCGCTGAGATGCATACCTCGATCTCCGGCCTTGGTGATTATCTCGCTGAAGACGACCGCGATGCGCTCCGGATCGCTCGCCAGATCCTCGCCGGACTGGAATGGGATCGACCGTGCGCGGGCGAAACAGCGTTCAAGCCGCCGCGCTACGACGCCGAAGAGCTGCTTGGCATCATGCCGATGGACCACAAGCGTCCGGTCGACATGCGCCAGGCCATCGCGCGATTTGTCGACGCTTCGGACTTCACCGAGTTTGCGCCGAACTATGGCCCGGCCACCGTCTGCGGCCATGCCCGGATCGAGGGCCACGCGATCGGCATCGTGACGAATAACGGCCCGCTCGATGTGCCCGGCGCCAACAAGGCAACCCACTTCATCCAGGCCTGCTGCCAGACTCGAACTCCGCTGCTCTACATGAACAACACCACCGGCTATATGGTCGGTCGCGCCTATGAAGAGGCCGGCATGATCAAGCACGGCTCGAAAATGATTCAGGCGGTGACCTCGGCGACGGTACCCCAGATCACCATCTATTGCGGCGCGTCGTTCGGCGCCGGCAACTACGGCATGTGCGGTCGCGGCTTCCATCCGCGCTTCTGCTTCTCCTGGCCGAATGCGAAAACGGCGGTGATGGGCGGCGAGCAGGCCGCCGAGACCATGGCGATCGTCACCGAAGCCGCTGCCGCGCGACGCGGCAGGCCGATCCCGAAGGAAAAATTGGAGGCGATGAAGGCCGAGATCGTCGGTGTATTCGATGGCCAGATGGATGTCTTCTCGACCAGCGCGCGTGTGCTCGACGACGGCGTGATCGATCCGCGCGATACCAGGGCCGTGCTCGCCGAAGTGTTGGCGATCTGCCGCGAGGCCGATGCGCGCAAGCCGCAAGCCATGCAGTTCTCGGTGGCGCGACCATGAACGGCGCGATGGAGCGGACGCCTTTCTTCAAGATTTTGGTCGCCAATCGCGGCGAAATCGCGCTGCGCATCATGCGGACGGCACGGCGGCTCGGCTATGGCGTGGTCGCAATCTATTCGGACGCCGACCGAGAGGCCATGCATCTGCGTGAAGCAGATTCTGCGGTGCGGATCGGCGAGGCGCCGGCGGCGCAATCCTATCTCAACATCAAGGCGATCGTCGCGGCCGCCAGGGCGAGCGGCGCCAGCGCCGTGCATCCCGGCTACGGTTTCCTTGCCGAGAACGGTGACTTTGCTCAAGCCTGCCGCGATGCCGGCCTCGTCTTCATCGGACCGTCGGCGGAGGCGATCAAGGCGATGGGCAACAAAGCCGGGGCCAAGGAGATCATGCGCAACGCCGGCATACCTGTCGTGCCCGGCTATCAAGGCGCCGACCAGAGCGACGCGGTGATGCTGAGCGAAGCCGGCAGGATCGGCTTTCCGGTGATGATCAAAGCCATCGCAGGCGGCGGCGGCCGAGGCATGCGATTGGTCGCAGATGCCGCCTCCTTTCCTGACGCGTTGCGCAGCGCACGCTCGGAAGCGAAAGCCGCGTTCGGCGACAGCACCGTCATCCTGGAACGCGCGATCAAGAATCCCCGCCACATCGAAATTCAGGTGGTCGGCGATCGCTACGGCAATGCAATCCATCTCGGCGAGCGCGATTGCTCCGTGCAGCGTCGGCACCAGAAGCTGATCGAGGAGGCACCCTCGCCAGCGGTGTCGCCGAAGCTGCGGCAGCGGATGGGCGACGTCGCGGTGGCCGCCGTGCGGTCACTGCACTACGAGGGTGCGGGCACGCTGGAGTTCCTGCTCGACGAGAGCGGTGAGTTCTATTTCATGGAAATGAATACGCGGCTTCAGGTTGAGCATCCCGTTACAGAAGCGATCACCGGGCTTGATCTCGTCGAGCTGCAGTTGCGGATTGCAAGCGGTGAACCGCTTGGCCTGCTCCAGGAGCAGGTCACGTTCTCCGGCCATGCCATTGAAGCACGACTATGCTCGGAAGATGCCGGCCATGATTTCATGCCTCAGTCTGGCCGAATGGCAATGTGGCATGCGCCCGAGGGCATCCGTGTCGAGCATGCGTTGCAATCAGGTTCAGAGATTCCGTCGTTCTACGATTCGATGATTGCGAAGATCATCAGCCATGGCGCTACGCGAGATGAAGCGCGCGGAAAGCTGATCTGCGCGCTGGAGCAGACTATTGCGTTCGGTGTGACCACAAACCAGGCGTTCCTGACATCCTGCCTGCGGCATCCGGCTTTTGTGCAGGGCGAAGCAACGACGGCGTTCGTTGCCGAGCAACGTGATGAGCTGGTGCGGAAAAACGGCGCTTCAGAAGCAGCGCTGGCGGCCCTGCTGCTGCATCTGAGCCATTCCCAGGCGCGGCCGTGGCGAAGCGGGAGGTCGCTGGCCACGACGTTCGCGGTGCCGATGCGAATAGAGATCGATCGCGCTCCAAATGATCTTGAGATCAGCCGCGAACGCGAAGGCAGCATTCTCGTCAGCGGCGGGGGCCACGAGCGGCGCTTCGAGATCGAGGAATTGGCAGGTCATACCATCCGCTTCCGCGCCGATGGCGTGACGCAGCGCGTCACCTTCCATCGCGATGGGGATAGGCTCTACTTCCAGCATCGAGGCCTCGCGCACGCAGTGCGCGATCTCACCCTTGCCGCGCCGGACGCAGTTGCGATGAATGGCGGGGACGGCCGGGTCCGCGCGGCCATGAACGGCCGCGTCGTCGCCCTCCTGATCAAGCTCGGGGACCGCATCGAAGCAGGCCGGCCGGTGCTGACCCTGGAAGCGATGAAAATGGAGCATGTGCACGTTGCCGGCATCGCCGGCAAGGTTGCTGCAGTCGATGTCACGGAGGGCCAGCAGGTGTCCACCGGTCAAATCCTGGTTGAGATCGAGGAAACGCCGTACCAAACAGGCGGATAGCGCGATCCAATCAACGCTGAGCAGGAAACCTACCGACCCCAGACCTTGCGAAGTACGCCCCGCACCCGCGCCCACACGAGGTCGTATGCGAGCGCAAGTCCGTCGAGAGATTTTGCCTGTGCCGGCGCTCCGCTTCTCCGTGACCCTGAAAGGTGGGTATCGAGATTGCGCGCAAACTCCGCCATCAAACGAGAGGCGAGATCGCGCACCAGTCCTTCGCGTGCAATCTGGGCCAGCATGCCGCGCAGGCTGTAGCCGATCGAAAGCTCGACGCGTGTCGCGGCACCTTGCTCGATCGGCACCAGACGGTAGCGGATTTCGCCTTGCGTGGACGTGCGGCTGCGCTGGTCGTTGCCGATGCCAACAATGCGGCCCGACATGGTTGCGCGATCGCTCGCAACGCGCGCAGCGCCGCGAAAATTTGCCAGGATCGGGCCGAGCCGAATACGGATCATGCCTTCCACGTTCTCCGAAGTGGGAATGGCGGTAAGCGACGCACCGGGAAGGCAGGCAGCGAGCCGCGTGACGTCGCCGAGCAGGTCGAAGACCTTGTCGGGCGGAGCGGCAACGGTGAATTGATCGGCAAAGGCCTTGTCCGGCACAAAGTCCGGGATCACTATCGTGACGCTATCCTTGGTTTGATCCGCATTTTCGGTTGCGGCTTTTTGTGCGGATCGCGCAATGATCGACCCGCCGCCCGATCCGACCGGCCCAAGCTCTTTGCGCCCTGCGCCCGCAATCGCCCGAACGCCTCGCGCGCGTCGTTGTTCGATCACGCTGCGGACCGCGCGGACAATGCCGACATAGCCGGTGCAGCGGCACAGATTGCCGCTGAGCCCGACGCGGATCGCACGTTCGTCCGCGGTTTCAAGGCGCAGCACCAGATCACGCGATGAGATGAGCATCCCCGGCGTGCAATAGCCGCATTGCAGCGCGTGCTCGCGGGTAAAGGCTGCACGGAGTTCGGTCGCGATCTCATCATCGTCGAGGCCTTCAATCGTGGTGACGCGCGCGCCGTCACAGGCGGCGGCAAAGGTAATGCAGGAGCGCGCCGGCATGTCGTCGAGCAACAGCGTGCATGCGCCGCACACGCCATGCTCGCAGCCGAGATGAGTGCCGGTCTGGTTGAGATGGTCGCGCAGAAAATCGGCGAGATGGGTCCGCGGCTCGACCGAAGCCTTGACGGCGCGGCCGTTGACGGTGATCTCAAGTTCCATCACCTGACTGCCTCATCGATCGCGCGGCGCAGCACCGTGACATGGATGTGGCGGTCGGCGGCATCAGCCACTCCCGCTTTCGCCAAAAGGCGGTCTGCGACCCGCGCATCGAATTGCCGCTTGAAATCGCCGCTAATGCGTCCGCCGAACAGCGGCGCGGCGTCGCCGACCACAATGGGAGCGGCTTCGATCGCGCCGATCACGACGCGCGCCGTGGCCGCCTCGGGATCGATCAGCACAGCCGCGATCGCGTGCGCAAATTCGCCAGGCTTGCGGCAGGCCTTGACATAGCCGAAGCGCGCCGACGGCCGCATCGCGGGCACAAGGACGGCTTCGACGATCTCGCCCGGTCGCAGCGCGGACTCCAGCGCGCCGGTGACAAAGTCCTCGATCGCAAGGTCGCGAACGCCGCTCGTACTGCGAAGCCTGATCTTTGCGCCAAGTGCGGGCAGCGCCGACACCCAATCGGCAGCCGGATCGGCGTGGCTGAGCGAACCGCCGATGGTGCCGCGGTTGCGTACCGCGCGATAGGCGATGCCGGCGGCAATCCGCTGCATGGCGCCGCGCGTGGCGTCGGGGATCCGGCCGTCCTCGATATCGGCATGGGTGACGCAGGCGCCGATGACAAGCTCCTCACCGCTGATCTCCGCGCGCTTCAGCTCGGCAAGTCCCGCGATATCGACGATCAAATCGGGCTGGACCAGGCGCAGATTGAGCATGGGACCGAGCGACTGGCCGCCGGCGATGATTTTGGTCACGCCGGTTGCCTCCGCCATCAAGCCGATCGCCGCGTCGACGTCCGCAGGACGTTCATAGGCAAAAGGGGCGGCCTTCATGCGGCCGGTCTTTCCGCAGCGCGGGCGGCAAGGACCGCTTCCACGATCCGGCGCGGCGAGATCGGCGAGTGCAGCAGCTCGACGTCGAGCGGCCGCAGCGCGTCATTGACGGCATTGGCAATTGCTGCCGGCGGCGCGATGGCGCCGCCTTCGCCGATGCCCTTGACGCCAAACATGGTGTAGGGCGAGGGCGTTTCCATATGGTCGAGCCGGGGTTCGGGGACTTCCGTCGGTCCGGGCAGCAGGTAGTCGGCAAGGGTGGTGGCGAGCGGCTGTCCGGCGGCGTCGAACGGCATCTCTTCATAGAGCGCCGTGCCGATGCCCTGCGCCAGGCCGCCGAAAATCTGGCCGTCGACGATCATCGGATTGACCAGCACGCCGCCGTCTTCGACGATAACATAATCGAGCAACTCGACCTCGCCAAGGTCGGGATCGACCGCAACGGTCACGGCGTGCACGGCATAGCTGAAGGTGCCGGAGTCGCGTTTCGGCTTGTAGCCGCCGGTCGACTCGAGGCCGGCGGCGTCGACCTCGGGCGGCAAATCCTGTGGCCGGCGGTACCAGGTGTGCGCGATCTCGGCGAGAGTGATGCTGCTGTTCGGCCCGCACACGCGGCCATCGCGCAAGCAAACCTGTGACGGATCGAGTTGCAACAGCTTAGCGCCGATCTTCCGGGCGCGCTCGGCAAGCTCCGCGCAGGCCGTCCCCACCGCGCCGCCAGCCATCACCATCGAGCGCGAACCCCAGGTGCCAGTCGAGTAGGGCGTCAGCGCGGTGTCGCCATGGATCACTCGCACCTTGGCTGTGTCGATGCCGAGGATTTCGTGTGCGACCTGCGCCAGCGTGGTCTCCAGGCCCTGGCCATGCGAATGCACACCGACGCGGATTTCCAATCCGCCATCCGGCGTCATGCGCGCGGTGGCCTGCTCATGGCCGGGCACCATCGGAATGCCCCAGCCGGCGTAGACGGAGGTGCCGTGCGCGGCTTGCTCGCAATAGACGGCAAGACCTGTGCCGATCAGCCGCCCATCCGGCTCCTTCTTGCGCTGGCGCGCGCGCACGGCCGCAACGTCGATTGCTGCGAGCGCGCGCTGCATCGCCTGCGGATAGTCGCCACTGTCAAAATGTTTCCTGGTGATATTGTCGAACGGCATCTCATCGGGGCTCACGAGATTGCGCAGCCGAGCGTCACCGGGTTCGATCCCTGCTTCGGCGGCGACGGCATCGAGCATGATCTCGAGCGCGAAGCAGACGCCGGTCCGCGCCACGCCGCGATAGGGCAGGATCGGGCATTTGTTGGTCGCGACCGAAAAGGTTCGGCAGCGATAGGCCGGCATGCGATAGGGTCCTGGCAAAATGCTTGCGACCTGCGCAGCTTCAAGGCATGCGGAGAACGGATAAGAGGAGTAGGCTCCGGAATCGACGATTGCCTCGCAGTCGATGCCGCGTAGCCTTCCGTCGCGTTCGGCGTAGACGGTGATCCTGTAAAAATGCTCGCGGCAATTGGCGCTCGCAGAGAGATGTTCGCGCCGATCCTCGATCCAGCGAACGGTCAAGCCCTTGTACATCGCAAGCCAGGACAGGCAGACCTCCTCGGGCAGCAGGATGCCCTTGTGGCCGAATCCGCCGCCGATGTCGGGCGACACGATGCGAATGCGGCCCTGCTCGATGCCGAGGCAATCGGACAGGCCGTTGCGCACGATGTGCGGCATCTGTGCGCCTGTATAAAGTGTCAGCTGGTCGAGGCGATGGTCGAAGGTCGCAACCACGCCGCGGCCCTCGATTGGTGACATGCACTGGCGCGCGGTCGAGATTTCGCGCGTTACCGTGATAGGCGCATCGAGCGCGGTCGCAATGTCGACCTCGAACAGGCTTTCAAGAAAGACGTTGTCGCCCCAATGTTCGTGCACCAGCGCGGTGCCGACGTCGCGTGCCGCGCGCATGTCGTGAACCGCCGGCAACGGTTCGAGATCGAGCTCAACTGCGGCTGCGATATCCTCGGCCTCGGCGCGCGTTGCCGCCACGCAAACGGCAACGAGCTCGCCGACATGCCGCAGCTTGCCGGTCGCAAGCACCGGCTGTTCGGAGATCTTGAAGCCGGGCAGGCCCGACACGGCGCGGATCGGCTTGACGCCGGCGAGGTCAGCTGCGGTGAACACGACATCGCGATAGCGCGCCGGCACATGGATCGCCTTGATGCGCGCATGCGCCAATGGGCTGCGGGCGAAAGCGACGTCCTTCAGTCCCGCAAGGCGGATGTCGGCCACGTACTGGCCGCGTCCGCGCAAGAAGCGGTCGTCTTCCTTGCGCGAGAGCCGCGCGCCGACACCTTGCGAGGTAGCGGCGTTTGCGGCCGAAGCGGACTCATGGTCGACAGACATCGGATGCGCCGTCTCCGCCAGGGTGCGGCTAGTGGTCCGATGCTAACATTCGCATCCCTTCTCGGCGGGCACTTTTGCGAATGTTAGCATCAAAGGACCACTAGAAAATTGTTGATGCGAGTGGAGCTTTGGATTTGACGTTCGCTTGATTGACTCGCGGCACGTGCATAGCGAACGTCAAATCCGCTCCACCAGACGGCTAGGCTGCCACGGCCTGCGGCAGGATGGAAGCGATCGCATCATGCCGCACGCCCGCGCGCAGGCAGAACGACGGCTGCAACAACCTCTCGGCGATCACCTCGTTCTTCTCGTTGTCGCTCAGGAGGTAGCGGCCACGCTTCTCGCTGAGCACGCTGACATCGGCATCCGTGCCGGGACGCAGGGTGCCGATCCGGTCTGAAAGACCCAGCATCTCAGCCGCGTTCGACGTCACCATCGGCACCACCTGCTCGAGCGTGAGCCCGAGCGCCATCATCGAACTCATCGCCTGCACCAGGCTGAATTTCGCCTGGCCGGCGAATGGATGATTTTCATCATCAGCGTGTTCGTCGGGTGTGCCCGCAGGCGCCGGCACATGGGTATTATATCCGTGAATATCTGCGCCAAGCGTGGTCGGAACGATGCCGGAAGCGATCGCTTTACGCGCAAGCCGATACGAGAAATGACTGCCGTGGCCGACGTCGACCTTGAGCCCGCGGTCGAGCGCGGCCTGGATCACCGGATGCACCTCGCCCTTACGATTGACGAAGCCGCCGGGATGGCGCGTGAACGGATGGGCGAGCACGTCGCCGGGACGGAGCAGCGGAATCACGCGCTCCAGAATGGTGTCGACGTCCTCGCCATTGGTGCCGCTTTCCGGCAGGCCCCAAAGCTGGCCGAAATGCACATAAACCGGAAGGTCAGCGCGACGACCGATCTCGGCCGCCATCTCGATGACGCGAATGCCCCAGCGCGCAAAGCCGCCGATTTCGGCATGGGCCTTGATGCCGCGGATGAGATCGCCGTTGGCGACCGCGGCCTTCACGGTCGCGTCGATGTCGACGCAGTCGGGCCGATAGAGATTGGGATAATAGTGGCCCTCGAGGCCGCCAACCAGATAGGCGGAGAGGAAGGCCAGCGTGCGCGACTGGGACTTTTCGGCGATGAAGTGCCGGAAGCCCGGCAAGGTCATGCAGGAGGGCCCGCCCTGATCGACCAGCGTGGTGACGCCGGACTGGACGCCAACCATGTCGGCGTTCATGCCGAAGCGGCCGGTGACATATTGATAGATGTGAGCGTGGGTGTCGATCAGGCCGGGGAGGACGAGCTGGCCGCTGACGTCCACGATCTCCTTGGCGCTGGAGGGCAGGATGTCGGCCTGAACAGCTGCGATCTTGCCATTGCGGATGGCGACGTCCTTGACGCCGTCGACGCCGGCCGCCGGATCGATCACGCGGCCGCCGCGCAGCAGCAGGTCGAAAGTTGTGCTCACGGATGTTGCGCCCACGGACATGGCCAATCTCCTCTGACAGACCGCCGGCGGCTGCCGGCCAATTGCGAAGCA
>Ga0306920_100011348_pt1 | contig 12023 bp, 12 predicted proteins | sample flu12Cox44000170_FD_204666 | JGI IMG/M metagenome (GOLD analysis project Ga0306920, IMG submission 204666) | Lab enrichment of tropical soil microbial communities from Luquillo Experimental Forest, Puerto Rico - flux4day.12C.oxic.44.000.170 (v2)... | ecosystem: Environmental > Terrestrial >...
TCAATCCCTTCCGCAACAAGGGCATTAAGGCCATCGTCCCAGCTCAGCGCCATCCAATCGTGGATCAACGCGCCGACTTTTTCAGGTCCTAGTAGCTAGACGACTGCCGTAGCGCTTTCTCGAGCTCCGCGCAGCCGCTTGGCGACTGACGCTCCATTTGATACCAGCAGCCGCAGCATTCCGCAAATCAGATCGACTTGTTCCGCGCTGACCGCTGTACCGGTAGGCAACACCAAGACACGACGCGCTACGCGGTCGGTCACCGGAAGGCGCCTGCCACCGTTCGGCGTCATCGAGGCATACGGCTGCATCCGATGGCAGCCGGGGTAGAAGTACCGCCTGACTAGCACATTCTCAGCACATAGGATATTTCGGAGTTCGTCGCGATTGAGCACCGTTTCGGATTCATCTATCTCCAACACAATATACTGGTAATTGCGTTTCTCCGTTTCGTCGTAACCAAGCAGACGTATGCCAGGCACACCGCACACCCCTTGCCGGTAGGCGTGATAATTGCGAAAGTTGGCGTCGACAAAATCTCCCAGGCTTTCGAGATTGGTGAGGCCCATCGCGGCCGACGCCTCGCTCATCTTGGCATTCGTGCCGAGACCGTCTGTCCGGTCCATCCCTGCGAAGCCGAAGTTACGCATGCGGCCGACTCGCCTTGCAAATTCTGCATTGTTGGTGACCACCGCTCCTCCTTCAAATGTATTGAAGAATTTCGTGGCGTGGAAACTTAACACCTCGGCATCGCCAAAATTACCGATCATTCGCCCACGCCAGGTGCAATTAAATGCGTGAGCGGAGTCAAACAATAGCTTTAGGCCATGCCGCTGCGCGATTCCTTCCAGCGCTTGAATGTCGCAGGGCTGGCCCCACAGGTGCACACCAATGATGCCGGTTGTTTCGGGAGTAATCAGTTCTTCGACACGAGCGGGATCGATTGTGTGGGTACGAGGGTCGATGTCGCAAAACACGGGAGTAAAGCCGAGCCACTGCACGGCGTGAGCGGTGCCGATGAAAGTGAACGCGGGTACGATTACTTCGCCGCTCATCTCGAGGGCCCGCATGGCCAACTGAAGACCGGTCGTGGCGTTGCACACGGTCTGGCAATGGCCGGCCCCGAGGTGTTGCTCAAGCTTTTTTTCCAATTCTTCAACGCAAGGGCCATCGTTGCTGAGCCAGCCTCGCTCGAGCGCGTCGCTGATTCTTTCCAACAACCGGTCTTTGTTCCCTATGTTGGGACGTCCGACATGCAAGATGTGCTCAAAGCTCGGCTTCCCGCCAAAGATCGCGAAATCTTTTATCGTTTCCTTTGCTCTCATGTCTAGCCCTCTTGGCGACTCAGCGGCCATGCGGCAATTGACTCACTTGATTCTCGGTCGAAAACCTGCGCCAGCAATTTCTTTTCCGGAAACTGGGGAGCAATGAGTTCTCCTTGCAGCCTGTAGATGAAGGGATGCGGATAACCTCGCTGAATCAAGATCTCCTCCAAAAGATTGTTGTAACGGAAATGACAGGACGATCTAATCGATTCCGTGGAATTGGTGCCGGATCGATGCACCAAAAATGAAGAGAAGACAATAGCATCGCCTCGCTGAACCTCAATGGGTTGAAAATCGCTCACTGGTATTCGCTCCGATATGTTATCGTAGTATCCATCGTTTTCAGACTCGAGAAGCCCCATCGGTGGCTGCCAGGGATCACCTCCAAGGCGCCCAGGCTTTGGTCAATATCCACTAGTGGCACCCGCATCGTGATCGAATCCAGGGGACCCTGGTTGTTACGCCAATCCTGATGGTTCCAAGGCGCCGGTATTCTTCTCCGTTTGGCAAGGTGCCGGCTATTTGAAAATAACACCGGGTTGTGGCTAATGCGCGGAAAAGTTACTCCAAGAGCGGTCAGCGCGTCCCCGATTCGATAATCGGTCCCCAGTCTGTGGGGCGAAACCAAATGCCGAATTTGTCTCTCACAGTTCACTACCTGTTGAAAGTCTTCCTCGAAGAGCGCATAGAGCGCCTTATTGAAGCCCGCTTCAACCGTAAAGTCTTCAATATCGAGCTGCTGCTTTCTCAATTGAACTCTGAAGACATCTTTCGCTTCTTCCTGAACCCGCAAGATTTCATCTTTACCGGAAAAGCTTCTCAGTAGGAGAAATCCGTCTCTCTTATACTTGTGCTTGTCAAGCATGTGAAGCTCGCTCCGTCGATTTTAAGAAACCTATCGGGTGACCTTTAATGTGTGTCTCGATGACCCGTTCGATACGCAGCCCACGCCCCGCCGCCTCGCCGAGGTAATCGTACGACATCGCGGCGCGGGTCAACCACGACCGCGCGGCGGGTGGAGTCATCGCCGAGCAAATACGAGGCGTGCGACAAACTGGCCAGGCAATGCTGTGTGAAGGTCATTTGGTTTTCCTCCCCAGGCTCTCTCAGCCGGTACGCGGGGCCGGCTGCCCCTACACCGCTTCCACGACGGTGCTGTCCAGATTGTTTTCCGACTACACCACAGCGGTATCGGATCGGCTTCATGCGCGGATTTCCTCGCGGATGGTGCGCACACCCAGGTCGCCGCGCATGGCCTTCGACCCGGCACCGGTGACGCCCATCGCGCTAACGACCGGCCCGCCCTGGGTCACCGCCGTCCTCTGCACTGGCGCCTGAAAGGCCCCCAGCGCCGATCTCGACGGGCAGGGTGTTGAGGACGGACACGATGGGCACAGTGTAGGGAATCGACGGCATGATGGTTGGGAAAATCGACTTCCGGGCGCAGAACCAAATCTGCTCAAGAATCTCGCGCCAGGCGCAGAGCCGTCCCATGGGCGTTGGGCCGCCAGCCCCCTCAACAGATTCAAATTATCGGCTGAGCGCAGCGTCCCGCTCGAGGTGATCCCTTGGCCGGGATGCCACCTCAATCTTTTGCGAAGCAGTACACCCGGTAATCCAACGCCCCGCTTTGCATCGCACGGTGGTAGGCCGTGCCCGGGAGTCCGTAAACCTCGCGGGCATAGCGGCGCAAAAGGACCGGCAGACGACTGATTAAGTCCAGGTTTCGCGGCGTATTCTTGTCCATCCCGCGCAGAACCTCCGCGTTGATGTCCGCGTGTGCAACCAGTCGCATCGGGGCGTCGGCCAGCTCCGCGTCCCACTGGGCGACAGTGTTAGGCCGACGATGATCTGTGTACAGGAAATGTCCACCCGGACGCAGCACGCGCGCCACCTCGGTGAGGAAACGAGGAAAATGAGGGTAGTGTGAGGAGGCTTCGACATTGATCACCGCGTCGAATGATTCGTCGTCAAAGGGCAGGTTCTCGGCGTTGCCTTCCACAAAATCCAGGCCAGCTAGATTGTGCCTCTTTCGGCAAAAGGCGATGCCTTCCCGGTTTAAATCCAACCCCGTGTAGGAGGTCGGGTGAAACGTGCGCACCAGGTACGAGGCGCCGCCGCCGTGGCCGCAACTGACCTCCAGCACCCGTTTGCCGGTGATATCCGCCTGGGTCGCCGTGCGGTGGTAGAGCTGGATGCAGTACCGGTTGGGCTCGTCGGAGGCCGCCAACGGCACGGACATTGGCGGATCCTCCTCGTAGCCGTAGTTAAAGAACACAACATCATGGGCGCGATATAGACGGGTGACGTTGGGGTAGTAGTACGTCGCAAATAATCTATTGAGGAACGAGATGTATCCCAACCGCAGCAGGAGATCCGTCCGGCGTCCACTCGTGAATGTCACGGGGCGACAATATCGCAAGCAGTTCAGGTGCGGGCGAGGTCCGCGACATGAGTGGTCAGATCGAACTCACCACGACCGGCGCGCTCAGTGGTAGTAGAGGACCTCCCAGCGCGCATCGAGCTTGTTGAGCAGCCACAGGACTACGCTGCCTGAAGGGCTGCCTCAAGGGCTGCCTCACCCTGGACTACCGACTCGGAGCGGCGCGTGCACTCGGGCGTCGACGCGCTTACGGTGACCCGGGACCAAATCGCCGCTTTCGAAAGCTGGAATGACTGAATTCGACCTGCCACCCGAATCGGCCCCGCCGGGGCCGCTGATCCGACTGTCCAAGGACCAGCGCGTGGCATTCCTGGTTGTAGGGGCAATCAACACAGTCGTCGGGTTTGGGATCTTCATCACCTGCTCCCAGACCGTAGGCCACCTTGTCGAGCACCGATTCGGCAAAATCGCCGCGGCGCTGGCGACGGTTGGCATAACGCATGTGCTGGGGGTGCTGTTCGCCTTCGGGATGCACCGACGGCTTGTGTTCCGCGTCCGGGGTCACGTGCTACGCGACCTAGTGCGCTTCTGGAGCGTCTACCTGACCGCGCTGGGCATCAACGCCGTCGCGTTGCCGGTGCTGGTTGAGTTGGGCCTGCACCGGATCGCGGCGCAGGCAATCGTCGTGCCGTCCACGATTTTGCTGAGCTACTTCGGCCACCGGTACTTCTCTTTCCGGCGCAGCGCCACCAAAGTTAGTGACGGTACGTCGCGAACGTAGAGCACGCAGCCTTCGCCGCCGTCATCAGGTGGCCGCGGGTCCCGGGATCTCAACAAGGCTGCAATCAATTGCCGCGGCCGAAGATCGGTCCTCTAGGTATTCGCCGGAAACGCCGCGTCGTTGAGCGTGGTTCTCTAGGCTTCGACACAACGTAATCCTGACTGTGAGGGGACAGTTCGCTCGCGCTTAAAAGCGGGCGGGGTCGGCGGACAGCGAAGGGGGAGGGAGCGGTTCACGTGACAACCGAAGCCGATAAGTGCATCAGCATTGTCGGGGGTGCCGAACCCGTCAGGCTGCCGCTGGCATCGGTGTTGGCAGAAAGGGATTGACCGTCGACATCATGGACACCAACGCCGAAGTGTTGAAGACCGTTGAAACCGGTGGGATGCCCTTGGTCGAGCACCGTGCCGAGGACTCCTCAAGCAGGCTGAGTTTCAGTAACATGCGTGTGCGGTCCGTCGTGGTGTATGTCGCGGTCGCGGTCGGGTTGGTGTGTGCTACTGCGATCCTGCGCGGACAGGCGATCAGCGATTGGGGTCAGCTGCTCAACCCTGACGAGCCAGAGCTCATGGCCGACGCGCGCGCCGCGCTCCTGTCTCCCGTCCCGTTCAGCACCTGGCTAACCGGGACCCTGGGCCCCTACTTGGCACTCTTCCTCGCCGGGCTCGGCGCGCTGGGCGCGCCGCTGACTTTGGCGTTTGCTCACCTGCTTTCGGCGGTTCTGTGGGCGCTCACCGCTTCGGCCCTGTTTGTCGCTGCGTCTTGGGCGATCGGTCGGGGACCCGCACTGGTGGTCACCGTCGTGTGGTGGTTCCCGATCGCGACGACGTGGCTGGTGGGCTTTCCGTCGGATTTCAGCGTGCTGTGCACGGAATACCTGCCCATGCTGCTCGTTGCCGCCTCGGCGTTGGTGCCCCGCGCACAGTTGGCGGCGCGACCGTGGCTGTTCAGCGTCGTCGGGGTGCTGGCTGGCGTGGCGGTCGGCGCGAAGTATCAGGTCGCCCCGCTGGCCGTCGCGTTCGTCGCGGCGCAGCTGATCGTGCTGGCCCCAAGCGCGAAGCGCACCCTGGTGTCGGTGTTGTGGTGGCTTGGGGGTGCCATGCTGCCGGTGGCCGCGGTCGTGTTGGTGATGCTGGCCTCACCGAGTACCAACTGGACGCTCGTCGAGCAGAACTATTCCTTCCTGGTGTCCTACATGGGTAATAAACCCCAATTGGTGGTCGGAAGTGCAAACGGCCGAGTCGAAACCACCTTCGCCACGCTTACCTCGCCGGGGGACGTCTGGCCGCAGTACCACGACGTCAGGACGGGGTATTACCTGCTCGTGGTGCTCGCCGGCCTGATCTGGTTGTGCTGGCACAGCGAAAGACGATCTAACGTGGCGCGTGTCGTGCTCATCGTGGGCGGGTTGACGGCCATGCTGGGCGGCGGGACGGGTGCTCCCCACTACCTCATTCTGTTGTTCGGGGCGGCCGGCTTGGCCGCCACCATGCCGGTCAAGCCTGGTGCGCGCCTGTTCCCCCGGCGGTTATCGCTGACCGTGCTGGCCGGGCTGGCCGCAGCGATGGCCGTCGCGCTCGTGTTCGTGTTCGGCCACGTCATCGACCGCATGCGGTTAGTAGTTCCGCTGTCACCCCATGCGGCCGCCGCGGCATTTTCTCCCGATTCGGTTAACCGGATTCCCGCGTTGACTCGCGCCTGCCCGCCCGGGTCTAAAGCCATGGTGTGGGGCTACGCGGCCGAACTCTACATCGCACAGGACTGGCAGAGCACGTCGCCGTACATGGGCGACCTGGGAATTCTGGCCGTGGAGGGCTCCGCTAACCGGGAGACAGGCGAGTCGGTGGTCCGCACCGCAATCAACCGGGCCGACTGCATCGTCGACGCGACCCTCATAAAAACCCCCGTATGTCCCGGCGAGCGGTCCGAGCTGGTGAGTTGGTGTCTTTCGGCAAAGTTCTCGCTGCCGCGATTTTACCCGCAACTCGTCCCGCTGATCGGTCGACAGTTTCACACCGTTCCCGTTACCGGTGGCTGTGAGGGCTGCACGGTCTACGTGCGCAACGTCTCGTCCTGAGTCTTAACTGTCGGCGGGCGGCGCGTCGGACGGCAAGTGGCGGGGCCTTTGCGCACGCCCGATAGCCCGACACGCGCAGCAGAGTTACTGACAGATTCCTCACGATCAGCAAGGCTGCAATTGTTGCCGCGGCCGGAAATCGGCGTTCTAGGTATTCGCCGGAAACGCCGCGTCGTTGAGCGGGGTTCTCTACGCTTCAACACGACCTAATCCTGACCGTGAGGGGACAGTGTCGATCGCGGCCAAAACAGGCGAGGTCGGGACGGCGAAGGGGAGTTGGGAGTTCACGTGGCAACCGGATTCAATAACCGCATCTGCATGGTCAATGGCGCCGGACCCCTTGGGCTGCCGCTGGCATCGGTGTTGGCAGAAAGGGATTGACCGTCGACATCATGGACACCGACGCCGAAGTGTCGAAGACCGTGCAGGCCGACCGGATGCCTGTCATCGAGCACAGCGCCGAAGACTCCTCAAACAGGCTGACCTTCAGTAACATTCGCGTTCGGCCCGCCGTAGCGTATGTCGCGGTGGCGGCCGGGCTGGTGGTAGCCACGGCGATCCTGCGCGGCCAGGCGATCAGCGATTGGGGTCTGCTCAACCCCGACGAGGCGGGTCTGATGGCCTCGGCGCGCGCCGCGCTTTTTTCTCCGGTCCCGTGGAGCACCTGGGAAACCGGAACTACCGGTCCTTATTGGACGCTTTTTCTTGCTGGGCTCGGCGCGCTCGGCGCGCCGCTGACGCTGGCTTTTGCTCACCTGCTTTCAGCGGTTCTGTGGGCGCTCACCGCGTTTGCTTTGTTTGTCGCCATGTCCCGGGCGATCGGTCGGGGACCCGCATTGGTGGCCACCATCGTGTGCTGGTTCCCAGTTGCGATGGTGTGGCTGGTGGGCCTTCCGGGAAACTTCAGTGAGCTGAGCACGGAGTACTTGCCCATGTTGCTCGCTATGGCCTCGGCGCTGGTGCCTCGCGATCAGTTGGCGGCGCGGCCGTGGCTGTTCTCCGTCGTCGGCCTGCTTGCCGGTTTCGCGGTTGGCGCGAAGTACCAGGTCGCACCGCTGGCCGTCGCGCTCGTCGCGGGGCAGCTGATCGTGTTGCGCCAAAGCGCGACGCGCACTTTGGTGTCGGTGCTGTGGTGGCTTGCGGGCGCCATGCTGCCGGTGGCGGGGGTCGTGCTGGTCATGTTTGTCTCACCGACGACGAACTGGACGCTCGTCGAGCAGAACTTCACCATCCTGGCGTCCTATGTGCTTAACCGCTCCCAGACGCAGATCGGTTCGCTTGCCGGCGGCTGGGTCGAAAGCACCTTCGCCTCGCTCATAGGGCCGGGGCACTTCGCGCCCATGGGGCCAGGATATTTCGGGCCGGGGTATTACTTGCTCGTCTTGCTCGCCGGCTTGATCTGGTTGGGTCGGCACAGCGGATGGCGATCTAACCTTGCCCGCGTCGTGCTCATTGCGAGCGGATTCATGGCCATGCTGGCTGGCGGCATGGGCGCAGCCCACTACCTGATCCTGTTGTTCGGGGCGGCCGGCCTGGCCGCCACCATGCCGGTCAAGCCCGGTGCCCGATTGTTCCCGCGGCGGTTGCCGAAAACCTTGCGGACTAGGGCTGCGCTGGCCGTGGTGGCGAGCATCGTGCTTGTAGGCGTGTCCAGCCACGTCATCCAGCGCATGCGGTTGGTAGTTCCCCTGTCACCCCGGCAGGCCATCGCCGCGTTTTCCCCCGATTCGGTTAACCGCGACCCCGCGCTGGCCCGCGCCTGCCCGCCGGGGTCTAAAGCCATGGTCTGGGGCTATGCGCCCGAACTCTACGTCGCACAGGACTGGCAGAGCACCTTGCCCTACTTGAACGTGGGCACCTTAACCATGGGCGACAACCGGGAGTCCGGCGAGCCGGTGGTCCGCGCCGGAATCGACCGGGCCGACTGCATGGTCGACGCGACGCTCATGAAACGCCGCGAATGTCCCGACACGCGGTCTGATCTGCTGTCGTGGTGTCTTTCGGCGAGGTTCTCGCTTTCGCGCTTCTACCCGCAACTCGTGCCGCTGATCGGTCGGCAGTTTCACACCGTCCCCGTCACTGGCGCCTGTGAGGGCTGCACGCTTTACGTGCGCAACCCCTCGCCCTGAGTGCTTGTGCTGTGAGTCGGCTGCGCTTCGAGGAAGTCCCGGGTGTAGAGAAAATACTCTTAAGGCTGGGTTATTGCTGAGCTGAACTGGGGGAAGTCGGCAAGCATTCGGTTGGCAAGATACCTGGTGCCAATCAGATTTACGTGATTTGAGTCGCGGTATAAAAGGACGTCGCCTTTATTCATGCTGCAAACATCGCTATTGCAGAAGTACGCCGCGGTGTTGAGGAGCTGAACCCCCGGAACCTTGTCCACTGCAGCTCTTAGCTGTGGGTAGTACGTTGCATATTCCGTCTCAAACGCTCGCCGATCCTCGCTGCACAACACCGTGGAGGGCAAGATCGGAGCCTTGCGATACTTGCAGGCCACGGCGTCGAAGGGAAATATGGGAACATCGTCGGTCACAAACACCGCTTTGCCTTTCGACGTGAAGGCTTCCAACGTCCCGACGAGCTCACTACTTCTTGGCGCTGGGCGTGCACCCCACGCCGCCGTTACGATTACCGTTCCGATTGCTGGGTCTGACGCGACGTCGTCAATGATTTGAGCCAAGCCAGTTACGGATCTCACCGGAAGCGCGTCGCGCGTGTAATAGACAATGTTTTTGTTGGGCAATGCCTCAGCCAAACCGGGGAAGAGGGCCTCCGCGTGGCTATCGCCAACAATAGCAACATCTATGCGAGAACCAGGCTTGGATTGGTGGCAATTATTGATGCCTCCCCATTTATGTGCGCCTTCGCGAAAGACTTTATCAGTACACGCATAGTAATTATTGTCCAGGTATAGTTGGAAGTCGGTCCAACCCGTGTCGCCCTGATAAGCGCTCAAAGTCCCGGATTTGTATCGCGGTATCCAATATTTGTCCGCGGCTGTATGTACAGTGGCGGCCAATAGGATGGCCGGCGACACTACGGTCAGGACGAGACCGAGAGTTCGTTGGGGTGTCAGCGGTGGAAGTCGTCGGATTGGTTGTTCCACCCATCGGTAGGAAGCGACGGCGGGCAGGATGGACAGGGCAACTGCAAGGACGGCCACAAAGGGCGCCTGCGGCCACAGGTAGACGGCGAACACTCTCAGCGGCCAGTGCCACAGGTAGATCGAGTAGGACCAGTCGCCGACCTTGGCCAGCGGCGACAGCGCGAGGGCACGGTTTACCAAGGTCGTGTGATGGGTCCCCGCGGCGATCAGGAGCAGAGTTCCGCCTACTGGAAGCAGTGTCCAGGGGCCAGGGAAGGGGGTGGTGCCGTTGATCATCGATGCCGACGCGGCGAGTAGCCCTGCGCCGAGCCAGGCGACGACTTGGGCGTGTCTGCCGGTGTGACGGGAGCGACTCGTCGTGACAAGAGCGAGCAGCGCGCCTACTGCAAATTCCCACGCCCGGGTGAATGGGGCGTAGAACCCCACTAGGTACTTCGCCGATGGGGCAAGCCGACCGAGTGCCGAAACTCCGGCCATGGCTAGCCAGAAAGAGACGAGCGCGCCGGTCCCGAGAAGGACCGTTACCCACGGGATCTGTCGTGCACGTATCCATGGGATCCGTAGCGCTCGGTGGGACAGCAACCAGCCGAATATGAGAACCGCGGGGAACATAAGGTAGAACTGCTCTTCGACCGAGAGCGACCAGGTGTGTAGGAGAGGGTTCGATCCCGCCGGTGGAGCAAAGTAATCGCCTGTGCTCCGGGCAATCACGAAGTTGGCTACTAGAAGCATCGCGCCGATGCCCGTCTGCGCTGCCAGCTGCTGTGTCCCGAACGGAGACAGTAGGAGGAAAGCCATGATCATTGTCACGCCCACCATCAGCGCTAGAGCCGGGGTCAGTCGTTTGAAACGCCGCAGGTAAAACCTGCCGAACCTGAAGCGCCCGGTCGATGACCGTTCGCGATGAATCATGCCGGTGATCACAAAACCGGAAATCACGAAGAAGACGTCAACACCCACGAACCCGCCCGGCACCGGCAGTCCGGCATGAAACGCCACAACCAGCAGAACCGCGACTGCTCGAAGTCCTTGGATGTCGGGCCGGCGGCTGCTGCCCGAAGACAGCTCAACGGGCCGAGTTTCGCCTTTCAGGTCAAAAATGTGCCACTCCCTCCTGAAACGTAGTCCGCGGCGTGAGCCTATTCCTGGCGCGCGGCTTATAAGCGAAAAATCGGGATAGTCAACTGCATACACGTTCGCGAAAGAGCCATTGGGAGGGTTCCGCTCTGTGTACTTCCAGACGTTCGCGGCTCTCGCGCAAGGCGATATTCCTTTGGACGCAGAGATGCAGTCGCAAACGAGGCGGCGCCGGCGGGGGCATGCCACGAACGCGCGGTGCGATCGCCGACGGCGATGAGATGAGTATTCGCCGGAAACGCCGCATTGTGGAGCGGGGTTCTCGTACTCTTCAACACGACGTAATCCTGACCGTGAGGGGACAGTTCGATCGCGCCAAAAAGGGCGAGGTCGGGACGACGAAGGGGAGTTGGTGGTTCACGCAACAAGCGGATCCAATAGACGCAACTGCCTCTTCGGCGGCGCCGGACCCGTCGGGCTGGCGCTGGCATCGGTGTTGGATGAGAGGGATTGACCGTCGACATCATGGACACCGACGCCGAAGTGTTGAAGACCGTGAAGGCCGATCCGATGCCTGTCATCGAGCACAGTGCCGAGGACTCCTTAAGCAGGCTGACCTTCAGCAACTTTCGCGTTCGGCGTGCCGTGGTGTATGTCGCGGTGGCGGTCGGGCTGGTGGTTGCCACCGCGATCCTACGCGGCCAGGCGATCAGCGATTGGGGTCTGCTCAACCCTGACGAGGCGGGTTTCATGGCCTCGGCGCGCGCCGCGCTTTTTTCTCCGGTCCCGTGGAGCACTTGGGAAACGGGGACCACTGGGCCTTATTGGACGCTTTTTCTTGCTGGGCTGGGTGCGCTCGGCGCGCCGCTGACGTTGGCTTTTGCTCACCTGCTTTCGGCGGTTCTGTGGGCGCTCACCGCGTTTGCTTTGTTTGTCGCCGCGTCCCGGGCGATCGGTCGGGGATCCGCATTGGTGGCCACCATCGTGTGGTGGTTCCCGGTTGCGATGGTGTGGCTGGTGGGGGTTCCAGGGGATTTCAGTGAGCTGAGTACGGAGTACTTGCCCATGTTGCTCGTTATGGCCTCGGCGCTGGTGTCCCGCGATCAGTTGGCGGCGCGGCCGTGGCTGTTCTCCGTCGTCGGGGTGCTGGCCGGTTTCGCGGTTGGCGCGAAGTACCAGATTGCACCGCTGGCCGTCGCGCTCGTCGCGGGGCAGCTGATCGTGCTGGGCCAAAGCGCGACGCGCACTTTGGTGTCGGTGCTGTGGTGGCTTGC
>Ga0306920_100011349_pt1 | contig 12022 bp, 9 predicted proteins | sample flu12Cox44000170_FD_204666 | JGI IMG/M metagenome (GOLD analysis project Ga0306920, IMG submission 204666) | Lab enrichment of tropical soil microbial communities from Luquillo Experimental Forest, Puerto Rico - flux4day.12C.oxic.44.000.170 (v2)... | ecosystem: Environmental > Terrestrial >...
GCGTCGCCGCCGCGGCGCCCGACATCAGTCGAGCCGCGAATTCCGAGGAGTGGCGCTGGGTGAAGAATCCGATGCTCTCGGTGAGCAGCTTGCCGAACAGACGGCGCTGGTTCTCGGCGATGATGCGATTGGCAATGCGCGAAAGGATAACGGATTGCCCGTAGGTGGCCGCGCCCTTGATCGCAAACGCGAAGGCGGCGGCGGAGCCGACGAGGACGACGCGAGGAAAGTTGTGCTCGACATTGGCGAGGTTGACCAGGTCACCGACCAAATAGGCGGGGATCGCAGTGCATGCGGCCGCGATGCCCATCAACAGGAACGCAAGGGCATAGCGCCGCCATTGGCCGAGCCCGTACTCGACCACCAGCCGCCGAATGAGAACGAGCGCACTGTCGCGATCGGCGACCGAAGATGGAAAGAGCGATTGCAGCATCCGCTGTCCGCCATGCGCGCGCCGAGCTCTGCGGCAAGAGAGCTGGCGCGGATCGTCGCGGGTTCCCATCCCGCGTGCGACGTATCCCTGCCTGCCGCGCGGGCTTAATTCAAGCCCAAATAAGGTCCGCACGTGGCGCGCCAGGCTGAAACCCGGTTGCAACTCGCGCCTGTCCTGAAAAAGCATGTCCCACGCGAAAACGGGGGGCGTTCCGTTCTAACCGGATACGCCCTGGGACGATACACCCGCCGTGAGGCTGATGCGACGATGCTCCCACTTCAAGGCGTGGTCGACGATGGTATCGAGCTCGTCGAGCTGCGGCGAGAACCCCAGCAATGAGCGGATGCGCCCGGCATCGGCGACGATCGCCGCGGGATCGCCGGGACGCCGGCCGCTGATGGAAACCTTGAAATCGACCCCGGAGACGCGCTTGACGGCATCGATCACCTCGAGCACCGAGAATCCGCGACCGTAGCCGCAATTGAGCATCAGCGAGGGGCGGCCGCTGCGCAGGTGGCGCAGCGCCTCGGCATGCGCACCCGCCAGATCGCAGACGTGGATGTAGTCGCGGATACAGGTGCCGTCCGGCGTCGGATAATCGGTGCCGAAGACCTCCATCATCGGCCGCAAGCCGAGCGCCGTCTCGACCGCGACCTTGATGAGGTGCGTCGCCCCTTTGGTGGACTGACCGGTGCGCAGCAGCGGATCGGCGCCGGCGACGTTGAAATAGCGCAGGATGACATAGCTCAATCCGTGTGCGGCGGCGGCGTCGCGCAGCATGATCTCCGTCATCAGTTTGGAGGAGCCGTAAGGCGACATCGGCACCGTCGGGTCGTCCTCGTTGATCGGGATCTGAAGGGGATTTCCGTATACCGCGGCGGTCGACGAAAAGATGAAATGGCGCACGCCCGTCTTCACCGCGGTCTCGATCAGGGCGCGCGAATTGACCGTGTTGTTGCGGTAGTAGCGCAGCGGATCGGCCACCGATTCGGGCACGACTATGGAGGCGGCGAAATGAATGATGGAATCGACACGATGCTCGGCGATGATCGAGGCAGCCAGCGCCTGGTCGCCGGTGTCGCCCACCACCAACGGAACGCCCTTCGGCACCGCCCAGTCGAAGCCGGTCGAGAGATTGTCGAGTACTACGACGGATTCGCCGGCATCGAGCAGCGTGTGAACCATGTGGCTGCCGATATAGCCGGCGCCGCCGGTGACCAGGATCGTCATAGCTTGGGCTCGCGATCGTGCATGGCCGCCATTGCTAGCCTCGCCGGGGTGAACATGAGCTTAGCGCTGCCGGCGGCAACCATATCACGCGCCGATCCGAGGGGGTGGGCCGCCGGCGATCGCGGCGCGCGTGGCCGTCAACACTTGCTCGACCGCGATATCACGCATGCACAGGTGGTGGCCGAGGCGGCAGACCGGTTTGTGGCAAGGCCGGCAAGCGAGCGCATTCTTGGTCTCGATCACGGCCGCGAGTGGGTTGAGCGGCGCCCAATGATGCGGGCTCGTGGGACCGAAAATGCCGACGGTCGGGGCGCCCAGCGCGGCCGCGACATGCAGGAGGCCCGAATCGTTCGACACCGCGACGTCGGCGGCGGCCAGCGCCAATATGGCGTTGCGCAGATCGGGCCCGGTCAGGTCAAGAACCTCGTCCGGTGCCGCTTGCGCGATCTCGCCCGCCAGCGCGCGCTCGGCGGGGCCGCCGACGACCCAGACCCGATGGCCTTCGCCAGCAAGGCGCCGCGCGAGATCGGCGTAGGAGCCCGGGGGCCAGCGCTTGGAGGGGCCGACCGCGCCCGGTGCCAGCGCGATCTCGGTGCGTTGGCCGCGCCGCAACCCCATGTGCGACCGCCAAGCCATTACCTCGGCCGCAGGAACCACCAGCTCCGGCAGCGGCCAGTGCTTCGGCAGGGCTTCTCCCTTTGTCAGCGCCAGTGCGGCGCAGCGCTCGACCATGCGGGGAAGCCGCCGCTCACCCCAGCGCAGGTCGTTGATGAGGCCGAAGCGGCCCTCGCCGACAAATCCGGTGCGCAGCGGGATTCCAGCAAGGTAGAGGGCAAGCGCAGATTTCCAGGTGCGCGGCATGACCAGCGCCTGGCCGTAGTCTTGCCGGCGCAGGCGCCTGGCGAGGGCGAGGTGCTGGCCGAGTGCCAGCCGCCGACGCGGGAGGTCGACGACTATGCCTTTGCGCACCCCCGGCATGTAATCGAGGAGGGGCGCAACCATGGTGGTGGTCAGGACGTCGATCGGGCGCGAGGGGAACCGCTCCCGCAAGAGCTTTACGACGGTGTGGCAACGCACGAAATCGCCGATCCACATATAGGGGACGAGCAGGATGGGTGAGCCCGGGCATCTGTCAGCCGGATCGCCTGTTTTATGAAATGATTCTAAATTCATTTTATCAATTCGTATTCATTCCATCTTGGGCGTAGAAGGGATCGCTTGTGGCTGTCGAGGCAGCACCGTTCCGCGGTAGCCTCGCTCGCAAGGTTGCACGCCCTCTGACCCTGAGGCAAAGGACAGGGGGGAGATACCGCATGTTCCTGGTCACCGGCGGAGCCGGATTTATCGGGTCGAACGTTGTGGCGAGCCTCGACGAGGCTGGCTACGGGGATGTCGTCGTCAACGATACCCTTGGCACCGGGGAAAAGTGGCACAATCTGCGCAAGCGCCGCCTGGCAGACCTGGTGTCGCCCGGCGAGCTGTTTGCGTGGCTCGAGGGGCGCAAGCTCGACGCCGTCATCCACCTTGGCGCAATTTCCGACACCATGGCGAGCGATGGGGACCTCGTCCTCCAGAACAATTTCCGCCTGTCGCTGCGGTTGCTCGAATGGTGCACGGCTACGCGTACGCCCTTGATCTACGCATCCTCGGCCGCGACCTACGGCGACGGCGCGCAGGGCTTCGGCGATGACTGGGCGCCGCCGGCGCTGCGGCGCCTCAAGCCGCTCAATCTCTATGGCTGGAGCAAGCATCTGTTCGATCTGGCGGTGGCCGAGCGCGCAGCCAAGGGGGCGAGCCTGCCTCCGCAATGGGTCGGATTGAAGTTTTTCAACGTGTTCGGGCCGAACGAGTACCACAAAGGCGAGATGATGAGCCTCATCGCCAAGCGTTTCGACGACGCCAAGAACGGCCGCGCGATTCGCCTGTTCAAGTCGCACCGCGATGGTATCGCCGACGGCGAGCAGATGCGCGACTTCATCTACGTGGACGACGCCGTTGCAGTGCTGCGCTGGCTGATCGATCGGCCGGTGGTGTCGGGCATCTTCAACGTCGGCACCGGTCGAGCCCGTAGCTTCCGCGACCTGGTCGAGGCCATGTTCGGGGCTCTCGGCAGCAAACCCAACATCGAATATATCGATATGCCTCCGGTGATTCGCGACCAGTACCAGTACTTCACGCAGGGCGAGGTGGAGAACCTGCGCCGGGCGGGCTACAGTGCGGCCTTCGCCCCGCTGGAAAATTCGGTCGGACACTATGTAACCCGGTTCCTCGACCGGCCGGATCGTTACCGTTGACGCATTGGGGGGGTCGGCACCGGAGATGCACAGTATCGATCTGCAACTTGCGCGGTTCCAAGAAGCGGCAGTTCTTTGCGTCGGCGATCTGATGCTCGACGACTTCGTCTACGGCGAGGTCTCGCGCATCTCGCCCGAGGCGCCGGCGCTGGTCCTGGCGGTGACGCGCAGCGAGCTGGTGATCGGCGGCGGTGGCAACGTCGCCCGCAATCTCGCCGCGCTCGGCGTGCGTTGCACCTTCGTCGGGGTCGTCGGCGAGGATGACGCGAGCTCGAAGATTATGCGGTCGCTCGCCGCCGAGCCGCTGATCGAGCCGCATCTGGTGGTCGATGCCACGCGCCCGACGACGCGCAAGGTCCGCTTCGTCTCCGAGCATTTCTCCACCCACCTTTTGCGCGCCGACTGGGAGCTTGCCAGGACCATCGATTCGAAGATCGAGAAGGCTGTCATCGATCGGGCGTTGGCGGTGTTACCGGACGTGGCGAGCATCGTCCTGTCCGATTACGCCAAGGGCGTACTCACCGCGCGCGTGATCGGCACTCTGATCGACGCGGCGCGCAAGGCCGGCAAGCCCGTCATCGTCGATCCGAAGGGGAAGGACTACTCGATCTATCGGGGCGCCACCTTGATCACGCCCAATCGCCACGAGCTCGCCGACGCGTCGCGGCATTCCGCGGTGACCGACGCCGAGATCGTCGCTGCCGCTGCCGAGATCAACCGCATCGTCGAGAGCGAAGCCGTGCTGGTGACGCGTAGCGAGGAGGGCATGACTTTCGTGCCCGCCGATGCGCCGCCGCTGCACGTCCCGGCGCATGCGGTCAAAGTTCGCGACGTGTCTGGCGCCGGCGACACAGTGGTGGCGGTGCTCGCCGCCATGCTGGCGACGGACAAGGCGTTCGAGCCGGCGGTGCGGGCCGCCAATGCGGCTGCCGCAGTCGTGGTCGGCAAGCGGGGGACTGCGACGGCGTCGGTCGCGGAGCTGCGTTCGCGCCTGCTCCCGGCGGCTTCGCTCGCAGCCGAGGAGAAGATCGTATTCGACTGGTCGGTGCTCGATGAGCACCTGCACGAGTGGCGCCGGCGCGGGCTGCGCGTGGGATTCACCAATGGTTGCTTCGACCTTCTGCACCGCGGTCACGTCAAGCTCCTGACCGGCGCGCGCACGGCCTGCGATCGGCTGGTGGTTGGGCTCAACGACGATGCCTCCGTGCGGCGGCTCAAGGGTGACAGCCGCCCGTTGCAGGACACGCACTCGCGTGCCGAGGTCTTGGCGGCGCTGGAAGCGGTCGACCTGGTCGTGGTCTTCACGGAGGACACGCCGCTCAAGCTGATCGAGCGGGTGCGCCCGCAGGTGCTGGTCAAGGGCGGCGACTACCGGCGCGAGGATGTGGTCGGCCACGATCTGGTGGAGGCAGCCGGGGGCGAGACGCTCCTCATCGATCTTTTGCCGGGCCATTCGACCACCGCGCTCGTGCGACGCTCCGCGATGCCGAAGCCCGGGGGTGACAAGCCATCCAAGGCGAAGGGTGCCAAACAGAAGCACGTGCCGGCGAAGTAGCGGCCGTTGGTGGAGCGCAGACCGCCCTGTGGGCGCCGGCGTAGCAAATTTTGATCACAGGGTCGGGGCGCAGGATGCGCGCCCGCCATCCACGCCGGAGCTCCTTGTGCCGCGACTGAGTGCGATCATCATCACTAAGGACGAAGCACGCAATATCGGCGCGTGTCTCGATGCGCTAGCCTTCTGCGAGGAGCGTATCGTGGTCGATGGCGGAAGCACCGACGACACCTGTGCGATCGCCCGCGACAAGGGCGCGCAGGTCGTGGTGCACGCCTGGGAGGGGTTTGGGGCGCAAAAGAACTTCGCGCTTTCGCTCGCGAAGGGCGACTGGGTGCTCTCGGTCGATGCCGACGAGCGGGTCTCACCCGATCTTGCGGCCGCCGTCCTGGCGGCGATCGAGCGGGATGACGCCGACGGGTATGAATTTCCGCGGTTGTCGAGCTTTTGCGGCCGCCCGATGCGGCACTCGGGGTGGTGGCCGGATTACGTGCTGCGGTTGTTCCGCCGCCGGTGCGGGCACTTCACCGATGTTCTTGTCCATGAGCGCGTGATATGCGAAGGGCGGCTGGCGCGGCTGTCGCCGCCCCTGATCCATCATCCAGTGCTGAAGCTCGAAGATGCCTTGTCGCGCATCGACCGTTATTCCACCGCCAGCGCCGAGGCGATCGTGCGCTCCGGCCGTCGCATATCTTTCATGACCGGAATCGGGCACGGCTTGGGCTCATTCTTGCGCGCTTATGTACTGCGCGCCGGATTTCTCGATGGCGCCGAGGGCTTCCTGCTCGCAGTCGCCAACGCGGAGGGCAGCTATTATCGCTACATGAAGGCGTGGCTCGCGGAGCGCCAGCATGACTGACCGCGTCGTGATCAATGATCATGTGGGTACTGTCGAAGCAGTCGAGCGCACGCATGCCGTCGCGTTCTTGATCGAGCGGCGGCCTGGCGGAGCTTTTGCGGCCTTTGCGGTGCTGCATATGGCGGTGTGGACGGCGCTGCCGACGCTGCTTTATGCGAACTTGCCGCTCGACCTGATCGAAGCGTTGACCTACGGACGAGAATGGCAGCTCGGCTCCGACAAGCTGCCGCCGCTGCCGTGGTGGTTGGTCGAGATCGCCTGGCGTCTGTTCGGCAGCGACGCGGCCTATTATGCGCTGAGCGCCGTCACCGTGATGGCGGCCCTGCTGGTCGTGTGGGTCACCGCGCGGCCCTTGGTCGGACCCGTCGGCGCGCTGGTCGCGGTGCTCATCGTCGATGGGCTGCACTACCTCAACTACACGGCGCCAAAGTTCAATCACGATGTGGTGCAGCTCCCGTTCTGGGCGCTCGCCGGCTACGCGTTCTGGTCGGCGCTGCGCCGCGGTGCGATGACCGACTGGGTCGTGCTCGGGTTTGCCGTGGGCATCGCGCTTTGGGCCAAGTATTTCGTTATCATGCTTGCCACGCCGCTCGGCTTGTTCCTTCTTCTCGACGCCGACGCGCGGCGGGCACTGGCGACTCCCGGCCCCTGGGTCGCACTGGTCGTGGCCTTGGCGGTGATGGCCCCGCATCTGGTATGGCTGGTCGACAACGATTTTCTACCTTTCGCCTATGCGTCCGCTCGTGCCGCGGCGGTGCGTGGCCCGCTCGATCATTTGCTTCACCCGCTGGTTTTTGCCGGAAGCCAGCTGCTCACGCTGCTCCCGGCGCTCGCCATCGCCGCCGCATTCGTTTACCCGCGCACGGCGCCGGCGCCCGTGCCGGCAGACAATTTCGACCGGCGCATCGTGGCGCTGCTCGCGCTCGGCCCGGCCGCCGTCATGCTCGCCGGCTCGGCCATCACCGGACGCGGGCTCATTGCCATGTGGGGCTATCCGCTTTGGTCGTTCGTCGGCCTGTGGATCGTGCTCACGACCCGCACCCTCATCGACCGAAGGCGGCTCACGCGAACGGTCGCGGTCTGGGGGACGGTATTTGCCGGCTTCGCCGTGGCATTCGTGATCAACTACACGGTGCTGCCGCACATCGATCATCGTTATCGCGCCGCGTTCTTTCCGGGTGATCGGCTCGCTTCCGATCTCGCCGGAAAATATCGCGCCGCCACCGGTCAGCCGCTGTCATTCGTGATCGCCACCATGTGGGTCGGCGGCAACATCGCCCATTACGCGCCCGACCATCCGCGGGTGCTGATCGACGGCAAGCCGGCGCGCGCTCCTTGGATCGATCTCGACGCGCTGAAGGCGCGCGGCGCCTTGGTGGTTTGGACCGAGGGGGACCCGATGACGCTGCCGGCGGCATTTCGCGAGATCGCGGAGGGAGCGCGCGTGCAAGCTCCCTTCACGCTTCCATCGAGCAACGGTGTAGGGGCGGTCGAGGTGGGTTGGGCCATCTTGCCGCCCGTTTGATGCGGCGGCGCCGATCGCGTTGCCGGGCATATCATAGGCGACGCGGATGCGCGTCCGGACTTCTCTTTGCTCGACGGAGCAGATAGAACCCGGCTGCGGTACCCCCCGCCGACCCGAAAGGAACGTTTGCGCTTGGACTCCCTTCGAACTCGGGATTTTCACAGGATTCTGCTGATCAAACTTTCGGCAGTCGGCGACGTCGTGCACACCATCCCGCTGCTCAACAAGCTGCGGCGACGCTATCCGCAGGCGCGGATCGATTGGTTGCTGACGCCGGCAATCGCCGAGCTCATCGGCCATCATCCCGCAGTCACGAACGTCGTGTTGTTCGCGCGTCAGCACTGGGGCACGCGGTGGCGGCCTGGGTGGAAAGCGCTTGGCGGCGCCGCCAAGCTTGTCGCCGCGTTGCGCGCGGCGCGCTACGACCTGGTCATCGACATGCACGGCCAGTTCCGAACCGCGTTGTTCACGCTCGCGACCCGCGCTCCGGTCCGCATTGGCTTCGATCGCCCGCGCCCGAAGGTGTGGAATGCGTCCGACCGCAAATTCCCTGCCTTGGCCCGCAAGCACGCCTGGCGGGGAGCGCGCGAGGGATCATGGCTCGCCTATTCGCATCATATCCCGGTGCCGACGCTCGACATCCATGCCGTCGACCGTTACCTGAGCGTCGGCCCGATCCTGGGGCTCGACGACGAGCCGGCGGACTTCTCCTTTCCGATCCCGCCCGCGGCCGACGCCCGGATCGGGCAGCTCTTGCGCCAGCACGGCATCGCGGGGGAGAAACTTCTGCTGATATCGCCTGGCACGAATTGGGAGACCAAGCATTGGCGAAGTGAGCGTTTCGCCGAGGTCGCACGTCATCTGATGCGCAAAGATTGGTCCGTGGCGCTGATCGGATCCTGGCGTGACCAGGAGGTTTGCCAGCGTGTCGCCGCAGCCGCGCCCGGCGTCGCCGACCTTTGCGGACAGACGACGCTCAGCGAGCTGGCCGCGCTAGTGCGCCGCTCCGCCGGCTGCGTCACCAACGATTCCGGACCCATGCATCTCGCGGTCGCGCTCGATCGGCCGGTCGTCAGCATTTTCGGTCCGACCGATCCGCTGTGGATCGGCCCGTACCGCCGCCCTGACGCCGTGCTGAAGGCGGAGCTGTCGTGTGCGCCGTGCTACTTGCGCGAGCTCCGTCGTTGCCCGCACGACCAGGCCTGCATGCGCGAAGTTTCGGCCGAAGCCGTGATCGGTCGTATCGAAGCGAGCATCGCCGGCCCCGACGCGGCCAATGGGATGCCTGCCGATCGCTCACGCTCCGATGCCGATCGCGCGGCGCGGCGCTGAGGCGAACGTGGCGGTCGCGTGCGGCGGAGCGAGTGCGCCGCCGCAGGCGCGAGCGTGGCTGATCTCCGTCATTGTGGCGACCTACAATCGCGAGGATGCGCTCGATGCCGTGCTGCGCGCCCTCTCGGGCCAAACCGACAAGCGCTTCGAGGTGATCGTGGCCGACGATGGATCCGGGCCGGCGACCGCACGCGTGGTCGAGGCCTGGGCAAACCGCATCGGCGATCGCCTCCTCCATGTCAGGCACGAGGATCAGGGCTTTCGTCTGGCCGAGATCAGGAATCGCGCGATTCTCGCGAGTGCCGGCGAAGTCTGCATCTTCATCGACGGCGACTGCATTCCGCGCCCCGATTTCGTCGCGGCGCATCGACGACTTGCCGAGCCTGGTCGCATTGTCGCCGGCAACCGGGTTCTCTTGTCGCGGGAGCTGACTTCGCGAATCTTGCGCGACCGCATCGCGCCCGAGCATTGGTCGCTCGCCGCATGGGTGTCGGTGCGGCGCAAGGGCGAGATCAACCGTCTGTTGCCGCTCATCTCATTGCCGCTCGGCCCGTTCCGGCGGCTCGGCGGTCGCGCCTGGCGCAGCGCGCGCGGCACCAACCTCGCGATCCGCCGCAGCGATCTCGACCGGGTCGACGGCTTCGACGCCGCCTACAGCGGCTGGGGCCGCGAGGATTCCGACATCATCATTCGCCTTATGCGCATCGGAATACGTCGCAAGGACGGGCGGTTCGCGACCACGGTGCTGCATCTGTGGCATCCGGAGAATGACCGTTCGCGCTTGCCTGAGAACGATCGGATGTTGGACGCGGTGATCCGCAGCGACCGCATCAAGGCGGTTGCCGGAATGTCGGCGCTCGCCCCTTCCGCGAGTTAGCGCACGTCTCGGAAAGTAGACACCGGATTTACGATAGGGACATGGGCCACGCAAAATGAAGTAGAGAGTATCTCGATTCCATTGGAACGGGATACGCTCTAGCTGACGGGATTAGACCGACGGCGGGGCTTCCCTAACGAATGCCTTCAGTGCCGACCCGGCACCAGCAGCCCGAGCACCCGTTTGAGCGACGCCGAGGCGTGATGCCGCAGCATGGCAATCTGCCGGTTCCCTTCCGAGGTGACCCAGTTGAACTGGATGACCCGCCGCTCGCCCACGAAGGGTTCGTGTCCATGCCAGGAATTGTCTGCACGCTTGAACGCCACCAACGTTCCCTCGACGGGTGGCACCTCGACGAGGACATCGTTGAGATCACTGCCTGATCGGAGCAGGCGCAAGCGCCCTCCGGGCTTCTCCCAGGTCGGATTCATGTAGATCAGGACAGTGATGATCTTGCTCAGCGAGTCGGTGTGAATCTTGCCGTCGCCGCGGCCGCATTGGCCGCGCACCGTGGTCGTCGTGGGGCGGCCGGCAAGCTCGAGCCCGAACTTCTCCTCGAATGCTTTGCGAAACTCATCGCCTTCCAACTGATCGAGCAACGCCTGAAAGGCCGGTCCATACGTCACCTGGGAAACAGGAAAGCTGCCCCGCTCGGCTATTTTCGGATAGTCGGCATTGATGCGCGAGAGCGCCTCGCGCTTGATGAACGCCGGAACAACCAGATACTGAAACGGCTCACGCTCAAGCGGCATCGCGCGGAAAGCTGCGAGGTCGAGATCGTGCGCATGCACCGAGGTCGCGCCAAACATGTTTGAAGCCTGATGGATACGAAACCTGGTTGAATCCGAAACCGGGGCCGGGTAGGCCTTTATCTCTATGGGACAGCGGACCGTCCGGCGCAAGCACCTGCTTTCGAAGTCGGCATCACGTCCCCTGCCAGAGCCAAGCGGAAGACAGTGCCAATGAACGGCGCTCCGCCGCACCGTAAGGTAATCGCGCTGCCGGCCCGCGCACGCATCCTGGTCATTGCGCTGCGCCGGCTCGGCGACGTGCTGCTGACGACGCCGTTGATACGCAGCCTCAAGCGAAGCTTTCCGCAAGCCGCCATCGACGCGTTGGTTTTTGCCGGTACCGAAGGGATTCTCGCCGGCAATCCCGACCTTGCCCGGGTCATCACGACCGAGCCCGGGAACGGCGCAGGATTGGCGCTGCTGCGCACGCTGTGGCGGCAATACGATCTTGCCTTGTCGACCCAGGCCGGCGATCGACCGATCTGGCTGGCTTGGATCGCCGGACGTACGAGTGGCGGGCCGGTCCGCCCGGGGGGCGGTATGGCCAAGCTCAAGCGGATGGCACTCGACTATCCGGTCGCGATCGAAGAGGCCCGGCATCGCGTGGAGGAGGTGCTGGAGCTGGCGACCGCTCTGGATATCCCGTCAGTCCGCCAATTGGTCTGCCCGGCAGGTCCGCTTCGCAACGAGCTCCTGCCGCAGGGTGACTACGCCGTCGTCCACGCCGGGCCGATGTTTCGTTACAAGCGCTGGAGCGCTGACGGTTGGCGGGCGCTGGCGGTTGCTCTTGGCGAGCGCGGACTTGCGGTGTTCACCACCGGTGGTCCAGGTGCGGATGATCGACGCTATTGCGATGAAGTGTGGAGCGCAGGTGTCGTCGGCAAATCCGTGGCGCGCCAGCTCGAAGGCGTGCTCACTTGGCCGGAGCTCGCGCACGCGATCGCGGCTGCCACGATTTACGTCGGCCCCGACACATCCGTCACCCATCTCGCCGCGGCGACCGGCGCCGCGACCGTTGCGCTCTATGGACCAACGGATCCCCGCCGCTTCGGTCCCTGGCCCAGCGCGGGTCTTTGCCGACCTTGGGACGCCGCCGGTACGATTCAACGCCGCGGAAACGTGTGGCTGG
>Ga0306920_100011350_pt1 | contig 12022 bp, 7 predicted proteins | sample flu12Cox44000170_FD_204666 | JGI IMG/M metagenome (GOLD analysis project Ga0306920, IMG submission 204666) | Lab enrichment of tropical soil microbial communities from Luquillo Experimental Forest, Puerto Rico - flux4day.12C.oxic.44.000.170 (v2)... | ecosystem: Environmental > Terrestrial >...
TCTCCCGTAGTAGCGGGCGCTGAACTCCATCAGCACCACCATGGTGATCGGTGCCTCGGTGGGGCCGAAGTTGGTGATGGTTTGCGGGACGCCGTCTTCAAACAGGCGGAAGTTTTCCCGCTTGAGGTTGCTGATGATGTCGCCATGCTGGGTGGTGGCCACCACGTCCATGGTGACTACCGGAACCTCGACGGCGATCGAGAGGCCGCTCTCGGCGGGCTTAGACTGCGCAGGCGCCTGGCTCGGAGGAGGCGGCGGCTGCGGCTGTCCGCCGGACTGCGGTCCGGTGGGTGCCTGAGCTAGGGTTTCGGACAGAGCAAGCAAAGAGATGACACCAATGGAGAGCAAACCACGGAGAGTGAGCGCGAGTAATTTTCTCATCCTTATCCCCCGAGAAGCTGTCGAACGGCGCGCCAGAAGCCGACCGTGGAACTTTGGAACGCAGGGCATTTGCTGCCGCCGGGCCCTTTCCCTTGGCATGTTAGTATGAAGCAGAATCGAAGGAAAACGTTTGCTGAACGATAGTGCAGGCCCATAAGCCCGGCCGAACAGGAGAAGCAAAAAGGTGCGACCCATGCGAGGGGTGAGGAAATGTGTGTTTGCCGGGATTTTCGCGGCTGTCGCAGGGTTTTTTGCGGCGCTCCCGAGCGCTGGGCAGGTGCCTGGACTGGGGCAGCCGCCGGTAGCACCGAGCAGTTCCGGGACGGCCGCTACCGCGGCACTCGCGAGAGAAGCTGCGGGATGGCTGGCTGAGCTGATCAAGATCAACACCACCAACCCGCCCGGCAATGAGGAGGCGGCCGCCAAATATATTGCCGGAATTTTGCAAAAAGAAGGCATTGCCGCGGAGCTTCTGCCCATGGCGCCCGGGCGCAGCGCGCTGGTGGCGCGGCTGAACGCTGCCTCGTTCGCCGATCCTTCGAAAGCCCTGCTGCTCGTGGCGCACCTCGATGTGGTGGGCGTGGAGCGCGCCAGGTGGACGGTCGATCCGTTTGGCGGCGTGCCCCAGGGCGGCTACATCTACGGGCGCGGCGCGGTAGACGACAAGGCAATGCTGGCGGCCAACCTGGCGGCATTTATTTACCTGAAGCGGACCAATGCGCGGCTGAACCGTGACGTGATTTTTCTGGCTACCGCCGACGAAGAAGGTGGCGGCGACGCCAGCATCAAGATGCTCATCGCCAAATACTGGAACAAAATCGCCGCGAAATACTCCCTCAACGAAGGCGGTAACGTCGTGGAGAAAGGCGGAAAAGTGCAGTACGTGGCGGTACAGGCCAGCGAGAAGGTTCCGGCCAACGTCACCGTAATCGCAAAAGGCACCTCCGGGCACGCTTCGATTCCGTTGAAGGACAATGCGGTTACCCATCTTGCCGCGGCGGTGGAAAAAATCGGCAACTATACGGCGCCAGTGCACCTGACCACGATCGTGCGGCGCTATTTCGAAGGCATTGCACCGCTCATGGACGATGAAATCGGCAAGTGGATCCGCTCGCTCGACAGTTCCGACCGCGGCGAACACGCCATGCGGGTGATTGCCGATGCCAATCCGATGTGGAACGCCATGGTACGCGATACGATTACGCCGACCATGCTTGCGGCGGGTATACGGGTCAACGTGATTCCGTCGGAAGCGCGCGCGACGCTGAATGTACGCCTTCTGCCGGGCAATACCGTCACGGCGCTGCTGGCCGAGCTCAACAAATTGGTGAACGACCCTCAGGTAAAGCTGGAAGTTCAGCCGGATGCGGGTCTGGCTGCGCCGGACTCTTCGCTCGAGACCGATTTTTATGCCGCCATCGTGAAAGCCGCGGCGGAGGAGTTCGGCGGAGCGCCGGTGCTGCCGTTTCAGTCCACCTGGGCCACCGATTCGGCGCAGCTGCGTCTGCACAATGTGCAGTCCTACGGGCTGGTGCCGTTTCCGCTCAGCGAAGAGGATCTGAAGCGCATGCACGGGGACGACGAGCGGATTCCCGCGGCGGCCTTCGCTAAGGGCGTGAGTTTGCTGGTGCGGCTGGTCAGCGAGTTCGCGGTTTCGCACTGAAAGAGCGGCGGGCGAGGGCTCAGATCGGCCGTGCCACGCCGAAAATAGTGCGCGTCAGGAGCGCATGAATTTCCGGCACTCCAAAATTGTGTGCACCATCGGTCCGGCGTCTCGTGATCCGCGAGTACTTCGGAAGCTGCTCTACGCGGGGATGGATGTGGCGCGGCTGAATTTTTCTCACGGCAGCCATGCCGAGCACTTGAGGGCGATACAGACGCTGCGCCGCACGGCGCAGAAACTCCATAAAACCATCGCTGTTCTGGCGGATCTGCAGGGACCGAAGATCCGCACCGGGCCGCTGGCGGGCGGCGTGCCGGTGAACTTGCGGGCGGGGCAACCGTTCACCATCACCACCGCGAAGATTCTGGGTGATTCGACGCGGGTGAACACCACCTTCCTGCCGCTGCCGCGGGAGGTGCATCGCGGCGACAGAATTCTGCTTTCCGACGGGTTGATCGAGCTGCGGGTGGAAAGCGTACGCAGGCGGGAGGTGAACTGCCGCGTGGTGAACGGCGGCGCGCTCGGCGAGCATAAAGGCATCAACCTGCCGGGGGTGAAGCTGCGGGTTCCGGCGCTGACGCCCAAAGACCGAGCGGATTTGCAGTTTGCGCTGGCGCACGGCGTTGATTACATCGCGGTGAGTTTTGTGCGGCGTCCCGAGGACGTGTTGCTGGCGAAAAGGCTGATCCGGCGCGCCAAGAAGCTGACGCCGGTGATCGCCAAACTGGAGAAGCCTGAGGCGATCGAAAACCTGGAAGAGATTCTGCGCGTGTCGGATGGAGTTATGGTGGCGCGCGGCGACCTGGGCGTGGAGATGAGGCCGGAGCGCGTGCCGGTGGCGCAGAAGATGATCATTAACCGGGCGCGGGAACTCCGCCGGCCGGTGATTACCGCAACGCAGATGCTCGAATCGATGACCGAAAATCCTCGCCCGACCCGTGCCGAGGCTTCCGACGTGGCCAACGCGATCCTGGACGGCTCGGATGCGGTGATGCTTTCGGCGGAGACAGCGAGCGGGAACTATCCGGTCGAGGCAGTGGAGATGATGGCGCGCATCATCTGCGAAGCGGAAGCGAGCATCACGGAGTTTTCGCGGCCGGCGAGCGAAGCGAAGCTGAAAGTGGCGGAAACGGTGGCGGAGCTGGTGTGCCACGCGTCGCGCGAACTGCACCTCAAGTGGATTACCGTGTTCACGCACAGCGGATTCACGGCGCGCCTGATTTCCCGCTACCGGCCGCTCGTGCCGATCGCGGCTTTCGCTCCGGAGCCGGAAACGCGGCGCCGGATGGCGCTGGTCTGGGGAGTCAACCCGCTCAAAATTCCCAATCTGCGCAAAGTGGAGCAGTTGGCGGAGATCTCTGAAAAACGCCTGCTCGAGGAGAAACTGGTGCGCAAGGGCGACGTGATCGCCATTGTGGCGGGGACGCCCATGGGCGTCCGCGGCACCACCAACTTCGTGAAGTTCCATTCGATTGGCGGGACCGCCTAGGCCAGCGGCGGCAAGTCTCGCTCCCCTTTTTCTGACCTGGCGGCAGAAAGGCTAGTTGACCCAGCGGTCGGGCCGCGACGGGGGATCATTCTTGTGCTTGTTGATATACACTTCGAATTTTTTCCGGTTGCGCTCGTAACGCCAGTCTGACACTTCGTTGCGCAAGCGGTACAGGTAGGAGTCGCGGCGGAGGTACAGATAGCCGATGGCCATTCCGCCCAGGTGGCAAAGGTGGCTGACGCTGCCTTCGCCAAGCCCGAGAGTGCCGAAAAAAGTCAGGGTGGCCATGATGGCCACAATCCACTTCATCTTGATGGCCACCGGGATCGGGAAAAGGTAGGCCTTGCGGTCGGGAAAGAGGATGGCGCAGGCGATGAGGATGCCGAAGATGGCCCCGGAGGCGCCGATCGTGGGAACAAAGGAATATTGGTGGGTCCACAGCACGGGAACGGTTCTGACGATGACGTTGAGGATGCCGGCGCCGACGCCGGTCAGGAAGTAATAGCGCAGGAAGCGGTCACGCCCCCAGACGAGCTCCAATTCCCGGCCAAACATCCACAGCATGAACATGTTGAGGAGGATGTGCCAGATGTCGCTGACGTTGTGGAGGAAAAGATAAGTGACCGGCTGCCAGACGCGAAGCAGAGGGATGACTCCGGCTGGCACCAGTCCGAACCACTTCAGCATCCAGTTGTAGCCCGCGATACCCGCGAAATAGTAGACCCCAGCTTCCAGCAGGAAGACTGCGAAGTTAGCGATCAGCAGCAGTTTGACCGCGGGGGTCACATAAAAATCGAAGCTGATGCGGTAAGAGCGGACGTTCGACCGGGGGGCCATGCTCACCCAAGTTTACGGGTCGCGAGCGGAAGAAGTAAAGCTAGACCCGCAACGCTAGTCGAGCTTTTTCCTGGCGAAGTGGAAGAGCGAAGCGCCGAGTAAGACAAACATGATGATGCCGAACAGGTTGCTCGCCGCCAGACCGGGCCAGTATTTGGGGCCGAGGGAGAACAGGTCGGCGCGCCAGGGCAGGCCGAGTGCGGCCGTGAGCCACGCGGGTACGCGGGTGGAGATTTCGGGATCTTGGAAAAGGTTGATGACGATGCCGAGCAAGCCGAAGACGCCGCCGGCGGCGATCAGTCCGGAAGAGTAGAGGGCGCCGGGGCTGGCCTCGCTTTCCTCTTTCTTCTTAGTGGTGGCCTCGACAAGCAGGCGGAGCAGACCTCCGGCGAACATGGCAGCGGTGGTGCCGAGAGGCAAGTAGGAGCCAGTGGCAAAGGCGAGCGAGCGGACGCCGAGGATTTCGACGGCGATGACCAGAGCCACTCCCATCAGAACCAGGCGCCAGGGCAGGCGTTGATTGAGAATGCCGCTGATGACCGTGGCCATAAGTCGGGCCTGGGGAGCGGGGGCTTTGTCGCTGCCGATGCCCGGCGCCCACTGATATTGAATCTGCTGCGCGGCAGCGTCATAGAGATATTCGCCGTCGGGAATTTCGTGGGAGCCCAGCGAGTTGATGAGCGTGTAACTTTTGCCGTGATAGGTGAAGGCCTGGCGCTCGATTTTGACGCCCGCGGGCAGCGATTGAATATTGAGAGGGATGTTTGCAGGAAGGTACTTTTCAAGTCCCTGGTTCATGAGGTTGAGAGTGGTGCCGATGGCCAGTGTCGAGACGCTGACGCCGATGAGCAGGCCCATCTGCTGCCAGAAGGGTGTGGCGCCGACGAGGTAGCCGGTCTTGAGATCCTGCGAAGTGGCGCCGGCGATGGCAGCGGCGATGCAGACCACCCCGCCGATCATGAGCGCCAGGACCTGATAGTTGGGAGCCGTCCAGCCGGCGACGAAGAAAATGGCGCAGGTGGCCATCAGCGTGGCGATGCTCATGCCGCTGATGGGATTCGAAGAGTTGCCGAGGAGGCCGCTGATGCGTCCGGCGACCGTGACAAACAGGAAACCGAAGACCACGACGAAGACGGCAGCGAAAAGATTCTGGTACCAGTTGGTTGCCGCGCCCTTGAGGGGATGAAAGGTGAGAAGAATCCACATCATGACCACGATCACGAGGGAGCCCACCAGCACGATGCGCATGGGGACTTCGCGGTCGATTCGGGAGCCGGCCGCGGCGGATTCTGTCGCGCCTTCCGCGCGGACGTCTTTGAGGCCGGCGCGAAGAGCCGAGAGGATGGTGGGCATGGTGCGAAGCAGGGTGATCAAGCCGGCGGCAGCAACGGCTCCCGCCCCCATGGGGCGGATGTAGGTTCCCCAAATCTGGTCGGGCGTCATCAACGGAATGGGAACTGTGGACGGATAGATCGGAACGTTGTTGGCGAGCTGCCCGTAAAACTTGATGGCCGGCATGATCACCAGCCAGGAGATGATCCCGCCGGCGAAGAGAATGCCGGAGACGCGGGAGCCGATGATGTAGCCGACCCCCAGATATTCGGAAGTGATGGCGGCGCGGAAAGAGGCCCCCGGGAACCAGGAGGGGCGGGCTTCAGGCTGCGAAGTCCACGCCTGGAAGGTATTCATGAAGAAGGTATACGCGCCGCCGAGCCCGAGTCCCCAGAAGACGCGACCGGCGAAGGAGCCGCCGCGCTCGCCGGCGACCAGGACGTCGGCGCAAGCGGTACCTTCGGGAAAAGACAGGTTGCCGTGCTCTTTCACGATGAGTTGGCGCCGCAGAGGAACCATGAACAGCACACCCAGCCAGCCGCCGAGCAGCGCCAGGGGGAAAATGCGCCAGAAGGTAAATTCGGAGCCGAAGCCCAAGAAGATCAGCGCGGGAATGGTGAACATGACTCCGGCGGCGAGGGATTCGCCGGCCGAGCCGGTGGTCTGGACGACATTGTTCTCAAGAATCGTGGAACGCCCGAAGGCGCGCAGGATGCTTATCGAAAGCACGGAGATGGGAATGGAGGCAGACACGGTGAGCCCGGCGCGCAGCCCGACGTAGACGGTAACCGCCCCGAAAAGAAGCCCAAAGAGCGCACCGAGAATCGTGGCGCGGATGGTGAACTCCCGGAGCGTCTCGTCGGTGGAGATGTAGGTGCGAAATTCGCCCGGAGGGGCAGTGGAACTCCAGGGACGATTGGTCACGAATCCTCCATTCGAAACAAGTTGCCGAAGCAGATCCGAGAAGATGCGCGGGGATTATGCCGCAGGGAAGGCGCGGGGGAAAGAGCGAGTTCGGGCGCTTCCACTGAGCCACGGCCAGAGGAGTCGACCCATGGCCAGGTCTCAAAACGTCGCTTGAAACGCGAGCCCGTCTGAACCAATCCCGCATCGACGACGTGCTGCAGGCCAACCTGCAGCGCGCCAGCTTCTAGATGGGCGGCCTTGCGGGCGCCGGTTGACCGCCCTGTTTCCTAGTGAACATCGCTTCTTGCGGAACAGCTGTCCCTGCGTTCCCTTGACACCTGTCGAGAGGGGAGGGTATTTTCTCGGACACGGTACCCAGGTAACAAACAAAGTTCTCATGGACGGGCCCAGCCGAATGCCGCGTAGTGCGTACGGTCCTGCGCCCTCCGGGTGTGTCCCGCTGCGGGCGCGCCGCCGCATCTTAGGAGAAACCAGTGAATGAGCAACGCTGGGCACGGGTGTCGGTGGCCGCTGTGGTGGTCCTGTCCGCGGCATTCGGAGGCGCCCAGCGCGCCCGGGCCGACGAGTGGAAGCCGATTTCGCCGGGCGAATTGACCATGACCAGTCTCGCCGAAGCGCCCGGGGCGCCGGCGGTGTTTCTCTACCGCCAGGTAGACCGCGACGACAGCGGCCATGCCATGCACGAAACCAACTATGTGCGAATCAAGGTGCTTACGGAGGAAGGGCGGCAACAGGCCAACGTGGCCATTCCGTTTGAGAAAGGAAAAACGACGGTAGTCAATGTCCGTGCCCGCACCATACAGCCGGATGGAAAGATCACCGAATTTGACGGCAAGGTCTACGAGCAAATGGTGGAAAAGACCAAAGGAGTGAAATATCTGGCCAAGACCTTCACTCTCCCTGACGTGCACGCGGGCAGCATTCTCGAATATCAGTTCACCTACGATTTCGCGGACAACTGGCTGTTTCATTCCTACTGGCTGCTGAGCGAAGAGCTGTTCACGAAGAGGGCTGTTTTCTCTCTCAAGCCCTTCAACCGCTATCCGTGGAGCGTGCAGTGGAGCTGGCCGGCCGGGCTGCCCAAGGGAGCCGACCCTCCGAAGGAAGGCCCGGACAACATCGTCCGGATGACCGCAGAGAACATCCCGGCCTTCGTCGAAGAAGATCACATGCCGCCCCCGAACGAGCTGAAGTTCCGGGTGGTGTTTATTTACCGCGACGAACCGTTTGAGTCTGACGCCGACAAGTACTGGAAACAGTTCGGCAAGAAGAGATCGAGCCAGGTGGAAAGCTTCGTGGACAAGAAGAAGTCCATGGAAGAAGCGGTCGCCGGCATTGTGGCCTCGGGTGACCCGCCGGAGACGAAACTGCGCAAGATCTATGAGCGGGTCGAACAGATACCGAATGCGAGCTACCTGCCGGCGAAGTCGGAAGAACAAAGAAAGCGCGAAAACATAAAGGACAATAAAGACGTCGAGGATCTTTGGAAGCACCAATACGGCAACGGCGTGGAGCTGACCTGGTTATTTCTAGGTTTGGCGCGCGCGGCGGGTTTTGAAGCGTATCCGTGCCTGGTGTCGGGCAGGAGCGAATACTTTTTCCGGAAAGAGCGAGTGAACGGAGCGGAGCTGGATGCCAACGTGGTCGCGGTGAAAGTGAACGGTAGCGAGCAGTATTTTGATCCCGGTACCGCGTTCACCCCGTACGGGTTGCTGCCATGGCAGGAAACCGGAGTGATGGGACAAAAACGGCGGGACTTGGATGCAGACCACCATGCCCACGAGCGATGATGCGCGAGTAGAGCGAACGGCGCAGCTCAAAATGAGCGACGAGGGCGACTTGGTTGGAACCGTAAGGGTTAACTACGTCGGTCTGGAGGCGCTTGATCGTCGCCTGGGGCTGCGAAACGAAGACGAGACGGCGCGAAAGAAGAGACTGGAAGACGAAGTGAAGGAGTGGATCCCGGCAGGAAGCGAAGCCGAGTTGACGAGCTCCCCCGACTGGAAAAGCGGGAATGTTCCTCTGGTGGCGGAGTTCAAGCTGAAAGTTCCGGGCTGGATCTCCTCCGCCGGCCACCGCGCCCTCCTGCCGACCGGTCTTTTCACCGCGTCCGAAAAACACATGTTTGAACACGCCAACCGGGTGTGGCCGGTTTATTTCCGCTGTCCCTTCTGTTTGGTCGATGACATCACCGTGAACCTGCCTGAAGGATGGAAGGTGGACAGCCAGCCCAAAGGGTTTGATCGCGATGCCAAAGCGGTGCAATACAAACTGCAGGTGGAGAGTAATGGCAGCAAGGTGCGGATTGAGCGGCGGCTGCGGTCCGATATGGTCATGGTCGGCCTGGAACAGTATTCGATTCTGCGAACTTTCTACCAGACGGTGAAGACGGAAGACGAACAGCAAATCGTGCTGCAGCCGGGCGGGACGTCGGCCGCCAATTAGAGGGGACCATGAAAACAGTTTTGCCGATGGTGGGTGGGGTTCTCCTGGCGCTGCTGGCTCCGGCGGTCTGGGGAGATGCACCGGCCTGGATGCACGCGGCTGCCAACGCCCCATTGCCGTCATACGATGAGCGGACCACCGCCGTACTTATCTATTCCGAAGATATCGTCACCGTTCTGCCCGACGGAAAAAAGAAGAGCATCGAGCGGCGCGCCTACCGGATCCTGCGGCCGGAAGGACGCGAGTATGCGATGGCCTGGGGCTACATAAGCCACGATTCGAGGATCGGCAGCATGCGCGGATGGTGTATTCCCAAGCAGGGAAAGGATTACGAAGTAAAGGATCGCGACGCACTGGAGCGGTCGCTGAGCATATTTAACGGCGAGCTCGCCACGGATCTGAAGGTTCGCTATCTGACCATACCCGCCGGGGACCCGGGCAACGTAGTGGGCTATGAAATTCAGTACGACGGGCGGCCCTTCGTACTCGAGGATGTATGGGCTTTTCAGCGCGAAGTCCCGGTAAAGGAGGCTCGCTACACGCTTCAGATGCCGCCCGGCTGGGAGTACAAGGCCTCCTGGCTCAATCACGCCAAGGTCGAACCGTCGGCGAGCGGCGGCAATCAGTGGCAGTGGGTGTTGAACGACTTGCCGGCTCTTCGGGAGGAGGCGCGCATGCCGGCGTTCGCGGGCATTTCGGGACGCATGACGGTTGCGTTTCTGGCTCCGGAAGCGAACGCGCGCAACGGTTTCCGGAAGTGGTCGGATATGGGCAAATGGGAAGCCGACCTGGTGAACGGAAAACGGGATATCAATCCGTCGATCGATCAGAAGGTAGCCGAGATCACTGCGGGCAAAGCCACGCTACCAGACAAGATGCAGGCGATCGCCGGGTTCATGCAGAAAGACATTCGCTATGTGGCGATAGAACTGGGCATCGGCGGTTACCAACCCCATGCGGCGGCGGACATTTTCAGCCGCCATTACGGTGATTGCAAGGACAAAGCCACGCTGCTCGGCGCGATGCTGAAACAGATCGGGCTCGACTCATTCTATGTGGTGATCAATGATCGTCACGGTGCGGTAGGCGAGGATTCCGCACCGGGTCTTGGGCTTTTCAATCACATCATTCTGGCGATCAAACTGCCGGACGGGCTCGCGGACAGCCGTTTCGAGGCCGTGGTCACAGACCCCGAGCTCGGCCGGTTGCTCATTTTCGACCCCACCAATGAAAAAATTCCTATCGGCCAGTTGCCGGGATATCTGCAGGCCAACTACGGGCTGCTGGTTACCCCAACCGGCGGCGAACTCATACGCATGCCGCAGCTTGCCTCGGCGTCCAACGGAATTGTCCGGACCGGGAAGTTTACGCTCGACGCGCAAGGAACGCTCCGGGCGGAAGTGATGGAAACCCGCAAGGGAGACTACGCCTCGGATGAGCGGTACGCACAACTCGCGGTGCAGAACAGCAAGGACCACGTGAAGCGCATCGAGCAGGAGGTGTCGCACTCCATCGGGATGTTTCAGGTGACCGGGGCCACGATGACCGGTTTGAGTTCTACAGAAGTCCCTTTTGGCTACTCCTACACCTTTGTCGCCCCCTCCTACGCCAAACAAGCGGGAAACCTTTTGGTGGTCCGGCCGCGCGTGATGGGACTGTGCTCGAGCGACTTGCTGGAAACCAAAGAGCCACGGAAGTTCCCGGTAGTTTTTGAGGGACCCGAAAAAGACTCGGATACCTTTGAGATTACCCTGCCCGCGGGATACCAAGTGGACGACCTGCCCGTGCCGGCGGATGCAGAATATAGCTTCGCGAGCTACCACAGCAAAACCGAGGTTTCCGGAAACAAGCTGAAATACACGCGCACGTTCGAGATCAAGGAGCTCAGCGTGCCGTTGAGCAAGATGGACGACCTAAAAAAGCTCTATCGCGTGATCGCGAGCGATGAACGGAACACGGCAGTGCTGACACCCGCTGCCGCGGCTGCTTCGAAATAAACCCTAGTTCCTAGGGCGCTCTAGAGGTCGGCGGGCGCCTGGTCCTGCTGCTTCTCGCCAGCCTCGAAGCCGCGCTTTGCCGCGCGCCGCGCGCTGAGCGACCAGACCGCTTCGGGCCGCGAGATCAAGAAGGCCAGAAAGCATAGAGCCAGCACGGAGTGATCGAGCGAAGCGCCGAAGTACTGCCAGCAGGGCGCCGCGGCGCCGGGGTAGTTCGCAGAAAACAGCAGCGCAAACATATACAGCAGTCCGAAAATACTGGCCGGCCGAACCCAGACTCCGAGAAACAGAGCCAAGCCGATGGCCAGCTCGCCGTAAGCCACCAGGAATGCGATGGCCGTAGCATGCGGAAGGACGAAACCGCGCAGAACGGGAACCATGAAGGGATATGCGCCGCCTTCCAGAAACTGGTTGACCCAAAACTCGAAGCCGCCGTGCAACGTAAATTGCGTCGAGAACACTTTGTACTCACCGAAAATGAGGAACAAGGAGCCGACGGCGATGCGCAGAAATGCGAGCGCCCGGGCGTTCTGCAAGGTCCGATCGAGAGGCACCGGATTCATGATGTGTGGCGATCTCGGGGGGGTATGCGCGAGGCGGGATCCCCGAGGCATCCGTACCCGGCCAGAATCAACCCAGCCGGGACAGACGGTCGCGCACCAGATCGGCGAGCGCTTTGCCGTCCACGGTCTTGCCTTCGAGTTGCGCCTTCGCGGCTTTTACCACCGCACCCATCTGCTTTAAGGAGTTGGCGCCCGTTTCCGCGATGGCCTTGCTGGTGGCTGCGTCCATTTCGGCCGCGGAAGCGCCAGCGGGCAGATATTGCTCGATGATCGCTGCTTCTTTCTGCTCTTTTTCGGCAAGTTCGGGGCGGCCGCCTTTGCTGAACTGGTCGATCGATTCCTTGCGCTGCTTCAGCAGCGTCTGCAACAGTTGAATCGATTCGTGGTC
>Ga0306920_100011352_pt1 | contig 12021 bp, 9 predicted proteins | sample flu12Cox44000170_FD_204666 | JGI IMG/M metagenome (GOLD analysis project Ga0306920, IMG submission 204666) | Lab enrichment of tropical soil microbial communities from Luquillo Experimental Forest, Puerto Rico - flux4day.12C.oxic.44.000.170 (v2)... | ecosystem: Environmental > Terrestrial >...
GTCGACATCGTCTTGCGAGAAGATCGCGCCTTGATCCACGAACCACCGTTTGATGTCAAAGAATTCCGGCGAGACGCCGCGATAGACGGTGTGCCAGTTCTGATTGGCATAGACGACCTGGACGGGATCGTCGACGTTCGGCGATACGCTCTTGATGAGGGAGACTTGGTTCTTAATGGCGACAGCATCTGCCTCGACGAGCGTCTTGGTATCGTGCGTTCCCGTGCGCACGCCGTTGACGGAGCGGCCGCCCGCTTCGATCCAGACGAAGTTGTCTCCCAGGTTGTTGAGGTGCTGTTCGACGCGGGCCTGCCCGGCTTTGCCAATGGCGACAACGCAAATGACGGCGGCAATCCCGATTGAGATGCCAAGAACGGTGAGGATGCTCCGCATTTTGTTGCGGAGCAACGCGACCAAGGCAGAACGCAAAAGTGCGGAATAGTTCATGTCTCACCCAGCCTTTGATTTTCCATTGACCGACCTAAACATAGCATTAATAGCCCCGTCCGGGCGGACGGACTCGGGCAAATGCCTGATAGAGCAGCAGGTCGTAGACAACCGTCAAGCCCGCGAGGAAAAAAGGCGGGAGGATACGGGCCACTTGAAGTGTCTTCCATCGGGTGAGCGACTCGTTTGAAGATCGCTTCGGCTACTGACTGAAAAGTGGTTTGGTCTGTTCAGTCACCACAGAAAACGAACTGCGTATAGAATTATGGTATGCGTATCCTGCTGTTCAGTGGTAAGGGCGGCGTAGGCAAAACAAGCCTCGCGGCGGCTACCGGTCTGAAACTGGCCGACCTCGGTTACCGTACCCTGGTTATGAGCATTGATCCCGCGCACAGCCTTGCGGATTCATTTGATCTGGATACTGAGCTATTTCACGCTCGGACTTCCGATCCACTTTCAGTTCGCGAAAGACTCTCCATTCTGGAATTAAACATTCAGAAAGAGGTCAAGCGTCACTGGCAAGAAATTTCCTCCTACGTCATCTCCGTGCTCCGCACCACGGGAATCAGCGAAGTCGAAGCAGAAGAACTTGCCATTCTGCCGGGGATGGAAGAGCTTAGCGCAATGATGTACATCAACCAGTACCGTCGCGAAAAGCGATACGACGTGATCGTGCTCGATGCCGCACCTACTGCCGAGTCTATGCGATTCATCAGCATGCCGACCACCCTCGACTGGTATATGAAGCACATTTTCCCCTTTCAACGAAACCTCCTCAAAGCGGTCCGCCCGATTGCCAATCGCGTCGCGCCGTTTGAACTCCCGACGGACGACTATTTTGGCAACATCCGCAACCTCTTCGAAAAACTCGAGGGAGTCGACGAAGTTATGGAGGATCCCTACACGACTTCAGTGCGGCTGATTACCAATCCGGAAAAGATGGTTCTTCGTGAGACACAGCGAGCCTTTGTATATTTTTCACTGCATGGGTTGACGGTGGACGCCGTAATCGTCAACCGCGTGCTTCCCAAGGAGATCAGGGATACCTGGTTCACCGAGTGGCACAGCTCTCAAGACCATATATTGCGTGAGATGGAAGACTACTTTGCACCCGTGCCTTTGATAAGAGTGCCCCTTTTCGCCCACGAGGTCCTGGGCCAAGCGCGGCTACTGGACGTTGCGAAAGTGCTGTATGCTGAGGGCGAGGACCCGGCCGCCGTGACACAGACCGAGAGACCCTATGTCTTTGGAAAGCGGAACGGTGCATATGAGGTGCGACTGTTGTTGCCATTTGCAACGAAGGGCGAGATCGGGTTATTTAAGAAAGGCGACGAATTGGTCGTGGAAGTGGGCACCTTGCGGCGCCACATCGGCTTGCCGCGCTCGATGGCAGCATTAGTGCCGGCGCGTGCGCGGCTTGAAAATCGCGTTCTTACGGTCGAAATGAAGGAGGCACAATGAGTGAACAAGAAATGTCTCAGCAGAGTATCAGTCAACCTCTCGCTCATGAGCGCTGCCTGTGCCGGGAAGTGCTAGACCAGGTCAGGGAGTGCTTCGGAGTGTCTCCTGAGGTGCGCGAACACTTCACGAATTCGCGGATTGAGTTTCTAAAAGGAATTCGCGCTGTCATCGATAGCCGGATTGAGCACCTGTCGAAGACGAACCAGCGCGGCACGAAGATCGCTGTCGAGTAGTCGGTTGTGATAATGCTCCGTTCCAACGGGCCGGACCGAAACCAACCGATTTATTCACGTTCGAGCGCCCGGTGAAGGCGAGCCGGCTCAGCGTGTCAAACCAATCGCTCCTGCGACTAGCCTGTTTCTGCCCGGCTTGGAGGCAGCACCACAAGCCCTTAATGCATGGGCGTTGGAATCGTTGGGTGCACTAGCGCGCCTACGATTGCTCTCCTGCATGGCCCGCGGTAGTCGCCAACAAATTGCGACGCAGCTGGCCTTTCGCGCGGAAGATTATCATTTTGACCGAGGGAAGCCTTTTGTTCAGTGTGCGCGCAATCTCGGAGTAAGACATTTGCTTGTAGTAGCGCAATACGAGCGGCGCTTTGTAGTGTTCCGGCAACCGCTTCAACTGTTCCCTCACATGGCGGTGCTCCTCTTGTCGCAGACATTGAGAGAATGGCGTAGGAGTCCAGCAGTCGCGGAGTTCGCCGGGGTCGATTTCCCTGGCACACGATTCCCGTTCGCGCTTCGTGCGCCGTAGTCTGTCAATGCAGTGCCGCTTTGCCACTTGGGACACCCAAGGACGGAAAGGCGAGGTCTCATCCTTTTTTTCCAGGACGAAGTGAAGCTTCAAAAAGACCTCGGCTGCAGCATCCTCGGCATCTTCCCGCCGACGGAAGAACCGTCGACAGACCTTCAACACGTGGTGGTAATGCTCCATATAGAGCGCAGTTAAGGTCTGGGGGCAGGCTTGCACGGCATGCTTCAAAACCGTACCGAACCCCGTTTCTTCCATCAGGAGTGATGCCGATGTTGTTGCCATGGTCCGTCACGCACCTCTGAATTTTGGGCACACCAACAGCGTTGCGCCCGAATGAAAATCTCTAGCTTGCGGTGTAATTCACTTCAATTATTCAGAATAGTTCCCTCTCAGACCGGCTTTCGTCATACGCGGAACCGAAGTTCGCTCTCGGAGCGTCGCCGAAGAATCTCTGCCACGCGCGCGCGGTGCCTCTTTCTTGTTTTCTCCACGGTGGCGGACCACCAGGAGCGTGAGGTCGTCGGCCGGTGGACATGCGTCAGCGAAGTCGAGCACCTTCGCAAGCGTAGAGAATAGAGCCTGGTTTGCACTTGCGCCCCGAACCGCTCGTGCAGCGGCCGACAGACGTTCGGTCTCAAACTCCTCATCCTGGCGGTTCCGGCACTCAGTTACACCGTCAGAGTAAGCCATCAACATGTCACCGGGATTCAGTCGGACTTTGCCGGCGTTGAACCTGGCCGCTTCGAGAGCACCGAGCATTGGGCCACCAATCTCCAATCGTTCCACAACATTGTTCAACCCGATCAGCAACGGTGGCGGCAGGCCCGCGTTGCAGTAGGAGAGTTCGCTCTCTCGCGGGTTGAGCCGTGCAAAAAACAAGGCTATCAAGGGTCGCTCGTCCCCCTCCTGGAATAGCTCCCGATTGACTTCGGCGATGGCCTCCGCCGGGTCCGATTGTCTTCGCGCACAGCGCTGCATCAAGCCCATAAGATGGGCCTGCCAGATTCCCGCAGACAGTCCCTTGCCGGCAATGTCACCCACGGCCAGCCCAAGGACCGAGTCGAGCTTCAGCACCTTGAAGAAATCTCCCGACAGATGGCGGACAGGAAAAATCTCGCCGGCGATCTCGAAGTTGCCCCAAACGAGTTCACGCGGGGCACAAAGCCTGCGTTGCACCTGCGCCGCTTCGTAAATGGCTTGTTGCAGCCGTGCGTGTTCTCGTCGCATAACATCCAGTTCCGCTCTGACAGAATGGATGTTCTCGCTAGGTTCTTTCGCCGTGGCGGGCATAGCTTGCTTCTCCCCTTCGGCCGAGCGCCGGAACGCGGGCACAGAGTGGTTCCCAATCCCATTTCGGCCTACCGCTGGCAACATTTCGGTCAGCGCCATCATCACCGGCCTCACCCAACGAACTTATAGCCGACTCCATGCACCGTGAGAAAAAAACGGGGCTGCTCCGGAACGGGTTCGAGCTTTTGGCGAATTCGCACAATGTGGGCGTCTACGGTACGCGTTGTCGGAAAGTTCTCATATCCCCAAACCTCGTCGAGCAGCCGGTCGCGGCTCATCGTTTCGCCCGAGTGACAAAGGAAATGTCGCAGCAACTCAAACTCTTTGCTCGAAAACTCCACAGGCTTGCCACCACGAAGGACCTGGTAACTGCGCAAGTTCACTTCGACGTCACCAAAGGCGTAGCAATCCTGGTCTTTCGGAAGAGTCTGCGCGCGGCGCAGAACGGCTTTTACGCGAGCGAGCAGCTCTCGAATCGAGAAGGGTTTTGTGACGTAGTCATCGGCACCGAGCTCCAGGCCTACGACCTTATCGACTTCCTGCCCGCGGGCCGTGAGCATGATGATGGGAATCGAGGGGCGCTTCGATTTTAGGTGTTTGCAAACATCCAGGCCGCTCATTCGCGGCATCATCACGTCGAGCACTACCAGGTCGGGGGAATCTTTCAGCGCGCGCTCGAGTCCCTCCACGCCGTCGAGCGCCGTCATCACTTGAAACCCCTCGTATTCGAAATTATCGCGCAGCCCGGCGACCATGTTGGGCTCGTCCTCGACGATCAGAATCTTTGTTGTTCCCATGACCTATCCTTTGCGCCCGCCCACTGCCCCATGACCCGCTCCACACTTCCTAGCCTTAGGCCACGGCATCTCCAGAACGCAACCGAGGATCCAACGGCAGTGCGATCGTGAACTTGCTGCCTTTCTCTGGCGCGCTCTCGACCAGCACCTCTCCTCCGTGCGCCCGCGCGATGTGCCGCACGAGCGAAAGGCCCAATCCGGATCCTTTGATGTCGTGCACCAGCGGATCCCCACAGCGATAGAACTTCTCGAAAATCTTCTCCTGTTCGTCCTTTCGGATGCCGATCCCATGGTCCAAGACTTCCAGATTGACGCGGCTGTTCTGGCGGTACAAATTCACGCCAATGTACTTCTGGTCTTTCGAGTACTTCAACGCGTTGTTCACCAGGTTGAGCAGCGAGCGTGCGATCGCTTCACGGTCAACGATTACCGGTGGAATGTCGCTGGAGATCTTTTCTTCAAAGGCGAAACCATGTTGCTCGATCTGAAAACGGTAGGAATCCAGCGTAGTCCGGACAAGATCGGCCAGATTAGTTTCCCTGAACTCGTACTCCTTGCGCCCCGCCTCGATTCGGGAAAAATCCAAGATATTGTTAATCAGGGCTGTTAAGCGCTCGCTTTCTTCGCGAATGATGCGGAAGTACTCCTGGTATTTTTCCTTCGTTGTGAGCCGCCCGAGTTCCAGCGTCTCGGCATACAGCCGGATCAGAGCGAGAGGCGTCCGCAATTCGTGTGACACGTTGGCAACGAAGTCGGATTTCAGTCTGGCCAGAGTCATTTCCTTGTAAACGTTGCGATAGGTGAGCCAGATTCCACCGATCATCAGGAGAGAGAGAGCGGCCAACACGATGTAGTTGTATCTGAGGAACTTCGTCCCGATGTCCGCGACCGTCGTGCCCCGGTATTTGATCGATAAGCTCAAACCCGGAAGCACGTCGGTAAAAGTGCGCTCCATCTCCGGCTTTCCCCCGTCCCAGTTCGCGGAAGTCACCCAGGGGGTAGGATCCTTCGGCGGGTGAATCATCATGACCGGTGGATTCGCATCAGCATGCAGCACGCCCTTCTTGCTGGTCAAAACGTCCTTCATCATTTCCGGCAGAAAGATGTTTCGCAGATAGTCGTTGTCAAACGCGACGATCCCCAAAGCTACGCGGCTCTCCGGAACCCCCGGGGGGATAAAAGAAGCAATGTTCCAATAAGTCTGGTGATTGTCGTGGCCCGACCATCCTCCCTCGAAATTCACCGGTACTTCTTCCTTTAACGCCATCCGTCGAAGCTTCTCGGCCATGGTTGTCGCTTCCACAGGCAACCAACTCGCCATCGCCTTGAACTCCTCCTCGGTGCGCGCGCAAAAGATTTCATCGTGCTCGTGACCGGGCTGCATGCGAGTCAAGAAACGGTTGTTCTTCTTATCGTAGAGGATCGCATAGGCGTACTCGGGGTGCTCCTTAAGGATTTCCCCTAGCCTCATCGTGATTTTGGAATCGCTGTCGTCAGGATTGGGGAACTCTTTGCGGACTGGCGCCAGCAGATCGATAGCCTTTTTCCAAGTTGCTTTTTCGCCGATTTTTAGCACGTAACTAAAGTCGCGTTGGATCGCTGCTTCGATAGCTTGATCACGCTGGATATGCTTCAAGTTCATAATGCTGAAGCCCATTAGGGCCGCCGCCGGCAGCACCATAGCGAGCTCCAGGGTCAGGAGCATCCTTGTGCGGTCCGTCAAGCGCCACTTCTTTGACATATTCGGCCTCAGCGGCTTTCCCAACATGCCTTTCGTAATCCAAGACTATAGGAACCCGGCCGGGCAAGTTGTCAAGACATCGCAAATGATTGTAAAAGGTTGTAAACGAATTTGGGCGGCATCCGGTCGCATCAGCCCGCAGCTAAATCCAGCAGAATCAGGAGGGAGACTGCGTGCCTGGGTATAGTACCCCGCCCTGGTTTTTCGTTCGGATGATGCTTAGAGGCATCTAAACGAAAACTCGCGATTCCTTGTGTGCGTTTACGTTGGGGGACTCGCCCCTGCCCGCCTGTTTCGGGATGCAGGCGACGCGGCTCAGGGCTCGGCATCCGCCGATCGCCCGCTCTTAGGCCGTTGTTTGGGAACATCCGGCTGTAATCTCGGCATAATCAAACTATGAAACAATAGCCCGGTCGTCTCGCAACGGGCGGCCTTTGTCTTGAAATGATGTTGGCCGACCGGTTGGAGAAGCAAATTGATCTGACCGCCCCGCCCCAGAGAACCGAGGAATTTTTATGGGCACCAAACCATTGGCGGTTTCCAAGTCCACGGAAATGCAAATCCTGTCTGAAGCAGCGTCGAAGTTCGCCATTGCACCGACACAAATCGCGACTACCCTGCACGATTTTTATCAGCGGCATCTGCTGTTCGATAACGGTGTGGATCCGGCGGTGACGAACCTACGCGAGCACTATGAGGCGTTCGCACGCTCGGTTAGGGAGATTCTCTCGCAGCGCTGGGTACTGACAAACCGCACTTACCATCACGCGAACCCAAAGCGTATCTACTACCTCTCGATGGAATTTCTGATCGGGCGCTCGCTGGCTAACAATGTGACGAATTTCATTCTGGATTCGCAGATGCAGGAAGTCATCAGCCAGAAGGACGTGAACTGGAGCGTGCTACTGCAAAAAGAGCCCGACGCGGGCCTCGGGAATGGGGGACTCGGGCGACTGGCGGCGTGTTTTCTGGACTCGATGGCGACAATGCAGCTTCCGGCCATGGGCTACGGGCTGCGTTATGAATATGGAATGTTCAAGCAGACGATTCTGGACGGGTGGCAGCACGAAGTGCCTGACAACTGGCTGCGGCACCCGGACCCATGGGAAGTGGCGCGTCCATATGCCCGGGTGAAGATCAACCTGAACTGCTCGTTCGTATTGCGCGACGGAAAGCTGAAGGCAATCGCCGAGAAGGACTCGTGCCTGTATGGGATTCCTTACGACCGGCCCGTGGTGGGATATGGAGGGAAGAACATCAACACGCTGCGCCTATGGGCCGCGGCAGCGCCGGACTATTTCGATTTTCAGGAATTCAGCAGCGGGGATTTTGTCGGGGCGCTGGCGGAAACACTTGCGGCGGAATCGATCACGCGCGTGCTGTACCCGGATGATTCCACCAGTATGGGCCAGGCGCTACGATACGTGCAGGAGTATTTCCTTGTGGCGGCTTCGTTGGCGGACCTAGTGCGGCGGTTCCAGCACGTGAATGAAGACTGGAATCTGTTTCCAGACAAAGTGGCGATTCAGTTGAACGATACGCATCCTTCCATGGCCGTCGCGGAGTTGATGAGGATTTTGCTGGATGAAGGACATCTGGGTTGGGACCAGGCTTGGGACATCACGCAGAGGACACTGGCGTACACCAACCACACGCTGCTTCCGGAGGCACTGGAGAAGTGGCCGGTAGAATGGTTCGAGAAGGTCGCGCCGCGACTCCTGGAGATTATTTACGAGATCAACCGCCGGTTTTTGGAGTACGTGAGAAGCACACATCACGGCGACGAGCAGCTGACTTCCCGGGTCAGCCTGATTGAGGAAGGCGAAGTGCGCAAGGTGCGGATGGCGAACCTGGCGATTGTAGGGTCGCACAGCACCAACGGCGTAGCGGCGATTCACTCGATGCTATTAAAGACGACCACCGTGAAAGATTTGGCGATGATCTTTCCGGAGCGGTTTAACAACAAGACGAATGGCGTGACGCCACGGCGCTGGCTCCGGCTTTGCAATCCGCCGCTGGCACGGGCTATCAGTGGAGCGATTGGGGATGCCTGGATCACGGAGTTGAACGAACTTTCACGATTGAAACCGCTGGCGGATGATGCGGGATTCCGGGAGAGCGTGTTGAAGGCGCAGCATGAATGCAAAACGCTATTCTGCAACTGGCTGAAAAACGTGTACGGAATCAGCGTTGATCCGCACACAGTTTTTGACTCCCAGGTAAAGCGGATCCACGAATACAAACGGCAGTTGTTGAACGCATTGCGCGTCATCGTTCTTTACAACCGGCTACGCGAAAATCCGAATCTGGAGATGGCTCCGCGCACGTTCTTTTTTGCCGGAAAGGCGGCGCCCGCATACCAGCTGGCAAAGCTGATCATCAAGTTCCTGAACAATCTGGCGGGAACGATTGACGGCGATCCGATCGTCAAAGGGCGCCTGCGTGTCTTGTTTTTGCCCGACTATCGCGTGACTCTGGCCGAGCAGTTGATTCCGGCGAGCGACGTTTCGAACCAGATCTCCACAGCGGGCTATGAAGCCAGCGGTACAAGTAACATGAAATTCATGATGAACGGAGCGCTGACCATCGGCACAAGGGATGGAGCAACGATTGAAATGGCGGAAGCGGCCGGTGAAGAGAATTTCTTCTTGTTTGGCCTGACTGCACAGCAGGTCGCCGAGAGCCGCGGCTGGTACAACCCACATTGGCACTATGAACACGATCCGGAAACGCGTGAGGCGCTTGACCTGATCTTCTCCGATTATTTCAGCCGGAATGAGCCAGGAATCTTCGGGCCGATCCGCGACACGCTGCTGACTCATGGGGATTTCTACATGCATCTGGCGGACTTGAAATCATATCTGGACGCCGATGCCCGCCTGACGCAACTTTGGGCCCATCCGCACGCGTGGGCGCACAAGGTTGTTTTGAATATCGCAAACTCCGGCTGCTTCTCGAGCGACAGGACCATCAGCCAGTACAACACAGACATCTGGAAAGCCGCGGCCTGCCCTGTGACGTGAAGATCCGATAGAAGACGCAATCCTGGCGCCTCTGGCTGTGGAGTCAAATTACGTGCAACAATCTCGACGCAGGCCAGCCCGCCGATTGGTTTGCGCGGTGACCTTTTTCATTTCGAATATCGGAGACTTTTTATGGCTGAGGGTGGAACGAAAACCAAGGGCGTGTCTCCCTTGGCCGGCAAGCTGGCGCCGAAAGAGCTGCTCATTGATGTGACCAAGCTCGAATCCGATTATTACCGGAAGCGCCCGGACACCGGTGATCCCGCGCAGCTGGTGAGTTTCGGCACGAGTGGCCACCGCGGTTCGCCCTTTCTCTCTACATTTACCGAAGCGCACATTCTGGCAATCACGCAAGCGATTTGCGAGTACCGGCACGCGCAAGGGACCGATGGGCCGTTGTTCATGGGGAAGGATACGCACGCGATTTCCGAGCCCGCGCAGCGCACAGCGCTCGAAGTGCTGGCGGCGCATGGCGTTGAGACGATAATTCAGTCGGAGGATGGCGTAACGCCGACACCCGTGATTTCACGTGAAATTCTGGCTTACAACCTCGGACGCAAGCAACACCTCGCAGACGGGATTGTCATCACTCCTTCGCATAATCCGCCGCGCGACGGCGGATTCAAATACAATCCGCCGAACGGTGGACCCGCCGACACGGATGCGACTGGCTGGATTCAAAAGCGCGCGAACGACTTGCTGCGCGCGAGTAATTCGGGCGTGAAACGAGTTCCCTACTCTTCCGCGATCCAGGCGGCAACCACGCATCAGCGGGATTTCGTTCATCCTTACGTGGAGGATTTGCGGAATGTCGTGAATATGGGCGCGATCCGCGGAGCTTCACTGAAACTGGGCGTCGATCCTTTAGGAGGTGCCGCGAAGTCTTACTGGGAGCCGATCAATTCGGTCTACGGATTGAATATCACGGTTGTCAATCCGGTGATTGATCCGACGTTTTCGTTCATGACCGTGGATCACGATGGCGTGATTCGCATGGACTGCTCGAGTCCATACGCGATGGCGGGCCTGGTGAAATTGAAGGATCGGTTTCAGGTAGCCTTTGCGAATGATCCGGATTCGGACCGGCATGGGATCGTCACGCCGTCAGCCGGGCTCATGAATCCTAACCATTTTCTGGCAGTGGCGATTCAGTATTTGATGACGCACCGGCCGAAATGGTCCGCGGAGCTGATCGTGGGAAAAACGCTGGTTAGCAGCAGCTTGATTGACCGAGTGGTGACGAAGCTGAGGCGGAAGTATTCGGAAGTGCCGGTCGGATTCAAATGGTTTGTACCGGGTCTTTTCGATGGGTCTTGGTGCTTCGGTGGCGAAGAAAGCGCGGGCGCCAGCTTCTTGCGGCTGGACGGCTCGGTTTGGACAACGGACAAGGACGGGCCGATCATGGACTTGCTGGCAGCTGAGATTACTGCGGTGACGGGCAAAGATCCGGGCGCACATTTCCAACAACTCGTCGAGGAGTTTGGCATGCCGTACTACACGCGGATTGATGCGGCGGCTACGCCGGATCAAAAGGCCAAGTTGCAAAACCTTTCGCCAACGGATGTGAAAGAGTCGGACATGGCGGGCGAGCCGATCGTCAGTAAGTTGACCGCAGCGCCTGGTAATGGCGCACCGATCGGCGGACTGAAGGTGCTGACCAAGACCGGATGGTTCGCTGCGCGGCCTTCCGGCACTGAGAACATTTACAAGATTTACGCGGAGAGCTTCCAGAGCGAGGAGCATCTGCAAGCCATCGTGAGCGAAGCGCAGCAGATTGTGAATAACGCACTTCGCTAGGTCCGGTTCCCGCCCCACCGACTGGATGGTCGATTAGTGACGGCCTGAGTTGTCGCGGCACTCGACCTTACTTGATTCCCAACGCTCGGGGATACCTTCTCTGAGCCGTTTCTTTTGCAGACAGCCTCCTTTTATTAGGCAAATGGGTTCGAGACCACGAGGCTCCCGAATTCCTGCCCATCTTGAAAGTCTTCGCTGTAGAGAACGTCACATTGACCTTCGATCGCCGAAGCGATAATCAACGAATCGTGCCAAGGGAGTCGAAACCTTGCTCCAATCCGCAGCGCCTCCCCATACAAGGCTGGCGAGGAGTGCACCGCGAGGAGCGGACGAAATGTCGTCGACAAGTATTGTTCGGCGTCAGCGCCGCCCATGGGTTTCGCGAAACGGCGCAGCGCGATATTAAAGAACTCTTGCACCACTTGATAGCTAACAATGCCACCGCGAGTCTCGATTGCCTTGCTGATTAGCTTCACCGATTGCGCAGCCTTCTTGGGCGAGCCGGCGTCGAAGGAATATACGAAGATATTTGTGTCGAGAAAGAATCTACCGCTCATTCATCTCGTCCCGGCTGAAGCGCCGCCCTGATTGCACATGCTTCAGGCGTTTCATCAGGGCTTCGAACTCCTGCACACCACCGGTTTGCGAAGTGACCTGTTCCAGCCATTCGCGGAACATGGCATTCAGCGTTTTATGCCGGGATTTGGCT
>Ga0306920_100011353_pt1 | contig 12020 bp, 12 predicted proteins | sample flu12Cox44000170_FD_204666 | JGI IMG/M metagenome (GOLD analysis project Ga0306920, IMG submission 204666) | Lab enrichment of tropical soil microbial communities from Luquillo Experimental Forest, Puerto Rico - flux4day.12C.oxic.44.000.170 (v2)... | ecosystem: Environmental > Terrestrial >...
TAGTATCGGACCCAGGCGCGATCAAGGTTGCCACCGCCCGGGTCCGGAGGAAAAAGTATACCAGATGTTTCGTCCTTACCCCAACTCGGCATGACCGCGCCGCCCGCGATTTCCAGGCGAGCACGGGGCGTATGCGTGCCGATACCAACATTGTCCCCGCACACAGTAATGCTGTCGGACCCGCTGGCGCCCAGCATCAGCCGATTGGAGCCGCCAATCGCACGGATCCGCACGTCGCCGCTGAGCGCGACGCCAACCTTCAGCCGTATCGTATCGTTGCCGATACGGAAATCACCTTCGGTCTTATCCACATCCCCGTGGTCTTCGCCGGCGACCCGCACGTCGAGCTTCGCTTTAGGGTCGCTCGTGCCGATACCGACATTGTGCTCGATAACGACATTGCCATGCTGCATAGTGATGCAGTCGGTGTTGCCGGCGCCCAGCATCAGCCGATCGGCGAGGCCGCCCATCGCACGGATCCGCACATCGCAGCCGTGGGAGCCGTCAAGCGCGACGCCAATCTTCAGCCCTAGCTTATCGTTGCCGATACGGAAATCACCTTCGGTACTGGTCACGTCCCCTTGGCCGCCGCTCACGCTCACGCCTTTCGTGTCCCACTTCAGCGCGATACGCTCTCCCCCATAGATCGTGCCGAGCAATCCGCCGCCATTGCCGTACAAAGCGGGTCCATCGACGTGTGGGTCTGCCTTCCCGGGGAATCCGCCGTAGACCAGGCCGTGGTTGGCATCCACGTCCCCGCGCAAACGAAGTTGACGATCTTTTAGGGCGAGGGATACGTTGTCATCGGACGGCACTGCCCCCATCCGGTCGATCTCGGCGAGGACATCGCGCGCATTCACCGTGAGTTTCGCGACCGACAGCGACGAACCGGGGTCGATAGCATCCCCGGGCAGTTTCACGCCTTGCGCGCCGCCGGTGTGGTTGTGCTCTTTGATTTTCTGGCGCAGCTCTTTCTTCGCCTCGATCTGGATATCGTTCCAATCCTTGGCCTGGATCAGGTCATTCGGATTGCGCGAGATATAAGGCTCGAGTTCGTCGGACATCAGAATATCACCTCCCAGCTCAACGTCATCTCCAGGGCACCGGTGCGGGTGATCACCGGGAACTTCACGTGGTTGTACAGCACGAGCGAATCGTTGGGCGCGATGATCTGGATACCCGCTTCCTGAATCGCCTGCGTGTCGGTCCCGGACAGCGGCGGCAGCGTCGCCGTCACCTTCGCGACGATCTGCGTTTTGCCCTCGGAGGCTGGCACCTGTTGCGGTTCGGCAAGCGTGGCCTCGGCCCACGCGACCTGCAGGCCAAGTTTCGTGTCCTCGGGCTTCGGATCGGCCTTCGCCGTGCCGACCGCGATCCTGAGCGACTTGACCTGTCGAAGGGCGCCGAGCAGCCCCGCAAGATACACACGCCCCTCGTTCGTGATCAGGTTATCCGCTTCGCGGCGTGCCACAACCGTGCCGCCGTGGTCGCGCAGTTCGATCACCAATCGTCCGCCCAGCACCGCCTTCTCCTGCATCATGGCTTTCGCCCCGGTCATTGCAGCACCGAGGAATCGAAACGCGTCGCATCCAGTATGGCCGTGAACGAAAGCGACCCTTCGCCGCTTGACTGCGTGTCCGAGAGTTTGGCCACCCCGGCGAAATGCAGCTGCGACTCCTCAACCACGGCAGTGTCCCAAGGCGGGAAATCCACCAGCACGCGCACGCCGGCAGCACGCGCCTGCGCCATGTCGGCAAGCAGCAGATCTACTGCGCCACGCGTTTCGGCGTTCTGCACCGCGACATTGCGCGGCACCCGAAGCCGCACGGTGTAAGGCGGTCGGCTGAACCACCGGAGTTCCAGATCGACCTCAGCCTTCAGATCGGCCTTCACGCCGGCGGTTACCGGCACCCCCTCCGTCGGGGCCCTCACCAGCAACGGGTTCTGCGCGGCCGCGCCGAGATCGGTAATCTCGCCGCTTGGCATGCTCATCAGCCGCCAAGAGTCGCGGCCATTCCGTATCCTCGGCGTACGAACGCTTTGGGCAATGTCGCTGAAAGAGGTTGCATCGAACACGGCATCAATAAAACGCGGACCGTAGATGTAGAACACTTTGTCCGACACGTCCCGCTGGGTGCCGTCAGCATGGCCATCATGGCTGATGACCTGTGCGCACCCGTGGGGAGACGCGATAAGCCACGGATGCACCGGCGTATCGTCATAATTCACAAACGGCAGCTTCTCCTGCCACGTCAGCTCAGGCGCGATTCGCAGCTCCTCATTCGTCCGCAGCGTATCGGCGAACAGCGTGATCTCGCCAGTCGCGCGATTTTGCATCGCCGGGAATTCCAGCTTCCCTTGTTTCACGAGCAACGCAATCTGCGGCCGGTCGGCGACCAGAGTACTGTTCGCCACCTCAAAGTCCGACCCCAGTGTCAGTCCGGTCTCACGATTCTCACGATGCACCATCGTTTGCACCGGGTTCTCCGACACCCACGCGTCGACCGCCCCCGCATCGCGGTTTGGGCAGCCGCTCTCTTCGAGCTGGAGTGCCAAGGCCTTGCGCCACGCATGGACCGCCCGTGCATCGCGGTTTGGGCAGCCGCTCTCTTCGAGCCGGCGTGCCAACGCCTTGCGCCACGCATCGACAACCGGTACATCGCGCTTTCGGCAGTGTTCATTGGTGCCGCCGGCGCACACCCTGCAACGCCGTCGCACACCCGGCGTGACACCCCAGGCGACCGTCGCCTCCGCTGCCCAAAGCTTCTCCTCGGCCGCGCTCGCACTCGGGGACGCCACCTCCACCATCAGTGGGCACGCCTCCAGCCCAAGGTCGGCAATAGCAAGCGAAAGAATTGCGCGCGGGGTCGCAAGACCGCGGCTGAGTGCTGTCGCGGTGATACGAATACGCTCCCGATAGCCCTCCACGGCCTCAGGGGCCGCGTCGGCCGGCGTCAACCGCGGCACGCCGACAAGCTGGCCGAGAAGCTCCAACGCACTCCGTTGTGTTGCAGGATCACGGTACCCGCTCGCCAGATTGATCCAGCGGTCGTGTAGCACGCGCATGGTGACGTCGTCATAATCCGTGAGCGCTACCGCCATGTTCCACAACAGCATGCCGATATTGCTGCGCCGCACATCCGCCGTGTAGATTCGAGGCAGTACATTCAGCATCCGGCGGAACCGGATTGCGGGGTCAGCCATCCCCCACCTTGACGGTCACATCGCCCATGCGCGGCCGTTCACGCGCGTCGAATGTATCTCTCTGCGGCTTTCTCTGCGGCTCTCTCTGCGGCTGCGCCTCCGCTTCGTTGGCGAGCGTCATCTCCAGCACCCGGCCAGTGCGTTCATGCACTATGTCGAAGCACATCGCGACGACGGATGTGTCGGGCACAGCCAGGCAGTCGCGCAATTCCTTGAACGTCAGTTCCATCCGCGGCTTGTCGCCGGTCTGTGCGGCACGCGATTCCGTCAACTCGAACTCCTGCGCTTTTGCCGTCAGCAATTGCGTAAGCCTGTCCACGAAATCGGGCCGCACCGCCGAAGGCGACAGTGAACGCTTGAGCGTCAGCAACGCATTGACACGCACGCCCGGCGATTCGAGCGTGAGCTTTGGCCATCCGCCATCGGCGGCGAGGACGGCTTTCTCGGCCTGGTCCGGCATGAAATCGCCGGTTGTCATCAGTTTGTTAGCCAGCGAGACGGCGTTCGCGCCAGTGCCGTTGAACGGCTCCATCAATCGCATACCGGTGGTCTCGGTGACCGCGCCAATTCGGGGATCGCTGCCCAGAACGGCCCGCAGCTTCACCTCGCGCACTGCATCGCCGACATCCAGCGTCTTGAAATATGCCTTCAGATCCTTGCGCACCTGTTGCTCAATCGCTTGCCGTTCGGCGGTGGTAAAATCCTTGTTCAACTGGAGCGTTGCGGCGATGCGAATGCTGATCTCACTCGCTTTGCCGACCATGACGCGCACACCGGCGGGCCGCGCGCGCGCAACTGCGGCCTCTACCCGCGCCATGACCGTATCGTTTAGCTTGTCCATGTCTCCCAGCACCAGGCGCACTTCGCCCGGCTGCGCCGCGAAATCCTCGATCACCTTCACCTGAGGCACGCCGCACGAGCGCACCGCCCGCACTAGCGCATCCACGGTCCCAGTCGTGGCGCCGCGAATGGTTTGGCGCGCGCGGGCGCGCAGCTCGTCGTCGCTTTCGCCGGTCTGCCGCATGATGATCGGGCCGGGGTTCGTCACCTCGACCCCGAATATCGGACGCTGCATCAGCGTGAAGTTTCCGGGAGGGATCGGCTTCGATTGCGGTTCGACCGACTGCACGTCGACCGTCACCGACGTACGGCCCGCTTCCAGCCGCGCATCCTGCACCGTTTGCACCATCGGCGGTTCCAAACCAGCAACCATCGTGCCGGCGGGGATCGCGATGTCGGCGTCTGCCGGTGTTGCGCGGGAGAATTGTACGCTGCCCACCAGATAGTCGTGCGGGGGCAGCCGCTTCAGCCCGAGCAGTGCAACCACCTGGTCCAATGCCGTGCCTTTCGCGGTTTCAAGAAACGCACAGCGGTACACGAAGTCGAGCTGCTCGTAGGCGACCGCCAACTCACGCGCGAACGCCTCCAGCAAGGTCAGCACAACGCTTCCTTCGTAACGGTCTGTCAGCTTCGGACGCTTGCCAACCCCCTGCCGGACGTCATCCGAGAGCGTTTCGCCGATGGCCGCGAAATCCTTTTTCTGGAACCGAACCTCTTCAGGCATTCAGCACCGCCTGAACCATCGCAGTATCGCCGCTTACCGCGCGAACCGTCGCGCTGACCTCCACCACGCCCGGCTCAGTAGCGCGCGGAGTGACGGTGACGCGCAGCACGTCATCCACCCGCGGGTCATTGAGCAGCGACTGGCGCACATAGCGGCGGAGCAATTCCAGGTTGGCGCGATCCATCGTCTGGCCCAGCAGGTCGCGGACACGCGTACCGTAGCGGGGATGCCCAAGGCCGCTCAGTTCGCGGCGGTCGATCAGCAGCCGAAGCGTCAGCGCCTGCACCAGATTGTCCACCCCGCCCACCATCCCTTGCTCGCCAGGGCCGATTTCGATGTCGGCGCCGCCATTGGCGAAACTCAGCTTGAGATCGGTGAAGAACGGCGCGCTCATCGAAAAGTCACATCAGTTTGCCGGGGCCGGCGGTTGAGCCGGGCGGCGCCGGAATGCCGGGTGCAACCATGACCTGCCCCGCGAACATCGTCAGCGCAGCATCGACGGCTTGTGCGATCGCCTGCGCAAGCCCCGGTGCGTCCTCGCCGCGCAGCCCATTCTGCTGACAAAGCGCGTCAGCGATCGGCTTCAAAGTCCCGGCCAACGACACCGGCTGCAGCATGCCGGGCGCGGTGGTAACAAAACCGGCGACCGCGATTCCGGGCATCACCATCGTCTGGCTCGCGAACGACTGGATACCCCGCGCCGCGGCGCCGGCAATAACCTTGGCAAGTCCGCCCGCATCCTCGCCGCGGATGCCCTGCGCCATCAGGAAGCCGTTCGCCAGCCCCTCCAGTTGCGACGCGTCCGGCCCGCCGGCCGGGGGCGGCATCAGCCGCCCGGGTCCGATTACCGCGCCACTGCCGGTCAGTGGATGGACAGCCGTCGGCATGCCCGGCAGCACCATCGCCATCGCCAGAAACAGCGTCAGGGCCTGCCCCAGCGTGTCAGCCAGCGCCTGCGAGAATCCGGGAATGTCGTCGCCCAGCAGCGATGCGGCATTCAGGAAACCGTCGCCGGGCGACTTGATTTGTGCGGATTGCGGCGCGGGCATTTTGTCAGCCCTTGGCCCTGACGGTTTGCGATGGTTTCAGCGGCTTGCCCGTGAAATAGCACTTATGGCTTTGCTCGGTGATCACGCCCGAGCCGCCGCTGCCCAGATCGATATTGCCCGATGCCTCGATCTTGCAGTTCTTGCACTTGACCTCCAGATTGCCGTTCTTCCTCACGGTCACCACGGTCTCGCCCGCCGTGATCACCACGGCTTCGTCCTTGTCGATGGCGATAGAGGTTTCACCATTGGCCAGCCGCCATTCCTTCGCCTTATGCACCGGCGGGTGGGCCTTTTCCGAATAGAGCCGGCCCACCACGACCGCACGGTTGGGATCGCCGTCAACATAGGAGAGCAGTACCAGCTCGCCCTTCTGCGGTGCGCTCGCCATGCCGATATGCGGTGTACAGATCGGGACCTTGCGCAGCTCCAGCGGCCCCTCGCGCAACTGCACATTGCACTCGAAATTGTTCGCGTCGCTTGCATCGGTATGGGGAAACGCGCTGGTCACGACCGCGATTTCCGGCAATCGCACGGCAGCGAGCTCGTCGCGGATGATCGCGCGGATGATTGAGACCGGATCGGTCACGACGAGTTCGAATCCTCGTTGATGTTGAAGGACTCCGGTAACTTGCTCTTCGAGTAAGGCTGCGCGCGCTTCAGCGTCTTTTTCTCGTGATCGAGATGCAACAGCCGATTGACCGTTAAGGTGTCGAGCATTCTGGTGGTTGGAATCTTGTTGATGACCTGGAATGTGCGCAGCCGCTGCTGCATCGGCATACCGAACAGCTTCGAATCCCTCTCCCCCGCAGGACCCTTGTACCCGAGGTCGGTGAGCATCTTATTGTCGTAGCCGAGGTCGGTGAGGATGTTGTCCGCCTCGACGACAGCGGAGGCAGTCGGCGCCGGGATGGCAACGGCATCCGGATGATTGATCATCGCCGATGCGCTCTCCGGCGTGGTCGCTTCACGCATTGCCGGGTCCGGCGCGCGCTCGCCGGGCCATGGCAAAGCTGCATCTTGGCCTCGCGGCTGGAGCGAGGGCAGTGAATTGGTCGCAATGGCGGAGCCTGTGCCAGCATCTTCGGCGGAGGCATTCGGCGCTGGCACCGCAGCTGTCCTGAATCCGATCGCCACCGCTTCGGCGGGAGACGCACTGTCAGTCGAACTCACGCCGTCAGTTGCGACGGCAAAGGGATCAGCTCCCGATTCATCCCACGCCTCGGGCGCCGGCTCCAAGCCCAGTCGCGCGAGGCCGTCAGCCGTGACACGCACCATCGGCACCAGGATGCGGTCCGTCAGGGCGCGGCTTGTGGTCATGCGGCGTCCCCGAATTGGATCACCGTGGCATCAGCATAATCCGCGAGCCGGCCGCCTGTTCGCACGACGTGCTGCGGCGCGGGCTCCGCCAGCGCGAGCAGGCGGCGCATCCGGTCCACTTCCGCCGCCGGAGCGGCAAGGATTTGTGCCGGCGTCCAGCCCAGCCTCCGGCACAACGCAAGCATTGCGCGGGCCTCTTCCGCGTCCGCGGTCAGTAGCGGATCACCGGCCGGATCCGGCGCGTTCAGCGCCACGACCGCGTCAAGCAAACGCGCGGTCGCCAGTGAATCAAGCTGATCAAGCAGCGTGTTCGGGGTGAGCGCGACAGCCGAGGCGCGCATCATCCGATCGAGATAGAGCGGCGGATCGAAGGTGCCGGCGTCACTCGCGGCGCGCAACGCGGCCAGGCGTTCGCCCTCCGTCCATGGCCGGAGTGTTGCGCAGCACGAGCCGAGATCGTGATCTTCATGCGGCGGCTTGTCCTCGCCGCCGGCAGCCCACCACAACGCGATCGGCGCCAGCGCCGGAAGATGAACCTCGGCAATCTGCGAAGCGGCTAGGACGCGGCTCGCGAAATACTGCGAGTCCAATATCAACCCGCTTTCACCGCCGAACAGGCTCTCGCGCAGCGCGGTGATGTGATCGGCATAGCGCCACGGCCGCAGCGCAACAGTGCCGACCGCCGGCAGCTTGACCTCCAGTGGCTCAGCGAACCCGTTGAACCGGCCGTGGAACACGACGCCATCGATCTCGGCGATCGGCGCGGACAAGAATCACTCCTCCCGCAGCCGCGTTGCCGTGAAACGATAGGAGGTAAGCACGCTGCCGCCGGCACCTGCGTTGAATGATTTGTCGGTCGTGTAGCAATCGTCGAACGACAGCGTGCGCTTCGGACTGTCCTGCGCATCGGTCTGCCGCAAGTTCGCAACAAGCTGGAACTTGCGCAGCTGCTGCAGGTTCTCGTCGAGCTTGACATTGGCGGAACGCACCGCGAGCTCGCCTTGCACGGTGCGCAGACCGAAGATCACCGCGACCCGTTCGCTGGAACCCACGCCGCCCACGTCCTCCTGCTCGGTGACAACGCGGAAGGTGAGCGACTGCAATCCCTCGATCTGTTCGCCGTCCACCAGAACGGTGCTGCGGCTGGCGGCAAAAACCGTTGCCATGATGTCGGCACTCCCGGATTACTGCGGTGTCAGACCTGCACCAGCACTGTTGCGTAGATGTAGTCGATCGCGCGGACCGGCCGCACCGCGAGGTTGACGCTGACGATGCCTTTCGCGAAATCCGATTGCGTTGAATAGACATCGAGCGCAAAGGCCGGCTGCTTGCCGTCGGTTGACGGCACGATCGCTCCGGCGCGCTCCATCTCCATGAGGAACTCGGCCAGCTTCTGTTTCAGCGCGCCGCGTCCGATTTCGTTATTCAGCCGCCCGATAAACAGGTTGCCGACGAGTTTCACCCCGCGCACCGCCCGGTCGGCCACGCGGCGGACGCTGATCTGGTCCCCATCGGTGGTGAGACCCTGCACCACGATCGTGCCGCTGTCGCGCATATTGGCGACCGGCACGACCTTATTTTCTAGCAAGCTTTTTTGCTCGTCGACCAACAGCCTGGCAGACAGATCAGTCAAGCCCGCGACCTTTTTGAACGTGGGCGACTGGAAGTAATCGAGCGACCCCACCATGCCCGCGACCGCGCCGGCGGTTCCCCACGGCGCCAACAGCCTTGGCTTTGTCAGCCGCGGCTTTGGCAGCCTCGGCGTCAGCATTAGCTTTGGCAGCCGCGTCTTTGGCAGCCTCGGCGTCAGCATTAGCTTTGGCGGCCGCGTCTTTGTCAGCCGCGTCTTTGGAAATTTTGGCGTCAGTTTCGGCTTTGGCAGCCGCGGCGTCAGCGTTAGCTTTGTCAGCCGCGTCCTTGGCAGTTTTGGCGGCAGTTTTGGCTTCGGCAGCTCTGGCGACAGCCTTGGCCTCGGCAATCTTGGCGGCAGCCTCGGCGAGAGCCGCGTCTTTGGCAATCTCGGCGGCAGTTTCGGCTTCGGCAGCCTTGGCGACAGCCTTGGCCTTGGCCAAGGCCGGCGGAGTTTGGCCAAAGCCGATACGGCCCTGGCTGATCGCGCTCATGTTCTGGCAGTGGCTGATGACCGAGCTGTATACGCGCGCGACCTTGGACACATCCGACATGTCCTGCAGCGCGGCGAGGACCATGTCGACTTCGCGATGATTCGCGAGCGCTTCGATTGCCTTCTCATAGGCATCCGCGCTGGCATCACTGCCGTCTCTGAACGGCGTTGACGTGTTTTTTTCGTTGGCAACCGGCAATCCGCCGCTTCCCCAGTCAACTGTGACGAGCTGGGAGCCGATGTCGGACGGGATTTCACGGTTGCGCAGCAGTTCGAGCGTGTCCTTGCCGCGCTTGATTTCAAGATCGAACACGTCATTGCCGTCCGGGGTCTTGCGGCGCGTCACAACCGCGCTGAGCTGATTGCCCCAACTGCCGCGTGCGCGGGCCGTCAGAGTGAAGGCGGGTTCGCCCCTATCGCCATTAATCTCTGCCTTTGACGGGTTCGCCTCGTTTTCGCCAATGGGCGAGATAATGAGTTCGGCGACGCCATTGGCGAACGCAAGGGATGCCTCCGGCATGCTGTACGCGCTGTTTGCACCATATAATTCCACGAACCGGCTGAAGCTTTGCACCGGCTGCACCGGCTGTTCCCGCGGCGCTTTTTGGGTGATGCCGACGATGCCGAGGATGCCAGACGGAGAGAGCTGTGGAGCAACGACTTCCTTAACAACCTTTACTTCCACGCCGGGAATTACGAGTGGCACGCTTCCCTCCTCAGCTCCAGACGTCGTTTATGAGGTGACGGAATTTAAGAGCGCGCGGCTCGCGCATTCCCGTCATGTCCCGATCCGAATGTGACAATCATGGTTAATAACGGCGAGCGTGTCAAGCAGATTTCCGCAAGTTACCGTGGTAATCATAAATAATTAGATGTTTTTTTGTGAATAAAACTAAAACCAAATTTTACGAAATGATCGCGCTCATTACTCAAATGCGATCACCCCGATGAGGGTCTGACCGAAAATGAGGGCGAGATTACCAAACTCTTGTCGTCACCCCGCGAAAGCGGCTGTCAGGAAAATCCTGCGAACTGAAAAATTCGTTGTCTCCGCGCAAGCGGGGACCCAGGGCGAGCGGCGAGTGTTCCTGGGTTCCCGCTTTCGCAGGAATGACGGGCGGGTTACGAATCTCCGGTCAGCTCTAAAGCGATGGCCGTTCCTAGAATAATCACACCGACTTCGCCGGATAGTCGCTACCGTCGCGGAAAAATCTGTGTCCACACGATCGAATTGGGCGGCTGCACGGCTCCGCCCTGCGGATCGGAGTGGCCATACAAGTGCACATTACGCCAAATCGCGTTCTGCTCCGCCGCGATCCGCACGTCGGCGGTGAACCCTGCGATACCACTGCCGCACGTCGAGAGATAGATCGCCGCCGGAACGGCGTGGTGCGCCATGTTGCTCTGGATACATGCGAGAAAGGTGGTCGCGTTTATGTCGACGTCGCCGCCAGCCCTAGCATTGCCAATTTCTCGGTCGTTCCCGTGCGCGATCACGACAATGGTGGCGCCGTTGGGGATGTTGTTATTCCCGCCGCGGACCTGTGTCCAGTTGTAGCATGCGTTGATCGGGTTCCAGGCGCCGTTCAATTGCGTGTTCGTCGGAGGTTGCAGTGGCGAGATGCTTTAGGTGGCAGCTAAATCGTCCTTGACGCCTTGGGCGAGAGCAGCCGGTTGAGCGTGTCAAGATCATCTGCGGGCGGCGCCCCTTGCGCCTGCGCGAAGGCGGTGATCGCGGCTTTCGTCTTCGCTCCGGCAAGGCCATCGATGCCACCCGGGTCAAAACCCCTGATTGCCAGCAGCTGCTGCACCAGACGAGTATCGGCGCTGCGGTTACGCCCAAAGCCGCGCCTGGTGGTCTCCTCAAGTGCAGCCAGCAACCCGGCATCGACCTCACCGGTCGCGGCTGTGCCACAGGAGCGCTGAAAGCCGCCGATGGCATGCCGGGTGCGTGGTCCCGGCTTCCCGTCAACCGGTCCGGGGCTCCATCCGAGGTATTCGAGGAGCGATTGGACAATGCGGAGGTCCGGCCCGGCATGCGGCGCCGCCGCTGCCGGCGGCAGCGTTTCCAGTAGAGCGGCGCGCAAGTCCTTGTGATCACTGGTCCCCGGGAGCTTGTGCTTCGTCGTGAACGCGGCGATGGCTGCCCTAGTACGCTCCCCGACTATCCCGTCGATCTTGCCGGGGTCGAAGCCGTGATAGGTCAAGAGCAGCTGCACGGCGCGCGCGTCGAGATCCGGCAAACCCTTTTTGGAAAGGTGTTTGTGCGCGTCGGCCAGCTTCTCGTCGTAGCGGTGGCGGGCATAGTCTTCTCCGTTGTAACCGCACGCGAAGCCCGTCCAGTTGCCGTCCCTCAGCGCCGTGTGCAGGCGGCAGCTCGACTTCAGGAAGGAGGCCATCCCCAGGAGCTGCTCGCTCTCGCCGCGCATCATCTGCGCCACCATGTCCTCGGCGTCACGGAAGCCGGCCTTGGCGGCGTTGAATCCCATGATCTGGCCGAGACCCCAGGAGGCGCTCTCGAGCGCCGCCCGCCGATCGCAGGCCATCGCCTCCTCCAGTCGCTCGTACTGATATGCCCCGGGCTTGCCGTAGGAGTCCTTGCTGGGTCGACCGCTGATCCCCGGGTGAGCGCGGTCGAAACGCCCCCCGGTGCGCTCTTTGAACTTATGGCGCTCGAAGAGGATGCTGGGCCGCCTGTCCGGCAGGAAACCGCAGCCCGAGGTCTCGACGGTGACGACCGACCACAACAGGGCAGGATCGACAC
>Ga0306920_100011354_pt1 | contig 12020 bp, 18 predicted proteins | sample flu12Cox44000170_FD_204666 | JGI IMG/M metagenome (GOLD analysis project Ga0306920, IMG submission 204666) | Lab enrichment of tropical soil microbial communities from Luquillo Experimental Forest, Puerto Rico - flux4day.12C.oxic.44.000.170 (v2)... | ecosystem: Environmental > Terrestrial >...
CAGAAGCCGCAGCAGAACAAGAGAAAATTTACATCAAAATCGACCTCGGCGCAGATGTACGGGCAAAGGGGATGGAGAGCAGTCCAGCCGACGTTTTAATAATTGAGGCGGCGCCCCGGCCCAGTACCCCGAAACAAATCGAAGATGATCACAACGAACAACCGAGCGACAAATGGCGGCGATGACAATTTTTGAACGCTTGGGGCGACCGCAGCCGGCACCGACCGCAGCAGCGCGCGAAGACCCGACCGCGCAACTCCTCGCATGGCTCGTCAAACATTGGGGTCGGCCCACCATCACCCTAAGGGACATCCTTCGACTCGGCCCCTACCTCCTACGAAACAAGGAAACAATCCTGCGCCTGACGCAGACCCTCGAAGACCGGGGCTGGCTGATCCCCACCCGAAAGCACCGACACGACACGCAGGAATGGCAGATCGCCCGGGGGCTCCCATTAAATTAAGTCGCGACCGTCGCGAATATCCTGGAAACTCACCCGGCAGACCATTTTTTAAGGCGGAAAACCCTCACCCCCGAATATACTTCCCGGACGAATATCCGAATATTTTCTGGCAACTTTTGTCAGACGGAACAAACGGGACAAGTGGGACATTGTCCGGCCTTGTCCGAATATAAATATTCCAGACGCCCCTCTAGGCTCGCCGATCGCCCCCTGGGGGCTAACCCCCCAATTGGCCGAGCAGCTTGATTGCGCTGGCGTCGTGCCGGGCGGCAAGCGCGGGCATCCCACCTGCGGCAAAGACCGCCGCTGCGCGTAGGAGCTCGGCGAGTTGGCGTGCGGCGCCAGGATCGAAGCGGCAATAGGCGCCGTGGGTCAGGCGGGCGATATCCTGGAAGGTCTGCTCGACCAGGCGATTGTGATTTTCCTGGAACATGAAGGCGGGCACGCCGAGACGGCCGAGGGTGCTTGCTGCGCTCAGAACGGTATCGGGGCTTTCCTCGAGGGCGTCGCCTACGAATACGAGGGCGCTGACTTTGAGCAGCTTGGTTTCCTTGGCGGCGTGGATCAGGACCTTCTCGATCTGCGTTTCTCCGGCATGGCACATAATCTGCGACATGGTTTTGGCCAGCTGCTTAGGGTCGGAGATCCAGCGCGAGGCTCTGCATTCGCCGAGGCCGCGGTAATAGACCAGCTGCATATCGAGACCACCAACGGTAGCGACCTCCCGGAACATTTCGGCCTGGAGTTGGCAAGCGGTGTCCCAGGTGTCCTGGCGGCTAGCGGTGGCGTCGAGGGCGAAGACGAGGCGGCCGCGTATGCTTGTAGCGGCTGTGGTACGGCCCCGGATCTCGGCGAGAAAGCTATCGAGTTCGGAGCGTGGCGCGACCGTTGACGTACCCTCGGTGTGCGGTGTGGGGCGATGATCAGTCATGGGAATGCCTCTTGAGGTACCACCAGCCATATTCGTCGGTGGTGAAGTGCTGCTTGGCCAAATGCGTGAGCAGGTAGCGCAAGGAGTTGCGTGATTGCTGAGATACCCCACGCCGACCCCTTGTCCGCCATCGAGGGCCGGCTAAGGCAGCTTCGATTACGGCAACAAGCTCTGGATGGTCGAAGGTTTTGGAAGCAATCGAGCTTGTGTCGAAGGGGCCAATCCCAAACAGATCTCGAATTGCGGTGAGGAGGGCTCGCTGCTCCAGCGTTGTTACTCCCATATCAACCTCCAAATTCCGGCCTTGGCTTTTTGGCTTCGAAGGTGGTTTCTTAACCCCTCACCATGTTTCGCAGTAATGCGAAATCGCCTAAGCGGTATAGAAAGCAGTCTCGAAGCCAAGAAGCCAAGGCTCTCCTATGCTCCAATCTTCACCAGCCGAAAGCAGGCGCTAGCCTTGTTAAGCCGCCCCATGACCAGCCGATGGTCATCGACGACGCGGCCGCTGATATTGCGCAACCACCACCCCAGACGATCGCGTGAAATCACTGTTCCGTCTTCCCGACTTGCCGCCACGCGCAACAGGAATTGCTTGAAGACCGGGGGATTGAAGCCTGTGGGGGGTTCGCACGCGACTTCGATGATACGCATGGTTGCATAGTCGTAATCGAGCCTGAGATCGGAGCTCAGCCACAACGCGAAGAACTCCCGAATATCCGCGAGTTCGGAATCCTCCTCGCGCGCCTGCTCCGTACTCTTGAACGGGTCCGACTGCCCCAACCAGATCAGGGGGCTACGAACCATCCGCGACCACGCCGGATAGCTTCCGAGCGGCCCGCACACCTCCGGTGCGCCCGCGGCAAGATAGGCGCGAATGATCGTCAGCGCGGCGGCGACATAGGTGCCACGATTTACCAATGCGTCATTGAGCACGTTCTTCTTGAAGCGGCGTAATTCCGGACGCTCGACCACGGCATCGAGCCGGCATCGCAATGTCCGCCGGATTAGTTGACCCTTCACCGCAATATTATTGCCGGTCGCGAATACCGTGGAGGTGACCTCGCATTCCGGCGCCTCGCTGCGTCCCAACACCCGGATGGAAACCCTCGGACGCTCGGTGATGTGGCAGAACAGCGAACCATCATCGAGGTCACAGTTGCAGTTATCGAACGAAATGATCGGCGCCCCACCCAGAATCATTGCGCCGATGCACTTCGCGTTCTCGTCTTTGCTTGCTGCCAGCGCAATGACCGGGCAATCCCGCCCGGTGGCGATCGTCGCGACCAAGTCCACGAGATAGCTCTTGCCGGTTCCGGGGACGTGGGCGTGGATGAGCACCATCGGGGCAATCGGCAGCGCGCTGCGAACAAGAGTAGTCAGCAGCGCCGCCAATGCGACGACGCGGTCGAGTTTCCGATCAACGAAAGCAAACTCCGAAAATAACTCGCTCAACTGCTCAAGTGCCGCCTGCGCATCCTCACGCGCGGGCCGTGACGGGATCGCCGGCGGACTGAGATCAGACAGCAGGTAGAACTGCGTTTGCAGATCGTATCCAGGCGTCGCGAGTAGCGAACCGTCGGCACGCAGCGTGGGGGTGGTGGCGATGCCTCTGATGTACGGAATGTCCCAATAGCCGCGCGCGAGCATCATTTGCGCCAGCGGTAGCGGGCAATCAGCGGCACCCCACTGCTGCCGCCGCCGATTGTAGTTGTGGAATGTCGCCGCATTGGCGAGCTCCAGCTGGAGGGAGCGCGAAGAAAGCATGTGTAGGCGTGTAATCATGGTCTTGCGCCCGTCGGCCGCGGCCACGACCTGGTGTACCGGACGCACCAGCATGTCGGCACGTGAGAAGATCGGCAGCCCCGATGCGCGCAGTGCGCTTTCCGCTTCTATGGCGATGCGCGGCTGCTCACCCGCCTTCAGTTGAATGATCGGTTTGCCAGCCGGCTGTTGCGCCTGCGGCGCGGCGGTAATGGGACGCGTCCGCGGTCGCGCCCGCCCCGCCTGGGCGCCACTGTTGATGGTTGCCCAGACCTGCGCGGCGCCATCATCGGCGACCAGGCCACAAGCCTCTGCCGCCTCGAATAATGTATCGCGGACCTCCTGCTCGCTCAATCCTCCGCCCGCGACGATTTGGAAGAGATTGAAGGCGGCAGTATTGAGCGCGTTGTTGCGCATGCCGGGCTTGGCCGCGGCGACGATCTCGCATTCCTGCTCAAGCGCGGTATGCGCCCAATCTCGCGGGCGCTTGCGAACGAGCTCGACCAGCCAATCAGGCGCATCGGCGGCCTTGTTAGCGTTGTTCTGATCCCATTGATAAAGCGCGCCATCGGCGCGGCGTGATGGCGGCAGGCAGACGTAACCGCCGTTGCCGCGCACGTCGAGACCGCGGCCGAGTTTGCCCGTACTGTTGCGGATGTCGGTACCGTTGCTCCAGACAAAGAACAGATGCCGACCACCGCGCGGCGTGACAGCCGTCAGCGTTTCGGGCAGCTCGCCATGCTGCGCGATCAGCTTCATGAGCGAAACCATGCCGTCGACGTTGCGGACCGGATCCTTGTCGACGTCGAGTACCCACATGCCGCTCGTCGAGCCGGTTGGAGCGCCGACCATGGCGTTGGGCCACCGTGTCCACCATGCACGGATCTGCGCCTCGTCTGTGGTCGCGTCTTTGAAGCCATGCGCCGTGAGCGGCTTCTTGTCGAGCGGATTGCAGGGAAAGACAGGCATGCGCCCGCTTGCATACTCGAGCGCGGCGTCGAGCTCGTTGGGTACAGCATTCGCTTGCGACTGCGGGCTCATGTGATCTTGCCTCCGAGCTTGTAGAAGAGACGATGAAGCTGTTGATGCTGCTTTACGCTTGGTTCGTAGTTCGGACAGGCCGTTCGGCTGGCCATGTCGTCGATAAATTCGTTGTCCCAATCGGTGAGCTTGCGGATCTTGTGCTTGTTGCGCTGTATGAACAGCGCGACCTCACGCCAGTCGAGCGTGCCATCGGTATTGCGGAATGCTCCGGTGCCGTGCTGCTTGCTTTCCGCCGCCTTCACGCCCTCGGCGTAGCCCTCGATGCGGGCACTTTCGATCGCGGCGCTGATTTTCTGCTTGTCGGCGTCGCTCAGGCCACCCCCGCCATTTTCGACGTGATCGGCAAGCGTGTGAAAGCTTTGGTTATAGGCCTCCAGCAAGCGTGCGATAGCGCACAGCGCCGCGAAGGCCTCGCCCCTACTGTCTGACGCCAGCAAACGGATCGAATTGCCAAGCTTGGCGGTGAGCGCGTGCGGAAGCGGCATGACTCATGTCCTCACTTGCTGCGCTCCCGTCGTATCCTGCGCTTGTCGAGTAAGTTTTGTAGCGGCTGGCACGTCATCCACTCTTCCCTGCACCACGGACTGCAAAAGTGGAGGGGGAGATCCGGAGGTGCGTCTTCCAGGCTTTTGAATGTAAGCTCACAATTCCAGCAATAAGGGCCGCCCTCCTGATAGTCGGGGTAACCGAGACCGGGAACGTTGCCGGGCTCATGTTGCTTGCTAGCATCGGGTTTTTTCATGTGAGACCCCAGCATCGCTCTTTGTGGGGACACAGTCGGCAACGCCAGTCTTCCGGATCGTCGAAGGCGCGGGGCAGCAATTCGCCGGCGCGAGTTGCCTCGATAATGTTGACGGCGCGGTCGGACCATAGCTGTGCGCGCTCGGCGTTGAATGGCACGAGAAAGTGCAGCCACTCGCAAGTGTCCGCGTTCGTCACTGTGAACAGCGCGGGATTGGTGACGTCGAGGTAGGCTTGATAGAGCGAGATCTGCGCGGCGTATTGCGGAAAGGTTTTCTCAAGCCCGTCGCGCTCGACCGCGCGCCAGTTCTTGGCGTTGACCGCCTTGTGCTCCCAAATTAGCGGGTAGATCAGATAGGTGCCCGGCAGATCGGGGCCATGAATGATGATGCCATCAGCGTGGCCGCGTAGTGCGCCGCCCGCGGCGGCGAAAGCCAGTGCCTCAGGTGGTGCAAACTTGAAGCCAATAGCCGCGAGATGCCGGCGTGCGCGTTCTTCGGAGTAGTGCCCGCGATCGAAGATCTCACGCGTTCTAGCCGCGAGCACAGGCTTGCACCACCAATCGTACTGGCAACGACGCGCGCATGCGTGTCCAACAATCGAAGCCCCGAGGTACGGACGTGGCAACTCCGCTGTTGTCGCGGCTGCGCGCTCAATCGCATCGTTGACGGCGGCGTTGATCGGCTCAAGCGAGAGGTTGGCGCGGTTGAGATTGAGCACGGGAGCACTCCGATCAAAGGCCGATCTCGTCGTTGAGTTCGGTTGGGTCCATCAATGGGCCCCCTGCCGCTGCATTGGCCTGACGCGCGATTACGCTCGCGCTCGATTGTCTGGTGATGCCCTTGTCGCTCAGGTCGCGCGCGATCATCGCCTTGCGGATCAGCGGCATGGCCTTGAGCAGGAATTCGATGATGGTCTCACGCGGCCATTCGGCGAGCGGCTTTGACCAATCGACCTTGCCGGAGCAGGCGTCGGCCAGCTCGGGCAGGATCGCCGCCACCGCGCCTGCGTCCCACGGTTCCGGATCGAGCGCGGTCATCCTGATGGTGCGCTCGGTGTCCAGCTGCTCCGCGGTCGCCTGCTCGGCGCGGACGCGGATCCAGCCAAACAGGATTGCAGCGACAATCCAGCCCCATTCGATATCACTCAAGCGCCCGACCGGCGTGCCGGGGGGAATGGGGCCGTCGAGCTGGACGACCCCACGCGCCGCGGCGATCGCGGCAGCGGTCGCATCCCGCTGTCGCTGGTCTTCGAGCGCGGCGAGGGAGACTTCGCCGATGGCGCTGGGCTTCCTCACTGTGCCCACCCCGGCCGGGAGATGGGGGCGGCAGTGTTAGCCGGCGCTGCCGCGCCAGCGCCTCCGCCGTTGAACGGTGGCGCTTGCTCGAGCGGGTGCCACTCCTTCTTGTCGGGTGTGATCACCCCCGCGAGGATGTTCTTGTCCGGCCAGTTCTCGCCGGAGCCGTCGTTCCTGGGCCTGCCCTTCTCGATGCCGATGCGGCCGATGAAGCTCATGCCCTCGAACTGCTTGAGGCTGACCGTGCGGGCGGCACGCGCCTGCGGGGTCAGGTCGTCGGGCTTGAGCCCGAGCGCGCTGTCCAGAATCGCCTTGAGCGTGCTGCGGTTGATGTCTGCGGACTTGGCGTGGCCATCCGTAGTGCCGACCAGGATCCAGCGCTCGAACAGCTTGCGCCCCTTATACGGGCCGTCAGCGATGGTGAGCTCGCTGACGAGCATTTCGCAGCCGCCGTCCTTCGAACGCGTGAGCATGCCGTCCTCACCGACATTGCCGGCGCGGATGTGAAGCACGAACGTCGCGGGGGTGCCGTGCGGGATCATCTCGAACTGCGGCGGTGGAGCATCGGAATAGTCGTAGGGACACATCTTTCAATCTCCTCTTGCTTGCTTGGTTACAGACGCGGGGCGCGGCGCGTTCGCCTCAATCATTCTTTGCGAACTCGCCAAGTAGCTGATCGCTGCTTTGTCGTATGCTGCCTTAACTATTTCGGGCGCCCTTGAATGCGCCACGTATCTACCGGCGAGATACGCCACGTAGCGTTGTCCGTGGTTATCCCAGTAGACCCCTTTGGGAAGATCGTACTTGCGAAACTTGTTGCGACCTCGGTTGCCCGCATTCTGGGATCGGGTGGCTAACCGTAGGTTGGCCCAACGATTGTTTAAGCTGTCACCATCTTTGTGATCGATTTCCATACCAGGCGGCACTGGCACGCCAGTCATCATTTCATACACGACGCGATGAGCGCGAAACTGCCTTCCTGCGATTGCGACACAAAGGTAATAGCGCTCAGAGGGCTTTCCTTTGTTGCCCATCTTTCGGGTGCCAGCAATTTGTCCAGCGCGAACTCTCCCCAGTTTCCAAATGAGGTTTCCTGTATCGGGGTCATAATCAAAAAATTCGCCGAACCTCATCACTACATCTCCTTTGTCGGCTCGGGTGAAACGACGGTGAAAGGTTTGCGCTGGCCGGGACCGCTGAGCTTCTCGATCAGCGCGCCCAGGTTCGGCGGTTCGAGCTGTTCGAGCCGACCGGAACGGTCCTTGGCGGGATAGCCCCAGGAATTAGGGTTTGTGCAGACGAACGCGCGCACCGGCTTGCGGTCGCCGAAATCGACCCACGTCATCGTGATGATTTCATCGACGATCGCCGGCAGCTCGCGTCCGGTCTTGGCGCCTTCGATCTGTGGCTGCCAGGTCGCGATGTTAAAGTCGTCGACGCTCTTTTCCAGCACGGCTACGAAGATCACAGTGCGCTCACGCGCATGTTGCAGCTGGTTGAGCCAACCCAGCAGGCTGCGGGCGTGCAGCCCGTAGACCGCGCGCAGATCCTTGCGGCCGCGATCGGTGAAGGCCTCGGGTTGCTGCTCCGACCAGCTGAAACACAACCGGCCCCCGGCGGTTAAGCTGTCGACGAACAGGATGCGATAGCTCACCAGCTTCACCAGCTCGGGATTCTTCATCACCTCGTTGTAGTGCGCCTCGGAGTACGCGGCGGTCGGCGGCAACGACGGATTGGGACCGCCGAGAATACAGGCGAGATCACGGCATTCGTCCCATGTTCGCGGACGCACGCTCGCGACCTGGAGGTCGCTCACGGCGATGTCGCCGGCCTCGATATCGATGAATAGCGTTGATGCCAGCAGCTCAGCACGCAGAGTGTGCAACAAACTGGTTTTGCCGACACCGGAAGGGCCGACGATTAGAGCTTTCATGCCGCTCCTCTCGGCCAAACGCTGATCCGCGGTGATAATCTTCATTCCGGCCACCGCCTCCCGCAAACTTCGACGCCGGGCCTGATCAAGCCGCGCATGCCCACTGCGGCGATCGCCTCGTCGATCGAGCTCGCGACCTCGAAGTCGGCGCCCATGGTGCGCATTGCCAAGCCAAACGCGGCCTGCTCCGCGGTGAGCCTGCCGCCGGGGCGTTTGAGCTCGAGAAACAAGGCGCAAAAGTTCGCGTGCGAACCGTCGAGGCGCTTCCAAAAAAATTCCAAATCCGCCGAGCCCGCCAGCACGCCCATTGCCTTCAACTTCGCGGCCGTGCGCTTGTCTCTGACCTCGCCGTTGGGCACGTGGCGCACGATCACATCGGGCCGCAGACACCATTTCAGCATGGTCACCAGCGCAATCTGCAGCTCGTGCTCCTTCGGCGTGGCGATCGCCACGGAACGCCAGCGGCCGGTGAACAGGTGCTTTTGCTGTTCGCGACGCGGAGCGTCGGTGCTCATGATTCATCCCCCAGCAGGAGATCGAGCACGGTTCCGAGCGGGCCGGAGGCGCAACCGTGTGAATCGCGACAAAGCGCGCGGCGGATCGCGTGCAAATCCGCACCATGTTGAACAGCGAACGAAAGTGCGATGCTTGAATCGCGGGCGTTAGTGTCCGCCTGCGAGTTTGATTTATGATTGGTGAGAAACAGTTCGCCAATGCGACCATCAGCGAACCGGCTCACGGTCGCGGGGTAGCGCAGGCCGTTAACCTCGACCTCAAATGTTTCGGCCATGTGCCGGTTCGGTAGGCGTTCACGATTCATGACGCCCCCGCAACAGTTGCCGCGCGCCCCCCTCTGCACGCTCGGCCACGGCCATGACTTCGGCAGCGAGCCCAATCGGAACGATAACAAGCAATCCACGGCGATCAGCACGGACAATCAGTGCGTCAGCGCCGTCGAGCCATTTGTAGAGTTCGCGGAACGCGTTCCCGCGACATTTCACTTCACAGCGCAGATCTCGACCGAGCAGGGGGATGCTGACGTCGCCGCCGAAGCGCCCGCGCGCGGCACCGAAAAGGGGCACGCGCTCAGCCGCAAAGCCGCGCTCCTGCAGCAGGCGGACGATGGCGGGAGGGAGCTTCACAACATCCGCACTCATGGCGTTTCTCCCGAAACGAAAACGGCGACGCCCGCGCGAGCGAGCGCGCCGTGTACGTGATCAGTCAGAGATCGGGGTGCGAGTAAGGTGTATGAGATCACCGTGCGCCAACAAGTCCCGAATCACGGCGCGGGCCGCGTCCCAGAAGGCGAACCGGAGCGCGGTCTCGTTTTCATCAAGGCCATACTCCTCCTCCAACTTCACCACGCCGCCCCACTTCTTGCTGAGGTCATCGACCCAGTCGGCGCCAAGGCTCTCGGGAAGGACGTCGATGACCTTTTCAACACGGGCGTTGAGATCATTGAGCGTCAACGGCTCAGGCATTAGATGGTCAACTGTAGTGGTCATGGGCTGTCTCCTGAACGAAAGCGGCGCCGCCCGAAGGCAGCGCGCCAAGGTTTATTCATGCAATGACGCGAGCGACCCGCTAGCGAGATTGGCAGCTCGTTCAATCCGCTGCTCGAGGCTTAAGCGGTGCCGGTGGCGGGCTTGCCCGCGGCCGTCGAGCGTCGAATTGTTGCGATCGGGAGAAAGTCTCGCTATATGGTTCATGTTCAAACCCTCCTTTAGGGTTTCTTGCGACCGAGCGGTCGTGGCTTCGAACCCAGATACTCGGACAGCTCGGTCGCGCCTTCCCAGCAGTGCTTTCCCGCTGCGGCCGCCGCCAGGATCACGGCCGTGCAACTGTTCGTTGCGTCAGGCACGCGTCGGTCTTCGTGGATTTGACCATCGACACACACCTTTCCCGTAGGCCGTGCAGCGGTTGCCGCCGGCAGAGGCAAACTCAATGAGATGAAGTTCAGTTATTCCGCGGCGTCGAGACGCGGCTCAGCGTCGAGGTCGCCGTACTTTCGGCCGCGGATATACTCGGGAGGATCGATGATGCCCTTCGCTACCCAGCGATCGAGCGTTCGGGTGGAGACGCCGTGTCGCTTGGCCTTAGCGGGCCACGACTCGCGGCGCTTTCCCGGATTCTCTAGCGTTGGCTGATCAAGAACGGTCATGGTCGGCCCTCTCAATATGCTAGATGCCGAGAGGCGCGTCGTGCAACAAGCGTTGTGATGCCGATATCGGAATCCGCGAATCCGATATCGGAATCCGCAAATGGCTAATCCTCGTAGCCGAGATACCTGCGGCACGCGGACATGACCTCTGGAGAGGGGTCGCGTCGGGTGCGGCGTTTGTTTTCCTCGATTACTTCGGGGTCCTCGGCGAACTCTGCGCGCAGATCCTTGTATGTCTTTTTACGCGACGTCTTACCCTCCGGGTAGTACTTGCGTAAAAACCAGAGCACGCGCTCAGCCTGCCAGCCCTTCGGCTCCAGCTCTTCGGGCTCGGGCTCTTCGGGCTCGAGCTCAACAGCTGAGGTCAGTTCGGACTCGACGGCGGGGGTGGGCTCGGGCGGCGGCGGGACCGGCCCGACGCGCACTGCTGGTTCAGTCTTGTCCACGGCAGGAAGTTGCCGATCCGCCGGCGGAGTCGTCGTTGCTGGGGACTGCGGCGGCTCGGCGGGCGGAGCCGGCGACGTTGCGGGACGCCGCACAAAGTGGGGGCCGTCTTCGCGCGGTTCTACCCAAATGGCTTCAGCAGGATTGACGGGTGCAGCACAAACGGTCGGGGGTTTGCAATCCGTTTTCGAGAACTGCACCTTCGTGCCATCGGACCTTATCAGCTCCAATAATTCATAGCGGAAGCACTGATTGGCTACCTTTAGGCCGTAGACACTCTCACGCTTTCCGCCGACGCGGTCGATGATCTGAAGGACTATGTCTTTCAGCGGCATCAAATCGCACGGAAAAGTTAGCGCGCGAACAACGGCCTCGCACAGCTCCCATGGTACACTCGTCATAGCCTCGGTCACGGGCGCACTCCCGTTGAACGACGGTCACGGCCTCCTGGCGCGTCGAACCCGCGCCGGGGGGCACTATGATCTCAGGCGCAGCATGGCTCTTCAAGAAGCGCGCGACCTAGCCACGCCAGAACTTCACAGCATGTTTGGCCTCCGGCGGCGACGCCCGCGCGCCGCGGCCGTGACTGAATTTAGCGCGGCCCTCAAGAAGCTCGGCTTCCCACAAAACCGCGTCGCCAAACTGTTCGGAGTCAGTTGCCGACATATCCGCCGTTGGCAACACGGCGATCGCACCGTGCCCCGCGCAGTCCGTCTCGTGATCAATCTTCTGGTCGCGGGGGCAATTTTGATCGACCAGGTCGAACAGGCCGCCGACCCTGTCCCCACCCAGACCAATGGGGTCAAACCGGAACCGCCCGCCCGCCTTCGCGACGAGCCGGAGCCTAAGCTGCCCGCTTCTCTCCGCGTCGAACCGGCGCCGGCGCCCGCCGAGGCAGCCGCCGCCCTTACCCCCGTCAAGATCAATGGCGACGCCGGACCTGGGGCGCCCGCTCCCCGCCGCGTCGCGCCGGCGCCAGAGCTCGCCGTCATCGACCGAGACCAGACCCTCGCCGAGAAAGTCCTCGCGCTCGGGGACGCCTGCTGCCGGTTTCCGATTGGGGATCCACGATGCCAGGGGTTTTTCTTCTGTAGCCGTCCGACTGCCGCGCAGCAGCCGTACTGTAAAGATCACACGCGTGCGGCTTACGAAGTGCCCCAGACGCGACACGGCCGCACACCGTCTCGTTTCAGCGCGCGATATTGACAGTGCGCAAACTGAGCCACACGGTCGAATTTCTGAATG
>Ga0306920_100011355_pt1 | contig 12020 bp, 13 predicted proteins | sample flu12Cox44000170_FD_204666 | JGI IMG/M metagenome (GOLD analysis project Ga0306920, IMG submission 204666) | Lab enrichment of tropical soil microbial communities from Luquillo Experimental Forest, Puerto Rico - flux4day.12C.oxic.44.000.170 (v2)... | ecosystem: Environmental > Terrestrial >...
ACGCAGGATCGCCGCAGAATAGGGAAATGGATAGCCAGTTGGGTAAGTGTAAAACCAGAACTGGTAATGCTTTCGGATGACCGGATCGCCGCGCAGGGTATTGATCATCGGCGTCCATGTCGCTTGCGAGTCTTTAAGCCCGTGGATCACCAGCACGACTGTTTTGTTCGGATTGAAAGGCTGGAGCCGCTCGATCCTTGCGGTGTGTGCATATTTCTCCGGATTCAGAACGCGTGATAATTCGTGTTTTGCTGGATCGGTCTCCTGGAGCATCACCGCGAGTGGAACCGTGAAATCCGCGGCCAGCGGAACGGTATGTCCTTCGAAGCTGACGGTTTCCTTATCGAGCGGATCGTAAAATTCGAGCACGCATCGACGGCCCTGAAACTGCGCGATCGCGCTGACGGTGCGGTAAATCCGTGACGGCGCCGCTTCCCCACGCGCATTTTTGCTTTCCTCGCGCTCAACTGCAACAATCGGCGCACCAATTCCGTCTCGCGTCGTGCGCTCCGTGACATATTTGCCGCCCACATCGAACTCGTCAGCCGGCGTGAATTCATAAAGCGCAGGATTCCACTCTGGACGCGGGTCCGGTTTGTATGTCAGTGCAAACTGGCCTTGCGCGGTCGGGACGGCTAACGGTTGCGTCCACGGATCGAGCTTCGTGTCGTGAATAATTTGAAAGATGCGGCTGGCGCCAAAATTGTAATCGCGGACGGCGGTTGCATTCCCGGGGTTGCGTTTCAGTTCGTCCGATGCGGACTGAAGTGCTTCCAGACATTCGCCCATTGCAACGAGTGGTTTCGCTCGTTCTTCGTGCATCGCCCTCGTTAGGTTTTGTTCCGCGACGGCTAGTCGCCCGCTGCCCGGTGGCCCGATCAAGCGTGGCCTCTTATGCCAGACCTCAGCATACGGAGCCGTCGCGCAACCAGCGAGCATCCCTGCAATGCTTACAGCGGCCACAAGCGAGCGCATGCGCATAATTCGCCTTGAATATATTTTTCCGACTTTACTTTCCCTATTCAACCTCGCCCGTGTCCAGGTAGACCTAACTAGTGGAGCGCGTTTGCTTTCAATTTCTTCATTTTCGTTCTTTTGCAAGCGCGAGTCGCTGCTTCCAATTCTACAAACGCAGTCAGCTTTTCATCCGCTCGCACAACGAAACGCTTCCCGTCGTCGCGGTGTGCGTCAGTAATCCAGATTGTCCGCGCTTCGTGGTCGAAAGCGAGCTTGCCAACTTGCAGTGTTTTCCGGCAAACTCCCCTCTATGGAGGCAGAAATAGATTGCAAGATGCAATCTGCAGCATTCGTACAAAAACAGTCAAAGGAGGAGGCTACATGTCGAAAGATTTCACTAGTGCTACGTCCGATTCCTCGAAAGACTTTTCCGGCGTAAAGATGCAGCAAGGCTCCGTTCAGCGCGATGCCGATTGGAATGAACAAGCGAGCAACGATACAGACATCATTAAGAAATCATACGAACAGTTGATCCAGCAAATCTTCAATGCCTATTGGAACGATGCCTTCATTGGAAAACCGACACCACAGCAGATTCAGCAGGCTGAAACGAAATTCCGAGAGGGCGTCGCCAAAGCGCGGCAAGCGCGAGATCGTGCAATTGCTCTATTGCCCCCTTGAACTGATCGTTTGATGATGGAGATGAATGCTGGCGATAGGCGCGGCGTCGATCTGATTTCCGATGCGCTGCCATTCGGTCGGCTGTGGGTACGGCGAACCAAACGCGATTGACCGCGCAATCGGATACAGACCAGTAGTTTGACAAGCACCTAACAGTTCCAAATGAACGCACCGGCAGAATTCGACGTCGATGTCGCTCATATCCGAAACCATTACGACCGCCTATCTTTCTGGTACCGGACGTTATGGGGTGAACATATTCATCACGGTTACTGGGAAGACGACGAATCCATCGCTAGAGCGCAAATCCAGCTGATGGAACGCCTGGCAGAAAAAGCAGCGATCCCAAGGGCAGCTAGCGTTCTGGACATTGGTTGTGGCCTCGGTGGCTCTGCTTTCTGGCTCGCGAAGCAGTACAGCTGCCGCGTGACAGGCCTTACCATCAGTCCAGTTCAAGCTAGAATGGCAAAGAAAAAAGCGAAGGCCATCGGATTAAGTGACCAAGTTCAGTTTCAAGTTGCCGACGTTAATCTGTGGCAACCACGGCCAGGATCTATCGACGTGATCTGGATAATGGAAGGCAGCGAGCACTTCCGCGACCAAAAGGGGTTCTTTGGGCGGTGTGCGTACGCCTTGAACCCGGGTGGCATTCTAGCGATCTGTGCCTGGCTTCGGGGAGATCGACCCTTCCGTCGCGAGGATAAGGAGTTGATCACGACGATCGGTCGCGCGATGCTGAGCGCAAGCCTTAATACTCTTAGCGAATACAAGGCGTGGATGCGCGACGCTGGCCTCAATGTTGAAACGGCGCAGGATATTACCCAAAAGGTAGCGCCTACTTGGGACTATTGTTCCCGGTTGGCCGAGTGTTTGCCATTGAGGTGTTTACTCTCCTTCGTTGATTCATCCACTCGGCGCTTTGTCAGATCCTTTCCGTTAATGAAGCGAGCTTACGCCGAAGGAGTAATGGCTTTCGGTCTCTTCGTAGCGAAGAAATGCACGACGTAGGCGAGCTTGGAGCGGTTGAAAGAGTCCGATTAAGAGCACAAGTCCTCTGTTTTTCTCCTCATGATGCGATTCGCATTAACGAGATTGGTTACGCATTCCTAGGTGCCGCTTTCTGGCGTCCAAGCAAAGCAAGCAATATCAGCGTGACCAATGCCACGATCCCACAACTGACAAATCCAGTGCGAACGCCAAACCATTGCGTGATGAGACCGACAAGCAACGGTCCGACCATGTCACCAAATTCTTTGAAAGACTGCGCCGCGCCGATGCTTGCGCCGAGCTGACCTTTAGCAGCAAGCGTGCTCACCAGCGCATCGCTGTTTGTCCAGACAGTCCCGATGCCAATTCCGGCAACAACAACGATCCCGATCAGTGGAATGCGAGGCGAATGTGACGACAATGATAGCCAACGCCGCCAAAAGCAGCCCGGCGAACACCGTTTTCCGGATGTCCATCTTATCAGCAATGTGCCCGGCCAGCGGCTGCACGAGCAGATAGCTGAATGTGGCTACGCTCACCATGCTGCCGGATTCAAGCGGCGTGTAACCCTTGCCGTACAGATAAACGGGCAAAAACCCAAAAAGAATTCCAACCATAAACATGTTAATCACGATCACACCGTACACCGGCAGCAAGCGCGGCTCTTTGAAGATGAGAAAGAATTGTCGCAGCGTGATTTCGTCCTGGTCGTCCTTCAGTTCAACCTTTCCCTGACGGGGCAGCAGACAGCTCAACAGCAATGCGACCAACCCAACTCCCGCCGAAACGACGAAGATCATGGCGAATCCATAGCCGCGAATAATCAATCCACCGACCGCGGGCGCAATGACATAGCCGGCGCCTTTGATGGCGTTGTAAATCCCGAATGCTTTGCCCCGGCCTTCAGAGAAATATTCTGCTACGAGCGAGATCGACACCGTTGAGAGCGCGGCCGCGCCGAGTCCCTGCACGAACCGGACGACTAAAAGTAGCCTTGGATTGATCGCGAGAAAGAGCAGCGATCCGGCCACGAACATCGATAAACCAGCCAGCAATGTCAGTTTCATCCCGCGACGATCGGCGATGAAACCGGCGAGCGGCTTTGCGAATAGTTCCGCGAAGTCGTAAACCGCAATTAACAAGCCGATGACAAACGCGCCCGCGCCAATCGCCTGCGCATACGGTGGCAGATTCGTTGCGACAATGTGCGCGCCGAAAGACGTAACAAAGCCGCAAAGGGCGAGGATGAACCAAACGCCGTAGCGCATCAGACGATCAGGAGCGGCCAGGCAACTTCCAAATTCCTTGGCGAGTGCGCAAGTCATCGTGTCAATCGATGAAGCCAACGGCAGTGCATTCCGTGCAGTTTTACGAAGTCCGGCCGCGCAAAGATAAACGCCGCGTCGATCTAATCAGCGATGCGCTGCCATTCGGTCGGCTGTGGTACGGCGAACCGAACGCGATCAGTAACGCAGTCGGCTACGTGCAGCTTCGCAGCCGTTCACACGATGCCGTGATCCGCGTTTACGATGAGGCTGGCAGCGTGATTGAGACGCACGAGCACCAGGGCGATTTCGAAGAGTTCGTGAAGAAGTTCGGGCGGCCATCCTTAGAAAGGAAATAAGAATAGCCGCCCCTTTTACTTGACTGCCGCTGCCGCGGCCTCGCTCCCACTAGAGCGAAGCCTCGGCTGCGCGAAATTCGGTCGGCAAGCTTACACTTTGTTCTCGACCACTTGCGGAGCGGACTTGCCCACTTCAAGCTGAGCGCTGACTTTCTGTAGGCCAGCAGTGAGTGCTGCAACTTGTTTCTTCAGCTCTTCTACCGTGCGGTGCTCCTCCACAAACGCTTTATGCTCTTTGAGGAACTCGTTGAGCAACATCGCGTCGATCTGCTCGTAGCGGACGCTTCTGGGTTTTCCTTCTTTGTCCAGTATTATCAAGTCAGGATTCACCTTTGCTACTTCTTCAGCAATCAAACCCCATTCGGGCGTGTTGGTCACGTCGCCCTTGTAATGGAATGTCACTGGTCTAAGCGAAAAGATCACTTCACTGGTCTTGTCCATGGACTCAATGTCCTTCTTAGTTCTTCCTTTCTTTTCCCCGCTGAACTGCCTTTGTGGTTGCGGGTCCGGAAGAGACGAAGAACCAGCGGGGAAATAGTCCTCCGCCTGATTCAGATCCGTTTAGCGACGCCGAGTTTAGTGAAAACCTCACCTGCTGGTCTATAGGACCTTGGTCTATCAGACACCGTCCTACGCGCCTGCGCCTATCCGCTCGAACAATTCCCTCAATGAACCTCACCGTAAATGCGAATCGCCAATTCAAGTTCCATGAACGCAGTCAACTTTTCATCCGCCCGCACAACGAAACGCTTTCCGTCGCCGTGATACGCGTCAGCAATCCGCGATTCTCTGCCGCCCGGCGAGGGCTTTACTTTTTGGCTCGCGACGACCTTAGTAACGGTGGCGTTACTATTTCTAGGTTGCTGGCAGTGCAGGCCGCTGTGACTGGTGGATTATGAAATTAACAACCACATCTGCAACAGTGTCGTTTATACCCATCCGCCACTCGCTGCGAAAGTCTGCGAAGCTCGCTGGTGTCATTGCGCTGGCAACATTCGCTCTTCCGAGCTTAACACTGGCGCAACACTACACTCAGACGAACCTCATTTCCGACATCCCCGGAATGGCCGCTCACACCGACCCAAACCTGAAAAATCCATGGGGACTTACTCGCTCCCCAGGTGGCAGCCCATGGTGGATCTCTAACAATAATTCCGGTACTTCCACTCTAGAGAACGGCAGTGGAAGCCCCATTAACATTTTCGTTGAAGCAAATCACAGCACCAGCAACTTCGTAGTCGTCCCTCCCCCTGGTTTCGCTCCTCCTATGACGCCATCAACTCCCACGGGGATCGTGTTCAATGGCAGCGCGACTGATTTCCTCCTCGACAGAGGCACGCCATCGGGAAAACCCGCCATCTTCATCTTTGCCACTGAAGACGGCACCATCTCCGGCTGGAATCCTCTTGTAAACCTTCTCCCTGGCGGCAGTCCTCCTTCACCTAACGCCGTTCTGGAAGTAGACAACTCTCATAACGGCGCGCCGGACGGTGCGGTCTACAAGGGAATGACTTCCGGCGAAATCAATGGGAATAGATTCCTTTACGTCACGAATTTTCGCGATGCCACCGTCGAGGTTTATGACACCAGTTTCCACCGCGTACATTTCAATCCCGACGCCTTCGACGGCCACGGCGTCCCCGCTGGTTTCGCGCCCTTTAATATCCAGAACATAGGCGGCAGCCTGTTTGTCACTTACGCCAAGCAGGATGCTGCCCGCCACGATCCGGTCGGTGGTGCCGGCCTCGGTTTCGTCAACATTTTCAGTACCAAAGGGGAATTTCAGGATCGCCTGGAACATGGCGATTGGTTCAACGCGCCTTGGGGAGTTGTTTGGACTCCGCGCGACTTCGGCGAGTTCAGTAATACCATCCTGGTAGGTAATTTCCGCAGCGGGTGGATCGCCGCCTTCAACGGCTTCACCAAGAGGTTCATCGGCTTCGTCCGCCAGCCGGACGACTCCCTCGTCTTCATTGACGGTCTTTGGTCGCTGACCTTCGGCAACAACGGCACCGCCGGCCCTTCCACAACTCTGTTCTTCACCGCCGGCCCGAACCAGGAAACGGATGGCCTCTTCGGCACACTGACCCCAGTGGCCGCCGAACAGGACGGTGACGAAGAGTAATCACCCAGAGGTCATGCTGGCAACGTGATCGAAACGCCCGAGTTCAAGGAGTGGTGAACAACGCCTACGCGGCCCTTGCGGGAAAGAGAAGCGGCACGTAAGCTGATCAATGAGCGTCAGAAAATGGATTGTTGTCAGTAGCATTTTTGCGGGCTTGCTCGGAATCGCTTCCGCAGCGTTTGCGTGCGGTAAGGGTGGTGGGTGCTGCGGCCACTGCGCTACGAAAGCAGACAGCGCCAAGGCAACTAATGCCAAAGCATCCGGCGGCAAGACAACTAATGCTAAAACACCGGCCGGAACGTAATAGAGCGAAGTTAGCGATATTCCTGTCACGTTTACGACGGACGACAGGCGCGCCGCGGTGCAGCGGTTGCCGGAAGTGACGAACGGCTGATAAGACGCGAGTCAAGGTACGTTAAGCAACTCGCCGATTTTTTTCGATCGAAAAAATCGTCAACCGGCTTCGACAAGAGTCCAGCCGACGGGGCGCTGCAAAAGACGGAACGGCCGGAGTTTTCAACGGCCCTGTGGCGGCCATTGTTTCGGGTGATAATTTTCATCACAGGTCAGGCATCTAGTGCCGGGCGGCAGCGCTTGGAGTGATTTCAAAAATTCAATGATACTGTCGCGATCGTAGTCACTCAGTGACAGGAACGCCTGACGCGTCGCGTCCGCCTCGCCGTGGTGGGCCAGAATCGCGGCGCGCATCGTGGTGAACTTGCCGTGATGGAAAAACGGGGGCTGATTGCCGACGCCCCAAAGCTTTTTGGTGATGAACTTCCTGTTGCCGGCGAAGAAAGCCATCGACCCGTTCGGTTGGTTCATGTCGAGCGGCTCGATATTCGGGTCGTCCGGCCCGTCGCAGATGTCATGAAGCTTCAAGTCAGTGAAGGCAGGCACATAAAGGAGGCCGCTCTTCTTGTCCGGTTGAAGGCGTGGCGGAGGCAGTTTGTCGTCGGTGAGGTCCACCGCCAGTGTCGGCGCTTCGCCAACGCGTAGGTTGCCGGTGGGGTTGTAGGGATTTGGTTCTGAGAAAATCCAACCGCGGTTGTCCAGCGGCAGGGCTGGCATATGACAGGATGTGCAGCCAATGGCGTGGAACTTGTCCTCGCCATTCAGGACCGCCGTTTCAATCTCGTGATCGTTGGGAATCACGCGGCCCGGCACGGCCATGGTCGCTTGAAAAATGCACACGGCAGTCATATCGGCGCGCGTGAGTTCATTGGAAAAGCTGTCGCCGTCAACGTCGGTATTCAAGCCGAAGCGCTCTGTGGATTGGATGCCGTGGTGATGGTTGAAAGCGGTGTTAGAAAAATCACGCAGGGAAACGCGGTTGGCGGCTTGGTGAAAAGGTCGGATGATGAGGCTCGGCGGATGTGCTGCATCGGGCGAAGCGAGGCTTTGTGGCGGAATACCCTTAATCTGTGAAGTGTCCCAACTGCCATCAGGGCGTCGGGCGATCACGCCATAGGAAATGCCTTTCGAGATGAGAGGATGCGACTCACCCGGCGCGGTGTTGTCGCGGATGACTTGCAAGTCACCTGTGATCTGACGGGCGAGCATTTCTATGAAGCCCGAACCGAACATGCCGATTGTAATGCGCGAATCGGCGATGGACTGTAGCGTGACCGGCCGGCCAAGTTCATCCAGCGAACCCTTCGTCGGCAGGAAATCGGAGCGGTCGAACGTGGCGAAATCGAAACGCTGACCGAGGACGAAAACATTTGCCACGATGTCGCCGTGGCCACCGGCAATGCCAAAAGGTTGGGCGTGGCACCCCGCGCATGAGTTGGCGTCGGGCCCGGACACACGATTGAAGTTTCGTGGAAACAAAAGCGGGTGTGACGGATCGGAAAGCGCTGCGCCGGTGCCCTTGGTGAACGGCCGCCCACCGCCTTCCTGATCGGTCCAAACCGCGGTGAAGACCTTGCGACCGTGCTCGATGAGTTGCGGCACGGAGAGCTGGTACTCTTCTCCGTCTTGAAGATGCGTCGGCAAAGCCACTTCGCGGCCAATCTGCGAGCTACTGGTCTGTGTAATGCAAGTCGCCGCGCCGACAGCCAATGCCAGAATGAGTGCCCTAGTTTTCACACGATGCGCATTCCGCGTATGTAGATTAGTAATGTCAAGGAGAAAACAAATTTTTCGTTATCGCCCTGAAGAAACCGGTCGAGCTTGACCCCTCCTGTTTTGCAGATCTGACACGAAATCAGTTGAGTGATTCAAAGCCACTCCCGATTTCGGTATTTCATCTTCTTGCGCGATTTTAACGCAACCTTGCGCCAATCAGCGCATTAACCGCACTTGGAGTGAATCGGCGCTTTGCAGGATTCGCGCAAATTAACGCAGTCCGACTGTCCGATTTTGTCCGAAACGATTTGGCTAGCTTGACAACCCGCGCGCGCAAAATGTTTTGATGGTGGTGGGCGACTCCGCCGATCGCCGATTTACGAAGTCTCATTTTTTCCTTGACAATCTCTTCTAGCAAGGATTTTCATGTGAATATGTCTTCACTTGGTTCCAAACGTGTTACGGGATTGTCGCGGCGCGCCTTCGTTGCCCGTGCTGCGGCGACGAGCGGCGCTCTGTTCCTCGGCTCCAGTATTCCAGCGAAACTGAGGGCGCAGGAGGAAGGCTTGCCGGGACTTTGCGATTTTCCGGTACCGATCCCTCACATCAATGTTCCACCACCGGGCGGAGCCCACTTCTATTTCCAGGGACCTGTGAGCGGCGCACCGGCGCCCACGGATCCAAGTGGCGCTCACCCAGAGGGACGTGACCCCTCGGTGATCTTCAACTTTAAAGGCTTCGTCGGGGAAGGCGATTTCAACCTGAGTGGAACCGGAACCGACCTGACCACGGGCCAAACCGCTCCCTACACCTTCCATACCGATATGCGCTTCATGGATGGCGTATTTGTGGGCACCGACGGGGTCCAGCGAACAGGAGCGTTTGCTTTCGTTTGACTTGACAGCCTGACGGGCCCGTTGGGTCCGCATTCATGGGACGGTGGGGTGTCGCCGACTACCGTGTTCTGGGCTGTGCGCATTCCGAACGGAAGCGCTAAAGTCGATTTGGATCGCGGAACCGCATCGCTTCACGTCGAGAACCTTTGCGTCTTCGACGCGTTTACGATACCCAACAGCGTTCAGGGAGTGAATCGGGCGGTCAACCAGGTCTTGGGGATCATCAACTCGCTCCGTATCGAATGGAGCGGGATCACCAAGATGGAGACCGCGAACCAGCCAGTCAACAAAATGCGCGGAACCTTCGTTGAGGGCACGGCCGCCGTCGCGGTCACCGCTACGACGCCGAGCACGATGGTGACAACACTCTCGAATGGCCACGGATTCAGATTCGTTTCCGATCCGGCTTCGACCAGCGTGAAAAATTTCGCCCTGATCGGCCAGGAACAGAACGGGGTCTTTTTCTGATAGTGGCTGACTGAGGTCCTACGCGCGCAGTCGGCAGCCGACTGCACGAGGAGTTTCTCTATAGCCTTCACGCGCGCGCGGGGGGCGAATGGTCGGCGGCGACTGTTTGACCGTGAAAAAAGCGATCCCCCCCGCGCGCGGGCGTGGGGCGCCTGGCAGCCCTTTATAGATTACGTTGCCAAGCCTAATTGGTTCGCTCCCCCAGCTTCTATCCCTATTCTCGCCTGGACATCAACTATGGCGGAGGTGATTCTCGCTATTGGCTTGCTCATTGGCTGGCAGTTGCGATGGTTTGCGCTCACCGCTGGCCTACTTTTATTGTTTTTTGCCATCACGATGACATTGGCGCTCGGGGTGAAAGCACCACTGGACTTCTCGGTATTCGCTGCTGCGGGGGGTGCATTTCTGCTGGCGGCGAGTTCTGGCAAGGCCTAACCAGTCGATGAAGCCAACGGCCCCATCTCGAAATAAGTTCGGTGTGTTTGCCACCGACCCCGCCCGTGGCTTATCTCTATCTAGTTAGATCGTCGCCAGTGCGATTTCATCGCTCCTCTGCGAGTAATCGCTCCCGTAGTGCAATTATCCGTTGCCGTTGCTCCTCGGTGCATACGATCTGCGCTTGTTGAGCGGTGTTGACCTCAACCTTGGTATTACTCTGCCTGTAGTCGCTTTGGAAGGACAACCGCAGCCATGCTTCATGTGCTCTCCAGTCTTTTTCACCAGCGGCCCGAATGGCACGCAAGGCTGCCTCGCGCGCTCGTTCACGAGCTGCCTCTAAACGTGGTTCCAGATCAGGATATTCCTTCCGCCACTCGTGAAGCGTTGTCTCCCCAATTCCGGCCGCAATACAGGCTTGCTTTAGCGTTAAACCAGCCTCGATCGCAGTTAACAAGCGTTCGACGGTTGCCGGGGTATATTTGCATGGCCGGCCTGGCTTCAGTGAGAATGGCTTAGCACCCTGCCGTGGCTTATCTCTATCTAGTTAGGACGTTGCCCACGGCTATGTCAAGGTCACTTCCAGCCGAATTTCCTCGATCGGGCAGTGGATACGCGATATCTGCAAAAACGCCGATTTTCTACAAGACGCCGTGTGTCCGGCGATGTGGCATGTCGAGAAACCACGGGCATGGCGACCACGCCACGCCCACTCCGTTGCGCAGCTGATGCGCCTCAAATCTGACTATGACTAATCCCAACAAGGTCGGGCTGGTGATCGGCGCATTGATCGGCGGTTGGCATCTGGTTTGGTCGATTCTTGTTCTAGTCGATCGTCGGCAAGATCAAGTTAGGGAAAAAAGTACCGAATAATGAAACGTCCACCTGAAATTGAGTTTCGCCAAGGCATTCGCCTGCTCATCTATCGACCGCGTGGTTTGATCAACAAGGCAGCGGTTAGAAAGATCATCGGTGTTATTGAAGATCTTGAACCTGACACGCCGGAGCCCTTCAATCGATTCTTCGATACATCGGAAACCCATGGAGTTGAGCTCAACTTCAGATACGTCATTCACGTTTCTCTTCATCGGCGTCGTTCCCACAAAGGTCGTGCGCCGGTGAAGTCAGCAATTCTCGCAACGGATTCTACCGTTGTTCATTACGCCCGGTTACTTGCGTTACTGACTCGGGGTTCTTCAATCAAAGTCCGCGTATTCCAAGACCGCAAGGCAGCGGCGAAATGGCTCGGCGTACCGATCGAGGTGCTGGCTGAGGGGCCCCAAGCATAAGTAAGCATCACGTTGAACTCGCCGGCGTGTTCGTGCGTCTCTATCACGTTGCCGCCGTCATCGCAAACACGAATCACAGCATCATGTGAGCGGCTGCAAAACTTCGAGTCTTGGGACTTGTGTCGGCTTGCTCGGCTGAGACAAGATTGGCGAAAATGAAGGCTTGGGAATTGGGTGCCTTCTAAACCAGGGGGAAATCAATAATGAAGAAACTCATTCCAATTGTCAGCATGTCGATCCTAGCCGTGGTGGTGGCAAAAGCGCAGGACCCGGCGAAAGTTGACGGTATCAGCGTCTGTTATGGCCTTTGTTGGTCGCTCATGTTCGCTGTTAGACCTAGGCAGTAACTCTTTAGCTGGGGCATCCAACGGATTTTGAGTCCAGCGCGTCTGCCAATTCCGCCACGCCGGCGTTGGGAAATTTGAAGCTACGAATTCAAGAGCGAAGCTCAAGCGGTTCCGATCGGAGTCCTTCCAAGGCGAAGCTAA
>Ga0306920_100011356_pt1 | contig 12020 bp, 11 predicted proteins | sample flu12Cox44000170_FD_204666 | JGI IMG/M metagenome (GOLD analysis project Ga0306920, IMG submission 204666) | Lab enrichment of tropical soil microbial communities from Luquillo Experimental Forest, Puerto Rico - flux4day.12C.oxic.44.000.170 (v2)... | ecosystem: Environmental > Terrestrial >...
AGATCAGGGTGCTCGATAAAATCGGTGCAGTGGCCGACCACGCCCGGGACCAGTGTGGCGCCTCCCGGGAGCTTCACCTCCTCGAAGACCCGCCACTCGTGCTCGTGGCAAGGGTTCGACGCTTCGATCGAGTAGCTTCCCGCCCGCACCCGGAAGATCAGATCGATGATGTCCTTGAGGGGAATGTCGTCATGGTGCGGGCCATGAAAACTTCCCCAACACACATGCAGTCTGACCTTCTCTTTCGGAATGTCGCGGAGCGCATGGTTCAATGCGTCGATCCGCAGCGCAGCGTATTTGCGATACTCGGGGACAGTGATTTTGGGGAGGCAAGCCCAGCCGTCCGGGAGGTCGGGATCGTCGATCTGCAGCAGAAAACCGGCATTGACAATCGCGTTATATTCTTCGCGCATTGCCTCGGCGATCGCGAACAGAAACGCCTCGTCGGTCTCGTAATGTTCGTTCCCCATCCAGTGTTCGATCGTGCCCGGCGTGTTGGCCGGCAGAAATGCCTCCGCCACCGTCACCCCGGTAAGAGCCGCCCTGAAATTGTCGAGGTCGCGCGCGAGTTCAGCTTGCCCGACATAGCGCAGCTCACCGACACAAACCGGCATCATCTGGCCGCCAGAATAGCGCGGGCGCGGATGCGCCGCGAAATATTCCGGGAATTTCGTTTCGTCGCGTGCGGTCATGCTGAGCCGCCGGAACCCCGTGCCGGGGCGATTTTCACAGCCGGCGATCCGCGCAGAAACGTAATCGGTAAAATTCGGCTTCGACAATTCGCCGTCGTTTACGACATCGAGACCGCATGCGACCTGGCGTTTCACAATTTCCGCCACTGCCGATCGCAGGCGCGCGTCGAGCGTCCCTGGGTCGTAACGCTCGCCACGCGCCTTTGCCAGCACCATGTCGCGCAAATCGTCAGGGCGCGGGAGGGACCCCGCATGAGCCGTCAGGATCCGATCGGTACTGTAGATCATTGCGAACCTCCCTTTCTCAGCTGTTCTCGGCGAGCACCCTCCCCGCGAAATAGAGCGAGCCGCAGATCAGGATGCGCGCGGTGCCATCGTGCACGGGAATATCGCGAATCGCCGCGAAAACCGAAGCCGCCCTCTTTGCCGGGAGCCCGACCGAGGCGGAAGCGCCGGCAATCGCCTCGGCAGGAAGCGCGTTCTTTTCGCCCGGGATCGTTACCGCCCAAAGCGCCCGGGCATGCTTTGCCAATGGCCTTATAAACCCGGCGGCATCCTTGGTGTTCATCATGCCAACGACGAGGTAGAGCGGCCGGTCGCCCCATCCCGCCGCGACATCGCCGAGGATCTGGCCGGCCAATGGGTTGTGACCGCCGTCGAGCCACAGCTCCCAGTCTGGCGGAACTGCATCGGCCAGCGGCCCGCGGCGCAGCAGCTGCAACCGCGCTGGCCAGTCGATATGACGCAAGCCCTCGGCAATGGCTTTGGGAGGAATATCAAACCTCGAAAGCTGCTCGAGGCAGGCGATCGCGGTGCCGGCGTTGACGATTTGGTGTGCGCCGAGCAGTGAAGGCAGCGGCAGCTCCAATTGCCAGCACTCGCCCTCGTAGCGCATTCCGTTGCCGGAAATCTCGCAGCGCCACTCGTGCCCCGCACGGTAGAGCGGCGCCGACACGACCGCGGCGCGGGCCTCGATCACCGCCACGGCCTCGTCCGGCTGCGGGGCGATGACGGCGATAACACCGGATTTCAGGATTCCCGCCTTTTCCCCCGCAATCGCGGCGACAGTGTCGCCCAGGAACGCCTGATGGTCGAGCGAAACGGGCGTGATCGCGGTAACGGCGGGGTGCCGGACGACATTTGTCGCGTCGAGCCGGCCGCCGAGCCCAACCTCCAGCAGCACTATGTCGGCCGGGGTGCGGGCGAAGGCAAGAAACGCCGCCGCCGTCGTGATCTCGAAAAACGTGATCGGTGCATCCCGGTTGGCGCGCTCGCATTCTTCGAGAAGCGCGATCAGCGCCTCCTCCTCGATCAGCCGCCCAGCCAGGCGGATGCGCTCGTGGAAACGTACGAGATGCGGCGAGATGTAGGCGTGCACGCGATAGCCGGCGGCTTCGAGGCAGGACCGCATCGTCGCTACCGTAGACCCCTTGCCCTTGGTGCCGGCGACGTGGACGACAGGCGGAAGAGCATCCTGCGGATCGCCGAGCGCCGCGAGCAGGCGCTCGATGCGGCCGAGCGAGAGGTCGATCAGCTTTGGATGGAGCCGGCCGAGGCGCTCGAGAACCCGGTCGCTGGTCGGCACGGTCATCCCGTCCCGCTCAGATCCGGCAATGCTTCGATCTGCGGCGGCGCGATCTCGGCCGGCGGCTGCGGGTTGCGCAGCAGACCGAGAATCCGCCCCAGTGTGGCGTGCAACTCGGCGCGAGGTACAACCTGGTCGATCATGCCGTGCTCGAGCAGATATTCGGCGCGCTGGAACCCGTCGGGCAGCTTCTCGTGAATCGTCTCCTCGATGACCCGCGCGCCGGCAAAACCGATGACCGCCCCAGGCTCCGCGAGCGTGATGTCGCCGACCATCGCAAATGACGCCGAGACGCCGCCGGTCGTCGGATCGGTGAGCACGACGATATAGGGCAGGCCCGCCTCCTTGACCATCTCGGCCGCGATGATCGTCCGCGGCATCTGCACCAATGACAGCACCCCCTCCTGCATGCGCGCGCCGCCCGACGCCGGCACGACGATCAGCGCCGCCTCCTGCAACACGGCGAGCTTGGCGGCGGCAAGGATGGCTTCGCCGGCCGCCACACCCATCGATCCGCCCATGAAGGAGAACTCGAAGGCGGCAACCACTGCCGGGACCCCGCCGATGCGTCCATGCGCGACGGCCACCGCATCGCTATGAGGACCGATCTCAGCTTGTGCTTCTTTCAGCCGATCCGTGTAGCGTTTGCGGTCGCGGAAGCGCAACGGATCGATCGGCGTGCGAGGCAACTCGATCCGCGTAAAGGCGCCATCGTCAAACATCAATTTCAGGCGACGCTCGGCGCCGATGCGCAGATGATGGCCGCAATTGCGGCAGACGTGGAGATTGGCCTCGAGCTCGCGATAAAACAACATCTGCTCGCAGCGGGGGCATTTGTGCCAGAGGTTGTCCGGCACCGTCTTTCTCGTGACCACCGCCCGGATCTTGGGCAATACGAAATTGGTCAGCCAGCTCATCGCCGGCTTGTAGCCGGGCGCCGCTATGTTGTCGAGCTAGCCACCTCTGATCGCTGAGGGTACGAGTAGCAGATTGCTGGATGCGCTCAGTTCTTGAGCATCCCTTGTTTCAACGCCAGCGTATTGTATTCGATCATCCGCACATAGGTCGGCGCGGGGCCGTCCGGCTTTGACAGAGCATCGGAATAGAGTGGCGGGCCCGGTGTCGTGCCGGTGTCCCGCGCGATCTCCTCTACCAGCCGAGGATCCCCGATATTTTCCAGAAACAGCGCCTTGATCCCCTGGCGGCGGATCTGCCGGACCAACTCGGCGACCGCCTTTGCCGTCGGCTCGCTGTCGGTGCTGATCCCTTCCGCCGCCAGAAAAGTGACGCCATAGGCTTTGCCGTAATAGGCAAAGGCGTCATGGCTGGTGATCACGCGGCGCTTGTCGGCGGGGATCGCCCCCAATTCGCTGCGCACCCGCTTGTCGAGCGCCTGCAGCTCGGCCTCGTATGTCCGCAGCCGCTGGCGATAGGCGTCCGCATGCATCGGGTCGATGTCGGCGAGTGCCCGGGCAATGTTGTCTGCATAGACGATGGCGTTGCGCGGGTCCTGCCAGGCATGCGGATCCGGCACGCCCGGGGCTTCACCGGCCCCGGCAGCTGTGATCGGCACGATTCCGTCGGTGGCTGTTACGAGGACCCCGCTAAACTGCGCCGACCGGCTCAAGCGGGCGAGCCAGCTCTCGAAGCCGAGACCGTTGACGACGAGGAGCTGGGCGCGGGCGAGGAGCCGCGCCTGGTCGGGGCTGGGTTCGAAGACATGCGCATCGGAATCGGGGCCGATCAGGCTGGTGACCGCGACCTCGGCGCCGCCGATGCAGCGCACGATGTCGTCGAGAATGCTGAACGAGACAACAACCCGTACGGGCGCAGCGGCCGCCCCCTGGCTGCACCAAACGAGCACCAGAGATATGGCCGCGAGCCAGCGGCTACCGGGCCAGAGCATGTTATGGCATATCAGCCTTCGGCCATTGCGACTGAGCTGCATTTATGACCTCACCCGAACCATCCTCGCTGATCCCGGTCACCTTGCTGACCGGCTTTCTCGGCAGCGGCAAGACAACGGTGCTCAACCACGTGCTGAAGCAGCCCGACATGGCCGCGACCGCGGTCATCGTCAACGAGTTCGGCGAGATCGGCCTCGACCACCTGCTGGTCGAGCGGTCGAGCGAGGATGTCGTGTTGCTGAACAGCGGGTGCCTCTGCTGCACTGTGCGCGGCGACATCGTCGACACTTTGACCAATTTGTTTGTCGACCGGGTCAAAGGAAAGGTGCCGTTCTTCACTCGGGCGGTCATCGAAACGACCGGCCTCGCCGATCCCGCGCCGGTCCTGCACACCTTGATGACCGATCCCATCGTCGCGGCGCGGTACATGCTGGACGGCGTCGTCACGACAGTCGACGCGGTCAACGGCGCGGGCACTCTCGACCGGCAGCCCGAGGCCATAAAACAGGCCGCTGTCGCCGATCGTCTGCTGCTGACCAAGACCGATTTCGCCGAAGCAGGAGACCGGCAGTCGATCGAGGGGCGGCTCAATGCGCTGAATCCGAGCGCCCCGATCATTCCGGTCGAACGCGGCATGGTAGACCCGCGGGCGCTCTTCAACATCGGTTTCTACGACCCGATGTGCAGCGGTGGTTGCGCGACGAGGCGTTCGAGGCCGGCCACCTGCACGGACACGAGCATCCCGACGTCAACCGGCACGACGACCGCATCCGCGCCTTCTGCGTCACGCGCGAACGGCCGATCTCTTGGGCCGCGCTGTCGGCCTGGCTCGACGGGCTCGCAACAATGCGCGGCGACGATCTGCTGCGGCTGAAGGCGATCGTCGCATTGTCCGACCGCCCCGATCAGCCGGTCGTCCTGCACGGGGTGCAGCACCTCTTTCACCCGCCCGTGCTATTGCCGGAATGGCCGAGCGAGGACCGTCGCACGCGCATGGTCTTCATCACCCGCGACCTGCCGCGCGAAGCGATCGAAGCGACGCTGAAGGTGTTCGAAGAGGCGGTGACAGAGGCCTGATCACGCGATCGGGAAAGCGGTGCCGACGATGCAGTTCTCGAGAATTCCGCGGCCGCGGTCGGGAATATAGCGCTCGCGAACGAGGCGCTCGAGCACGTGGGTCACACTATCGGCGCGGATTTCCGGGACGGTCGGCACATATTGGACGAGGTTGTCGCGGAAGCCGCGACGGGTCACGAAAATCGGCTCTAGGCCGCGGGCTCGCGCCACCGCGGAGAGCGAGTCGGCCATCGGCCTGACTTTGGGATTGACCGCGAAATCGGCCCAGTTGTTGGCGAGGCAGCCGCCGGGCGCAAGCGCATCGAGGCAACGCGCCCAAAAGGCTTCATCGCTTTCGGCGGGCCCGCCCGGACCGTAGAGGTCAACGAGGATCACGTCATAGCGTGCGCTCGATCCGGCGAGAAACCGCTGTGCCGCATCGAGAACTACCGGCTGTTTCAGGTAGAACCACCGGCGGGCGGTGGCGATGATGGTCTCGTCGGAATCGACGAGCGTCGGTGCGCAATCGGGCATATAGGCGCGCATGAACCGCCACATCGCCGCGCCGCCGACGCCGAGCAATAGCGCATTGATGGACCGGGCGCTCATCGCGAAGGAAAGCGACATCAGTCGCTCGTAGTGAAAGACCAGGCGGGCGGGGTAGAGCAGGTCCATGCTCGACTGCTCGGTCACTTGCGCGCCGGCGCCGAATGACCCCAAGGTCCTGAAATTCCGCGGCCCGCGGTCGAAATCGACGACAAATACCGCAGCGCCAAAGGTTTCGGCTCGGCGCAACAGCCGTATCCGCGCGTCGCTTCCGAAATAGTCGAGGATCAGGCTGCGCTGCCGCTGCTCGCCATAATCGGTGATCATTGGGAAGGGGCCGGGATTGCATCGGCAAAGCGGCTGAGCGCCTGATCCCCCGCGGGTGTCAGCGCGTAAATGCCGCGCTCGATCCGGTTGAACCAGCCATAGACATTGCTCTGCAGAATGTGTGCGGCTCTCGGCACCTCCGCCGCCGCACGCAATGCGCCAACCCGCATCGGCCCGCCGAGCGCAAGCGCGCGGGCGCAGCGCAGCGCGTCCTGACGGTAAGCCGTAACGAGCGGCACACCGACCGCCCCACCGGTATTCGCATCGCCAATGCGGCGGGAAAATTCGTCGACGAGGCGCAAGGCCCGCGACTTCGCCTGCCGCGGCCGGTACGGCACCGGCTCCTCCAGTATCTCGACCGTTTTCCGGGTAAGGCCTACCAGCATCAGACCCAACCCGAGCCGGCGGCACAATTTGCGGATCTCCGGCCGCTCCGGGGCGAGCGGCCCGCCGCGCGCGCGCCGCTCGGGCCGCGGCACGGCGAGATAGACCCGTTCCGTCATCGCCAGCCGATCGATGCCCTGCAGTATCAGCGACAGGTTGAAGCGGAGCTTAAGCTCGACGATGACCGGCGGTTCCTCGCCGCGCCGGGCGACGAGGTCGCAGCCTCTGACCTCGCCCTTGACGTCGAAGCCGCGTCTTTCGAGGAATTGCTTTACGGGCAGGTAGAGCGCTGCCTCCGCGTACGCGTTATCATCCCGTCGCTTCACGCCGAGCACTACTAATGGAGAGGCTCATGCGTGCACAAGTGCTGACCGCGGCAGGCCGTTCGCTGGCTTCTGCAGAGCTGCCGGCGCCGCGCCCCGGCCCGCAGCAACTCCTGATCGCGGTGCGCGCCTGCGCCGTCTGCCGGACCGATCTGCATGTCGTCGACGGCGAGCTTCCCGATTCGAAATTGCCGCTTGTGCTCGGGCACGAAATTATCGGCACCGTCGTCGAAAAGGGGGAATCGGCCGATCGGTTCGCGGTCGGCGATCGGGTCGGCATCCCGTGGCTCGGCTGGACCTGCGGGGTCTGCGAATATTGCCGCAGCAGCCGCGAGAATTTATGCGACCGCGCCCGCTTCACCGGGTACCAGATCGACGGCGGGTATGCCGAGCTGACTGTCGCCGATGAGCGCTATTGCTTTGCGATCGACGCGCGCTACGGCGATGTCGAGGCGGCGCCGCTGATGTGCGCCGGGCTAATCGGTTACCGCACTCTGCACATGGCCGGCGATGCGCGCCTGATCGGGATCTACGGCTTTGGCGCCGCCGCGCACATTGTCGCGCAAGTGGTGCGCCACCAGGGCCGCCGGTTTTTCGCGTTCACCCGTCCCGGCGATCTTGCGGCACAGGATTTCGCCCGCTCGCTCGGCGCCGAATGGGCCGGCGGCTCGAATGAGACGCCCCCCGAGCCGCTCGACGCAGCGCTGATCTTTGCGCCGGTCGGCGCCCTCGTCCCCGCCGCCTTGGCGGTGACGAAAAAAGGCGGGACAGTCGTAGCGGGCGGCATCCATATGAGCGACATACCGTCATTCCCCTACAGTATCCTGTGGGAGGAGCGCGTACTGCGCTCGGTCGCCAACCTGACCCGCCGCGACGCCGAAGAGTTCCTGGCGCTGGCGCCGAAAGCCGGCATCCGAACCGAAACGATCACCTACCCGCTCGCCGGCGCGAACCAAGCGCTCACCGATTTGCGCAATGGCGCATTGCAGGGCGCGGCCGTGCTGATCCCTTGACAAACATCAGTCGCAGGCATGCCGCTCTCGGTATTGCGTTAGCGCTCTGTTGCGCGTTTCGGGCGCAGGCTCAAACCCGCAGCGGTGGCGGGGCGTGGGGAGTCGCATGGACCAGAATTCCCTCGATCACCGTCCTTTGGACGGCGGACGACGCCCGTGTGAAACTCGTTCGTGACGCGGTCGAATTCTGGAACCACGTGTTCATGGAGCTGGGAACGCCCTTTCGATTGGGGACAGTGACCTATACCGCGGGAGCACTTCCGGTCGACCAGCTCAAGAGCTTCAGTGAGATCGCGGTAAACGGGGCCAGTGGGCCGGCGCTTGCGGCGAATATTTATCAGGCGCCTGGCGATCTCATCGTGGCGCTGTCCGACGGCAATTTCATCTCTTTCGGCATTCGCTGGCCGAGCAGCCAGAAGGCCTTGGTAGGGATCAAGGATTTCGGTTTCTACCCGTTCACGCTCCCTAACGTTCCGCGCAACGTCATCGCGCACGAACTGGGCCACGCGATCGGATTGCGACACAACAGCGACCCGACAATGCTGATGTGCGGCCGGCCCGCTACTTGCCGGCCGGATCTTTTTGCGTCTCCCACCGAGAGATACTTCCCGCTTTCCGCGCAGGAGACTGCGACGCTGCGCACGATGTACCCCGCAGACTGGCAGCCGCGCTGACGAGGAAGCACGCAACGGTGCCCGGGTGAGCTTGTGGCGTGCGACCGTCGGCAATCCACGCGCAGCAGTAAATGCTGCAATAGCGCTACCTGTCGAGCCAGACGTCTTCCATGCGATTGCCGTTGTGGATGCTGTCGACCATGATCGTCAGCCCTTTGACATAGGGCTGCCAGCAAGTCCCGTAGCGGTTGTAAAAGATGATCGGCCGAGCGCCGTCCTCGGCGAGCATCCGCTCGATTGCCCACACAAGCTGCTTGCGCCGTTCCGGGTCACCCTCGATCGATTGCCGCTCGATCAGCTTGTCGACCTCTTGGTTGCAGTAACCGTTCAGGTTCTGGCTCGAACCGCATCGGTAAAACGCATCGAGAATTGGGTCGGGGTCGGGCCCGCTTTGCGAGTTGTTGAGAGCGACGGTATAGTCCTTGCGCAGAATCTTGGGATAATAGACCGTTGTGTCGATCGTCTCGAGCTCGCTGTCGAAATAGACCTCCTTCAACTGGTCGATCAGGATCACAGCCGGACCCCGGAAGTCGGGATGGTCGCGCGTCGACACCTTGATCTTCAACCTGCTGTCGGGCCCGTAGCCCATTTGCTCCATGATACGTCGGGCCTGCGCGCGGTTTTTCTGCACGTCGGGGTTATAGCCCGGCAATTCCTTCAACAGATCGGGCGGCATGCCCCACAACCCCTCGGGTGGTGGCTGCAGTACGCCGCCGATCTCGCCCTGCGCCTCGCTGAGGATGTCGATGAACGCCTTGCGGTCGAGCGAGAGCGCCATAGCATGCCGCAAATCCGGGCTGTCGAAGGGCGGCTTATCGGGGTTGACCAGCAGGTGGCTATTGATGCCGCCGTTCGGCGTCAGCTCGCAGTTTGCGTCGGGCTTCTGGGTTCTTACCTCCTTCAAGAGCGGCATCGTTAGGGTAGTCGGGAAAGTCATGTCGAGCGCGCCCGAAATAAACGCCAATGTTGCCGTCGACATGTTACGAATAATGGTAAATTCGATGCCGTCGAGATAAGGCCGATCCTTCTTCCAATAGTCTGCGTTCCGTGCCACTTTGATCCGCTCGTTGGGCTTGAATTCGACGAATTTGAACGGACCGGTGCCGATGGGATGCTGGCGCATTTCGCGCGCCGGCACATGACAGGGATAAATCGCCCCAAACCCGTTGGCGAGAAGCATCAGAAACGCGGGCTGCGGCCGCTTCAAATGGAAGGTGACCTCGTAATCTCCGTTAGTGGTGACCTCTTCGAGGTTGGGATACCAGGATTTGATAGGATTGACGCGGAGCTTGTCACTCGACTTGTCGAGCAAAAGGTCCCAGGTGCACTGGACATCCTTGGCCGTGAACGGCTTGCCGTCATGCCATTTGACGCCCTGGCGCAGCGGCAAGGTAAGCGCGGTCCCTTCCTCGTTCCACGACCAGCCGGTCGCGAGATCGGGAACGATCGAGTTGAGGCTGCTCTGCTTCACGTGCTGATCGAACATGATCAGATTGTTGAACACCCCCATCGTCACCCGCTGGCCAATAGGGTTCGGTCCATCGAGCATCGACATGCTCGGCGGGTTGTCCCAGACGTACATTTTCAGAATGCCGCCCGGTCTTTGGGCCAATGCAGATCCACCAGCCGTTATTGCAACAAGCAGCGCACTTGCCGCCACTGCGGCACCGCGTTTGCGCTTCATTTCCTTTGCCTCCCTTTTTTTCATTGGTCCCTCTGCGGCCTTTGCAGTGGCAGTGCTTATTTGTCCAACCAGACGTCTTCCATGCGATAGCCGTTGTAGATGCTGTTGACCATGGTCACGAGCCCCTTGACGTAAGGCTGTGAGCAGGTGCCGCCGCGCGGGTAGAAGATGATCGGCCGGGCGCCGTCCTCGGCCAGCCGCCTTTCGATCTCCCATACCAATTGCTTGCGCTTGTCGGGGTCCGGCTCGGCCGATTGCCGGTCGATCAGCTTGTCGACCTCCGGATTGCAATAGCCGGTGTAGTTGCGCACCGCGCCGCAGACGAAATTCTCGTAGAATTGCTGGTCGGGGTCGTCGACGCCGCTTTCGGTGCCGTTGATCGCGATCGTGTAGTCCTTGCGGTAGATCTTGGGGAACCAGTTGGCGGTCTCGACCGGTTCGAGCACGGCGTCGATGTAGATCTCCTTCAGCTGGTCGATCAAGATCACCGCCGGATCGCGGTAGGCAGGGATGTTGCGCGAGGACACGGTGACGGCGAGCCGGTTGTCAGGACTGTAGCCGAGCTTCCCCATGATCTCGCGCGCTTTGGCTCGGTTCTTCGCAATGTCGGGGTCGTAACCCGGCAATGTCGCCAGCATCTCCGGCGCCATCCCCCAGAGGCCTTCGGGCGGCGGCAGCATTGTGGCGCCGATATCGCCTTTGCCCTGTTGCAGGATGTCGATGAAGGCCTTGCGGTCGAGGCTCAGCGCCACCGCGCGGCGCAGATCCGCATTGTCGAACGGCGCCTTCTCCGGGTTGAGGATCAGGTTGCGGCTGACATTCGTCGCGCTCAGCACACAGTTCGCCTGCGGGACCTGGCTCCTGACCTCTTCGAGCAGCGGAACCGTCGTGCCGTAAGGCGAGGAAATGTCGAACTTCCCGGCGATAAACGTCAGGTTTCGCGTCGCGATGTCCTTGATGATGCGCCATTCGATGCCATCGAGATAAGGCCGCCCCGGCTTCCAGTAATCCGGGTTTCTCGCCGTGCGGACCACCTCGTTCGGCTCGAACTCGACGAATTTGAAAGGGCCGGTGCCGACCGGATGTGTGCGCATCTCGCGCGCCGGCACATGGCACGGATAGACCGGCGACCATCCCGATGCCAGCAGCGACAGCAGCGCCGGCTGCGGCCGCTTCAGATGAAAGGTGACCTCGTAATCGCCGCTGGTTGTCACCCGGTCGACATTGACATACCAGGTCTTGCGCGGGTTGACGCGGAGCTTTTCGCTGCCGATGCCCATCAGCAAGTCCCAGGTGCATTTCACGTCGGCGGCGGTAAAAGGTTTGCCGTCGTGCCATTTGACGCCCTGGCGCAAGGGAAAGGTCAATTCCTTGCCGTCCTCGCTCCACGCCCAGCCCGTCGCCAGATCGCGGACGATCGATTGGGGGCTGTTCTGTGCGACATGCTGGTCGTAGATGACGAGGTTGTTAAACACCCCCATCATCGGCCGCAATGCCGCACCGGTCGCCTCCTCGAGCAGTGACATGCTCGCCGGGTTGTCGAAAAACGAGACCTTCAGAACTCCCCCAGATTTCTGAGCAACCGCCGGTGCAGCAGCGGCTATTGCCGTAACCAGAGCCGCCCCAGCCATCCCGCAGCGCAGATTAATCGCCATTGTCATCATCTCCGTTTGCGGCGGCTATTGGTCGAGCCAGACGTCTTCCATGCGAAAATTGTTGATGATGCTGTTGACCATCATCGTCCAGCCCTTGACCTGCGGCTGCCAGCAATAGGCGAAGCGGTTGAAAAAGATGATCGGCCGCGCCCCATCCTCGGCCAGCTTCTTTTC
>Ga0306920_100011357_pt1 | contig 12019 bp, 10 predicted proteins | sample flu12Cox44000170_FD_204666 | JGI IMG/M metagenome (GOLD analysis project Ga0306920, IMG submission 204666) | Lab enrichment of tropical soil microbial communities from Luquillo Experimental Forest, Puerto Rico - flux4day.12C.oxic.44.000.170 (v2)... | ecosystem: Environmental > Terrestrial >...
TTCTACAGCGCGCCCGATCTCGTGCTCGACGTCGGCGTCAAGGGTATCGTCAACGTCATCGACGGCTGCCGCCACCATGGCGTCGGACGGCTGATCCTGGCCTCGAGCTCGGAGGTCTACCAGTCGGCCCCGCGCGTGCCGACCGACGAGAGCGCTCCGCTCGTGGTTCCCGATCCGCACAACCCGCGCCTCTCCTATGGCGCCGGCAAGATCATCAGCGAGATGATGGTCATCAACCACGGCCGCAAGCATTTCGAACGCGTGCTGATCTTCCGCCCGCACAACGTCTACGGGCCCGACATGGGCTTCGATCACGTCATCCCGCAATTCGCCGTGCGCTTGAAGCGAGCGATGGAAAAACACGCAAGCGGCGCGGTTCCGTTCCCGATCCAGGGCAGCGGCGCCGAGACGCGCAGCTTCTGTCACGTCGACGATCTGGTGCAAGGCGTAATGGTCATGCGCGCGAAGGGCGAGCACCTCGGCATCTATCACGCTGGCACCGCGGAGGAGATCAGCATTGCCGATCTCGCCCGCCGCATGGCCAAGATTGCGGGCCGCGAGATCGCGCTCGGTCCTTCGGCGGTGCGCGAGGGCAGCACGCCGCGCCGCTGCCCCGATATTTCGAAACTGGCGGCGCTCGGCTATTCGCCTCGCGTCGCGCTCGACGAAGGATTGCCGCCCACGCTCAAGTGGTACTGGGCGCACGAGCGCATGGCGCCGGCAGCGTAAGCCGGGCGTGGCAGGTGATGGCATCGTTTCCCGCAAAAATCGCCCGCGCCGCCGGCAGCGGAGCCAGCGTTCCGGTGGAATGCTGTCAGGTCTGCGGCCATGCGCCGCTGACCAAGGTGCTCTCGCTCGGCTACATGCCGCCGGTGAACCAGATGGTAGCGATCGGCGAGGTGCCGCGGCAGCAGCCTTGGTTCCCCACCGACCTCTTGCATTGCGCGCGGTGCGATCTGGTGCAGCTCGGCTTGGCGGTCGATCCCGTCATCATTTTCCCGCCCGAATATCCCTACACCAGCGGCACCACCAAGCTGTTGCGCGACAATTTTGCCGAGCTCTATTCGGAAGCCTCGGCGCTGCTCAAGCTTGCTCCGAAAGATCTCGTCGTCGACGTCGGTTCGAATGACGGCACGCTGCTCTCGAACTTCAAGAACCACCGCATCCTCGGCATCGAGCCGACCGAGGTCGGCAAGATCGCCAACGGCCGCGGCATCCCGACCCTCATGCGTTACTTCACCCCGGCGGTGGCAGCCGAGGTCAAGCGCGAGCACGGCCGCGCGCGCGTGGTGACGGCGGCGAATTGCTTCGCGCATATCGAGGACGTGCATTCCGTCGTCGAGGGCATTCTCGACCTCATCGCACCCGACGGCGTGTTCATATCCGAATCGCACTACCTCATCGGTTTGCTCGATCGGCTGCAATACGACACCATCTATCACGAGCATCTGCGTTATTACTCGCTCAACAGCCTCGCCAACCTCTTGCAAATGCACGGCCTCGAAGTGTTTCACGCGCGGGCGATCCCGACCCACGGCGGATCGATTCGCGTCTATGCCGGGAAGCGGGGCGCGCAGCCGGTCAACGCCAGCGTCGCGAAAATGCTCGCCGCCGAGCCGCGCGGCGAAGCGATGCTCGCGCGGCTGAAAGCCTTCCGCAACGACGTCATGCTGTCCAAACTTCGGCTGCTGGCGATGATCCGCGACCTCAAAGAGCGGGGCGCGCGCATCTGCGGGATCAGCGCGCCCTCGCGCGCCTCGACCCTCGTCAACTATCTCGGCCTCGATGAGGCGATCATCGACTACGTCTGCGAGATCGCGGGCTCGCTCAAGATCGGCAAGTGCATGCCGGGAACGGCCATTCCGGTGGTCGAGGAAAGCCGGCTGTTCTCCGATCAGCCCGAGTGCGCCGTCATTTTCTCCTGGCACATCGCCGACGAGCTCGCGCCCAAGCTGCGCGCGCAGGGCTATCGCGGCAAGCTGGTAACGCCGCTGCCGGTTCCGCGCGAGCTTTGATGCTGGCGCGACGGGCGTGAGGCCTTTGTATTATGCCGAAGCCTGGGCTATCACTCGGCGGCGCGCGCCAGCATCTGCCGGCGCGAGCTTTTGGAGTCTCTTGAGTGAATATTGCCGGTGCCAAGCCGACTGCGGCGATGTCTGCGCGCCTCGATGCCGCCGATCTGACTATCGTCGGCGGCGCCGGTCACGTCGGCATTCCGCTCGTGCTGGCCTTCGCCGAGGCGGGCCATCGCGTCAACGTCCACGACGTCAATCGCGAAGCGCTCGAGACGTTGCGATCCGGCCGTCTGCCGTTCATCGAACACGGCGGCGAGGAGCTGCTCGTAAGAGCGCTCAAGCGCAACCGGCTCGTGTTCACATCCTCGCCGGCGGGCGTCTCACCAACGGGGCCCATCATCGTCACCATCGGCACGCCGATCGACGAGTTCCTCAATCCCGTCCGCAAGGTGGTGCAGGACTGCATCGATGGGCTGCTGCCGTATCTCGCCGACGGCCAACTCCTGGTGTTGCGCTCGACGGTGTTTCCCGGCACGACCGATTGGCTCGATGGCTATCTCCGGCAGCGCAACCGCGATCTCAAAGTCGCGTTCTGTCCGGAGCGCATGGTGCAAGGGCAGGGCATCAAGGAGCTGAAGGAAACGCCGCAAATCATCAGCGGCACGACGCCCGCGGCCGAGGAGGAGGCGGCGAAGCTGTTTTCCGCCATCGCCCCCGAGCTGATCGTGGTGACGCCGCGCGAGGCGGAATTCGTCAAGCTGTTCAGCAACGCCTACCGCTACATCGAGTTCGCAACCTCGAACCAGTTCTATCTGATCGCAAAATCGGCAGGTCTCGATTACCGCAAGATCTACGACGCCATGAGACGCAACTATCCGCGCGCCCGCGGCATTCCGACGTCCGGCTTCGCGGCCGGCCCGTGCCTGATGAAGGACACGATGCAGCTCGCCGCCTTCGCCCAGAACCAGTTCAGCCTCGGCAACGCCGCCATGCTGGTCAACGAGGGTCTTGTGCTGCACGTCTGCGATGATCTTTGCCGGCGCTATGATCTCTCGCGGATGACGGTCGGGCTGCTCGGCATGGCGTTCAAGGCCGACATCGACGACACCCGCGCCTCGCTGAGCTACAAGTTCAAGAAAGCGCTCGCGAGCCTTGCCGAGGCGGTGCTCACCACCGATCCGTTCGTGACCACCGACCCCGAATTGCTCGCCCTCGACGAGGTGATCGAACGCAGCGATCTCCTCATTCTGTGCGCGCCGCATTCGGCCTATCGCGACCTCGATTTCGCCGGCAAGCCGGTCGTCGACGTGTGGGGATTCCTGAGCAAGGCGAACGTGATCGCGTAGCGCCTCGAAGCTGTTCAAGCGCTAATACGGCGTCTTGTCGATCTGCCCGTTCGAGCGCACGAACCAATGCTCGCTCGCCAACGGCTTGCCCGCGAGCCGCTCCGCCATCCAGTCCGCGACCAGAATCGGCGGGAACGGTCCGAGATTGGCGGCCGGCACGTTGCCGACCGAATGGCGCGATTCTTGATAGACCACCATCTGCTTCGGCCCCTTGACCGTCTTGATGAGCCGCTCGGAATGCTCGATCGGGCTGAGCTCCTCGCACTCGCCGGCGACGACGAGATAGGGCGCGCGGATTTTGTCCGCATGGCCTTCCCAGGTGATGGTCTTGCGGAACTTGTCGAACTCGTCCTCGTCGGTGATGCCCGACATGTACATGAACCGCTTCTTGAAGGTGGGTGACGCCTCCTGGAAGATGGTGTGGCAGCCGGGCTCGTGGCACACCGACATGGCGGCGAAGGCGCGAATGCGCGGCTCATGGGCGGTGAGAATGGTGCCGAAGAAGGTGCCGAAGCTCGTGCCGGAGCATCCGATGCGCTCGGCATCGATCTCGCTGCGGCTGCTCAGCCAGTCGACGAGCGGCTTGCCGGCCGCCATCCAGTTCTCCACGGAGAAGTACACGCCGATCATGGGCGCTTCGTATTGTCCCGGCCCGTCGATCGCCAGCACCGCCATGCCGCGGTTGAGGAAGCGATCGCCGTAGAGCGCGACCTGGATTTCCTTGAAGCTGTCCATACCCGGGATGGCGATCACCGCCGGGATGCGGCCGCCCTTGTAGCCCGGCGGCAAATGAAGCCAGGCCGGAATCGCCTTGTCGCGAAACGGCACCCACACCGCCTCGACGTGATGCTCCGCCAGCGCCGCGTATTTCGCGTAGCATTCGCGCTTCTTGTTGTTGTAGGCGATGTTGGTTTCGTCGTTTTGGTCGTACGGCCACTGCGCCGCTCCCCAATGGACGGCCGCCATGAAGTAATTGTCGCGGGCGGTCACCCTGCGATCGGCCTCCTCGGCGGCCTTCGCCTTGGCCTCGCGCCGGCGTGCCACCGCCTCGAAGGCCGGGCCGATGTCCGCCATCTTCTTCACGCGCTCGCGGATGCCGGCGAAATCGGCGTTGGCCTCGTTGCCGCAGGGACCGCTGAGATAGAGCGAGCGCGGCTGATCCCAGTCGATGCCGTTGGCGCGGATGATGTTGTCGAGCAGCCAACGCTGCGCCTCGAAGCGGCGCACATGCGGCTCGCCGCGCTTGTCCAGAACCGGTTGCGGTGGGCGGATCACGTTCATCACATTCACCCTTGTTGTTGCATGTTGCGAGAAAGCCGCCGGCGCGCAATCACTCGGGCTTGCCGCCGACGGCTTTGAGGATCGGCGTCCAGCGCGCGAGCTCATCCTGGAAAACGCCCGCCGCCGTGGCGGGCCCGACGTCGCGCACCGGCTCGAAGCCGAGCCTGACGAGCTCGGTTTGGAACTCGCCGTCGGCCAGCGCTTGCTGGGTGACCGCGTTGATGCGCGCGAGGATCGGCTCCGGCGTGCCGGCCGGAGCGAAGATGCCGAACGTGGTCTGCGCCACCATGCCCGGCAGCCCCGCTTCCATCGAGGTTGGAAGGTCGGGCGCGCCCCTGATGCGCGTCTGCGAATTCACCGACAGGATGCGGACCTTGCCGGCGCGATGGAGATCCAGAATTTGCGCGGTAGCGTTGGCCGAGAGCATCGGGATTTGCCCGCCGATCACGTCGGTGACGGCCTGGCCGATGCCCTTGTAGGGCACCGTCACGATCTCGAGGCCGCCGGCCAATTGCTTGAAATATTCACCGGCGATATGGGTGATCGAGCCGGTGCCGGCCGACCCATAAGACAGCTTGCCCGGATTGGCCTTGGCGTAGGCGATCAACTCCGCAAGCGTGTGCACGGACAGCGACGGATTGACCACGATCGAAGTCGAGCTGTAGGCGAACACGGTGACGGCCGAAAAATCCTTGACCGGATCATAGGGCGGATTGGCCATCACCGGCGGGACCAGGACGTGGGTGGTGGTGCTGCCGAGCAGAATGCTGTAGCCGTCGGGCGGTGAATGCGCGACATCGTTGGCCCCGATCGAACCGGCGCCGCCGCCGCGATTGTCGATGACGATGGCGCCGAATTGCGGCTTGACCCGCTCCGCCCACACGCGGCCGATGACGTCGTGCACGCCGGCTGGAACCGACGGGATGACGAGCCGCACCGGGCGAAGAGGATAACGGTCTTGGGCCGGCGCCGGCGCCGATGCGCTCATCGCTGCCGCGAGCAATCCGATGACCAGCATGTCCGACCGCTTCACGGCGTTCCTCGTCTTGTTGTTGGTGTTGCCTCGCGCCCGCGGTGCGGATGTTAGTGAATGCGGCGAGCGGTGCCAATGATCTCGTGCCGGCGCGGCAGTGGTGGCGAGACGCGGGCCGCAAAAACGAACTATTCCGATCCCGCGATCCCGGCTTGCTGCACGACCTTGCCCCAGCGCACAGTCTCCGACTTGACGAAATCTTGCAGCCCTTCGACCGACCGGTTTTCAAAGGGAAGCATGCCGAGTCTGAGAATTTCGGTCTCGATCTCCGGCAGCGCTAGAATGTCGAGGAGCTCGGCATGGAGCTTTGCGACGATATCGTGCGTGCCTTTGTAGGGGACGTGCGTCATCGCGATGCCGGCGGTGCTCATCAAGAGCTCGGCGTAGAGATGATGCGGCACGCCCGGCCCGACCGATGCGAACGAGAGCTGCCCGGGTCGCGCCTTTGCGTATGCGATCAGCTCCAGCAGCGAATGGACGGGAAGCGACGGATTGACGAGCAATACGAACGGCACGCGCGCGAGGCCGGCGAGCGGAATGAAATCGGTTGGCGGATCGTAGGGAAGCTTCTTGTAGAGCGTGACATTGACCGCCATGGTCGAGCTCGGCGCCATCAGCAGCACGTATCCGTCGGGAGCGGTTTTGGCGACGGCGGTCGCCCCGATGATGGTGCCCGCCCCGGGCCGATTCTCGACCACGAAGGACTTGCCGAGGCGCTGCTCCAGCCTCTGGGCGAGCATGCGGGCGATGATGTCGGTGCTGCCGCCCGGCGTGAAGGGCACGACGATGGTGACGGCGCGCGTCGGGTAGTCCTGCGCCCACGCCAGCGGTGAAGCGGAAAGTCCCGCAACCGCGGCCGCGGTCAGACGCAAGAATCGACGACGGCGGAACTCCATGGCATGTCCCCTTTTTCAAGTGCCAGCGCGCCGCCGAAGGGTGGGCGTTGGAGTTGGGTGCCGATGGCACCGAGGGAATCTTGCTTCTGGAATGCGTATGCGCCTGCCGACGGCACTTGCGCTGCCCGCTGCAACGAAGGGGACCTCGGCACGTCCCGCTTAAAAGGGCGGCTCGCGGGTAAGTTACACCACTGCGATGTGTCTGCGGAGGGGTCGCAGCGATGGATTTTTCGGTTCGCCGCGCAACCACGCCGGCTTTTGGCGACGGCCCGTGCTTTTGCTAGACTTGGATCGAGCGATGCGGGCCGGTGCCCGATCGCAGGGAAAGCGGCAAAGCAAACGGCAGGAAGCGACCAAGGTATCGATGTCCGATAGACGATCCGAGCTGACCGTGTCGCTCTGGCGCGGCGCCCAACAGGGGCGATACCAGACTTACAAGGTCCCCTGGCGCGAAAACCAAACCGTGCTCGACGTCGTGACGTTCGTTCAACGTCATCTCGACCCGACGCTGTCGTACCGCTTTGCCTGCCGCGTCGGCATGTGCGGCTCCTGTGCCATGACGGTGAACGGACGGCCGCGCTGGACCTGCCGCACGCATGTGGCGAGCGTGGTCAAGGGCGGCTGCCTCGAGATCGGACCGCTCGAGAATTTGCCCGTCATCAAGGATTTGGCCGCCGACATGCGCCCCTTCTTCGACAAGTGGCAGCGGGCGAAGGGCGCGTTCGTGCCGTCGCCGACGCGCAACGACGAGATCGAGCACATCAGGCCGGACAGCACGGCGCGCATCGCCGCCGATGCCGCCATCGAATGCATCAATTGCGGGATATGCTATGCCGCCTGCGATACCGTGCGCTGGAATTCCGACTATCTCGGGCCGGCGGCGCTCAATCGCGCGTGGACGCTCGTGAACGACGTCCGCGACGGGGGAAACACCGAGCGTTTGCAGGCGGTCGCGGCTTCCGGCGGCTGCCACGCCTGCCACTCGCACCAGTCCTGCCAAGAGCTCTGCCCCCAGCGCCTCAATCCGACCGCCTCGATCGCGGGTCTCAAGCGCCGCACCATGTGGGCCTATCTCAAGGGCGAGATATGAACGTTGGTCTCTACGTCTGGCAGCGGCTGACCGCGGCGCTCATGGTGCCGCTCGTTTTGGTGCATGTCGTCGTCATCTTCTATGCGACCCGCAAAGGAATGACCGCCGCCGATATTCTCGCGCGCACGCGCGGCAGCATCGCATGGGCCTCGTTCTACGGCGCCTTCGTAATTGCCGTGGCCATCCATGCTGGGATCGGCGTGCACAACGTGCTGACCGAATGGTCGCCGCTCAAGGAGCGCAGCGCCGGCATCTTTGCGAGCGGTTTCGGATTGCTGCTGCTCCTTCTCGGCGCGCGCGCGGTCGCCGCGGTGGTGTTGCCATGACGGCGCGGCGATTGACCCATCGCCAGAGTGTGCTTTGGATCGCGGCGCTGGTGCACCGGCTTTCCGGCTTGGCGCTCGCTATTTTTCTGCCGCTGCATTTCTTGACGCTCGGTCTCGCCATTCACGGCGAGGCGCCGCTCGAAAGCTTCTTGCGCTGGAGCGATCAGCCGCTGGTCAAGCTCGCCGAAAGCGGTCTCGTGTTCTTGCTGATGGTGCACATGTTGGGAGGACTGCGCCTGCTGGTGATCGAGAATCTTCCTTGGCGCGACGAACAGAAAGAGCTTGCGACGATCGCGGCCGGACTTTCGGCTGTCATCGCCTTCATCCTCTTGGCGCGCCTGTTCTGAGGATCCCATGACCCTCGAGCGCCTCAAGACCGACATTTTGATTCTCGGCTCCGGCGGCGCCGGCCTGTTCGCGGCGCTGCACGCGCACAAGGCCAATCCCGATCTCGGCGTCACCGTCGCGACCAAGGGCCTGCTCGGAAAATGCGGCTGCACGCGCATGGTGCAAGGCGGCTACAACGTGGCGCTCAACCCGGGCGACTCGATCGAGCGCCATTTCATGGACACCATCGAGGGCGGCAAATGGCTGCCCCATCAGGAGCTCGCCTGGACGCTGGTGAGCACCGCGGTCGAGCGGGTGCGCGAGCTCGAGAACGAGATCGGCTGCTTCTTCGATCGCAATCCCGACAGCACGCTGCACGGCAAAGCCTTCGCCGGCCAGAGCTTCGACCGCACGGTGCACAAGGGCGATCTCACCGGCATCGAAATCATCAACCGGCTGATGGAGCAGGTCTCCGCGCGACCGATCCACCGCCTGGAAGAGCACCGCGCGGTGGCGCTCGTTCCGACAAAGGATGGCGCGCTCGCCGGCGTGCTCATGATCGATATGCGCACCGGCGCGTTCCGCTTCGTCGCGGCGCAGGCGGTGCTGCTGGCGACCGGCGGCGGACCCACCATGTATCGCTACCACACCCCGTCCGGCGACAAGAGCATGGACGGGCTGGCGATGGCGCTGCGCGCGGGGCTTCCGCTGCGCGATATGGAGATGGTCCAGTTCCATCCGACCGGGCTCCTCGCCGGAGCGGACACGCGCATGACCGGCACGGTGCTCGAGGAGGGGCTGCGCGGCGCCGGCGGCCATCTCATCAACGGCGCGATGCACCGCTTCATGGCCGACTATGACGCCAACCTCGAGCGCGCCACCCGCGACGTCGTCAGTCGCGCCATCTACGCGGAGATGAAGGCGGGCCGCACGAGCCCGCACGGCGGCGTCTACATCAAGATGAGCCATCTCGGCCCGGCCAAGGTGGCGAAGGAGTTCAAGGGCATGGTGGATCGCTGCCGCGACTGCGGCTTCGATCTCGCCGGCGGCCTCGTCGAGGTGGTGCCGACCGCGCATTACTTCATGGGCGGCGTCATCTGCCGGGTGGACACCACGACCGATTGGCCGGGCCTTTTCGTCGCCGGCGAGGACGCGAGCGGCATGCACGGCGCCAACCGCCTGGGCGGCAACGGCGTCGCCAACTCGACCGTGTTCGGCGGCATTGCCGGCGACGTGATGCCGCGATGGATCGCCGCCAATCCGGGCCACCGCGCGCCGGACGAGCACGTGCTGGAGGCGGAACTTCACCGCGCGCTCCACCCGTTCGCGCGCAAGGGCGGGAATTTGAACGATCTGCGCGAACGGCTGCTCGATACCATGTGGGACGAGGTCGGCGTCGTGCGCGACCGGGGAGGCCTCGATCGCGGTATCGCGACGCTCGACGCCATCGAGGCCGAGCTGCTGGCGACGGGGCTTGCGGATGACGGCCGCGCCTTCAATATGACCTGGCATGATTGGCTCAATCTGCGCTCGCTCATCGAGGTCAGCCGGGTGATTGCGCTCGCGGCCCGCAAGCGCGAGAATTCGCGCGGCGCGCACTTCCGCTCCGATTTTCCGGAGCCGGGCGACTTGCCGAGTTCGCGCTTCACGGTCGCGCGGCAAACGGCCGGTGGTCTCGACATCACCGAGGAGCCGGTTCGCTTCACCCACGTGAAGCCGGGCGAGACGCTGCTGCCGGACAAGTTCGCGGCCGAGTAAAGCGAGGCCACTCATGATTTCCATATCGTCCATTCAGCGCACCGCCGAGGAGCTGATGGCCAAGGCGGCGATCGAGATTCCCGACGACTATCTCGCCGGCTTGCGCCAATGCGCCGACACCGAAAAAGGCGATCTATCCGCCTTCGTCATCAAGGCGATGCTGGAGAATTACGACGCCGCCAAGGAAGACCGCCGCGCCATGTGCGGCGACACCGGCTTGCCGCGCTGGTACGTCAAGATCGGCAACGAGGCGAAGATCGAGGGCGGGCCGGTCGCGCTGGAAGCGGCCTTGCGGCGCGCCACCGCGCGCGCCACGACCGAGGTGCCGCTGCGTCCCAACCGCGTGCATCCGCTCTGGCGCACCGATCACAACAACAACGTCGGGATCGGCGCGCCCGAGATCGAATACGCGTTTCATCCTGATGCCGATTGGATCGAGCTCACCACCGTGCACAAAGGCGGCCTGTTCGGCTCCGACTATCGCATGCTGTTTCCAGGCGACGGCATCGACGGCATCAAGCGGTTCTATCTCGACACGCTGATCGGCTTCGGCAAGCGCGGGCTCGCCTGCCAGCCGGCGATCGTCGGCGTCGGGCTCGGCGGCTCCAAGGACACCAGCATGGTGCTGGGCAAGCAGGCGTCCTGTTTGCGCGTGGTCGGATCGCGCAATCCCGATCCCAAGATCGCGGCGCTGGAGGAGGAACTCAAGGAGCTCGGCAACAGCATCGGCATGGGCGCCATGGGGTTCATGGGCTCCTCGATGGTGATCGATTGCCATATCGAGGTCGGCTATTGCCATACCGGCGGCATGCCCATGTCGGTGCACATGTTCTGCCTGTCGTCGCGCCGCGCCTGCGCGCGGATTTTGGCCGACGGCCGCGCGCAGTTCCGCACCGACCCCATGTGGTTCACCGACTACATGCGGCGCGAAACGGTGGAATGGGAACGGCCCGCGGCCGAGGCGGCGGAGTAGGGGATGCTCGAGACCATCCATCTCAACCTTCCGGCGGCGACCGACGATCTGCGCAAGCTTCAAATCGGCACGGTCGCCTATCTCAGCGGCCGCATCTTCACCGCGCGCGAGGGCGTCTATAAGCGCGCCATCGAGGACGGCGCCGGCATGCCGGCCGCACGCGATGCGCTGGGGCTTGCCAACTTCCACTGCTCGCCGGCGGCGACGGTCAACGCCGACGGCAGCTACACCGTGGGCGCCGTCACCGCCACCGCCTCGTTCCGCTTCGCGCAATGGCTCGACGGCTGGTTCCGCCTCTCCGGCTGTAACGTCATCATCGGCAAGGGCGGAATGACCTCGGAGGTTTATCGCAAGTCGTTCGTGCCCAACAACGCGATCTATCTCACCACGGTCGGATACGGCACCGGCGCGCTGCTCGGGCGCGGCATCAAGCGCGTTGCCGGCGTCTACTGGCTCGAGGAATTGGGGCTGGCGCAGGCGGTCTGGGTGCTCGACGTCGACAAGTTCGGGCCGTTCCTGGTCGAGAGCGATCTTTCCGGCAACAGCCTGTTCGAGCGCGAGAACGCCAAGATCGCGCCCGGGCTGGAAAAGCTTTATGCCGGCACCAAGCCGGCGACCTTGCGCCGTTACGGCGAGACCGACGACAAGACCGAGGAAGTGATCTGAGGCTCGACTACGCTTACGGCGAGACACGCTGAAGTTGCAGCGTTCCCTGTAAATAACAGGCCGGAAACAGGCAAGGCGAACCAGCGATCGTTGCCCACAGCCGCAGGTTAGCCCTTCGCGAAACCCCGCAAAGACGGACGAATGGTCAGGTGCGGCGCCCTCAAGCATAAATGCGTCCACAGACTAGATGCCGTAATGGGCCCTGCACCGAACGAGCGGTGAAGGTGGCTGTCCCCCGATAGATGATGAAACGGGGTCACGACGTTGAGTCGGCCCCAGGCATCTGAGATGGAGGACAGCCGTGGAGC
>Ga0306920_100011360_pt1 | contig 12018 bp, 9 predicted proteins | sample flu12Cox44000170_FD_204666 | JGI IMG/M metagenome (GOLD analysis project Ga0306920, IMG submission 204666) | Lab enrichment of tropical soil microbial communities from Luquillo Experimental Forest, Puerto Rico - flux4day.12C.oxic.44.000.170 (v2)... | ecosystem: Environmental > Terrestrial >...
TCCTTCGATGACCGCCTTCCTCATCCGCCGCATCGGCTTTGCGATCGTCACCCTGTTCAGCGTGCTGACGCTCGTCTTCGTCATCGTGCGCATCGTGCCGGGCGATCCGGCGCAGGTCATCCTCGGCGATCAGGCGAGCCGCGAAGCGATCGAGGCGCTGCATGAGAAGCTCGGCCTGAACAAGCCGATCCTCGTGCAATATGGCGAGTTCCTCAGCGGCGCGCTCAGGGGCGATTGGGGCGTGTCGATGGTGAGCGGGCGCCCGGTCATGTCGGAGGTGCTCAATGTCCTGCCCTGGACCATCGAGCTCACCCTCGTCTCGCTCGCGCTCGGCGTCGTGATCGGCGTGCCGCTCGGCGTGCTCGCGGCGGTCAGGCGCAATCGCTTCTTCGACTATGTGGCGCGCATCGCCTCGCTGGTCGGGCTCTCCTTCCCGGCCTTCGTCTCGGCCATCATCCTGCTCTTTCTCTTCGCCATCGAGGTGCATTGGTTCCCGGTCATCTCGGCGCGCTCCGGCAGCGTCGAGGCCTGGACCCAATCGATCACCTTGCCGGCCATCAATCTCGGCCTGATCAGCGCGGCCTACATCACCCGCGTCACCCGCTCCTCGATGCTCGAGGTGTTGTCGGAAGACTATGTGCGCACGGCGCGCGCCAAGGGCGTGCCGGCGGGGCTCGTGGTCTGGCGCCACGCGCTGCGCAACGCGCTGATCCCGATCATCACCGTCGTCGGGCTCTATCTCTCGATCCTGATCGGCAACTCAGTCTTGACCGAGATCGTCTTCAGCAGGCCTGGCCTCGGCAAGCTGATCGTCGGTGCGCTGAGCCAGCGCGACTACACCATGCTGCAAGGTATGATGGTCATCTACACGCTCGCCGTGGTGCTGGTGAATCTTCTCGTCGATCTCGCCTATGGGGTCGTCGATCCGCGGGTGAAGCTTGGATGACCGATATCGCCGCCACATCCGCCGCTCCCTCGCCGGCCGCCGTGGCGGTCCGTGCGACGCTGCGCGCCTTCAACACCAACAAGGCCTCCTGGATCGGACTTGCAATCTTCCTCCTCGTGGTCATCGCCGCGATCTTGGCGCCCGTCATCGCGCCCTATGATCCGCTCGAGCAGGACGTGCTCGACCGGCTGAAGCCGCCAAGTGTCGAGCATCTTCTCGGCACCGATTATTACGGCCGCGACACGCTCTCGCGCCTGCTCTATGGCGCCCGCATCTCCCTCGTGATCGGCGTCGCCTCAACCCTTATCGCAATGGCAGCCGGCACCGTTATCGGCATGCTCGCCGGATGGCGCGGCGGGCGCTTCGACACCATCGTGATGCAGGTGATGGATATGCTGCTCGCCTTTCCGTCGCTGATCCTCGGCCTGATCATCGTCGCGATGCTCGGGCCATCGATCGTCAACATCGTCGCGGCGATCGCCTTGACCTCGGTGCCGCCTTTCGCGCGCATCGCGCGGGCGCCGACCATCGCCGTGAAGGGGCGCGATTTCGTCGAGGCCTGCCGCTCGCTCGGCTTCTCCGACACGCGCATCCTCGCCGCCCATATCCTGCCCAATATCCTGCCGGAGATTTTGGTGATGGGTTCGCTTTGGCTCGCGAACTCCATTCGCACCGAAGCCTCGCTCGCCTTCATCGGGCTTGGCCTCAAGCCGCCGACGGCGACCTGGGGCGGCATGATCCGCGAGGGCTTCGAGAACATCCTCGATTCCGCCTGGCTCGCCATCGCGCCTGGCCTTGCGATCCTCGTCGTCGTGTTCGCGCTGAACCTCCTCGGCGATGGCCTGCGCGACGCCGTCGATCCGAAGCTCAAGAACGAGGCCTGAGGACACAGAGGCGAAGCACCGCTTATTGCTGTGACTGCATTGTTCACTCCGAACCGGTGGCCATTTCGGCGGAAAATGCTCTGAGCGGCGAGAGGAGGTCAACCTTGTCCCTTGTCGATCCGCGCCGAGGCGATATCGAGGACGATGCCTCGTCGACGAAGCAAAGGTCGCTTATCGCACTCGCCGGAGGCCTCCTCGCCGAGATCAGCCTGCCGAAGCTCGCTCTCGTGTGGACGCTGTCGGTGCTGGTGCCGGCGCTCCTGCTTGGCCTCGCGCCGCTCGTCGCGACGGCGTGGTTCGCGACCGTTTCGGACAAGCTCGCCGCGCTCGCGGGGCCTGGCAGCGCGATCGCACTCATCGCCGTCGTCGCGATCGGATGGTTTGGATGGCGGCCGCTCTGGCGCGCCGCCGAGCAGAATTTCTGGGCCCTCAACGCGCTTGCGGTACAGCCGAGCTACGCTTTTTGCCGGGAAGGGCTGCAGCATCTCGTGGAGCGGGCCTTGTCGCGCGATCTCGGCGCGCAAGAGCGAGCGCGACTGAGAGCCCGCTCCTCGGCGGGCTCAGGCCTCATTCTCGCTGCCTGCGCCGCCGTGATCGCACTCGTCGTCTGGCCTGCCACACGCTGGGCCGGGACCGTGGCGGATCTCGCGCAGCTCCACCGGTTCATCGTCCCGACCTTGGCCAATGCGGTCGTGGTCATCGCGGGCTACAGCGCCGCCGCCTCGCTCATCTGGGGGTTCACCGATGCGGCGATGGATCAGCCGCTCGATCTTGCCGCCTTCGACACGGCGCCCGCCGGCGCGCGACGCTTCCGCGTCGCCCATCTCTCAGACATCCATATGGTCGGCGAGCGCTTCGGCTTTCGCGTCGAATGCGGCCGCGGCGGACCGCGCGGCAATGAGCGGCTCCGGCGCGTGCTGGCGCAGCTCGACGAAATCCATGCGGCAGAGCCGCTCGACCTCATCCTCGTCAGCGGCGACATCACCGATGCCGGGCGCTCGACCGAATGGGCCGAGTTCCTCGAGCTCGTAGCGAAGCATCAGGCGCTTGCCGAGCGGATGCTGATCCTGCCGGGAAACCACGATGTCAACATCGTGGACCGGGCGAATCCGGCGCGCCTCGATCTGCCCTTCAGCCCCGGCAAGCGGCTGCGCCAGGCGCGCATGCTGTCGGCCATGGCCGCCTTGCAGGGCGAGCGCGTGCAGGTGATCGAGCGGGCCGCAACAAGGACTGGCAAGACGCTCGCCGACGCACTCGAGCCGCATCGCCGCGAGATCGCGGCCTTCGCCGATACCGGCGCCTTGCGGCAATCCTTCTGCGTTGCGCGCCTCTGGCACGATCTCTTCCCGATGCTGCTGCCGCCCGCCGAACCCGACGGCCTCGGGGTGGTGATCCTGAACTCCAACGCCGAGACGCATTTCTCCTTCACCAATGCGCTCGGCATCGTGTCGCTGGAACAGGTGCAGCGCCTGACGGCGACGATGCGGCAATTCCCGCAAGCCTTCTGGATCGTCGCGCTCCACCACCATCTGATGGAATATCCGCGCCCCGCCGCCGCCTTCTCGGAGAGGATCGGGACGGCCCTCATCAATGGGAGCTGGTTCGTGCGCAAGCTCGGCGCGCTCGCGCGGCGCGCCGTGGTGATGCACGGCCACCGCCATATCGACTGGCTCGGCGAATGCGGCGCCTTGAGGATCATCTCCGCGCCCTCCCCGGTCATGGGCGCGCGCGACGATGAGCCGACGCATTTCCATATCCATACGCTGGCCGCCGAGTCAGGCAAGCTACATCTCCTCGCCCCGGAACGCGTCGACATTGCGGGCGAGGATACTGCCTCGCACGCGCAGGTGAGCGCACCTCGCTCCGCCTCGTGACGGGCGTCAGGTGCTGTGGATCTTGGGCGGCCCACCACCAAGCAGTTCGGCGATCCAGCGGCTCGACGGATGTTGCTCGCAGAAGCTCAGCACCGCGATGGCGATCGGCACGCCGATGAAGGCGCCGAGCAGGCCCCAGAGGAAGGTCCAAAACAGGATCGCGAAGAGCACAACGAGCGGCGACATTGCGAGCACATTCCCAGAGACACGCGGCTCGATATAGCTGCCGATCACGAATTGGATGATGTTGAGGCAGGCAAAGAGCAGGACCACCGCTTGCCAGCTTTGGAACTGCGTCATGGCGATAAGCGTCGGCAGCAGCGTCGCGACGAAGGAGCCGATGAATGGGATGTAGTTCAGCGCAAAGGCGATCACTCCCCATTCGACGGCAAATTGCAGCCCGGCGATCCAAGCGAACAGGCCGACGAACAAGCCGGTCAGGGCGCTCATTTGGGTCCTGACCAGCATGTATCGCCGGCATTTCGTTGCAGTTGTTGCGCAGCCGCCAAGAAGCGCCCGGGCCATGTCCTGGTCGGCGAGCCCTTTGACCCTGGCGCGCAAGGGCTCGATCTCGAGGAGCCCCAAGGTCGCATAGACGAGGGTGATCAGCCCGAGGCTCAGCGTGGAGTTGAGGCGCCCGGTGATCTCCTGGCCGGCACGCAGCATCCATTGGACGTTGAAATGCTCGGACCAGATGCCGGCGATTGATAGGCCATGGCTTTCGAGCCAGAGGATCAGCGTGTCGTAGAGCGCCTGATAGCGCCCCGCATCCCGGATCAGCGACCGCCCGACCCGGCTGAAGCCCCAAACGGCGAGCGAGGCGAATGCGACGCAGGCCGCGACCGTGACCAATATGGTCACGGCGAGTGCGAGAAGGGCCGGGAGCCGCGATTGCAGCGCGCTCTGCAAGGGCCAGACGATCGCAATCACAAAGAGCGCGAGCGCGAGCGGCGCGACGACGCTACCTGCGAGACGCGCGGCGGCCGCTGCCACCACGACCGCGATGATTGTGACGCTCTTGTCGAGGGTGCTACGCACGGCCATGTCGCCGGTCTTTCGAAGGGATAGGTGGCCTCAGGGCTTTGGCCTGCAGCGTCAGACGCAATCGGTGCGCCGCCGGCCTCGCCGTTCATCATGATCGCGGCAGCAGATTATGGGCAAGCCCCTATCCGCTCGGCACTTGGGCCCGAAAGGCGAAGGCCGCGGCTTTGCCCGATTTTGCGACAGACTGGTCAAAATGACGGCTCGAAATCGCCTCATTGAATTTCGACCGCGATTTCTCGGACGATTCCGGCAAATTTTTCTCGATCTGCTTTGCGCCGCAGCATTCGTTCCTATATGATTTTTGCAATGCACAACACACAGAAGCTCAGCCGCGCGTTTCGCGCCTTCATCTCGCCCGTGCTCAAGCATGTGGTCGGTGGCGATGCCTCGGCGCTGCGCGCCGAGGGCGCTGATCCGCATCCGAAGCTGGCGCGCCCGAAGGCGCAGCGGCGGCTGCGGCTTTCGCTTGCGCTGCAGGGCGGCGGAGCGCTCGGCGCCTTCACCTGGGGCGTCCTCGATCGGCTGCTCGAGGAGAAGGACGTCACTTTCGATGCGGTGAGCGGCGCGAGCGCCGGCGCCGTCAACGCCGTGCTGATGGCATCTGGCCTCCACCGCGATGGCGCGGATGGCGCCCGCGAGGCGCTCGCACGCTTCTGGAAGCGCGCCTCGGAGAGCGCGCCGGCGCACAGCTCGGCGCGGGTCAGCGTCGCCTTCGACCTGTCGACGCGCGTCATGTCGCCCTATCAGTTCAATCCGCTCGACTTCAATCCGCTGCGCAGCCTGCTCGACGAGGTCGATTTCGAGGCGCTCCGCGAGGCGAAGCCCTTGCGACTCCTGATCGGCGCCACGCGGGTCAGCGACGGGCGGCTGCGCATCTTCCGCGAGAGCGAGATCAGCAAGGATGTGGTCTTGGCCTCGGCCTGCCTGCCGCTCCTGCATCAGGCGGTCAGCATCGACGGCGAAGCCTATTGGGATGGCGGCTATGCGGCGAACCCGCCGCTCATGCCGCTCGTCACCGCCTCGCGCGCTTCTGACGTCATGGTCGTGCAGATCATCCCGACCGAGGGCGAGGAATTGCCGCGCACCTCGCCCGATATCATCAAGCGCCTGAACCAGATGACCTTCAACAATTCGCTTCTGCACGATCTCGATACGCTGTCGTCGATGCGGGAGCTCGCGCTCGAGCGCGAAGGCGAGGGGCGCCTGTCGCGGAAGCTGCGCCGCCTTAATCTGCACCGCCTCGCCGCCGAGGATTTAGTGCCGGAACTGCGTGAGATGAGCGCCTTCAACCTCGATTGGGATCAGCTCATCCGCCTGCGCGATGCCGGCCGCAAGGCAGCCGATGCTTGGCTCGCCGCACAGGGCGCCGAGCCCGCGACGGCGGAGGCCGCGGGCGTTTCGCCCACTCTTGAAGCATTGCCGTTGCCGGCCCGGAGATGAGATTGCGACCGGGACGGTCACGGTTCCGGGGCGGCGGCGCCCCTTGAACTGCCGCCTCTGCGCAGCTTGGCGCAGGGGTAGCCAATCGTGATCGGCCAAGCGATAATCGCCTGCCATGGCCTCACCCGATCCGCCCCTCATAAAGCAACCCGTCCTGTCGATCCGCGACCTTTCGGTCGCTTTTCGGGTCGATGGTGCCTGGCGACCCGCGGTCGAGTCGCTGTCCTTCGATGTCGGGCCGCGGCAGACGGTCGCGGTGGTCGGCGAATCGGGCTCGGGCAAGAGCGTCACGGCGCTCTCCATTATGCGGCTGTTGCCGCCGGCCAATAGCCGGCTCGAAGGCGCGATCGCTCTCGACGGTCGCGACATCTTGAAGCTACCCGAAGACGAGATGCGCAATGTGCGCGGCGACACGGTGTCGATGATCTTCCAGGAGCCGATGACGAGCCTCAACCCGGTGCTCACCATCGGTTTTCAGATCGCCGAGGCGCTGATCCATCATCGTGGGCTCGATCGCGCCGCGGCCGAGGCCGAGACGCTGCGCATCCTCGAGAAGGTGCGCGTGCCGGCGGCACGCACCCGCTTGCACGAATATCCGCACCGCTTCTCGGGCGGCATGCGCCAGCGCGTCATGATCGCCATGGCGCTCGCCTGCCGGCCGAAGCTCCTGATCGCCGATGAGCCGACGACAGCGCTCGACGTGACGGTGCAGGCCCAGATCCTCGAGCTGATCAAGCTCCTGCAGGAAGAGGAGGGCATGTCGGTCGTCTTCATCACCCATGACATGGGGGTGGTGGCCGAGATCGCCGATCGCGTGGTGGTGATGTGGAAGGGCCGCAAGGTCGAGGAGGGCGAGGCCGCGCAGGTGCTGCTGCGGCCCGAGCACCCCTACACCAAGGCGCTGCTCGCGGCGGTGCCGCGCCTCGGCTCGATGAAGGGCGAGACGGAGCCGAAGCCATTTCCGGAGCCGGAGACTGAGAGCCAGACGAAGCCGGGCCTCGAAGCCGCAAAGCCCGAAGGCTCGCCGGTGCCCCAACATGGGCCGGCCGCGCCCGCGCAAGCCAAACCAGCCGCCGATGGCGAAGCTGCGGCACGTCCCATCCTCGAGGTCGCCAATCTCGTGACCCGCTTCCCGATCCGCTCGGGCGTGTTCGGCCGCGTCTCGGGGCGGGTGCATGCGGTCGAGAACGTCTCCTTCTCGCTGCGGCCCGGCGAGACGCTGGCGCTCGTCGGCGAATCCGGATGCGGCAAATCGACGACTGGGCGCTCGATCCTGCGCCTCGTCGAGCCCGAGGCCGGGCGCGTGCTGTTCGAGGGCAAGGATGTGCGTGCCCAGGATGCGCAGGGCCTGCGCCACATGCGCCGGCGCATGCAAATGATCTTCCAGGATCCCTTCGCGAGCCTCAATCCGCGCAAGAGCGTCGGCAGCGCGATCGCCGAGCCGATCATCGTACATGGGCTCGCGGCGAAGCAGGAGGCGCGTGATCGGGTGGCCGAGCTGCTGCGCAAGGTCGGCCTCACGCCCGACATGGCGGGCCGCTTCCCGCATGAATTCTCGGGCGGCCAGCGCCAGCGCCTCGCCATCGCGCGGGCGCTAGGCCTCGCGCCGAGCCTCATTGTCGCCGACGAGGCGGTCTCGGCGCTCGACGTCTCCGTGAAGGCGCGTGTCGTCAATCTGATGATGCGGCTACAGGCCGAGATGGGGCTCGCCTTCCTGTTCATCTCGCACGACATCGCGGTCGTCGAGCGCGTCAGCCATCGCATCGCCGTGATGTTCCTGGGCGAGATCGTCGAGATCGGCCCACGTGCCGAGATCATCGAGAATCCCTGCCACCCCTATACCAAGAAGCTGATCGCCGCCGTCCCGTCGCCCGATCCCGAGCGGCGCGCCATCCGCCGCGGAATGTCGAATGACGAGATTCCAAGTCCGGTGAAGCCGGCAAATTATGTCGCGACGCCGCGCCTCTATCGCGAGGTGTCGCCGGGCCACATCGTGCAGGAATTCGCGGCGTGACCGCTGAAACTGAAGTCAGGCTGGAGATCGCCTCATCCAGCGCCACGATCTCGAAGCTCGGAGCCGAGCCGCGGGAATGGCTGGTCGAGGGCCAATCCCTGCTCTGGTCGGGCGATCCCGCCTGGTGGGGGCAGCGCAGCCCGATCCTGTTCCCGGTCGTCGGCTGGACGCGCAATGCCGAAATGCGGATCAAGGGCAAGCGCTACCCGCTCGCCCTGCACGGCTTCGCGGCAAAGGAGCAGTTCGAGCTTCTGTTGCAGACCAAAAATAGCGCGACCTTCCGCCTCCTCCACAACGAGGCGACGCACGCACTCTACCCCTTCGCTTTCGAGCTTCTCGTCGAGTACCGCCTCGATGAGACGAAGCTGACGGCAAAGTTCATGGTCCATAATCGCGGCAAGGAGCCGATGCCCTATGCGCTCGGCCTGCATCCGGGCTTCGTCCTGCCCTTGCCGGGCGCGGGCACGGGTGATCCGCATCGCGTAGTGTTCGGCAAAGGAGTCTCGCCGGAAGTGCCGGTAATCGCTCCGGGCGGGCTCATCTCGGCGCGACGGCGCAGCTTGCCGCTCGAAGGGGGCGTGCTGCAGCTCTCGCCCGAGCTCTTCGCCAATGACGCCTTGTGCTTCCTCGACGCCGCAGCGACCGATCTCGCCTTCGAGAATGGGCGCGGCGACGCGATCGCGATCTCGGCCGAGGCATTCCCGCATATGGCGCTCTGGACGAAGCCCGGCGCGCCCTTCCTCTGCATCGAATGCTGGACCGGATACAGCGATCCGGAAGGCTTCGAGGGTGATATCTTCGACAAGCCGTCCATGCGCGTCCTTCTCCCCGATGAAATGGCGCGCCACGCCGTGACCTATGAGTGGCGTTCCGCCCGCTGAACGTCGCCGATGAGACGAGACGGAGACGCCTGATGATCGATGCTCAACGCTTCAAGGACCGCAACGCCGTGGTCACGGGCGGCGCCTCGGGCATCGGCCTCGCGGTCGCCGAGCGCCTGATCGCCGAGGGCGCGCGCGTCAGCCTGTGGGATCGCGACGCTGCCCGGCTGGAGGAGATCGTAAGCCGCCTCGGCGCCGGGGCTCAGGCGATGCTGCTCGACCTCACCGACGCTTCGGCGGTCGAGCGGGTGGCGCACCAGACGGCGAGCACGCTCGGCGGCATCGACGTGCTCGTCACCAGCGCCGGGATCACCGGGCCGAATGCCGAGCTCGCCGACTACCCGATCGCCGATTGGAAGCAGGTTTTCGACGTCAACGTCCACGGCATGTTCTATTGCATCAGGGCGACCATCCCCCATATGCGCATCAAGGATTACGGGCGGATTGTGAATATCGCCTCGGTCGCCGGCAAGGAGGGCAACCCTAACGCCTCCGCCTATAGCGCCAGCAAGGCGGCGGTGATCGGGCTGACGAAGTCGCTCGGCAAGGAGCTCGCCAAGACCGGGATCAGGGTCAATTGCGTGACGCCCGCTGCCGTCAAGACACCGATATTCGCCCAGATGAAGCAGGAGCATATCGATTTCATGCTCTCCAAGATCCCGATCGGGCGTTTCGGCCTCGTCGAGGAGATGGCGGCGATGATTGCCTGGCTCGCGAGCGAGGAATGCTCCTTCACGACCGGAGCCGTGTTCGACCTCTCGGGCGGGCGGGCGACCTATTGAGCCGTGCGCGATCCGCTCACCAATTCAACCTCTAGCCCGACGCGGCCCGTCGTCGAGCTGAACGAGCGTTCGCGCGAGATCTTCCGCCAGATCGTCGATGCTTATCTCGCGACCGGCGAGCCAGTGGGCTCGCGCAACCTGTCGCGGCTGATCCCGATGACCTTGTCGCCGGCGAGCGTGCGCAACGTCATGGCCGATCTCGAGGCGACGGGCCTCATCTATTCGCCACATGCCAGCGCCGGCCGGCTGCCGACCGAGCTCGGCATGCGCTTCTTCGTCGATGCGCTGCTCGAGGTGGGGGATCTCTCGAGCGAGGACCGGGCCCGCATCGACGCCGAGGTCAGGGCGAAATCGCAGGAGCGCACCCTGGAAATGGTGCTGCGCGAGGCCTCGCAGCTCCTGTCGGGCCTGTCGCGCGGCGCGGGCGTCGTGGTGACCACCAAGAACAATGCGCGGCTGAAGCATGTGGAATTCGTGCAGCTCGAGCCGCGCCGGGCGCTCGTGGTGCTGGTCTCCGAGGACGGCTCGGTCGAGAACCGCGTCGTCAACCTACCGCCCGGCCTGCCGGGCTCGGCCCTCATCGAGGCGACGAACTTTCTGAATGCCCGGATCCTCGGCAAGACGCTCGCGGAGCTCAGAGCCGATCTCCTGAGTTCGCGCGCCGAGGTCGAGCGGCAGATCGACGGCTTGACCGCGGGACTGATCGAAGCCGGGCTCGCGAGCTGGTCGGGCGGCGACGATGCGCGCCAATTGATCGTGCGCGGCCAGGCCAATTTGCTCGAGGATCTGAAGGCCACCGAAGATCTCGAGCGGGTGCGGCTCCTGCTCGCCGATCTCGAGACGCAGCGCGAGGTGGTCGACCTCCTGGCACGAGCCGAGGAGGGCGAGGGCGTGCGCATTTTCATCGGCTCGGAGAACAAGCTGTTCTCACTCTCGGGCTCGACGATGATCGCTGCCCCCTTCAAGATCGGGCACGAGAAAATCGTCGGCGTGCTCGGCGTGATCGGCCCGACCCGGCTGAACTATGCGCGCATCATTCCCATGGTCGACTATACGGCCAAGGTAATCTCGGCCCTGATCGACGGCAGCCGCTGAAGGGGCGCCGGTTGGGCGGACCGCCGGCCCTGCTGCTACGGCTTTGGCGAGATGTGCCAGTCCATGACCACCGTGGCGTCGAAGTCGAGCGTGCTCGGCGGCTGGACCGGCGCGAAGCGCGCGCTTGCCATCTCGGCTGCGGCCACATAGGGGCGCGGGGTCGCCCTCACATTGGAAATCGCCGTGATCTCGTCGAGCCTGACTCCCGCCGCATCAGCAAGCGTCTCTGCCTGGTGACGCGCATCGGCGACGGCCTTGCGGCGCGCCTCGTCGAGCGCACCGCGCTCATCCTGGACGTGGAAGGTGACGGCGTGCATCTCGACGACGCCCGACGCCGCGAGCTTCTCGATCACGGCGTTGAGATGGTCGAGCTTGCCGACCTTCAAGGTATAGGTCGTGGTCGCCGTGTATGAGGGCGCGGGCGGCGTCCCTTGCGGGGGAACCGGCGGATAGGGCGGATGGGTCTCGGCGAGGCTGAAATTGCTGCTCTCGACCCCGAGCGTCTCGTCCTTGAGCGACTGCAGGAGCGCGTCCGCGCGCGACACCAGGCCCTGGCTCGCCTGCACAGCGGCTTCGAGGGTCGCGGCCTTCGCCGTCACATTCGCTGTAAGGCGGGCGTAGTCGGGCTTCGCCTCGGCGCGGCCGGTGCCTTCGACCGAAAGGAGCGCTTGTCTCGACGATGGCAGCGCCTGCTGGGCCCAGGCGCAAATCGGCGGCAGCATCGCGGCCGCGATCGAGAGGGCGAGAATCGTCTTGCGCATCGTGAGCTCCAGGCTGGTGATCCCGCGCCATATCGCCATGCGAATATGTCCAAGAGCCGGCGAAAAGCCCGCGCAAAGATGCAAGCTGTGGCCCTGAGTGTGGCCCTGTCGCTCGCCTCACATTCGCGTCATGATCCTCGCCGAAGAAGGACGCCGCGCCAATTCGGCGCAATAATGGACACCGATGTCGGATCTCGGGCCGCAGCCTCGCCCGATCGGCATTGCGAGCCGCAGCCGGAGAGATCGATGCGCGCACTCCTCAGCAAGCCTTGCGCCGCTACGCGCTGGCGCTCGAGC
>Ga0306920_100011363_pt1 | contig 12016 bp, 6 predicted proteins | sample flu12Cox44000170_FD_204666 | JGI IMG/M metagenome (GOLD analysis project Ga0306920, IMG submission 204666) | Lab enrichment of tropical soil microbial communities from Luquillo Experimental Forest, Puerto Rico - flux4day.12C.oxic.44.000.170 (v2)... | ecosystem: Environmental > Terrestrial >...
TCTATCCCGTCGAAATCGGCGTCACCGCCACGCCGCCGCAACCAAAGGCGCCAACGATCAATGCGCCGGACGGTTGTTTCCCCAAAGCGGAGTCGTCACTTACGCCGAAATGATCGCCGAAGGCGAGTCCAAAGTCGTTCTACTCGTGCGCTTGCTTAACGCGATCGATCAAGGCAAGCTCTCATTCGAAGACCTCAAGGATCGCATCGCCGTCGGTGGCAGGCGACCCAGTACGCGCAGCCTGCGCCGTTACCTCGCAATCCTCGCCGATGCTGGGTTCCCGTTGTATTTCGATCGCGCGGCCAACGCCTACCGTTTTGCTGCCGGATACAGTCTCAAGCGGCTCGATCTCACCAGCGGTGAGCTCTTCGGACTGGTCGCGCTGCGCTCGCTCTCGGCGAGCATCGGCGGCACGATCGGCGCCTCGATCGAGGAGCTGGCGCAAAAGCTGGTTGGCAGCGCGGGGAGCGGCGCGCGGGCACGAATTGAGGGCGCGTCGCCGGTCGCATTTCGACTCGCTGAAATACGCCTCGACGCGCGAGGCGAACGTGCCTTCGCGCTGCTTTCGGCGGCCGAACGTTCCTCGCGCTGCGTCCGCTTCGCGTATCGTGACAAAGAAGGCAAAGCAACCAGGCGTTCTGCCGACCCGTACGGCTTCATCGTCAACGCCGGCAGAATCTATTGTGTCGCGTACGACCACGCCAGGCGCGACATGCGAACGTTCGCGGTGGATAACATCAGCAGCGCCTCGATGCTCGCTCGAACCTTCGTCCGCCCGGAAAGCTTCAACGTCGAAGCCTATGCGGCGGCCTCGATCAGCGGAGTGTTGCACGGCAACCAAACGACCGAAGTGCGCGTGCGCTTCGCGCCGCGGGTTGCGAAAGCAGCGATTGCGGCGCGTGTCGTCGCCGAACGCAGCATCGAGCAACTTGACGGCGGATCCGCGGAGATCACCTATCGTGTCGGCGACGTGGACGAGCTCGTGCGCTGGGTACTCGGGTGGGGGGCGCAAGCCGAGATCCTCGCGCCGCCCGAAGCCCGCACCCGCATCGCCACACTCGCCAAGGAGATCGCAACGAAGTACTAGCCGAGTGGCGGCGCACATATTGCCGTCACACATGCCGCCACAGCGACGACCACGTCTTGTGGAAATGCCGCAAGCGAGGCGTCGCGATTTTTTCGGGCCAGCCATGGATGGCTGCTTCAGAACTTTGTTCGCCCGAAAAAGTGCGCGAGCAGGAGCGGCACAGGACGTGCCGCGACGAGTGTCCGAGCGGCGGGATTTCCACAAGACATGGGAGGAGCGACAATAACGAAGCCTCTTGATTGCTCAAGAGGCTCCGACGTATTCACTCACCTATCTCGCCTGTTTGGCTCTCGTTGAGAGGCGCCCCACCGACGCCGATTAGGCGGTTTGACCGTTGCTGCGAAACTTTGCTCATCGCAACGTTTCACGCATTGCATTGGTCGCGAACGATACGTGCGTCGCACTTCGAATTGCTTCGAAGCGACTGCATCGTAGCACGGCTACAGCGGGAGCCACAAGCGCCACCTTCAGGAATTCACAAGCTGTCCACAGGTTTTTTTCGTTATGCACAGTGAATAAAGTCGCTATGCAGCTTCTCGCCGCGTTGCTCACACTGGCGCAAAGTTTCTTTGGCGGTTTGCCGATTGACGGGATTAGCTGCGACCGTGAAGAGGGAGCTGTAGAGCACATTCACACTTGGATCGCGCTCTACGACCACGCGCACTCCGTTGTGGTGCCCCCTGAAATCGGCATTCCGCAGGGAGGCGCATGTCTCTATTGGATTCACACGCATAGCGCCGACGGCATGGTCCATATCGAGTCGCCCGTGCGGCGCAACTTCGCGCTCGGCGAGTTCTTCGATATCTGGGGTCCCGGACTGAGCTGGACGCAAGCCGCTGCAGTGACGGCGCCGCGTGGACACCGGCTCTCGATCTGGATCGACGGCCAAGCATGGCACGGGCACGATCCGCGCAGCATCCCGCTGCGCGATCATGAGACGATCGTCATCCAGAATGGACCTCCTTTTGCGAAGCCCCCGCAGCCCGACTGGTCGAAACTCTGATGGTTGAGATCGACGGGCGGCATCTCACTCTGGAAGCTATCGAAGCGATCGCCTTAGGTGCCCAGATTCAAATCGCGCCGGCGGCGCGCGCGCGGGTTGCGCGGGCTCGCGAGTTTGTGGACCGGCAGTTCGCAAGCGGCGACGCAATATACGGGGTGACTACCGGTTTTGGCCGGCTTGCCAACATTTCGGTTGATCCGGTTGACGCCATCGAACTCCAGCTCAACTTAGTGCGCAGTCACGCTGCCGGAACCGGTGAACCTCTTGCAACTCGACTCGTGCGGGCTGCGGGCGTGCTGCGCGCCAACTCGCTCTCCGCCGGCCACTCGGGCGTAAAGCTTGAGACGCTCGACCTGATCGTCGCCATGCTCAATCGCAGCATAACGCCGGTCGTGCCGTCGCAAGGGTCGGTAGGCGCCAGCGGAGATCTTGCGCCCCTTGCGCACATGACGCTAGTGCTCATCGGCGAGGGCGAAGCCGTTTTTAAAGGCGAGCGTCTACCCGGTGCCGTCGCTCTCGAGCGCGCGGGGCTGAAGCCGATCGAGCTTGGCGCTAAAGAAGGGCTCGCATTGATCAACGGAACGCAGGTGATGACCGGCATCTCGGCGCTCGGCGTTTTGCGGGCTGAGCGGCTTGCTGCCTCGGCCGACGTTATCGGCGCGATGTCGCTCGAGGCTTATCTCGGCACAGAACGGGTCTTCGACCGGCGGCTCAACGAGCTGCGTCCGCATCCCGGTCAGGAGCGGGTTGCCGCCAATCTTCGCGCGTTGCTGGCCGGCTCCGAGATCGTCCAGTCACACGCCGACTGCGATCGCGTGCAAGACCCATATTCATTCCGCTGCATTCCGGTCGTTCATGGCGCGGCCCGCGACTCGATCGCGCACGTGCGCCGCGTGACCGAAATCGAAGCCAACTCGGTAACCGATAACCCGCTCGTCTTCCCGGAAGACGAGGAGTTCATCTCGGGCGGAAACTTTCACGGCGAGCCGGTCGCGCTGGCGATCGACTTCTTGAAGCTCGCCGTCTCCGAGATCGCCTCGATCGCGGAGCGGCGCTTGTATCTGCTCCTCAACGCTGAGGATCGGGGCTTGCCGCTCTTTCTCACGCAGCGGCTTGGTTTGCAATCTGGACTGATGATCGTGCAATACACCGCCGCGGCGCTCGTCAACGAGAATAAAGGATTCGCCTGGCCTTCGAGCGTCGACTCGATCCCGACCTCTGCGGGTCAAGAAGATCACGTCAGCATGGGGATGACGTCGGCCAACAATCTGGCGCGCGTGCTCGACAACGTCGAAGGCGCGCTAGCCTGCGAATTGCTCGGCGCGTGCGCCGCCACCGATTTTCGCCGCCCGCTGAAATCGGGGCGCGGGACGCAGGCCGCCTACGCGATCGCGCGCCAGCGCATCGCGCCCTGGACGCAAGATCGTCCGCCGGCGCCGGATATCGCCGCCGCCCGCGAGCTGATCGCCTCGCAGCTACTCGTCACCGCCGCGGAAGACGCTGTCGGCCACCGCTTATAGCGAGATGTTGAACTGCAAGTAGGCGTTGAACGGATTCGGCAGCACGAACGCGTTCGTGTCGGCGTAGGCCGGAGTGAACGATTGTTTGAACGCCGGGTTGAGCGGAACGCCGTTTGCGCCGCGGTCGTTCGGTGAGACGCCGTTGTAGAAGTTCGAGACGTAATAGAAGTTCGATTGATAGCCGCAGGTGTAGCTATTTGGCGGGTATTGTTTCGACCAAGGTTCCGAGGAGCCGCCGAAGCACGCGTTCACCAGGTTAGCTAAAATCGCGTTAACCTTCACACGCGGTGAGAGCTCATAGCCCAGCTGCACGCTAAAGTTCAGCTGGTTAGGCTGACGGAAGGCGCCGAATCCGTCAAACGAGCCGGTCTGCGGGTTGGGAATAAAGAACTCACCGGGTGACGTACCGTTTTGCGTGGCCGCCAGCGCGCACGTCGTGTAGTCGGCTTGCAGCGGATTCTTCACGTGGATCGGCGAGTTGATCATGCCGGCTGAATTCGCGGTGCAGACTCTAGGATCGATGCCCAGGACGTCGCTCGGATTGCCGTAATGCGACCCCTCATTGAACATCAATGCCGGCGTGATCCAGAACTTGTTGTGCCGATAGTTCACGAGAGCGGTCAGCACGTTCGGCGACAGATAGGCGAAGTCCAAGCCGACTGGGTACCAGCCGTTGCGATCGAGCAGCGGCTGTGGGGCCATCGAATAGTATGGGTTCCAGATTGGCGGATTGTAGCCCGGCCTGAGCTGCTTGCATTTTGGATCCGGGAAGACATTTCCAACGCTATTGTTTTCGTAACACTGCGAACCGCCGCCGGCCTTGGTCAGCCCGTTGAAGTTAGCGATGTCCTGATTGTACGGGTCGATCGGGTTGAGCGACGTTCCGGGATAATTCGCCCATCGCTCGGCGGCGTTCGTGTAGGTGTACGAAATCAAGTATGACAGACCGTTCTTGTTGAAATCGCCCTTGTTGAATTCCATCTCGAACCCGGCGACGCGCTCGACGCCGGTGTTGAGGCCGCCGGAGAGGCCAAACGGCAGCCCGACGCTGTAGATTTGATTTGTTGCATAGCGATAGTAGGGCGTAACCTTGATCGACATATCGGTGCCCTTGAAGCGGCGCTCGTACGAAAAGTCGTAGTTATCGGAGTATTGCACGAGTGGATCGTGTTTTGGCGTCGTGTAGCCGTACTGCCACCAGGCTTGGAAAAGGTCGTACGCGAGGTTGTTGTCCTTGGCGTTGTACTGAACTTGGTACGTCTGCGGCTCCTGCGCATACCGTCCAGCGGAGAAGCGTAACACAGTGTCGGGGTTGAGCGTGTACGTGGCGCCCAAGCTGGGCGTGAAGGCGTAATCGGCGAGCGTGGGCGAGTAGTTGTTGCTGAGCAACAAATGACCGTCTTTTCCGTCGGGATGCACGGTCTGAACCGGATGCGCCGGGACTGACTTGTCGATCGGGCAATTGAAGCCGATGAACGGAATCGGGGGCAGGCCGCTTGCCGGCGGCGCGGGGATGAAGTACGGAGCCAGTGTCACTGGGTTGTAGCAGAACTCGCGCTGACCGGCTAGAAACCAGAAGTTCTGACCGTTGTTAGACGTGTTGGCAAGATTGTACTCATAGATCTCTTCGCGCAAGCCCAGATTGACCTGCAGCCTGTCGCTCGGCGTCCACAAATCTTGCAGCGCAATTGCCGTGAAGTTCGGTACGACGTTGTTGACGAACCCGGAGTTGCCCGTATACGTAATCTGCCAAGTGGCGCCGGGGACGGTTGGTCCTGGCTGCGGGCTGGTGAACGTGCCGCTCGTGAGCGCGCTGTTGCACGGCGCCGGTTGGCCTTGCTGGTAGACCTGACCGCCTGGGTATACCCGGCCCGTGTACCAGGCAAAGCACTCTTTTCCGTTCGTAAGGTTCGTCGCGATGGTTCCAAGCGTATTATTGAAGTTCGTGTTGTTGTATCGGTTGGTTGACGAGGTCACGTAGTTAACGTCGAACGTGAGCAGATGCTGGGAGTTGAGTTGATTGGCGTAAGTGCCCGATAGACCGCGCGTGTGCGATTCCAGCTCGTAATCGTAGCTGTCGGCGCCGAACCCGAAAAACGGCGTGCCCCAGCTGAGCGGGCCGGCCTGAAGCCAATCCGAATAAAACGAGTATCCATAGATACGGACATACGCGTTCGAGCCCATGTTGTGCTGATATTGCAGTTTGGCAATCGACGCATTATTCGAAACCCCGTCGCGGTTGCTCAGCGGTACCGCGGACCAGGTTCCGCCCGGGCAGGCGCCGTGGATGATGGGAGGCGTGCCTGGGGTTTGGTACGGATTGACGTTCGCGCACCGATTTCCGGGTGAGGCTGGAGCAAAATACGGAACCGGCTGAACGCCCGTGGGACTCTGGCCAAAGTGCGTCCCGCTCGGCCAGGTAATGAAATCCGGCCAGACTTCGGGTACTGGATAACAACACGAGCTCGATGAGTTGAAGAACAGCTCACTTAGCTGCTTGATCACATTCGGGCCGAGATCGTTCTGCGAGCTGTAGAACTGCGTCTGCAGATAGGTCACGTTGTACAGCACTTGGATGTCGTCCCGGCCGGCGTCGCGGCGGTGCGGGACGCCGATGTGGAGATTGATCACGTTCTCGCGATCGGCGATGTTCGAGACGCCGAACGCGGTATACGCCGGCGTTAGCGTTTGATAGCAGCCTGGATCGTTGGTGGCACCGACAGGCATCTTCACGAAACCCTGTTGGCCTGGGTTGAGCACGAACGGGTCCCAGACAGGCGATGGATTCGGGCCCCGGTAGTAACCGGGGACCCCGCTCGGTGGTCTGAAACCGCATATCGGATAGACGCCGCCGAAAAACAGGTTCGTCGTATTATAGGCGATTGCCGGGATGCCCCAGGCAAGGCCCAGGTTTGAGCCGTTGAACTGGTCGAGATAACGGTAATCTTGATTGTAGCCGCCGACCCCGATGTAGTATGAGAACATCCGATCCGGCGTGGCTCCGCCCACTTCGAATTGCAAGTTGTGATAGTAGGTCGGCGTTCCGATGCCGCCGCTAACCGTGCCGTATCCTGGAAACGTTCCGGTCTTGATCACCTGGTTGATGAAGCCGGAGAGACCCGAGGTGCTTTCGCCCGCCGTTCCACCGCCGGTATAGACTTGCAGCTCTTGCTGACCAAGCGTTCCGGCCGTGCTGCCGGGATAGTTGTCGAACGACCGGTTTACCGGAACGCCGTCAAACTCATAGCCGACCTGATCGAAATTGCCGCCGCGAATATAGACCGTTTGGTTCCAGCCCTGCTGGTTCGGCGGAACGAACGCCCCGGGAACCACAGAGATCGCCGAATAGGCATTGTTCAAGTTGCCACCCCCACCAATCGGGGCGGCGGCTTGCGTTACGGTCGCGTTGACCGAATACACGTCGGTCGTCGTTCCCGGTTTGACGAGGTCCATCGACGAGCGCGCCGTCACGCGCGCGATCGTCTTGAGCGAGGGCGCCAATGTGACTCGGAGCGTTTGAACCTGATCGGCGAAGACCGAAACACCCGTCAGCGAGGAAGTCTCGAAGCCGTTCTTCGACGCGGTGATCGTGTAGGTATCGGGAGCGAGGGAGAGCATCGCGAAACGTCCCGACGCATCGGTTGAAACGGTTGCCGTCTGTGAAGGACTCGCCGCGACGATTTGGACGCCGGCGACGGGCGCGCCCGTCGTGCTGACGACTGTGCCGGTAATCGAGCCGGTAGTACCGGCGAGCGCCGGAACCGCTCCCGAGGCAAACACTCCGGCGAGCACAACAAACAAAATTGACTTTCGCAACGAACGCTCCATGAAAAATGATTCGCGAGCATTCGCTCTTGTCATCCTGAGCGAAAAGGCGCCCTTCGTCGACGCTCAGGATAAACTCCGCGCCGAAGTCCAAGGACATCTCCCAAGCGTTATCCACAGCCAATCCGCGTCTTACCCGCAAGCGACTCCAGCGTCGTCCCGAGTATCTCCCAGTGTCATCCTGAGCCCTTCGACTTACTGCGCTCGCTCAGGATAAACTCCGCTGCCGTACCGGCAGCGGAGTCGAAGGATGACCGAGCGAATTTCCGCGGCATGAACGTCGTTGCGGGGCCTCGTGCCGTCCAAGCGCCACGCGGCGCCGAGATATCATCTCTCGGATGGCCGCAAGAAGCAGCGCTGCGAATGTTGATGAATAACCTCGACTCACAGGTTGCCGAGCGTCCGGAAGACCTGGTCGTTTACGGCGGAAACGGCCGCGCCGCGCGCTCGTGGGAGGCGTTCGACGCGATCGTCCGGACGCTGCGTAGACTGCGAGGCGACGAAACGCTGCTCGTTCAGAGCGGTAAGCCCATTGCGGTCTTCAGAACGCATCCGCGCGCTCCGCGCGTCTTGATCGCCAATGCCAACCTCGTTCCAAAGTGGGCCGATTGGAGCGTCTTTCGGGAGCTTGAAGCGCAAGGGCTCACGATGTTCGGGCAGATGACAGCCGGCTCGTGGATCTACATTGGGACACAAGGCATCGTTCAGGGGACTTACGAGACGTTCGCAGAGCTTGCGCGCCAGCATTTCGGCGGATCGCTCGAGCGGCGCGTCGTCCTGACGGCGGGCGTCGGCGGTATGGGCGGTGCGCAGCCGCTGGCCATAACGATGAACGGCGGCATCTGCCTGATCGTCGATGTAGATCGGGCGCGCCTGGAGCGCCGCCGGGAGCTACGCTATCTCGATCGCGTCGCCGATTCCCGCGAAGCCGCATTGCTCGAGGTCGAGCGCGCGCGCAGAGCGGGCGAAGCCTTCTCTATCGGCTACGAAGGAAACGCGGCCGTCGAATTTCCGGAACTCTACGGTCTCGGCTTCCGGCCGGATTCCGTCACCGACCAGACTTCGGCGCACGACTTGCTCAACGGCTACGTTCCGGCGGGCGTGTCGCTCGAGGAAGCCGCAGCGCTGCGTCAACGCGACCCGGACGAGTATCAACGACGCGCCCTCGAAAGTTGCGGCGCGCACGTCCACGCGATGGTGAGGTTTCTCGATGCAGGCGCCGTCGTATTCGATTACGGCAACAACATTCGGGCTCAAGCGCAGCGCGCCGGGTTGGCACGCGCATTTGCATTCCCGGGTTTCGTCCCGGCCTTCATTCGACCGCTCTTCTGTCGTGGATCCGGCCCGTTTCGGTTCGTTGCGCTCTCCGGCGATTCGAGCGACATCGAACGCTGTGACGCCAAGCTGCTCGAGCTCTCCCCCGATAACGTTTCGCTCGCACGCTGGATCCGCTTGGCCCGCGAGCGCATCGCGTTTCAAGGACTCCCTGCACGAATTTGTTGGCTTGGCTACGGCGACCGCGCGAAGGCGGGCGTGGCGTTCAACGAACTCGTACGTACCGGTGAAATCAAAGCCCCGATAGTAATTGGCCGCGACCATCTGGATACTGGAAGCGTCGCATCACCTTATCGTGAAACCGAAGGCATGCGCGACGGTAGCGACGCGATTGCCGATTGGCCGATCCTCAACGCTTTGCTGAATACCGCGGCGGGCGCGCATTGGGTGAGTTTCCATCACGGTGGCGGCGTCGGTATCGGTTACAGTCTACACGCCGGGATGGTCGTCGTCGCCGACGGCAGCGAGGATGCGCGCGAGCGGCTCGGTTGCGTGCTGACGACCGATCCCGGACTCGGCGTCGTACGCCACGCCGATGCCGGCTACGAGATCGCGATCGAAACGGCGGACGCGAAAGGCATCGATTGGCGCCTTTGACTCTGTCTGGTGATCCTGAGCCCTTCGACTTGGCGCGTAGGCGCGGAGTCGAAGGATCAAGGGTGGCTCCAGTGTCACCCTGAGCTTGTCGAGGGGTGACAAAAAGGACCCGCTTAGCGAGCCCTCGCGAATTCCTGGTCTCGCTGCACTATAAAGTTATTCACGGCGTTGGAGTCCGTTTGGACGACGTAACGAGGATCGCATACGCGGTCTTCGTTACATTATTCTGGGCGGCGCAATATTGCCGCACGATTCTCGTAGAGGGCAACGTATCCGGGGTGGCGGATGAATCCCAACGTGACCGAAGGACAGCTTCTGCTCATCTGTGCCGGAACGATCGTCACGTGTGATACGGAAGCTCCGCAGAACGGTGTCACGATCGACGAGCTTGGGCGCATCGACGATGCTGCACTGCTGGTGGAAGATGGCCGCTTCGTGGCGATTGGTACGCGGGCGACGGTTGAGCAGCAGTGTCATCGTTCGACTCCCCTGAGGATGGCACTGCGGGATTGTGTGGTCTTTCCGGGTTTCGTCGATGCGCATGCCCATCCGTTGTTTGCCGGCGATCGCGAGCCCGACTTTGCGGCGCGCATCCGAGGGGAGAGCCCGAGGCTCGGGATGCTTTACACTGTCGAATGCACGCGCCAGGCGCTTCTTGATCCCGCAACGTTTTACGAACGGTCAATCCGGCCGCGGCTGCAAACGATGCTCGCTCACGGCACGACGACGCTGGAAACTAAGACCGGTTATGCGCTTCACAAGCCCGGCGAATCGGCGCTGCTTGATATTATCGCGCAGCATCGTGACGATCCTGACGTGCCGCGTTTGGTCGCGACGTTTCTCGGAGCGCACGCGCTCCCGCCGGAGTTTACGCGGGAGGATCGTTTCGTCGACTATTTGATCGATCAAGTGATTCCCGCGGCGGCCGCGCACGGCGCAGTGTACGCGGATGCATTTTGCGAGCCGGGATTCTTCTCGCCCGAGCAGACGCGCCGCTACCTCGACTCGGCGAGATTGCACGGAATGCGTCTGCGCGTGCATTGCGACGAGATGGCCTACGGTGGAGCCGCCGAGATGGCGGCGCAGCTCGCAGTAGACGCCGTCGACCACTGCAACTACATTCGAAAATATGATGTAGGCCAAATCAGCGAGCGGGATATCGTCACGGTCGCGTGTCCGGCAACGGTTGCTTATCTCGATCTACCGCAGCACGTGCCCGTGCGCCAGCTGCTCGAGGCAGGCGGCAGGGTCGCACTGGCCAGCGATTACAATCCGGGAACGTCGCCGTGCTTCAACTTACAGACGGTGGCGTACTATGGTCGTAAGATTTTTGGATTAAGCGCGGCCGAGGCGCTCTACGGCGTGACCCGTGCCCCCGCACATTCGCTGCGCGTCGAGGCCGGAAGCATTCGCGTCGGCGGGCCGGCCGATTTCGTCGCATTGCGGATCGGGTCGCCCGAAGAGTTCGGATGGCAGTTCGGCGGCAACCTCGCCGCGCTGGTTGTGAAAGATGGTAGAGTAGTGTTTCCCCTGTCATCCTTCGACTCCGCTCAGGATGACAACGAGAGACTGAGGATGACTGGGCGTGGTTAGCGAGCTTGTCCGCTGTGCGCGCGCTATTGTCGGCGGCGAGCTGCGCGAGGATTATGCCTTCGCGGTGCGCGACGGCACCATTACCGCCGCCGGGACTTTTCGCGAAGTGCGAGATCAAGCGCGCGATCTCGACGCGCGAGCGTTCCCGGCCGACCGGCTCATCGTTCCAGGTTTCATCAATGGACACAGCCACGCATACCAAATCCTGCTTCGAGGCTGGGCGGATGATTTGCCGTTTGCGAAGTGGCGCAGCGACGCGCTCTATCGCGTCGTTCCGCAGCTGACGCCCGACGACGTATACTGGACGTTTCTCGCAGCGTTCTCCGAAATGCTTGCCGCGGGGATTACGACCGTTGCCGAGTTCTTCTACCTCAATGGCGCGGGAAACGCCCATGCCGAAGCCGCGATTCGTGCGGCGCGCGAGACGGGAATTCAGCTCGTCCTTGCGCGCACTTGGATGGACGCCGATTATGCGCCCGAAGCGTTTCGTGAAACGATCGACGTTGCCGCCGCACGGACGCGCGAGCTGCAAGAGCGATTCCCTGAGGCGCACGTTTGCATTGCGCCGCACTCGCTGCACGCCGCTTCGCACGAAATGATTCGATCCGCTGCGGAATTTGCGCGTACGCACGACTGTATGTTGCACGTGCATGTGGCGGAGGCCCAATACGAAGGCGCGCAGACTCTAGCAAAATATGGCCGCACACCGATCGCGCTGCTCGACGAGTTAGGCGCCTTGAACGAACGAACGGTGGCAATTCACGCAATCTACGTCACAGAAGACGACCGGGCTCTACTTGCAGCTCGCGGGGCGCGTGTAGTCCACAATCCCACCACGAATCAGTATCTCGGCGACGGGATTTGCGACGTAGCTCGGCTGCAATCAATCGGCGTTACGATGGGCCTCGGCACCGATGCAGATCTGCGACCGTCACTGATTGCGGAGATGCGCGCGGCTGCACTCTTGCAAAAGGTGCTGCACCTCGACGCTGCGGCCTTTACTGCGCGTCAAGCATATACGCTCGGAACGGCACAAGGTGCCGAGGCGTTGGCGAT
>Ga0306920_100011366_pt1 | contig 12016 bp, 21 predicted proteins | sample flu12Cox44000170_FD_204666 | JGI IMG/M metagenome (GOLD analysis project Ga0306920, IMG submission 204666) | Lab enrichment of tropical soil microbial communities from Luquillo Experimental Forest, Puerto Rico - flux4day.12C.oxic.44.000.170 (v2)... | ecosystem: Environmental > Terrestrial >...
GCTTGTTAAATCCCTTTTTTACGTCGGCAAGATTGGCGGGATCGATGGATTCCATTCCGATGAAGATCCACTTGCCTCCAGCGGCTGCAATCAGATCAATGAGTTCTTCATCGCGCAGCAGATTTGCGCTGATCTGCGCGATCCAAGGCACTTGCGCCTTTGCCGCCACGATGGTTCGCAATAATGATTTTGTCCGTTTTACGTTAATTGCAAAATTGTCATCGATGAAAAAGACGGCAATCTGGCCGCCTTCCTTCCGCGCGCGCGCCTTCAGCAGCAACAATTCTTTCACGACGCTTTCATTCGTGCGAAAGCGGATCGAGTCGCCAAAAAATCCCGTAACCGTGCAAAACTCGCATCCGTAAGGACAACCGCGTCCGGACTCCATCGGAATGATGCGAAACGTCCCCCAACCAGAGCCCACGCGCTTTAGCAGTGGATGCAACATGCCCGGGACTAAATTGAATTGGTCAAGATTGATTTTGTCCCAGGGAATCCCAGGATACTGCTCGAGTGACGGTTTGCGTTCTTGGCCAAAATCGTCCCGTGGAGCATAAATCTCCTTGAGCGTGCCCCCTACAGCATCTCGGACAATTCTGGGCCACGTCTCATCGGCTTCGCCGAGAGCAACCGCGTCGGCATGGCGCGAACCGCCATCTCGCCCGAGGGCCTCATCGGCCATCTCTGTGACGTGAGGGCCGCCCATGACGACCTTCACGCCCGTGGTACGCACTGCATCTGCCATGCGATAGGCCTTGGCAATCATCCTGGTCATCCCGCCAATACCGACCAGTCCTATATTTTGTTCACGGACGTAGCGCTTGATGCCTTCTTCATTCATGGGCTGTGCGTTGCCGTCAATCAATAACACTTCGTGGCCAGGTGGAGTCAGTGCTTGCAGGAGAAACATCCAAAGATGCGGCATGAAGTTGCGGGTGACGCCGTTGTCTGGATTGTACAGTAGGATTTTCATTGTAGCCACGACGAGCTAATCACAAATGGCCATTCGGTACAATGCGGAAATCAAGCTCGTGCCGCTATGCATCATTGCACACAAATGCCCGAACTGAAAATAGTTCTGACCGCAAGAGAAGCTAAAGGCCGGCCACCTCTTCCGCATGCCTCCTTTTGAAAGGCTCGGCTAACTCTTCGAATGAATGGACTCGGTCGACCAGTTCTTCGATTTCGTGGAACGAGGCGAGCATGCACTGATCAATCTCAACCCACATTTTGCCCTGGCGCCGATATACACGCGCATAATGCCGCTGTTTGTTCACGCTGTTTATAGCGGCGACAACTTTTACACTCACATCTTGCTCCCGTACAGACAGATGCCGTTTTCAGATGATAGTTTGGACTATCGTACTCGGCATCGTGTTTACAAAGGCCGTACACAGCGTATCGAATACAAAGCAAACGGCTACGCCAAATGGCGGTGAGAACAAATGTTTTCGAAAATGAAACCGATGTATCCCAAAACTCTTAAGTCATTCGTGCGTGTCCTGGTCAGTTTAACGTCACGCTTTAAGGTTGCCGGAACAAGAGTCTAAAAAGCTATTCAAAAGCCTTAAGCTTCACCTTGACGTCCTCATAGGACTCCACTACGTCAATATCTGAATCTGGTCCGGCTACGCTCACCAATATGCAACCGATCTTTTTATCGGGGTCGGTCGATTCCTGCAGATAAATGATGTTAGCTGGGTTGAAGGACCATTTCACCGTTCTGTTCTTTGGAAGAATCCGCGTCAGTTCTATGAACGTCATCTGCCCCTGCCTCCTTGTGGAGCCCTTATACACCATATGGTTGCGATTCGGCAGCGTGGCGAGCGCGACGGCCCCTTAGCAGGTAAACGGCTGCGCACAGTTCGAGCAATGAGTCATCCGATGGTTCGACGCGGTCGACGGAATCGGGTTTGGATTGACGTGGACCAGGATAGAGAGCCGCTGCAAGTCGGCGTGGCGGTGAGCCTGCCTGGATGGGACGCCGAGCGCAGGCAAAACCGGCCATAGTGACCCCCGACTTTATTGCGCCTTTTTTGCAAAAACAGGGTATTTCCCCTCCTTCGGCCAGTGTCTGTGAAGAGTACCGCGAACTGATCGAACAGGGCCTGGCACGAGGACGCAACGGCAAGGCCATCTGGCAAGACCTGCTGTCAGACCACGGCTTTGCGGGCGGCTATCAGGCGGTCAAGCGCTTTGTGCGCAAGCTTCATGGACCACAACGTCCGGAAGTCGCAGGCATCATCCTCACCGCACCAGGAGAAGAGGCGCAGGTCGACTGTGGCAGTGGTCCGATGGTGCGCAATCCGCAGAGCGGCAAGTATCGTCGGACACGGCTGTTTGTTCTGACCCTAGGTCAACGAGCGCCTGGCGCAAGAACATTACATCAGGTAGCGAGCAATTGCCGGACTATCCGGGACTTAGGTCGACCAGGCGACCGCAATCCATTTTGTGGGCCGATAGGCTCAATGTGATCATGATGACCGTCCACGCTCAATCCGAAGCTCAAGGCGGTTCGCTCGCCCGTTTGCCGGTTAATGATGGCGTAATCGCCCGGCGCTTTTGCGGCGGTCAGTTCGATTTCGAAGAGCGCGATGGCGTAGGATTGGACGCTGCCCATCCACATAGTGGAACCACAATGGTCAAACTTGTACATGTCGAAGAGCGCGTGCATCGGGTGCCTTCCGAGGGCTCAGCCGTATGTTCAACTGAGCGGAGCTTCACGTCAATACAAGGAATACCCTAGCCATGAGTCGCAAAATACCTGTGGTCTGCAAAACTCTGTGCGACCCTTGTGGTTCGCGAAAACCCCGTCCGACTTCAAAGTGAACAAGATATGGCGAAGCTACGTAACATTTTTACATGGATGAATTCCGGTGGTAGCGCGCCGTAGGCATTCCTTGAGTTCTGCTGCCCGCCGCCGCAAGCAACCTACGCTGGCTCCTGCGTCTGGTCGTGCCACCCGAGTCGAACATGAGTATTTCCCTGAAGGCGCCTGGACCTACCTGGTTGCGTGGGACGTAGATCGAGCCAAGGTGTTCGGCCGTTGCGAAACAAAAAGCGGCATTGCCCCGGTCGATCGCTTGATTCAGGAAGTAATGAGCCAAGAGCCCTATAAATCCGCAAGGCGCGTTTTCTGGATCATGGACAACTGCTCCGCCCATCGCGGCCAAAAGCCGGTCGACCGCCTGCGCTCTCAATGGCCCAACGTGCTCCTCGTACACACCCCAGTCCATGCCAGCGGCTCAATCAAATTGAAATCTATTTCTCCATTGTTCAGAGGAAAGTACTCACACCCAATGACTTCCAATCCCTCAACGAACTTGAACGGCGCCTGTTAGCCTTTCAGCGGCGGTACGAGGAAACGGCCTCTCCCTTTCGGTGGACCTTCACTTGCAAAGATCTAGCTGCTCTCCTCGCCAAAATCGAAAAGAAGCGACTCGCACCTGCGGCCTGACGCGCCTCCAAATACGTCACCGTAATTCCGAACGAGAGCACTAAGGTTCCGTAGGGAACGACTTTTGAGGGCGATACCGTGATTCAGCAGATCATGCCGACAGCTGACCGCCACGGCGTACCGGCCGCAATTAGCGGCGAGTTGCTCGACAAAACTATTTGGCGCCGACACCGGCGGGTCCGGGCGCAGGGTGCCGCCAACCCACTGACTTAGGGCCCGTCATGCCGTAGGTTGCCTCCGAGCGCGCGGCTTGCTCCCGCGAGGGTTTTGCGCGATGGAGGAAGGTTCTTTTGGCCTTTGGCTTTGCCGCTTCGGTGCTTTTGGAGGAATCCTTATGCTTACGATGCCAAAATCGAATATCGGTCGAGGCCTTAGCTAATGGAGTCGCAGCGCTCAAGCAGAGCGTGCACGAGAGCAGCAAAAGTAGTCGCTTCATGGATACCTCTCCTTGGGAATATTTCTATCATGCAGACCGGAACAGCTCTACTGTACTAAGGGCCACATTACGTACCAGGGACCTACAGCATCATCGTAGGATTTGCATGCCCTAGGTTTGCTTATTGGAGTACTCACCGGAGTGACCAGTTCTCCCATCACAACTACCTGTACCTCGCCAAAACTCTGGTACCGACCAAAATTCATCCATGTAACAGTTATTACGCGGCCTCTCACCGTATCTTGTTGATTTTGAAGTCGGCCGAGCTCTTGGCGCGCGACAGGGGTCCTGAAAAGAAAAGACTTTTAATGAAACGAATTCGGGCGGACCATCATCAGTATTTGTGGAGAGCGTTGTGAGCCTTGAAATCTCAATCCGTGAATCCGGCGATGTTGCCGTAGTGGACCTTAGGGGAAGGTCGACCCTCAACGACGGTGAGAGCGAACTACTGAGCAGCCGCCTGCAAAAATTGATCGCCAGCGGTATGCGCAACTTGTTGTTGAACCTAAAGGAACTGACCCATGTTGACAGTTCCGGCATTGGTATCATCGTGTGGACGTATGTCTCCCTCAGGCGCCAGGGTGGCGACCTCAAGTTGCTATCCCCGTGCGACCGGGTACTAAACGTGCTGACTGTATTTCGTCTGCAAAACGTTATTCCGAGCTTTGAGGATGAGGCCCAGGCTCTGGCTAGCTTCCAGCCTCTGGGTTTCTTCGCAAAGTCCTGAAAGCAGGCGTACCAGCCGTCCCTGAGTATGCCCCTCCATCCCAAGAACCAGCCGACAATCAAGTTTCGTGTTAAGTCCCAAGTTGATACTCGCCATCAACGCCACTCGTTATCGCGTCCCTGTGGGGTGCGCACTAGAAAGCGCATGTTCCTTTGGATGCCCTGCACTTTTCCTCGCGCTTTTCCTTCGACCCTTGGTGTTCATGGTCGTCAGTCGAAACGGACAGACGCAGCCTCTCAACCACAGTTCCGTAACGCAGAATCAGTGCCCCGCCCGCATCGTAGCTCGTTTTCACGGCTACACTGGACGGAACTCCTACCACGGCTCGGGCAACTAATCTCTATTCAGCTATTTCCGTCGCACACACGAGTGCCGGCCCCTTAACTGGTGACTTTACCTGGTGACTGAATCCGGCGCACGGATACCAGGACATTGTGCGTACCTCGTAGGCGCAGAGCCAACTAACCCTGGCTTGCAGGCGACGCCGATCGCGCGGCTAACTGCTCTTGTGGCTACCCGCTGCGATGATCCCGGTCAGGTTGTGTGCCATCGCGATTCTTGAGGAAGCGACCAAGGAGTCGAACGATGGTCCCACGAATTCTGACTAGCGCGTCTGCTGGAATAATTCTGTCCTCGGCAGCATGCACCTGGCGTACTCATTCTTGACCCGCAAGTTCAGCCCCACAGAAAAGCAGTTGGAGACGGCCATCAAGCAGGTTGCACCGCGTATCTCCGGCGAAACCACGATGTGGAAGGTCTGGATCGGCATTCACATCAGTCACAGCATGGGTTTGGTGCTGTTCGGCCTGATCTATGGCTACCTGGCGCTGTGCCGATGGGATGTGCTGCTCAGGTCGCATTTTTTGATTGGCCTCGGATTGCTGTGGCTCGTTGGGTACATGTTGTTGGCACAAATTTATTGGTTCAGGATTCCTTTGATCGGGGTCTGTTTAGCCACGCGGTTCTACCTCGCGGGAATTGTTGGCATATTTGCACGCCCATGAGAGAGGCGAAAAGGAGAAGATTTTTTGAGACGGCTCTCTCGTCGTGCTTGAACCTACTTTCTCACCGACGTGACGAAACCAGGATCGTCGATTATGCAACGACTCAGTGGGTTGCAGCGGAGAGCAAGATCCAGTTTCCAGATTGCCGACCAACCGCGAGTTATCACATTGTGGTCCCGATCGAAATTGCGGCTGGGTCTTGTACGAACTCATGATGAGTTAGGGGTTGTCGGTTTACTGACTCTCCTTCACGACGCGACCGTTGAGCGGCTGAAGGGGACGGACATCGTGCGGATAAAGTTTGGCGAAGGCGTTGATCTGCTTTGCCGAGATTTCCATAGGAGTCTTCAGCACAAACCACGTGACACCTTCAGTGCAGGGTGGAGCTGTTAGCGACCCCCTGTACATGTAATAGCTAGTGTCTCGAGGCAACAGGCCGACGGGATCTACGACGACTCCGGGAATCTCCTGCTCATTTCCCGCGGTTTTTGGCATATGTTCCCAGAGCTGGCGAATGGTGGCGTTCTCCTGGCCTGCTTTCAGAAAGCCCGTGACACCGACAATTTCGCCGCCATTTGCTTGGTGCATCAAGTGGACTTCCATATCGTATGGCTTACCGTGGATGTACTCTTCACTCGGACGGTGAAAGTGGAATTGCGTCAGTTGGTAACGCTTGTCTCCTACAATCAGAAAATTTCCGCTTCCCGGAGCGTCGTGGTAGTTCACTCGGATCGTATAGCCGTTGTTGACAAGATATTTAAGCGGGTTGCTTTTGTATTCGAATCGCAGGGCGGGTAGTTCAGCTTTCTCCGCGCTGCGAATATCGACCGGAGATTGCTCCTTGCCGACTTTGCAAGGAGTGTAGTCCGGATCCAAATCGCCCCAATGCGCGGGCCCGGTTGCGCCGTCGTAGGTCCAGTATGTCTTCCACTGTGCTCGTGGACCGCTAGCTACCAAGAAGGCCGCGATAACCAGCATCACAAATGTCATCCAAGCTTTTCTCACGCGGCACCTCTTCTTGCGCTCAAACCGGCAGTTTAGAGCGGTTGCAAGCCCCTGCAATCATCTGTTGCGATGCCAGTCGGCTGCCGGCCATCGCCAGCCGTAGCGCAAATCGTGGCGCAATTAGTGAGAGGGTAGCACGGGGGAACTCAAGCCAATTCAACAGCTTAGATTTTTGTTCTTGTGGTTCGAGACCAGAAGGACGGTGGTTCAAATCCACTCGACCGACCACTTCCTTTGGATTCAGCAACTTACGGCGGCTCCGTCGCATTGTACTGCCGACAAAACGGGCCGCCGATTTCAAAGCGGCGTACCGAATATGATTCACGTTTCCCAATCATCTACTAAGCCGCGCCCGCGGGGTTCTTGACCATCTCAACGCGCGGTCAGAATCGACAATTCTGTCAAACAGGAGCCCAGATTCTGTTTCGATCGCAACCTCCCCCCAGCCGTGATCGAACGTAACCGAAGCTCGTCAGCTTCTCTTCAAGGAATTCGCTTCCGTGAGATCGCTACACGCAGATTCTCTGCCCAGCGCGCGTAACTGTGAGTCTTGCCGTACTTGCGCGCACAACCCGTTGAGCCAGCCATGCATCGTATACCCTATAAAGGCGAGCTTAAATGAGACGCCTTCACCAGCCATTCGTCCGCTCCTACCGTTTGTCGTCGCTCAAGCCCAAGACCGATGTGTCGCTTGCTCGCCGCTTATTCCGGGCTGATGCCACAGCCGGGAGCAGGTGGCGGGAGTGGCTGATGTGAGTTAGTTAACCGATTCGGCCAAGTAAATTGAAAGAACGTCGTACAGCTCGTCGCTACAAATTAGCGCTTCAGGTTAAAGTCAGACTCAAATCCGACCTCGAGCAGCTCCAGCCGATTCTGGGAACGACACGCGATATTTCGACTCACGGCTTTTACTTCAGGATCGGCGGGAGACTCCGCATAGGAATGAAAATTGCATTTTCGATCATGCCTCCATGGGAAGCTGCCGATGCATTTATCAGCGGCCAGGCTAGAGTGATGCGCGTGGAGGAAATTTCGCAAAGTGCCGCCGACCGCGTGGGCGTCGGCGCCGTGATTGAAGGATACAGGTTCGGTCAAACGGAATCGCCGGCGTATTGAGCAAACATCGCCCTGGAGGAAACAGACTTCTGTCGGGGCAAGTCACTGTTTATTGTTGCCCGGAGTGATCGAATCGCCGTCACTATCGGTAAGTATTCGGCGACAAGGCAGGACTTACGCCCCAAAGCGCCGTTTCGGGGATGACTTCCGAATTGCCGACCTGTGCCTACCAAAAACTCCCGTCTGATTCTCCAAAGGTCGCTTCCGGCTGAATGTAACAATGCCTTGTCTTCGCGGGCTAACGCATCACAGTAAGACCGACCGGGACGTTGTCGATTCTGTGACGAATCGACTGCGATGATGTTTTCGGTAGCCACAGGTTGTTCAGCCTTCTAGAACAGTACTCCCTGCATGGTGCTCGGATACGCATCGAAGCCGCGCCCAGGCCTCATTGCGTATCCTCGAAAAATCTTGAGTTAACTAGCCCTCAGCTAACGCACGAAATGTCGCGCTAACTACTAGTTGCCCTGCTTGTCGCGGGCGCAGTATGCTGATTCCCATACTTGTTAGATGTTGGGCCGATAGACCTTCGACCGAGAAATGTCGACCAGGGAGATCAGGCCATGAAAACGATGTTGTGCGTGGCAGTGTGGGGAGTGTTGTGGCTCGGTGTATGCCAGCAAGAGAAGAAGCCCGGGGAAGAGAAATCAGGTGCAGAGAAGACCGCTGGGGATGTAAGCAAGTTGGTGAATCCTGTGAAGCCTACGCCGGAGTCCATCGCACAAGGAAAGAAGGCTTACGGGTTCGATTGTGCAATGTGTCACGGAAAAGAAGGAGCCGGTGACGGCGACCTCGTCGAGAGCATGCAGTTGAAGCTGAAAGATTACCGCGACCCGGCGGTGTTGAAGGGCATGACGGATGGGGACATATACACCATCATCAGAAACGGCAAAGGAAAGATGATCGGAGAAGAAGAACGGATGAAGCCTGAACAAGTTTGGAATCTGGTGAATTACGTCAGGTCACTGGCAAAGAAGTAAGGGTTCAAAAGAATCTTTCCCTAAATTTGGAACCCGATTTGATCCTATCGTTTCTCAAGCGCCGAAGTAAATGTTGTGGGGTGGTCTCTCGTCCCTGCTAGAAGCCCTATTCGTGCGCGTTTAGCGATGTCGCAGTTCTCCATGACATAGCGTCGCGCTTCCCGGCGTGGAGTGCGTAGCGGCCTGCGACCTCTACGACCGGCGGCATGAGCTGGCGAAGGAAATCGCCGGAAAATCGATCCGCACGACGCGCCGCTATAAAGAGCTGTTGGACGACAAGAGCATGGACGCCATCATCGTGGCGGTGCCCGACCACTGGCACAAACAAATTGTGGTTGACACCGTCGCTGCGGGCAAAGACGTGTGCCGAAAAGCCGCTGTCGCATAGCGCAGCCGACGGCGTCGCCATGGTCGAGGCAGCGAAAAAGAGCGACCGCATCGTGCAGATCGGCTCCCAGCGCACTAGCTCCGTGCTCTGCGCGAAGGCAAAGGAACTTTACGACAGCGGCGCCATCGGAGAACTCAGCCTCGTGGAAGTACCTACGGACGCAATGACCCCACCGGCGTCTGGGAATATCCTCCCCCGCCGGACCTATCCCCAGAAAATCTCGACCGGGACACTTGGCTCGGCACGGCACCTAAGAGGCCGTTCGATCCCTACTTGTTCGCCCGCTGGCGTTGCTGGAAGGAATACGGAACCGGTGTCGCCGGCGAGCTGATGGTTCACTTGCCGCAACACACCGGATGTGTATCCGGTCTTGTTCGAGTACGGCAATATTCCTGTCTACGTTCGCCTCACACTCGGGACCGAGATGGCGGAGATCACGCGCTTTATGGGCTCGAAGGGCATCCTGGAACTGGCCGAATTCGGCATCACGCACATTCCGCAGCCGGGCGTCCATCTTGCGCCGAGCTATTATTGTTATGCTCTGCCGAGCCGCTTGAAGAACGCGTACTTTGAGCAATGGCACAAAGAGCACGATCCGAAACCCGGCCATGAGCCCACACTCGAAACCGCCAGCATCAAGGGCAACGACTACGACGACCTGCGTCCGCATCTCTGGGTGTTCTTTGAGGCCGTGCGTACGCGCAAGCCTGTGGTGCAGGATGTCGTCTTCGGCCACCATGCGGCGCTCGCATGCTACATGGCCAATGAGTCGTACTATTGCAAGAGCCGCGTATATTGGGATGCCGCGTCACAGATCATCAAATCGTGAGACTCGCTCCGAGACAGTCCCGGTTAACGCGCTTCCTCGTTATCCACGTCCCGAATGATTCAACGGAGAAAGTCGCATTCCTATGAAACTTCCGAAAATCGTATTTCTACCGACTCTCGTAACTCTGGTCTTGTGCGCATCGGCAATTTCCTATGAATGGAACTCGGACAGGTCCCCAGCGGCGAAGGCTGATGACTCCGTAAAGGCGTTCCTTGGCCGCTGGGATTTGACGCTCAAAGCGCGGGACCGCGAATATCCATCATGGCTGGAATTGCGCGAGGAAGGCGGTAAATTGCAGGCGCAAATGGTTGGCCGGTGGGGCAACGCGCGGCCACTTCCCAAAGTGTCGATCACTGACGGCCATCTGACGTTTGTCTCACCCAAGGATGAAGAGGCTGCCCAAGCCGACATGGTGTTCGAAGGAACCCTTACTGGCAATCAGTTATCCGGAACCGTGAATGGGCCGGACGGCGCCACTTGGGCTTGGACCGGGCGACGTGCGCCGAGTTTGGAAAGGACGGGAACTCCGAAGTGGGGGAAACCCATCCCGTTGTTCAACGGCAAGGACCTCACCGGTTGGCGGATGCGTCCGGCGGATTCCACCAAGGTCTGGAAGGTTGAGAATGGCGCACTGATCACACCGGGAAATGGCCCGGAGTTGATCTACGATGGGAAGAAGTTCGAAGACTTTAAACTGCACGTGGAATTCAATTGTGCGGAGAATTCCAATAGCGGCATCTATTTGCGTGGCCGCTACGAAGTTCAGGTGGAAACCGATTCCATCGAAGAGCCGCCGAGCCACCACATGGGCGCTGTGTACGGCTTCCTGGCGCCTGAACCGGAATTGCCGCGAAAGCCCGGAACTTGGCAGACCTACGACATCACGCTGATCGGCCGAAGAATCACCGTGGTGCAGAACGGCCAAGCCATCATCGACAACAAAGAGATTCCCGGCATCACCGGTGGAGCGCTCGATAGTCACGAAGAGCTGCCAGGTCCCATCTACCTTCAGGGCAGCGAGAAAGGACCTGTGGCCTACCGAAGCATTGTCATCACACCTGCGGAAAAGTAGTGGAGCATATCGTTTGAAAGGAGTGTCAGCGATTCGAGGAGGTGCGGTGCACGAACGAGGAGTGTCGGATTCGTGATTGGAGCTGTTGACATCGGCGGCACAAAAATTGCTGTCGGAATGGTGGACAACAACGGGAGGGTGCTCTCGAGAACGGAGCGCCCAACCGAGTCCGGGCGCGGCTACTCGGGCGCTTTGGCGCGCATCATCGCCATGCTCCAGGAAACAGCGCGCGAGGCTCGGGCTGAGATTACCGGCAATCGGCATCGGCTCGACGGGAATCGTCTACCCCTCCACAGGCGCCATCGGTGACGCTGGTTTTTGCCGGGGTGGGAGGGGCAAAATCCAACCATTGATCTCGCCGCTGAATTCGGAGTGTCTGTGGCGCTGGAAAATGACGCGGACGCAGCCGCGCTCGGCGAGGCGGCGTGGGGCGCTGGCAAAGGAAAATCGCGGCTCATCTACGTGACCATCGGGACCGGAATTGGCGGCGGAATCATCCTGGATGGACAACTCTATCGAGGCGCGGACATGTCTCATCCGGAGTGGCAGCCCCGGCGAATCTCGAACTCTTCCGGCGTTACAAGGAACTGATGTTTGGATTTTTCCGGCGCCGGCTGAACCTGCGGCACAGGCCGAAGAGCTGGCCCAGGAGACATTCGTAGCAGTTTTGCGGGAAGCTGTGCGGTATCAGCCGCAGGCGCTATTTCGGACGTATATATGCCATCGCGCTCAGAATCTTGCGAGCGCACCGGAGAAGATGGCGTTTCGCGCTACTTTCTCAGGCCAATCGAAGGGGCGCAGGATCCACCTGGCTGCGAAAAAACGGACGCAGCGCTTTCGCCAACCCCAGCGTCCCGAGCCACACATTGAATTGCGGCGCTGGACGGTTTAATGGCCACAAAGGAAGTGATGTTCCCACTGGCAATCGCCGGGGTGTATTTGTTCGCATTCGGGCCCACAGTGCCATTGACCTTACTCTGCAGAATCGCGATACTGTTCAAC
>Ga0306920_100011367_pt1 | contig 12016 bp, 11 predicted proteins | sample flu12Cox44000170_FD_204666 | JGI IMG/M metagenome (GOLD analysis project Ga0306920, IMG submission 204666) | Lab enrichment of tropical soil microbial communities from Luquillo Experimental Forest, Puerto Rico - flux4day.12C.oxic.44.000.170 (v2)... | ecosystem: Environmental > Terrestrial >...
TCATTCACTTCTTCAAGCTCTTCCACGCTCGCATTTATCAGCGCTTCCATCGACCCAAAGTGCTCGGCCAAAAACTGCGCGGTGCGCTCGCCCACAAAGCGAATACCCAGGCCAAAGATCACACGCTCGAGCGGCAGCTTTTTCGAGGCCTCGATTTCGTCGAGAACGTTCTGCGCCGACTTGTCGCCCATGCGCTCCAGGCTGAGCAGATTGTCTTTGGTCAGGTGATAAATATCGGCGACGTTCTTCACCAGCCCGCGCTCCGTCACCTGCCCAACGAGCGCGTCCCCCATGCCTTCGATATTCATCACATGGCGCGAAGCAAAGTGTCGAATCGTTTCGCGCAGCTTCGCTGGGCAATTCGCATTCACGCACCGGTAATCGACTTCGCCTTCGGTCTTCACGACCTTCGTCCCGCACTCTGGACAGTGCTCGGGTGGCACGATGTCTCTTCTCTCGATCGGCGCTTCTTTCGCATCGAGTTTCTGGTCCTCCAGAACCTTCGCAACTTTCGGAATAACATCCCCGCCGCGCTCGACCTGTACCCAGTCGCCGATCTTCACTCCGAGCCGCTCGATCTCGTCCATGTTGTGCAGCGTGGCATTGCGCACCGTCGTTCCCCCGATCGCAACCGGACCTAATTCCGCTACTGGCGTGAGTTTGCCAGTGCGTCCAACCTGCCAGCGCACACCCAGCAATTGGGTGATCCCAGCGCGTGCCGCATATTTGTATGCGATCGCCCATCGCGGAGCCTTCCCCGTGAAGCCGAGTTCATCCTGCAACGCAACACGATCAACTTTTACTACGATGCCGTCGATCTCGTACGGCAGCTGCTCGCGCTTGCCCGCCCACTCCTGAATGAAGGCCCAGACCTTTGCCATGTTCTTGACCAGCCTCCGGCTGGGGTTGACTTTGAAACCCGCAGCATCGAGCGCGTCGAGCGTCTTGGAGTGGCGGTCGATCAGCGTGCGGCCGTTCTTCAACAGCATGTATGAGAAGTAATCGAGGCGCCGCTGCGCGGTGATGCTGGCATCGAGTTGCCGAACCGTGCCTGCCGTAGCGTTGCGCGGGTTGGCAAACAGCGCCAGCCCCTTTGCCTCCCGCTCGTCGTTCATTCGCTTGAATGCGGCGAGCGGCATCAGGAGTTCGCCGCGCACCTCAAAGTCAGGCGGGATGCCTGCTTTCTTCAGCTTGTCTTTCGGAATGCTCAATGGGATCGACCGCACGGTCCGCACGTTGAGCGTCACGTCTTCCCCGGTCGTGCCATCGCCACGCGTGATCCCGCGCACCAGATGCCCGTCCTCATACACCAGAGCCAACGACATGCCGTCCAACTTGAGTTCGCAGACATACTCGACATCAGTATGTCCCGCAAGCTCGTGCACCCGCCGCTCCCAGTCGCGCAGCTCTTCCTCGCTGTAGGTATTGTCGAGCGACAGCATGGGCGACGAATGCCGCACCTTGACCACGCCCTCGCGCGGCGCGCCGCCCACCCGCCGCGTAGGCGAATCAGAAGTGACCAACGCCGGATATTCGGCCTCAAGCTTCTTGAGCTGCTCCATCAGCTTGTCGAAATCGAAGTCGGAAATTTCCGGATCGTCTAGAACGTAATAGCGGTATTCGTGGTGGCGGATTTTCTCGCGCAGGGCTTCGAGCTTCTTTTCGACGTCTTTACTGCCACTGGCCATAGCGCAAAAGATTATAGTCGGACGAGCAGCGAGGGCTCTGCCGTTCTGCCAGTCGCGTGGAGATGCTAGCACTCCAATTTCGACCGAACCTGAAGACCATCCTAACGACGACGCGCTGCAGATTCGGGAATTCATTGCTGCAGACGCGGACGCCATGGCTCGCATCATCTGCGACCCACAGACGATGCGGTTCTATCCCGTACCCTTCCAGCGCTCCGACGCCGACCAGTGGATTGAGCGCAATCAGCGTCGCGACGAAACCGACGGCCACGGACTCTGGGCTGTGATCCTCCGGAAGACGGGCGACGTCATCGGTGATTGCGGCATAACCCTTCAGGAAGTAGAGGGAGAGCGATTGCGGGAGATCGGATACCACCTGCGCCGCGACCGGTGGGGATGCGGCTTTGCGACCGAGGCCGCCCGGGCCTGCCGTGACTGGGCTTCCTCCAACTGCAGCCGCAGTTTCTAATTTCGCTGATCCGCCCCGAGAACGAGCCGTAGCGTCGCGTAGCCGAGCGCAACGGCATGTCGCTCTGGAAGCACGTCATGCACGCAGGGCTGCCTCATGACGTTTTCCGGATCGACCGGACAAAATGGAAGCCGGAGTACGAAGCACAACTCCCTTACACAGCGGCCCAAGCCTGTGAGCGCATACCGCCAGTAACCGCTACACCAGGTCCTCCAACTTCAGCCCCTTCGCGTCGCCTTTCCATGACGCGCTAAATTCTTTCTCCACGAAACCCGCGTCGTACTTTCGGTCTTGGGCCAGCAGCGCCTGGTGCAAGCCATACAGCGAGCGCGGATTGCGCGGGTTGTGCTCGAGATCCTCACGAAACACTTTTTCAGCACCCGGCGCATCCCCGTTCATGAGCAACACCGCACCCAGCGACTCGCGCACCGGGAAGAACCAATCCGGCGGCTCACCATACTTCAGTGTATCCTGCACCGCCACGGCTTCCCGCAGCATGGGGACAGCCGCATTCGGTTCCTTCTTCGCCAACGCAATATTCGCACCGAGCACATCTCTTGCGATTTTCAGAATGTCCTTGGTCTTGTTATTGATGGGCATTTGGAAAATCGCATCTTCCCGCGTGCTCGCCTCCGCGTCCGCAACAACCTTGTACTCGGCTTCCGCCTCGCCGATCCGGCCCTTCCCGGCGAGTGCCATGCCGTGCGCAAAATGCCAGAAGCCGGTCAACGCTTGCATCTCGGCCGCAGGCTGCTTGGTCGCGAGAATGTCATCCCAGCGATGGAAGCGAACATCCACCGCGAGCGGAATCGTCATGAACCCCTCAAGCGGCGGCATTTCTTTGACACCCGGCGCAACGTGCGCGGCTAGCAGGTCGGCGTTCTTCTTCGCTTCCGGATAGTTGCCGTTCATCGCCGAGCACATGGCAATGAAGTGCAGGTTGTGGCTGTAGTACATCATCGAGTAAATGCCTTGCACGCCACTCGCCTGCATGTACGCACGGTCCACCGCCGCGGCCTTCTCGTTGGTCTTGACGGCCGATTCATAGTCCCCGGTGCGGATGTAAACATGCGCCGGCATGTGCACAAGATGTCCAGCCGCAGGCGCCATGGCAGCCAGTTTGTTCGCACCCGCGAGCGCACGCTCTGGACTGCGCGAAGCTTCGACCGCATGAATGTAGTAGTGGATCGCGCCCATCTGATCGGGATCGCGCTTCAACACAGACTCGAGCGTCGCCACAACCTCTTCCGTGCCTTCTTCGGGTGCACCGTCCACGTGCCACAAGCCCCATGGGTGCAGGTTCATTCCCGATTCAGCGAAGAGTACGGCGGCGTCAAGGTCATCGGGATATTTCTTCACCAGTTCGCGCATGGCGTCGCGATAGCCTTCGGCCGCCTTGAGACGATCGGCCTTCGGGTCGGCAGGGAAACGGATGGCCATCGCTGCAACGTAAGCCTGCTCGGCGGGCGCCGCGCCCGGCGAAAGATCTACCGCCTTCTGGATCGCCTCATGCGCCGCGGCGAAACGGTCATCGCTGGCAGGATCGTTGTAATTCGGGCCCACGGCTTCTGCCACGCCCCAATATGCCATGGCAAGCTTCGGATCGAGATCCGCGGCGCGCTGGAAAGACCGTGCGGCTTCATCGTGATTGAATGCGTAAATCAGGCGCAGTCCCTGATCGAAAAATTTCTGTGCCTGCGCATTCTGGGTGGAGACCGGGTGATGCAGATTCCCGTAGCCCTCCATCAGCGTGGCAGGCTTCGCGGTGGGCGCAGAATGTACCGCATGGTTTTGCGCGAATAATCCGCTCGCGCACACACCCATCGCAAGCAGCACGGAGATTCTCTTCCGCATGGAAAACCCTCCTCAAGAAATGTCGACGAATCACCCGGTTCGGATGGGCCCCAAGCCCTCTGCCGGGGGGAAAGGGAATATTCCCTTCAGATTAGTTAAAAAGCACCCTGCATCGCAATAGGTTTCTGCAGTCGGACTACGCCCGTCCTGCTAACCTATTCCCGCCGCGCTACGTATTTCCGCCGGCGAGACAACATCATGCCCAAGACCGCAATTCCGTTTTCGGTGCCCGACGCGCTCCTCAACGCGTTCGCGATCAACGACCGCATCAACCGCTTCATGCTCGAGAGTCTGCCGACTGAAGCCTGGCGCGCCGAACCGCCCGAGGGCAAAGGCCGCACCGTGGCTGCGATTGCTGCTCACATGCACAACGTGCGCGTCATGTGGCTAAAGGCGGCGGCGAAGGAAAGTAAGATCCCCGAGCAGTTGGATCGCGCGAAAGTAACGGTAAAGCAAGCCGCGGCCGCTCTCGAAGAAAGTCGCGAAGCTCTCTCAGCTGTGTTGAAAGCCGCAGTCGAGTCCGATGGACGTATCAAGGGGTTCAAACCCGACGCAGTCGCCTTCTTCGGATATCTTGTCGCGCACGACGCGCATCATCGCGGCCAGATCGCGCAATTGGCGCGGCAAGTCGGCCATCCTTTGCCCCAGAAAGCGATGTTTGGGATGTGGGAGTGGGGCTCACGGTAGACTCGATCTGCATGCGCAAGCTAGCGCTCCTGTACAACCAACGTTCCGGCGGAGGTCGCGCCAACCGGCACCCCGAAGTCGAGGCCGCGCTCCGACATCTGCAGGCGTCCGGAATCGACGCAACGCTCACCGTCACCGTCTCGAGCGCCGACGCTGCTGAACAGGCTCGACTCGCCATCGCGGCAGGATGCGATACCGTGCTCGCCTGCGGCGGTGACGGCACCATTCACGACGTGATCCAGGGCATGGCTGGATCACACGCCGCGCTCGGCGTTTTGCCTATGGGCACCGCTAATGCCTTTGCTCACGATCTTGGGTTGCCACTACACCCGGCAAGGGCTGCCCGCGCTTTGCAGCAGGCGCAACCGAAACGAATTGCATTGGGTCGTGTCGAGTTACAGAGCCTCGAAGGCCCCAAGATCACGCGCTACTTCACAGTCGCGGTCGGCATCGGCGTGGACGCGCACCTCTTCTACAAGCTCAGCTCCACAACCAAACAGAAGCTCGGCATGGCCGCGTATTACGCCAAAGCCTGGCAGTTGTGGTTCAGCCACCAGATGCAATCATTCAGCGTCCAGTATGGAGGAGCCGCCAGCCGCGAGCAGCAGCTCTTCGCTACCGAAATGCTGGCCGTACGCATCCGCAATTTTGGCGGAGTCTTGCGCGAACTGGCGCCCGGCGCGTCGCTCGACCGTGAAGATCTCCGGCTTTTGGTATGCCGCACGGACAGCCGGCTGTCTTACTTGTGGTACGTGGCGCGCACTCTGTTAGGCGCGAGCTGGCAGGTTTCGGGCGTGGAGCTGGTTCATGCTCCGGCAGTGCGCTGCGATTACGCGAGAGAGTCAAACAACGGCAGCGCGCGGCCTCGGGGAAAAGTCTACGTGGAAGCCGACGGCGAACTCATCGGCACACTCCCTGCCGAGATCACGATGGTCCCGGACGCGCTGACCATTTTAGTTCCGAGACAAGAAACCTAGCGCTGAGGTGGGCGCAGCGCACTCCCTAACACCGCGGCTGGAGCCATCGCGACGATGGCCGCGACCTGCGTCCATCCGTGACCGCTCGGCGGAAGGGAGCGCCAAGAAATCGCCGCGAACAATGCGATCAGGAAGCCTAAAGCGGTTCCGTGAGCCAGCGGATTCCGGCGGGCGATCACACTGGCAATAAAACCACCTGCCGCTGCGAGCACCACCCCGGAGCCAATTACGGATGCCTTGAACGCGAGCGTCGCTTCTGCATAGGGGTCATGCCCAGTAAAACGAAAAAGCGCAAAGCTGCATACCGCAAAGATCAGATATCCGACGATTACGGCGAGAACGCTGCGCAATGCATTCACTCTTTGTTCCTTCTCAAAGCCCAAACTGCCGCAGATGATGATCCATGTGAAGATAGGCCCATCGCATCCACTCGTCTTCGGTCATTACGCCAAAAATCGGATGCGAAGCAAATGAATAGTCCCGCGGCCGTCGGGTGAAGCGCTCATTCAGTGCGAGCAGCTTGCGCAGATCAGATTCAAACGCCTCAGGCCTCGTTCCCTGCCGCTTGGGATCCATCTCGGGCCGGGTCGCCACGCCGCGCGGCCATCGTATCGGAACTCGTAACGCGAACCACTTGATGAAACCGCGCGGCAATGGTGCCGGCAGCTCTTTGCGGGGCGCAGGCGCAGCGGCTTTCTCCCCCATTACCATCAGATACGAATCAGAAAGATGGCACACCATCTCGTGCGCCGTCATCGTGCCCCAAACGCGTGTGCATTCGGGCCGAATCCGTTCGAGACGCGCGATAATCTGCCGCTGGTCCGCGTCATTCGCGAGTGTGTGCCGAGCCATACGATTTGCTCCGAGATCGAGTTGGTCAGTTTACCCGGAATGCGCGCGCCATTGTATGCTGAACGTTCTTACTCCGTGGGGACTACTGCAAGATTTTGGAACCGATCACACACTTTCTGACCGGGGCCTGCCTCGGCCGCGCCGGCTTCAACCGCAAGACCGCGCTCGCCACGGCGACAATGACGCTGGCTGCTGAGGCGCCCGATCTCGACGTGCTCACGCGCTTCCACGGCCCGATCTATGGCTTCGAACATCATCGCGGCTTCACCCATTCGTTCCTCGGCTTGTTCCTCGTATCCGGCTCCGTCGTCGGCTTCATATACTTGCTATGGCAGTTGCGTGGCCGCCCGATCAAAGATCCCACCCGCCCGCCCCGCTGGGGCCTGCTGTTTCTCTTTGCCTACATCGCAGGCCTGAGCCACATCCTGCTCGATTACACCAACAACTATGGCGTCCGCCCCTTCTGGCCGTTCTGGGAGAAGTGGTATTCGTGGGATATCGTCTTCATTTTCGAGCCCGTGCTGTTCGCGCTGTTGTTGCTGGGTTTGACCGTGCCTGGCCTCTTCTCCCTGATCAACGAAGAGGTGGGCGCGCGCCAGCGTGGCCCAAAAGGCCGCGTAGCCGCGACCGTGGCGCTGATCGGCGTGCTGCTGCTTTATGGCGTACGCGACTACCAGCATCGGCGTGCGCTCCAGGCCATGCAAGCCCGCACCTATCAGAACGCTGACCCGCAGCGCGTCTCCGCTTATCCCACCATGATCAATCCCTTCCGCTGGTACGGCGTCGCCGAGACACGCGACTTCTTCGCCCTTGTGCCGATCGATTCGAAAATCCCTGAAGTCGATCCCGGCGGCCAGATGGAGATCCGCTATAAGCCCGAAGAGACCCCTGAGACGCTCGCCGCCAAGCGCTCCTATCTCGGTCGCGTCTATCTCGATTGGGCGGCCTATCCGATCACCGAGACCGAAGCGCTCGAGGCGGGCGGATACATCGTTGAATTCGAAGATCTGCGCTTCTGGTACTCGGGGTACGTTTTGCCATGGCTGAAACGCAGCGGAAACAAAACACTGAGTGCGGCGGTCGAACTGAATCGCTCCCTGCAAGTCGTAGCCGAGATCTTCGGCAAGCAGCGCCTCGCGCCTGAAGACGGAGAGGTGGGGCGATAGCCTCTTGGGACCGTCCCCCCACCGGCCAACTCTTCTTGAGTTCCTGTAGAAGTAGCGAGATGATACCCGCGTGGGGGGAGAAGCGTCATGAAGTAGCGAATTGCGGTTTGGACCAGCGTTGGTTTTCTCGTTGTGTGCTGCTGGAGCCTATACGCTCTCGCGACCACTCCTCCTGCGTTGACTCCGACTGAACCGTTTACAAGGGCTCTCGTCCATCTAACTTGCCCCGTCGCGTTATTGGGCACGCGGTTCCCCATCAGCGTCTACTGGGTTCTTCTTGCGAACACTGCAACCTACGCTTGCGTGGGCCTGCTGATAGAAACCCTGCGCCGAAAACATAAGGTGGCCTAGACTCCGGCGCGAGCCTGTCCCTCCGCCCCGCGGATACGCTACAATCACAATCTGCGGAAATCGAGGTGAGTATGCTGGCTTATTTATTCGTCATTCTGGCAGTCGTGGTGCGGTTTATGCCGCATCCCTTGGCGTTCACTCCGGTCGGAGCTTCGCTCTTGTTCTTCGGCGCGCGCGGACCCCGCAGGCAGCTGTGGGTACCGGTCGCTCTGCTGGCGGCCTCCGACGTCGTCCTGACCAAGTTCATCTATGGCTCGCCATTCTCCGCGGACCACTTCGTGACCTGGGCCTGGTATGGAGCGATGGTATGGCTGGGCACGAGATTGCGAGAGAACGCCCGCCCGCTGCCGATTGTGGGTGCTGCCCTGACGGCCTCGGTCTCGTTCTTCGTAGTCAGCAATTTCGCGGTGTGGGCGGCTTGGGGCGACATGTACCCGAAGACCTTGGCTGGACTGACGGCCTGCTACGCGGCCGGCCTGCCTTTTTTCCGCCGCTCGATCGAAGGCGATCTGCTCTTCACAGCCTTGATGTTCGCGACCCCGGTGATACTCCACGCGCTGTCGGGCGCGAGCGAGCACCGCGCAACTACCTAGAACTTTCCATGACCCGAAAGCCAAAAGGGGCTGGGATCTTCCAGCCCCTTTTCATTCGTAAGCAATGGAACGGAACCCTATTCGGTCCTTTCAGCGAGCTCAGCCGACACAACCGCCGAATTCCCCTTCTTCTTCCGCAACAGCAGAAACGCCGCAATCCCCACCCCTATCGCCACCAGCACCCAGCCAAAATGATGGCGGAACAAATCTCCGGTCAACTGAATGAATTGCGGCCCGAACTGGATCGTTAGGAGGGACAGCAACAGGAAACGCACAAACCGTCCGGCAAAAATCGCCGCCAGGAAGTGTGAGAATTGCATTTCAAATACTGCCGCGCCCAGCACAAACAGCTTGAACGGCGTGGGCGGAGGCAGCATCGCCGGAAACATCAGCGCCCAGAACTTGTTTTTCTCAAACGAAGCGTGAATGCGCGCAAAGCGTTCTTCCGAAAGGCGCTTGCGCAGCACCTTCTCGCCACCGTAGTACCCAATCAAATACACCACGGAACTACCCAACGCCGACCCCGCCGAAGCCAGCAGCACATAGAACGGAAACAATCGCGGCGAGTGGTAGACGTATCCGGCCACGATCGCGTCGAGCGGCATCCCCAGGAACGAAGCATCCACGGCCGCAAACGCGAACACGCCCCACGGCCCAAGCGGAGCGAGAACGCTCCATATCCATGCCGAGTAACGTTTGAAGATTGCTGTGACGGTGTGCACAGGAGTAATGCCAGTTTACGCGAAGCTGGAAAGTCGAAACCACCAAGGACACGAAGTACCACGAAGGCTCAACCAACAACCATTCCTTCGTGAACCATCGCGCCTTGGTGGTTCAACGACTCAAGGTGCCGCTCTCGCAAATCTAGCCGCGAGAAATGCCCTACGACTTCGGAAACTTCGGATCGGCCTTCACTTCGAGGATCTGCTCAGTGTGCCGCTTGCTATGCGCGCCGATAAACAGAATCCACTCATACCCGTCCATTTCTTTTCCGAGCGGGCTCAGGATCGCGTGCTCACGCAGACCTTGCGTGTTTTTCAGATAGTCCTCGGTGGTAGTGCGGCTGTCCACGAAGTGCTTCAGCGACGCCTCGGGTGACCCAAAGCGGTTGGTCGGCTTCAGCAGATCGGGAGCCTGGCGCTTGTCAGAGCGGTCGGGCACCTTGGTGATCACCATTTCGTCAATAACAGTTACGTCCGCCGGCTGCGTGCGAGCCCCGGCCCGCATCACTTTGTCGATGATCAGTCCGCGCAACATGTCTTCCGCAGCGGCAATGTGTTCCGTCACTTCGGCCACTGACCAGCGGTCGGGGCCCGGCTTGAAATTCCATTGCGCCTCGGAGAGCCCCTTGGTCGCGTCCAGCACGCCTTGTCGGGTTTGTTCCAGATACTTCATCGCTTTGTCGCGGTCGGCCTGGGTCAGCGGCGAGGGGGTCGGCGCTGCGGCAGGGGCAGGAGCTGGCGCCGGGGCCTGATCTTGGGCGCATGCCCCAATCGCAAATGTCGCCAGCACCAGAACGCACGAGGCCATTTCTCGAAAACTCATTGAGTTCCTCCTAAATGAATGTCTGAGGGGAGTGCAGCTTGGAAAGCGCGACCACCATGGTACAGGAAGTTGGCCGTTTTGACCGAAATCCGTTTGCTGTACAACAAGGGATGAAGGAAGTTGCGCAGCCAAACTCAGAATCTCAGATTGAAGATTTCAGATTGTAGGCGGCCCATCGCAACACATCGGAAGCCGCGCTCAACCTGAAATCTCAATCCTCATCTGACATCCAGGATTTATCCATGCATCGTGTCCCCAGCCAGCAATTGCAGCGCGTGCGCCAGCAAGTCCACTACCGCCTCCAGCGATTCCACTGCTCCCTTGGGACTGCCGGGCAGATTCAGAATCAGCGCCGTCCCGCGCGTCCCACACAATGCCCGCGAGAGTGCAGCAAACTTCGTCTTCTCAGTCCCAGCAATCCGCATGCGTTCCGAGACTCCGGGCAACAGCCGGTCGCAAACGCTTTGCGTGGCTTCCGGCGTGACATCCCGCGGTCCGATGCCGGTCCCACCGGTCGTCACCACCAGGCGCGCCTTTCCGCTCAAGCGGATCAGGATGTCTTCAATCGCATTCTTTTCGTCGTGAACGATTTCACGCGCCAGGATGTGAAAGCCCTTGGCCTCGAGCGCCGTCGCCACCGCCGGTCCAGAAAGGTCTGCGCGGTCGCCGCGAGAAGATGAATCGCTTACGGTGATCACTGCAGCCGTTGGCAGCGAAGCCGCAGCCTGCACGACCACATCGGTCTCAGGTGTCGAGGAGGACATCCTCTTCCTCCGTCTTTTCTCCGCTGTCGCGCCGGGATTCGTCGAGCAGTCGGAGCCCTTCCATCAGCAGGCCCTGGGTATTGAGCTTCGTGCTGGTCTCAGTCGTGCGGCCTTCGAAGTCGAGTTGAAAGTTGCCGCCCGTCCAGCGCAGGACTTTGAAAACCGCCTCATCGCCTTTCAACTCGCCGTAAACGGAGTGCACGACCTGGCCTTCGCTGAAGTAGACATCACACTTGTCGTTATCGTTGGTGAGCGCAAGCAGGCAGCTCTTGCGCCCCATCTCGAGCGACTGCATCAGGTCGATGACGTTCATCTGCGCCAGGCTGCCTCGCAAAACCCCGTCTGAAGGAACGGCCTTTGCCATCTTCTCCAGCGAAATCTTGTCGATCACGCGCTTGATGCGCCGGGTCGCATCTTTCAGGAAGAACGGCTTCTCCACGAAATCATCCACCGGGTCTTGTTGCGAGAGGCGCTCGTTGATGTCGGTCTTGGTGGCCAGAATAATGGCAGCGAAGTTCGCGGTCGCCGGCCGACTGCGCAACTTCTCGATCAACTGCCGTCCATCCATCCCCGGCATGCGGTAATCCGTAACCAGTAAGTCAGGCGGATCATCGACCGCGCGAAGCAACGCATCAGCCGCATCCGTCGCGGTTGCCACCTCGCCCAACGGCGACAACGACTGCTTCAACATCCCCAGAACCATGGGATTGTCGTCGACCAGCAGCACTTTGACGTTGCTCGCCATGAACGATTAAGGCTTTCTGCGCGGGCGTACATAGTCCCCGCTTTTTCCGCCGGACTTGCGCTCCAGAACGATTTCGCGGATTTCGATGCCCTTGTCGAGGGCCTTGCACATGTCGTAAACCGTGAGCGCGGCGACGCTGGCGGCTACCAACGCTTCCATCTCGACTCCGGTCTCCGCCTTGGTCGTAACTTTCGAGGTAATAGCGACGCCATTCTCGCACAGCCGCATGTCCACAGCAACGTACGCCAGGGGCAGTGGATGGCACAACGGAATCAGATTCGACGTCTGCTTCGCCGCCATGATTCCCGCGATCCGCGCCACTTCC
>Ga0306920_100011370_pt1 | contig 12015 bp, 9 predicted proteins | sample flu12Cox44000170_FD_204666 | JGI IMG/M metagenome (GOLD analysis project Ga0306920, IMG submission 204666) | Lab enrichment of tropical soil microbial communities from Luquillo Experimental Forest, Puerto Rico - flux4day.12C.oxic.44.000.170 (v2)... | ecosystem: Environmental > Terrestrial >...
CGATCACCCGATCAACCGCATCGAGGAACTCTTGCCTTGGAACCTGGCCGCGAAGATCGCCAAAAACTCAAGTCGCGCGGCCTAGTCAACTACAATATGTCAAGACGTCCTGGGAACTGCGCTTACCGCACTTCGGCGCTAAGCGCGTTTAATCGGGATTGCTAGCCTCCCTGCGGTCAGGTGCGACAAAACCTAATGACGAAAATTGCTGTGCCATTCTAGGCGAGAAGGAGGGGCAACATGAAACCCGGAGATTTTCCCGCGTGGGGCGTGGATTGGGCTTGGGGCGTGCCAATCATCATAGTGACCGTGATCTTTCACGCTTATTTTCTTGGGCTAGTTAACAGAGACATTACTCTGAGGTTAAAGCGAACTGTCGCGTCTCGGTTCACATTCGTTTCGGTCTTTGTGATCGGCGGGACAGCCCTTGCAGCTACTATGCTGCATGGGTTTGAGGCATTTGGCTGGGCGATCGCATACCGCCTACTCAATACCAAAATGGACTTCAAGTCCGCGATGCTGTATTCGATGAGTGCCATAACAAGTTACGGCCATGCAAATCTTTATCTGGAACCGCGTTGGCAAATGATGGGTACGCTGGAAGCGTTAGACGGCTGGATCGTCTTCGGTCTTACGACAGCCTTTCTTTTCGCAGTGATTCAAAGGGCATGGTTGCATTCCCATCTCCCTGATGAACGGGGCTAGCCCACAGACAATGAACCGTCCGATCACGGCTATAAACTAATTCGGCAAAACCCATGGTGACGCCACCACTCAATCTCCCCACGTCTAGCGAAGAACTTGCCGCACTGTTAAAGAAGAATGGCTATGACACCAATCCCCGGGGCCTGGCTCGCAATGACCGGTCGGACTACTTTTTCTCGTCGAATCGGGAATCGGCGTACCTGGACATAAATGCGGATGCAGTCCGCAGGGACGGAAAGGTTCCAAAGCGTCCCATCCGACTCAAGTTCTATCTTGCGGTGCATCCTAATGGCTCTGTCCTCTGGGAATTGGAATACGTAAGAGAGTTATTAGGCGGCCAAGAGTCAGAGTCCCTGGACCGAAACCCACATACTCCTGAGAATGCGCCATGGACACCATAAGCGGCTTACACTTGGCTGCACAAAAACGAAACTGCGGCGACTTAAGGAATAGTTACAGAAACCGTTGACGAATAGCTACTCTCCACTCCGCTGGTGTCGACAGCCGTCACCGCATACGAGTAGGTATCGCCCGCGACTACCGAATTGTCGACATACTTGGTGCTACTGATCGCGGCGGAATTCAGTCGTGCGTATGTGGTGCTTCCCTTTGGGGCTCTGTACACGCAATATCCCGCAATGCCGGATGACGTGCTCGCGTCCCAGCTTAACGTAGCCGAATGCGATGCGCTGGAAATCCCCGCTGCAGCAAGCGATATTTTTGCCGGCGAGTTCGTAGCATTGCTTATGACAGAAACGCTGCCGCTCACCGTCTCCGCGGTGGTCGGTGCAAAAGTCACGTCCAGCGTCGCCGTCTGCCCGGGAGAAATGGTGGCCCCGCTGACCCCGCCGCCGGTGGTCATATTGCCTCCCGTCACCGAAATTCCGGACACATTCACGCTGGAATTGCCCGTGTTCTTCAGGCTGACCGCCAGCGTTTCCGATTTCCCGTCTGTCACTTTTCCGAAATTCAAACTGGTCGGCGTTACGGAAAGTGATCTGGTCGCGGTCACGCCCGTGGCGTTTAAGTCCACCACTAGCGATTTGTCGGTAGCGGTGCTGGAGAAAGTGATGCTACCGGTCACAGAGCCGGTAAAGGACGATGTGAATTTCACTGTGCAGTTCACACTGGCCCCGGCCGCCAGATGGATTGGATACGCCAAGCTGCACGACGACTTGAACTCGGATGCGCTTAGTGTCGCTCCGGAAATGGTTTCCGTGGTAGTGCCAGTATTCTTCAACTGAATGGTCTGGGAATTGGTGGTTCCCTCGGGTACATCGCCGAAATTGGCGCTGCTGGGCGTCGGCACCAGTGTGCCTAAGATGCCGCTGCCGGAAATAGTGTAGTTCACCAAGCTGTTTGTCGCGTTGCTTTCAATCAAGACATGCCCGGAATACGAGGTGGCCTGTAAAGGCGCGAACTTCACGTACATGATCACGTGTGCTCTAGGAGAGAGCGTCAGCGGCAGAGCGATCCCACTCATACTGAAGTCGTTTGCGACGAGGCTGGCTTTGCTGAATGAAACGTTCCCCGTTCCCGTGTTCGTGATGGTGACCGCGACTGTCTTGCTGGTCCCCTCGGTCACGCTTCCAAAACTGATGTATGTTGGGCTGAAGGAAAGCGTACCAGACGCCCGTGCTGGGACTGTCATTGTTCCCACGCAACACAGCAGCAGGGCGGAGACCATGAGCACGTGCGCAAACCGCCTTCGTTTGATCCTGACGCTTTCTTCCAGTGATCTAACAGATCCCGCTGGCGAAGTCCCAGCGGGGGTTAACAGAAACAAACGTGGAAGGGCATTGGTGCGGGGCCTGGCTTTTCTTGTCACGCCCGCAGGTTATGTGCGGCAATACGGCAAATCTACTGCACCGGAGAGAAAATAACGTGCAACATAAGCTTTAGGCCGTGTTCATGCCCCCAACTGGCCCATGGGTCAGGTAACCAGATATGAAGTACACCAAAGAGGAAACTCCCGTTCTGGCTCGACAGGATGCGTTCTATTGGCCGGTTTCCCGCGAAGGGTTTGCTGGTAGGGAAGGGAATCCAATTGAAGTATTGAATTGTCGTGGGTAGCAAACGGGTAGCAAAATGGTTGCTAGCCGAAACACCTCCCTCGGGCTATCCTTCAAATACACGCATAAACATTGGGGAAAAATGGTGGGCAGTGCAGGGCTCGAACCTGCGGCCTCCTGCTTGTAAGGCACGGAGTACAAAAATCTAAGTGCCGCTTCTGGTGTCGCATACGAGGGAACCCGCCACTTATCTCGCCCTTGAATTGGACCGAAGATGGAGTGCGCCGGGATAAGCCGGCGTGAAGTCGCGAATGAAAGAGTCGTACAGGTAAGGCCTAGCAAGCCAACCTGGCCCCGTGTCATGCGCGTGTAGTCGCAAGGCTACTCGTGAAGCGTTGATAGGGGCACATGCAGGCGGGGCTATTGAGCCGTGAAAGGGGTCGGAAATCAGAGCGCCGACGCAGTTCCATTATGCGGAAGGCAACACCGGTGAATGCGGGACGGCGAGCATTGATCGGGCTCTGCGCGGTCGAAGAACCCATGCATGCATGAAAACTTCACGTGCGAGAACCGGGAGGTCCCATCAGCGCCCGATACGAAGTACGTGTGGGCCGGTTGGAGAAGGACATGATCCAGAAGTCCAACATGCACGTTGATGGGAAGTCGGACGGTCGTGTATTACCGACGAAGTGCCCGAACAAATGCGGGAACCCGCAGGCGGAGGGCATGGAGGGAAGACGACCGGCCAAGGAGAACGCCGAGCAGACGACCACATCCCAGACTCAGAGCTGGAACGATGCGTTGAGCGGCTTGCGCGGCGTGCGGGAAGCAGCAAAGAGGGACAAGCGGTTAAAGTTCACGGCGCTACTTCACCATGTATCCGTTCCACTTTTGGAGAGCAGCTTCTACGCCCTGAAGCGGGACGCAGCACCGGGAGTCGACGGAGTGACATGGAAGGAGTACGAGACGGGCCTGGGTGAGCGACTAAAGGATTTGCATAGCCGCGTGCATCGAGGAACGTATCGAGCGCAACCTTCCAAGAGAGCCTACATACCCAAGACAGATGGACGCCAACGTCCGTTAGGGATCGCTGCGCTGGAGGATAAGATCGTCCAGCACGCAGTGGTGACGGTCCTCAATCCGATTTATGAAGAGGACTTTCTGGGGTTCTCCTATGGGTTCCGACCCGGGCGACGCCAGCATGATGCGCTGGACGCGCTCTGGGTAGGACTCATGCGGAAGAAAGTGAGCTGGGTGCTTGACGCAGACGTCCGGAGCTTTTTCGATGAAGTTCGGCATGACTGGCTCCTAAGGTTCGTCGAGCATCGCATTGCTGATCGACGGATACTTCGCCTCATTCGCAAGTGGCTGAGGGCCGGAGTATCGGAAGAAGGACAATGGTCGAAGACGGAGAAGGGAACTCCGCAAGGGGCGGTGGCCTCACCGCTGCTTGCGAATGTGTATCTCCACTACGCATTCGACCTGTGGGTCCAGCACTGGCGGCGACATCATGCGACGGGAGATGTAATCGTCGTCCGATACGCTGACGATGCTGTGTTGGGTTTTCAGCACCGCGCTGACGCGGAGCGTTTTCTCCAGGACTGGAAGGAACGCCTGAGTCGGTTCGGTTTGGAGCTGCACCCGGACAAGACACGACTGATCGAGTTCGGGCGTTTTGCAACTGCAAACCGGAAGGAGCGAGGAGAAGGTAAACCGGAAACGTTCGACTTTCTTGGGTTCACCCACATCTGTGGGCAAACCTGGAAGACCGGCAAATTCCTCGTCTTACGTAAGACCATCCACAAGCGACTCTCCGCCAAGCTGAGAGCGCTGAAGGAGGAGCTTCTAAGACGCAGGCATCTGTCGGTGGCGGAACTCGGGAAATGGTTGAGGTCCGTAGTGCAAGGATACTTCAACTATCATGCGGTTCCCGGGAATCTGGCCAGTCTGCGTAGTTTTCGGTTGCAGGTGATCCGTCGCTGGATGCGTGCGCTTCGGCGTCGCAGTCAAAAACACCGGCTCACTTGGCCTCGCTTTGTCGCTCTTGCGGACCGCTGGCTTCCCGGACCTGCCATCCTTCATCCCTATCCCAATCTGCGCTTCGACGCCAGACATCCGAGGTAAGAGCCGCATGCAGCAATCCTGCACGTGCGGATCCTTGCGGGGGGCGTCAGGCAACTGACGTCCCTACCGCGACCTGACGTCAGTGCCGCGGACCAGCCAGGACACCCGGTCTGCGGGTCGGTCTCTGCTTGGCATACACCTCTTATCAGATGGGGTCGGACGTTCGGCCTCGTTCGTAAACACTACGGCGTTACCGAGGACTGATCTACAAACTCGGTTTATTGAACACTTCCCAAAAGCGGTCTGGCCCCGGCAGCATAGCCGCTTAGCCTGCACTCATTGGACTTGATAAATGCTGTGCTTATAAGCGAGCATCGCGGATGCAACCTGTGGGTCTCCCATGAGCAGGGCCTTCCTTTCCTATTCCCGCAAGGACAAAGCTTTCGCTGAGCGCCTAATGTCGTCCCTAAGCGAGCGCTCCTATGACGCGTGGATCGATTGGGAGGACATTCCCCCGGCGAGCCGCTGGATGGACGAGGTCAAGGGCGCAATCCAGTCCGCCGACGCGTTCCTCTTCCTGATTAGCCCCGATTCCGTGACGTCGGCCGTTTGCGGACAGGAGATCGCGCACGCGGTTACGCTACATAAGCGTTTGGTGCCGCTGCTCGTACGCGAGACGCCCGCTACCGAGGTCGCGCCAGAACTGGCGAGCTTGAACTGGTTGATGTTCCGTCCGACCGACGATTTCGACGGCTCCGTTGCCAAGTTGATTGAGGCGCTCGACACGGACCTGGACTGGGTGCGGGAACACACCCGGCTGCTGGTGCGGGCCGTCGAGTGGGAGGACCACGGCAAGGACGAGAGTCATCTTCTGCGGGGCGCTGACCTGGACGAGGCGCAGGGCTGGCTCGCCGGCGCAGGCGAGGGAAAGCGTCCGGCACCTGCGCCGCTGCACTACGAATACTTGAGGGCAGGTCAGGCGGTGCAAGCACGTGAACTCGAACGAATGCAAACGCTGTACCGCAACGCGCTGGCCAGGCAATTGGCGGCGCAGGCGGCCAAATTGCAGAAAGAGTCCGACGCGCTGCTGGACCGCTCCATGCTACTGGCCGTGGAATCGATGAGGCGGTTGCCCAACGCAGAGGCGGACGGGGTGCTTCGCGACGGCCTGCGGCTGCGGGCACAGCAGATTGCACATTGGCGTCAGGACGGCAACCCGAATTTGATGGCTGCATCCGGAGACGGCCAGTGGATCGCCGGTTGCACTGCTGATGGCGTTTTGGCGGTGCGGAACTCCAGAAATTTCCTCGAGCCCTCTCAGGTGCAACTCGAGGGCCCGGCGACGGCGCTGGCGTTCGTTCCAGGCCGTCCGATACTGTGCGTCGCCAGCGGGGGAACGGTGAGCGTGTTCGATAACGGAGAGAAACGTGTTCTCGGGTCGCATGGCGGCCCGGTAGGATCACTGCTGGCCTTGCCGGACGGCAAGAGCATCGTATCGCTGGGGTCGCGAGGAGCGACCTGCTGGCTTCTGGAAAATGGAGAAGCACGCTGGCGCCTCCCTCTCGACGCCGACTGCTTTAGTGGGGCCGCTAGCAGCGACAGCGGGATGTTGGCCATCGGTGCCAGCGATTGTGTGCTGCGGTTGATTGATGCCGCGACGGGCGAAGTGCAGCTACAGTGCCCACACGATCGGGATCGGCCGGTGAATGTTCTGGAACGAGGAGCAAGCGATTCAGGAGTAGTAGCGACGGCATTTCTGGAGCAAGGGGGACTGGTTTGTTCGGCAGGCCTCGACGGCAGCGTGCGTTGGTGGGACATGGCGTCGGGCGAGTGCCGTTATCGCGGACAGCACCGTCGCGATGTGTTGTGCATGGCCGTCCACGCCGCCCGAGGACTTGTGGCCAGCGGGAGTCTCGACAACACTCTAAAGCTGTGGGACGCGACCGGACGAGAACTGGCGCGTTTACCGCACCAGGCCGGAGTCACTCAGGTGGCATGGTCGATTGACGGCCGCTGGCTGCTGAGCGCCTGTGGAGACGGTTGTGCGCGCCTGTGGGACGTGGCGAAGAACGACCAGGGATTGACCGAGCACGACGTGACGGAAGTATCGCGATGCGTGCATGGAGACTGGGTGGAAGCGGCCCTCATACTGGCCGGGAGCGTGCCGGTTTCTGTTTCCAGCAAAGGTGAGGCCATCGCGTGGACGATCGGTGCGCCCGACTGGCGCGGTCGGAACCATAGCTACGCGCTGTACAAAGCAACCTGCAGCAATGACGGCGACCAAGTGCTTGTTTTGTTGGACGCTCCAACACAAATTCTCTACGACGTAAAAAACGGCTTCAGCTGGCGGCTCCTTAAACACAGCACCGTACAATACGCGTGGATCACGCGGGACAACGCTATCCTGACGGCTGATTGGGACGGAGGAGTCCGCGAGTTCGACCTCAAGACCCTTGAACTGCGTTGTCTACAGCAACACGCGAAACGGGTGTGGAACTCGGCCTTGAGCCGCGATCAGGCATGGATCGCGACCGCAGTGGAAGGTGAAAAATGTGTGCGGGTCTGGAGACGTGGTGAATCGCAACCCCGGTCCGAGTTGTTGCAAAGCGCGCAGGTGCGGTCGATCGACTTCTCTCCCGATGCTTCGCTACTCGTGGTGGCTTGCGATGACGGCTCCGTGCGTCTTTGCAGGGTCGCGAATGGAGAGGAACTCTGGTTCGGTGCACACAAAGGCATTGTTTGGTCCATAGCGTTCGACGGGAGCGGGAAATACGTTGCAAGTGGTGGTCAGGACGGGCAGGTCGTCCTGCGCGATGCACAAACTGGCGCCGTTCTCCACGACTGGCCGCAGGAGGGGGACGTCTCGTCGTTAAGCTTTAGCCCAAACGGCCGTTGGCTGGCGGTTGCTCTTTCCCATCAAGGGCCCTTTCATGTGAAGATCTGGGACTTGCAACGCGGGGAGTTAGCAGGACGCCTGGCCCACGAAGAACATGTGCATGAGATGAGTTGGGACCGCGAAGGCTCTCGGCTGGCCACCGCAAGTCAAGATCGACGCGTGCGAGTGTTCGATGTGGATTCGCGCCGCGAATTGGTGCGACTGCAGTTCAATGGCATCTGCGGCAGCGCGCGTTTTGTCCCCAATACGCAAGAGTTGCTCTCCACCAGCTACGACGGATCGCTGCGGTTGAGCATCGTTGACCCCAACTTGCTCATCGAACGGGCGCTGGAACGTGTGCCGCGGCGCCTTACACAAGCCGAGTGGCAGCAGTATCTGCCGGATGAGCCGGCGCCGAAAGCGTGAAGTCCGCTCAGCGGGATGGCAACAGAACTTATTTCGCCAGACGGCCCGGAATAGGCTGCAGATAGATTCCGAGTTGCCCGGCGTGTTAGAGACTGTTAACGCAGGTTTTTGTGACATGACGGCAGGCTTTTAAGCAAGCCGAACCCCGGCGCTGTGCCAACCGTCTATGTTAGGTTAGTTCCAATGGTTTGTGATGGGCTTCTCCAGCTGCAACATCAATGATCGCTTCGCGATTGTTAAACAGCTATCGCTCATCTCGCCACCCTCTTTGCTGAGTTGATGCGCGAGATGAGGATGTACAGGAAGAACGAGAGGAAATCAAACGCATCGCCTCGTAAGTGGCAATGAGTTCTGTTTCCCAGAACGCTATCCACAAAGGCTTCTGGGAAGTAGCTCCTCCCTTGTCGCCAAGTGTTTAGTCGACTCCGGACAGTTCCTGAAGGTGCGTTGGAGCCCCAGCGTAGTAAAAACGTAGTACAAGTCGCGAAAACCCTCCGTAAATTTCGAATGGAAAGCGAACAAAAAGGAGAAAAACGGCTTCTGGTTTTTGTTACAACTTGTTGCTTTTAGCGCTTTGCGTCGGCTCCGGCAAGATTTGGCAAATATGAGTCACTGCTTTGCACGGATCATCAGACTTGGAGTTGATGCAGATAAGGAACGCTGGCGCGCATCTTCTCCAGATCCATTTCTACGAAATAGTTCTTGATGCCGCCGATTTTTGCCGCCGTGAAGATCTTCTTCCAGTCCAGCGTGCCTTGTCCTACCGGCACAATTTTCTTGGTTTCCGCCGACCAGCCCTGCACATGCATTGAAATGAAGCGGCCGGGATACTTGGTGAAATATTCCGCGGCGTCGTAACCCTGGCTAATGGTCGATATCTGGAATTGGAATTTGACGAGTTTCGGATCCAGAAGCTCGAACAAAATATCGTAGGTTCGTTTACCGTTCACGGTCGAAAGCTCGAACTCTTCGTTGTGAAGACCCTGCTGGATGCCCGTTTTCGCGGCGCGTTCGGCCATTTTGTTGTATTCGTCGGCGGCGCGCTTCACGTCGTCCATCGTGGGATTCTTTGGGCCGCCGAGGGAGGGCACAAGCATCTGGGTGAGGCCGATATCCTTTGCCCACCCGATGCTGCGCTCCTGGTTCTTGCGCAGCTCGCCAATGCCAAAATGCGAGCTGACGCAGGTAACGCCTGCATCGCTCAAGATTTTGCGAAGCTCCGCCGGGGAATATTTCGCAAGTCCCCCGAAGCCGAACTCCTCATAGCCATACGGCGAACACAGCTCGATCGACTGGAAACCAGCGTCAGCAAGTTGCTTGATGGTACCGGGGAAATCCTTGGCGATCAACGCCCGCACCGGCCAGGTCTGGCAGCCGATGGGCAAACCGAGTGGGTCCGCAGATAGCTCCAACGGATTAGCGCCCAGGAAAGCAATTGCCGCAGATGACGTCGCTGCTGTGCGTAGAAATTCTCTTCGCGATAGTGCGCACATGGATGCCTCCTAAAGCTCCCACCCGGTCCGACGGTCGGGGCGAACAAACTTCTGAGCCGCGTCGGAATTGGTGACACTCATGCTGGCACGATCCCAAGTCAGCTCCTGGCCACAGCGAATGGCCACATTTCCAAGGAGCAATGTTTCCGTAACCACGCCCGAAAACTCGAAATTGCCACCGGGTTTTGTTTTTCCGCCTTTGCAGGCATCCAGCCATTCGCGTTCGTTCCCGGGCGAGCGCGGAAGTGTTTTCGGCGGCGGCTGGAAGCTGGCCATTTTGGACTCGGGAATCAGTCGCGGGTGCGCTCCATTGAAGCGGCAAAGAATTTTGCCGTGATCGCCAATGAACAGCAGGCCTTCGTTGTCGGCTTCGCGGTCGCCCGTCGGCGCAGGTGCATTTTCCAATTCTTCAGATAGCGCTGGCTTCAGGCCACCGTCGTACCAGGTGAATTTCACTGGAGGCATGTCGCCGCGTGCGGGGAAAGCGAAATAGATGATCGAGGCCATGGGATAGGTCTCGTCGTATCGATCGGTGGAGCTGGCTTCGACACTCATCGGAGCTTCGAGCCTCAGCACGCGAAAAATGGTATCGAAACTATACGAACCCATATCACCGAGTGCGCCGCAGCCGAAGTCCGTCCAGCCTCGCCACGAAAATGGCAGATAGACCTGATTGTAGGGACGTTCAAGAGCAGGGCCGAGCCATTGGTTCCAATTCAGGCCGTCGGGAACGGGCTGCGTGTCCTTGGGGCGCTCCAACCCTTGCGGCCAGAAGGGCCGGCTGGACCAGTTGACCACTTCGCGAACGGAGCCAATGGCGCCAGCCCAAATCCATTCGCAAAGTAAACGCGTGTCTTCAGACGCCTGATTGGCAACAGCGATCTGCGTCGCCACGCCAGTTTCCTTAGCGATTTCGGCGATGCGTCGCGCTTCGTAAATCGTATGCGTGAGAGGCTTCTGGCAGAAAACGTGCTTGCCTTTCTTCATCACTGCGGCAGAGACGGCCGCGTGTAAGTTGTCGGTGGTGCCCACCACGACCGCATCGAGATCCTTTTGCTTCTCGAGGAGTTCGCGAAAATTGACATAAGCCGCGCAGCCGCGGGAAGAACCGGACCGATTTTGCGTGCCGTTATAGGCATCGACGATCTTTTGGCACGGCTCTCGCCCAGCGCATCCACCGGTCACGCGAAGCGTGTGTGTCAATTCAATGGGCTGGTCTGGGCTCAGCCAATCCCAGCCGCTATCGACGCCAAGCAAGCTGCGCACGGATTTGCAAAACTCGTGCGTATCCCATTGCGGATAATTGTTGCCGGACCTGTTCACGTCACAAACGGCAACGCCCTGCACATCGGGTTCGCGCAAAAAGCGAAGCATCACGCGCAGACCCTGAGCACCAACGCCGACGAAAGCCATATTGATTTTGTCGCTGGGTGGAACGTAGCCGGCGCCGCCGAGGACACGACGCGGCACGATGCAGAGTCCAAAAGCCGCGGTGGTCGATTGCTTCAGGAATTTCCGCCGCGATGAGGTGTTTTGCGCGCCGGCGCGAGACGGAATTAGGCTTTTCACAATCCCTCCTTTGCCGCAGCTCGCTCATGCGGCGGATCCTCGTGCTGTTGGGATTATGAGGGTGTATCACAATGCAACGCGGTTTGGTTAGCAAAAACGCACGTGCTAGCATCCGGAGAAACGGAAATTGTTCAGCGATTCCGGGTCCTGAACAAAATCAGTAAGAGAAAATACGATCATCGAAGCTACGGGTTAGTATCCCAAGGGAAAAATTCCGGCTACAGTTGTGCGGGCCGTGGCGGTTTCGGCGAGCGTCCATCCCTTGCGCACCGGGCGCACCATTCGCGAATTGCTTGCGTGCCGCCGTAATCCTAGTCGCAATAAACACTAGATTGGCCAGGCCGCTGCGCTGAACAAGGTGGTGCGCCTAAGCGTTGTGAATATCAACCCAGCGCTACGGCTCTATGAACGGCTCGGCACGAAAGATTAGATCAGCAGTGCTGCGCACGCCTTCTTACTTGTTGCTCGACAAAACTATCCTCAGACGGTCGAAAGTGTTGTCGTCGACAACGCGATGGCCGTTCTCGTGATACCACACAACGAGCCGAGCGCACTCTACGGCAAGCTCGCCCGGTGTAGCGCTTGTCTGAATATCTACGGACGTTGGTACGACAGCCGCAAGGCGGTATTGCGCTTGGCGATTGTCGAGCGCGGCCTGCCCTCGAACACTAGGTTCGACGCACACGTGGTCACCGGGCGTGGCCTCGCGCCAAACGTAGCCTTGTTTGCATGTATCGGGACCGTACGGTCCGCTCCCTGCACGACGTTCGGCAGCGAGCTTGTTGTCCTCGACACCTCCACATTTCCGAAAGCCGATTCTTGAAAACTTGTTGGGGTGCTCCTCATTGATCCAGTCTACGGGATGACTCGC
>Ga0306920_100011371_pt1 | contig 12015 bp, 5 predicted proteins | sample flu12Cox44000170_FD_204666 | JGI IMG/M metagenome (GOLD analysis project Ga0306920, IMG submission 204666) | Lab enrichment of tropical soil microbial communities from Luquillo Experimental Forest, Puerto Rico - flux4day.12C.oxic.44.000.170 (v2)... | ecosystem: Environmental > Terrestrial >...
CCGTCTTGCATGCGCAATCGACCGCATATGGTGTTGCTATGAAGATGAAACCATGAGACACGCCTGTGAACCTCGTAGGTTTAGGAACATTCGCTGTGGTCCGACGCCAGCGCGGGGCGAAACCCACCCCCAAGCTCAGATCCTTGCAAGTCGCTGCAGATGGGACACTTGTCAGCCAAACTCAGAATTGTGCCTGTTGACCGGCTTCCTCATTTTTCGGGTTCTGGGATGCGCCCCAGTAGCGAGCCGACGGCGAGGAGTCGTCGGTCCAGGCGTCGCAGCGTGCGCCGGGCGTGGGTATCACCGAGCTGGCCGCGATACCCCCGATGAGCTACGGTTGTTTTTATGCCACTTTCCGCACCGCCGCACAAGCGCAAAACCAACTGGGCCGCAGAAATCCCCAACTGGTAGAGGATAACGCCTCTCGGCTACCCCTTTTAGGGATGCGATTTAAATGATTGGCCGGTAATTTTCCGCTTTCCGGAAACTTTCCGGAACGGTTTTCGTTCCAAATCCAGTGTTCACAAGAAATGCGGTTAAGATCCGCTCACTGCGCTGTCCTAGCCATCAGCAATCCTGACTCGTTTTGCATGCAAGTCATGCCAACTTCTCGCATGTTCCTGGGTCACGGTCATAACAGACACGCCTTGGTGCTGGTGCACCAAGCCCGACTCGAGTCTGTCTGACGCCAGGCGTCATTCGATGCCGACGAGCAGCGAGCCGGCGCCGCAAGACCTGGACGTTGCCGGCGAGATGATTCGCGTGCGCGCGCGAACGGCTGAAAACAAGCTGGTCATATTACTTCTGTTGTAGCGAGAGCATTGCATTGTTACATTCGTGTGGCGATTTCAATTCTACCAGCCCTCTTCCCATACTCAGCACCCGGTTACAGGCTTCACTCGGCAGCGTGGCTCTGCTGCCGACAGGAAAGATTCCCTCCGGTTATGCCGGCATTGTACCCATTCGCCTGTCGCCCTTCAGCGGCACGTGGAAATCAAGACTTAGATCGTTTCCTTGACCCGAAATGGTAGTCTTATCTGCATCTTCGAGATCATAGTATTCGGAGGTACACAATGGGTCTTACGAGGCGAAAGTTCTTGGCAACCTCGGCAGGGGTCGGGGCGAATATTGTTGCCGCCCCTATATGGAAAGTGAATGCGGCGGTTACTTCTCGAGTGAATGAGCGGGTGGTTGCCGTTCCGACGGGCGAGTGGATGGCGAACACCCCTGCGAGCGCCTATCGCGCTTACCGCTCGAAACCAGCCAAGACCGCGGATGCCACAACCTGGGTACAAATCGACCTGGGCGAAACCCGTGCGATTGATCTGGTCAAGGTCTACCCCGCCAATGAAAAAGGCTTTCCCGGCCACGATGAGCATTACGCGGGAGAAGGTTTTCCCGTGCGCTTCAAGATCGAATGCTCCAATGATTCCGAGTTTCACCACCCCGCGCTCATCGTGGACCACACCGGTGCGGACTATCTTAACCCAAAGGGACATATTGAACAGTATGTTGCAGAAGGCGTGGCGGGACGTTACGTACGTCTGACGGCCACGCGTTTGATGCGGGTGGCGGGCGAAGGTCGTTCGGAAGGGAGTTATTACCTGGCGCTGGGAAAGATGGACGTCTACTCGGGGGGCCAGGAGATTGCGGCGTTATGCCCCGTCACCGTCGATGCAACCTACGGAAATGATAACGACGTCGCCCAGGTGACGCGGCCCACGCGTCCGGGCGGCGAAACGACGTTCATGGACCATCCCGAGAACGTTACCTCTCCCAGCACCTGGAAGCCTCCCGTCCCCAAAGCTCGCGTGCCCCTTACCGGCGTCACACTGGAGGGCGGCGTTTTCCAGGCGGCTATCGAGAACAACATACTTTATCTTTTGAACTCCTATTCTGTAGATGAGCTGCTGCGCCAGTTCCGCGAGCGCGTCGGCACGGCCGAGCCACCTGAGAAGCCCAGGCCAGGAGAACAGTTCTGGGAGGAGGACCTTGCGGGTTCGAATGCCGGCCGCTTCTTGATGGCGGCGGGAAACACGCTACGCTGGGTCCATCATCCGGAATTGCGTCGCCGACTCGATGCGGTCGTGGAGGGCATTGGGCAGTGCCGCCAGCCGAACGGGTACATCATGGCCTACCCCGAAGACACCATTTTCTTCTCGGAACGAGGCGCTTACACCCGCGCGTGGCTGGTGCACGGCCTGATCGAGGCAGGCTATGCGGGAAACGCCAAGGCTTTTGAATTGCTACGGGGCTACTCGGACTGGTTTAACCAGTGTCCCTATCTGCCACAGTTGTTGCGCTTCGCCATCCAAGGCGGCCAAGGCATGATCGCCAACACGCGAATGTACTTCACGCCGGTGGGCAAGCCGGCTGACATTCAGGTTATTCAGCGCTATTTCGAGGAGAAGTATTGGATGGAGCAGTTGGCGGCGCGCGAAGAGCACGCCATCTGGCAGTACCCGTATGACCGCCCGCATTGCTACTTGCTTACCAACCTGGAAGCCTACATGGACCTCTACCGCGCAACGGGCGATCCCCGCTACCTCCATGCGGTGGAGGGTGGCTGGGAGCTTTATCACGACAAGTGGGAAAACCCCGGTGGTTCGATCTCCATCATCGAGTTCGTCGTGTCTCCTCCCAAGTCCTATATGCTGGGCCCCGCGCTGGAAGAGCTTTGCGGGAATGCCTTTTGGGCCTTTCTGAGCCAGCGCTTCCATCTGCTCGACCCGGAGAATGAGAAGTACATGGGGGAAATTGAGAAGTCCATCTACAACGTGGCCATGGCCAACCAAGCGGGCTCGCAAGGCTTTCGCTACCACGCCCTCCTTGTACACCGGAAGGAGGATCCCACGCGGATGAACACCTGCTGCGAAGGGCAAGGCGCGCGGCTGATCGGCTCGCTGCCGGAACATATTTACTCGCTTACTTCCGACGGCCTTTACGTCAACCTCTTCGAGTCTTCCACGCTCCATTGGACGGGAGGGGGAGCGTCCCTACGGATGAAGATGGCCACGCGCTTCCCCTTCGACCCCGAGGTTCGCTTGCAATTCTCGGCCGAGAGGCCGACCCAGGCCAAAGTTCGGGTGCGCGTACCCTCCTGGGCTGCTGCGGAAATGACCGTCAGCGTGAACGGCCGTGCGGCCGCCACAGGTAGGCCCGGCAGCTATGTGCTGTTGGACCGCGCCTGGACCGAAGGCGATACGGCAAGCTTTACCCTGCCCGCTGCGCTTAACGTGGAGCGTTATACAGGAGTCGATCAGGTTCCCAATCATGAACGCTACGCGGTGAGCTTTGGCCCCATCTTGCTGGCCGCCGTAGGCGCCCCCGAAATCCGTTTACGCGTCGAAAATGTAAGACGGCCGGAAGACCTGCTGAAGTATTTGCGAGCCCAGCCCGGTCGGCCGCTCCACTACCTGGTCGAGAACAATCTGGGCGTCGAATTCATGCCTTACTGGGAAGTGGACAAGCAACCCTTCAATTGTTTCCCTGCCGTCACCACTCCCGCCTGAGCATCCGCTGCGGAAAGGCAGGAGCCGGGTTACCCATTTACCGACTGTGCGGTACAGACCGGTTGCTAAGCTGGTGGCCCCCGTCCCCACGGACTGCCGACAAGACAAGCGGCCGACGACCGGTTACCGGCCACCGCTTCCGGCGCTTTGCTGGACTGCATCGAGTCGCACGCCGCGAATCCACTCCAGGATCGTCTTGTACTGCCAGCTTGATTCGTTCCCCTTCCAGCGCTGTCCGCCGTTGTGCGTGGCGTAGTAATCGGACACGTCCGCACCGGCGTCAGTGGGACGCGTGGGCTTGATAAGGATCAGGCTGTGCTGCGTGTCATTGATATCGACCACTCGCATCGCGTAGCGGTAGTTTTCCCGGCTGTCGGGGCTTGAGAAGCTACCCTCCTGATTGGGCGGCTTCAACTTGAAGATGACGTGGTTGGCGTGGCACATGACACAGGCTTTGCCGTCCGGCCCCGGAGTGGCTAGAATGGGCTCGACCTTGGCGATGAAGTAGTCGTAATCAAGCACGGTGCCCGGCTCAACGTCTTTCAGCGCCTCAGCCAGTGTTTTGCCGGCGAGAATGTTCGTCGAGATGAGGCGCAGGCGCGGGTTTGGGTCGTCTTTGAGCTTTTCCATAGCGGCCCGGAATTCCGGCTCGTTCTCGATACCCTTCCGCTTGCGCAGCAGGTCCAATGCCGCCGCGCGCACGTTGGCGTCGCGGTCAGTGAGGCTCGCGAGTACGGTCTGGAGGACGACGGGTTTGGCCAGGAAGTCGGGATCCTTGTACTTGTAATCGGACCCTAAGAAATACTGCTGGTCTTGCGACAGAGCGCCACCGGCCACACCGGCGTGGCGGCGCATGAACTTCGGGTCATTCACTTCTTCGATGAGGATGCTGCGCTGGGCGCTCCCCAGCTCGCCAAATGCGGCCTGAACCAGCGGTGCCGTGGCCGGAGCATCGATGAAGCGCTCGAGCGTAATCCGGACGGCAGCGCGCTGTACCTCGGGGTTCGAGTCCTTCAGTCCTTCCAGCACTCGATTCCGGAGCGCCCCTTCCTTCATCAGGCTCTCGAAGGACGAGGCGGCGTTGAGCACCTCGGCATAATTCTGGGGACGCGGCGACTGCTCGAGAAGCGAGCGCAGCGCGGCCAGGACTTCGGGATTGTGAGCCCACGGCGAGTCTGCGGGAACCTCGGAGAGGAGCGGTAGGACCACCGCCTGACCTTCCGGAGTGCCTTGGTTCAGGATCTTCACCACGGTTTTCACCAGCTCAGGATCAGGAACGGCCGGCGCGGTGAGGTTCAAAACACCTCGCTGGTCGTTTTCGTAGACGTAGCGCACGGTCTGGCGCACCTCCGAGTCCTGATCGAGAGTCAGCTTGAGCGCCGCAAGAGCAAATTCCGCGTCGCCCGCGCCGCTCAGCGTGCTACCCGCCTTGAGCACGTTGATCTTCATGCTGCTTCCGGCGCCGTTCAGGCAAGCGATCAGCGCTTCCTCCAGCCCGGGCCCCGAGCTGCGGAAAAAGTGGATCAAGTCACTGTCGTTGCCCACCCGGGTCTGATAGAAGCCGTTATGGACGTCGTACCTGAAGTTAGCGGTCTCGCGGTACGGTGGGTACTCGTAGCCGGGGCGGTGGAGGTCGGGGACGCCGGAAATGTACTTGGTGAAGACGTCGGGAAGGCCGATCGAAACGGTATTTTCTTTGACCGGCGGCAGGGCCATATGGCGCGTGTGAAAGTCCCATAGCGCGGTCAAGATGCCCTCGCGACCGAGCGCCGTCGAGTTGTTCAGGACGCGGGCCAGGGTCGCGGCCTGGTCGCGCACCACGGTCTCATATCCTTTGCTGATGCGGTCCTTGTCCTCCTGAGTTGCAGCGGTCTTAATCCAGGCGGCCATGTAGCCGGTGTTTTCATCGAGCACGTCGTAGATGCTCTCGTGTAAGCCCCGCCGCACCATGAAGTCGGTCTCGGTGTTGAGGCGGGTGGCCAGCGCTTCAAGAACTCCCGTGCGCTCGGTGCGATCGTCCACTTTCCAGTAGTACCAGCGCCACAGACCTGAAGCGGCCTGGAATCGCACAAACGGGACGGGGTCATTCAACCGTTCTTCCAGCGCCGCGAGGAGCGACGTGTCGGCGGTCAGATACTTGAAATGCTGATTGAAGAGCCGCGTCGCGCCCCAGCGACGGCGCGCGTCGGGCGAGCGGAGCGCGGCAGCCAGAAGGGTGCGCCCGCGAGGCGCAGCGTCCTCGCGGCGGGACAGAATCATGCGGAGCGCCCACCCAGCTGTCGATTGCACCATCTTGCTCTGATCACCTAGCGCGGTCGTAAGCGGTTCGATTGAGCCCGGGTCGGCCATGTGCCCGAGCGCCCGCGCCGCCGCTTCGCGCGCCACCGGCTGGTCGCTGGTCAAGAGCACATCGCGAATCTGCCGTAGCGCCGGTTCCGGGGCTAGATCCCAGAACTGATCCAGTTGGTCCAGGAGCCGTGGCAGATCATTTGTCGTTAGCTTCGCGGTCGGAGGCGGGGAGCCGGCCCCCCAGCCTCCTCGCCGTTGGTTCGCCACAGGGTTGCTCGTCAGCGTAGTACCCGAGGGGCTCAAGCCCGGTGCTAGAGGTCCTGGATAGAGGGTTGAAAGAGCCATTACCGCGAATTGAGTGGCCCGAAACGGCGTGTTAAAGCCCTGATAGACGGGGTCTCCTTCCCAGCTTCCCTCCGGCCGCTGCGCCGCCAGGCAAGCCTGAACGGCGCGCGCCAGATGCTCATCCGTTTCCGGCCGGCGCCCGGCGAGTGCGAGCGCCAGGATGGCGTGGTAGGAGATGAAGTCCGCCGGCTTCGCCTGTTTGTCAAAAGGATAGGGCCACGTCCCGCCCGGCTGTTGGTAGCTATAAAGCTGGTCGATTAGCCCGTCAAGTTCTCTGGCGTATCCTTCCCGCCGCACCGTCGCCAGAAAATGAATCTTCCAGTTCAGGTCGATCATATTGTCCGGCTTGTAGGGGACAGCCAGCTTTTCCACCTTGTCGCGCTCACGCAGCCACTGCTGGTCGCCGGTCTGGCGGTAGAGCATGTCGAAGGTCTGCCAGCTCTGGGTGGCGATCTCAAAGGGGCTGACCTCGGGCTCACAGCCGTCCGTCTCATTGCCCGGCAACGTCTTCACGTCCTTGTAGTGGATCTTGAGGAAGTTGGCGTAGGGAACGGCGAATTTCGGCCGCGGCGGATCGCCGCTAATTTCATTCTCAAACATCTGCGCCAGCAGCGGAAGGCGGCTGGCTACGGTGCGCGCCGAGTAAATCACGCGCACCCAGTTGGTGTCAGGCTCACCGTACAGGGGGCGAGCGTTGTTATAAATCCGGTCGGCGAGAAACTCGATCGCTGGCCGCTGCGTAGGCGCGTAGCCGTTGTGCACCGCTGTGAGGTAGCCACGAGTAGTGAACTGGGTGGGGTGGCAGGCGATGCACAAGTGTGTCTCCGCATAGGCCATGCTGGTACGCAGGGCTACCGACCCACGCCGCGGCGTGTTCGAGAGCCAGGTATCGCCCATGTTGACGAGGAAATCCATCCCGGTCCGCACCGCCTGGCGCGGGTCCTTGTAGGGCGGAATGGGGTAATCATAGGTGTGCAACTGCCAGGAGGGGTGGTTGGCGTCCACGCGGACGTAATACGTCTCGCCTGGCTTGAGAATGCGAGTGCGAAACTTGTAGAGTCCAGGATAGTTTTGCGTGGCCTCGATCTGATAGACGAATTCTCCCTCAAGGTAAGGAACAACATCAGCTTTACCGTTGTAACGGCCGAGCTGGAAAATGTCGACGTCGAGCGGAACGTCGCGGTCTGTGATGTTCAACACGAAATAAGCCAGGCGCGGTTGGGTGGCTTGATATGTGAAACGGAACCACTGGAAGCCCTTGAGCATCGCAGCGTAAACGTCTTCGCCAGGCGCCGGCGCGTAGGGGCGCTCGTCGGCGCTGCCGTAAATCGTCTGTCCGAACTCGAAGGGCTGCGCTGTCTCCCATGTGGAGTTGGGTTGGGCGGCGATGATGGCAGGCGCCCTGCTGGCGGTCGTGGGTCCTTCTACTGAGGCTGCCAAATGAGAGGCCTGGGGTTCGAGCTTAGCGCTGCTTAGCGGGGCCGGCTTAAACGCGACGCCGACCGCCGGCAGGTGGGTTCCCTCGGGCGCAGTCAACAACACGGCGGCGGGGCCTCGGGCCCTCGGCTGTAGCGTTAAGTAGAAATCGAGGTCTGCGCTGTGCAGCCACTTCTCCTCCACCCTGCCTGACGCATCCGCGATTGCCACGCGAACTGCGCCGTTCCCCTGCATTTGCGCCGGGTCCTTCACCCAGACGGTGACGGCATAAAGTGAGTCGGGTCGCACTTCGCCCAACAGGATCTGCTGGGACGATGGCTGTCCCGCCCTCGCGCCGGAAGAGTCGTGGGAAGGCTGGCCCGTCCGCCCACGCATCGAATCCAGCGAACCCGCTTGCTCGTTGCCGATGACAAGGCCAAAGCGCCCGAACTGTGTGCTTTCGACAAGACACACAATGCTAACCATGACACCGAGCAGCGAAAAAACCTTGAGCGATTTTCCCAGCAATTGAAGAATGGAAGGATTCATTGCCCCACCTCGAGAGTCTCCGAAGGGGCCCCGACGCGCCCCGACCGGAGAGTCACGAAATCAGAGATGTCTCCTATGATATCGCATAGAACAAGCTACTGCATCCACCACGATGCGCGACGTGCCTCTCGCCCTGCGGGAGCGAGACGTTCCTGCGACAGCGGGCGAGACGCCCGCGCTACGTCTTTGGTCCTCTCCCTGCCCGGCCTCTCACTCTTATGTCGCGCAACCGGGAAGAAGTCTGGCGCGCGCTCGGTGATAAAGAAGTCAGTCAGGATATGCCGGGCTACGGCTGGCCTGCATCGCGTTTAGCCCAGCGGTACGCCGCGACGGAATTCTTCCAGAAGAACTTTTCTAAAGCCACTGGACCCTTACCGGAGAAGTACTCGCGGACTACGCTCAGTACCTGTGGGTACGTCCCCCAATGATCGCTGTTAGGCCAATCGCTTCCGTAGATCAGCTTGTCCTGGCCGAACATGTTCCAGAGCTCATCCAGTCGCGAGCGGTAGAAGTTCAGGTCCGAAGGGACCTGACCGGCGACACGGCGAAGGACCTCGGAGACCTTAACATAGACTTGCGGCCGGCTCGCAAGTTCCCGCAGATTAGCCTGGTACTCCCTAAGAGCCCGCGAGTCCACCGGAGGCTCAACCTGGGGCAAATGATCGATCACCACCCGCAACCTGGGTATTTGATCCGTGAGACGTACTATCGCGAAGATTAAAGCGGGCTCGGGATTCGCTGTATCCAACTCCAGGTCGGCCTCCGCAAGACCTGTAAGACCCGAAACAAAATCCGGTCGGGAAAGTTGCTCACCGAGATTCCTGCCCCACAGATTCCCGTATCTAATGCCCCGAAACAGCGGGTTCCGGTGAAACCGTTCCAAGTGCCTGCGAAAGTCGGGATCGCCTGGGTCCAAGTTCCCTACCATCCCTACGACAAGAGTGTCCTTGGGCGCGAGGTCCAGAACCCACTGGTTGTCCTCCAGCCAGGGGCTGCATTCAACAGCGATCGCGCCGGCGATGCCGAGTCCCTTTGTGACCTGGCGATACCGTTCAGTCAACATGGGCCGATACAACAGCACATCGTCCTTTTCAGGCCAGGGCACGCCTTGAGGGCGTCCTGGGTCATACAAATGAATGTGGGTGTCGATGATCGGTATAGAGACGGTTTGTGCGCTCATATTCAGACCAGCGGCCCCTGCCGCTACCGCAAGAAATGCTTCTTCGATTCATTGACGGATTCTACGGACCAGACCCTTTGGCTCCATTGCCCTTTATCGCCTGGCTGACGGGGTCGATCTCGCCCTCGGATTCACGGCTCTTTTCCTTCTGAAACGTAGCGTAGGCCGTCTCGGCTTCAGCTTTCAAACCCAAATGACGATATACTCCGCCCAGAGTGTAATAAGCCGGCGCGAGGTGTGGGTTAAGTTGCACCGTCTTTTCCAGTTCCTTCCGTGCGGTTTCAAAGTTGTGCTGTCTGGCATAGATCTCGCCCAGGCTCAAATGGCACTGTGGATTTGAGGGATCCAACTGCTCGGCCTTTCTCATCTCTCCAAGCGCCGTCTCGACTTCGCCCATGCGCTCGAGCAGAACGCCGAACTCAAGGTGGTAGTACGGGTTCTGAGGACTCGCAGCCACAGCTTTTTCCAGGTAGGACCGGGCCTCGGAGAGATTGGATTCCACCGCGGCGATCACCCCCAACATGAGAACGGCACGGTCCTGCTTAGAGTCTAGTTGCAGTGCCAGGCGGAAATGGCGCGCCGCGCGTTGATAATAGTCGTCGACGTTCGCTTCCAAGCCCAGCAGAAAAAAGCTCATCCCAAGCGAATACATCGTCTGGGCCGACTGAGGTTGCATTCGCTCGGCCTCAAGAAAAGATTGGATGGCGGAGTCCTGATCCCCCGCGGCCTGCTGCAGGCGGCCCAACGTAAACCAGGCGGCAGGGTCTTTCGGGTTCTTTTCGACCGCGGCGGAAGCAGCCGCCAGGGCTTCCTTGGTCCGATGCCCTAGGGCAAAGGTCTGAGCCTTGAGCTCAAGGTAGTCCGTGGTGTTGAGCACCCGCCCGTCGTGAATCTTCTCAAGCTCGGTCTCAGCGCACTCGACGTCTTTCTTCTCCACACACCGCCGCAGAGATGACAACGCCGATTGGACCTCTGCCAAGTCGAGCAGGGTCTCAGCCGTGACGGCTCTTTCGGACGGGTGACTCTGAGTTGAAGCGCCTGGAGACGCTTCCCCCGAGAAGTGCATGGGATTGTTGCGCCGGCTGAGCTCTTCGGCGAGCGCTGACTGCTTGGACGCTTCGGCCGCCCGGCCCTGTCGCAAAAGCAGCCGCGCCTGTTGGGCGGGAAATGCAGCGTCCTGTGGGAATCGCGTCTGGCCGTCGCGTAAAACCGCGAACGCCGCATCGACCTCGCCGGTTGCCTCCTCAGCCGTAGCCAGCGCCTGATAAGCAAGGGCGGAATTCGGATTAAGAGCGATGGCCTGTTTGAGCTCGTCAATGGCCTCTGCATTCCTGCCCCGCCGGATGAGCGTTTCGCCGAGATACAAGTAAGCGTCCGGAAAGCTAGGGTCCAACCGGGTCTCTTCCCGGAAGTCGGTTTCCGCCTCGCCAAAGTCGCCCCGGTCGAAGGCGAGGCGGCCAAGGTGGAAATGAACTATCGGCATCGAAGGCTGGGCGGTCAAAGCAGCACGATACTCTCGCGTAGCGCTGGCGGGGTCGTGGCGGTCGGCGTAGGCGTCACCTATCAAGAGATGAAGCCAGCCTGAATCGGGAAAGTCGTGCTCAAGCGTGGCGAAATCCTTCAGTCCCCCCTCACGGTCTTTAAGAGCGCGATCTTCCTGAACGAGCGCATAGAGAATGTAAGGGTCCTTCTGGCCGGCGGCGTAGGCCGAGGCGAGTTCCTTCCGCGCGTTAGAGTGGTCGCCCAAGGCGCGATAGGCCATGCCCAGTTCGAACGCGGTCTGTGCATCAGATGGGAGCAGTCTAAACACCTCGAGAGCCTGCTGCGAACGGCCTTCCGCCAACAGGACGACCCCGAGATTCCGCGAAAGATCAACATTGCCCGGCCAGCGCGAAAGGCCTCGCTCGACCCAGATCAGGGCATCCTGAACGCGCTGTGTCTTCACCAGCAGGGTTGTGAACTCCACATAAAGGGAGAGTTCGTTTGGACACAGCTCCATCGCCTTTTCGAAAGCAGCCTTGCGTGATTCTGCTGGGGTTTGAGCATCTCGGCCCTGTTTGATGAACTGTGCTGCAGGATCCTGGCTTGTGCATCCCTCAGAAGCGGGCGTCTGCGCAAGAAGCGCTGGGGCGAATATTGAGATGATGAAGATGGGGAAAATAAAGCGACGCGCTCGTCGACGCCAGGTGAATGGATGCGAAAGCACCATGTCGTTCGCTGCTCACGGGCTGATAGCTGGTAGCGCGGGCGTCTCGCCCGCCCTTTTTCTTCCTCCACGGGGCTCTCCATCTCCTCGTGTCCTCGTCGCAGTGGCGAGCGCATGAGCGGGCGAGACGCCCGCGCTACCAGCTATCCTCAGGCGACAAGTCTATAGTATGGCACAACGCGGACCCGGCCCAAGTGCGACGTGAAGCCATCGCGCTCGACGTGCCGGATCTCGACTTCGTTCCGTCCCGCGCGCAACGTTCGAGAAAGGTCGAACTGGAATGGATAGGCGAACCGCATACCGAGGTCCTGTCCATTGAGTCGCACGAATATGACCTGGTTCATGTCGCAAATCTCGAGCACGGCGCCGCTCTCGGCTGGCTGCCGCCAATCGAAGGAAGCCTGATAAAGGACACCTTGAGACTCGGGCTTGCGGATCCAGCCCTGCCGAAGTTCAATGGGTTCGAGCGACGCGGCCGGCGTTGCACTTTCGGCTTCGCGAGCAGAGCCGTCAGGCTG